>JAEEGL015718240.1_pt1 | contig 87229 bp, 71 predicted proteins | sample 9134231 | NCBI WGS metagenome assembly JAEEGL01 (sample SAMN16246548, study PRJNA631951) | gut metagenome | biome: gut microbiome; feature: rumen; material: fiber-attached | host: Bos | place: Iran: Karaj | collected 2018-10 | reverse complement strand
TAGAATGCCTGCCTGTCACGCAGGAGGTCACGGGTTCGAGTCCCGTACGCACCGCAAAAATGAAAATCCAGCACCTCAACAAGTGCTGGATTTTTTCGTAAAATAATTTGATTGTCAGTGAGTTAATGTGGGGTCAGCGGATTTTCCTGGTTGGCAGAGGCCGTTTAATCAAGAATAAAGTGTTGCCAGTCTGAACATGAAGAACTTAATGTCCCTGACTCCTCTGAACTGAGTTCTGAAAGCCTTGATTTTAGCATTGAACGACTCTGCGGAAGCGTTGGTAAGCCTGTCTTCAAAGTAGTTGATGATGGTATCGTTGTGGTTTTCAAATGTCTCGATGACCTTGTTGAATCCGTCGTGGCCGAATGCTTCCACGTCATTATACCATCTTGCGAGGTTGACTCTACAAAATGCAGCATGAATGAAAATAATGCGATAAAAACGATGGCGTTTCAAGTATTCTTTGTAACTTTTCAGCACTCAAGATAAATGACGGTGATACTTTACGCTGTTGTCTAAGAAACGGACGTGGCAACGAGCCTCGCCCATTTCTTCCCAAGAAAGGACTCCGGCTCACATTGTCTGTGTCTGCCTTGCGGGGCTGAAGGGCTGCTGCTATAGCCTTAGCAACATAGGGGCATTGGTTTGGGATTGGGGAGTTCTATAGGTTGCTCAGGAACCTTTGAAGATTTTTGAATGAATGTGATGTGGAATTATTGAAAACCGAAACGATATGATAATGAGACAAATCCATCCATCCATCCTCCATCGCCCGTGCGGCGATGATGCTCATCCTCTCGGTATTCTCCTTGGCAGGGGCGTGGGCACAGATTATAGTGATGAATGAGAACGAGCTGCGCAGTGCCCTCACCGACGGTGCGAACATCAAGTTGGCTACCGACATCACGCTCAGCACCACACTCATCATCCAAGACAACAAGACGGTGACCATCGATATGAGTGGTTTTGAACTGAACCGAGGTCTTACGGCACGCGTACCCAACGTAGGCCAAGCCATTGGCGTGCGAAGCGGTTCGACGCTCGTCCTTTCCAACGGAACGGTCACTGGCGGATGGGGCGGCGACGGCGGAGCCATCATCAACCATGGCAACGTGCAACTGACGAATGTCAACATCGCCAACAACCATGCCGACGACCGTGGAGGCGGCATCGCCAATCACGGCACGCTCACCATGACGGGCGGCAGTATTTCAGGTAACGCCACCGATAAAAATGTTTCCGACGGCGGTGGCGCCATCTACAATTACAACGGTGCCACAATGACCTTCAGCGATGTCACCATAAGTGCCAACAGTTCTGCCTATAACCGTGGTGGTGGCATCTTAAACATCGGCACGGCCATCCTCACGCGCTGTTCCCTCACGAACAACACCTCTACCGACGGCGGCGGCATCTTCAACAACAATGATGGCGAGATGACCATCGAAGACTGCACCATCAATGGCAATAATTCCACCGTCCATGGCGGTGGCGGAATAACCAACTATGGAAGCCTCGACATCTATGGCTGCTTGGTCACAAGAAACTCCTGCGTAGGCAACGGCGGCGGTATCTGGGCCAAAGGCTCCTTCAACATACAAGGCAAAGTAATTATTTACAACAACAGCAGCAACGACCTCTATCTCGCAGATGAGAACATGATCATATTCACAGGCGCCCTCGACGAGGAAAGCCACATCGGCATCAGCATGGAGAACGGTGGCAGATTGTTCACCGACGGCTACTCTTCCTACCATTCCGACACTGACCCGAACAACTTCTTCAGCAGCAACATGGACAATGGTTGGATAGAACAGACCAACGAGGGCGAACTATAGTTCTGGTTCCCTATCGTCATCAGCAATGCCATCATCTACAATCCCTGGCGCTTTTTCCCCTATATTGAATATAATCTTTACGACACTTATAAGAACGAAACACAAATATATGCCTACGACAACGGTTGGAAAACACTGAAGAAAGATGTGGACTATACCTTCCATATATTTGACAGGCAAGGAAATGAACTATTTGACGTAACTGAAAAAGGCTACTACACGCTGGTGGTACGAGGTAAAGGCAATTGCAGAGGCGAGGCTTCCCAGTCGCTTCATATCGGAGAAGAGGGCGATTGGAGTGAACACAAAGCTGCATCCTTCTCACAGATAGACAATCAAAACCATGTGATTACCATCACAAGCGAGGCTGAACTGGCATTGCTGGCAGCAACTTTCCAAAGGACGTATGTGCCTTACGAAGGATGGACCTTTCTCCTGGACTGCGACCTCGACCTCGGAAACTACTCATGGACGCCTATCGGTAGCATCAATGCCGGTGACGATGCGGACTTCTCCGGGCACTTCGACGGTCAGGGACACACCATCAAGGGCATTTATTTCGATCGCGGCAATAGTAGTGAGCATAATGATTACTTATTTCCGCAAGGGCTGTTTGGAATTGTCCAGGCAGGCTCTATCAAGAACATGACGCTCTCCGATTCGGAGATTATAAGTTACTACAATATGGGCGTGGGTGGCATTGCTGGTTATGCAAACCGTGATGCCACCGTCGAGAACTGCCATGTGACTTCGAGTGTGAACGTGATTTGTCTGGGAGGCCATTCAAATAATACTTTTAGTGGTGACTCCTACGGTGGTGTAGCAGGTTATTGCTCGGCCGATATGAAAGGTTGCACCAGTGCCGCCCGTGTCTTCAAGAAATCGGGTGTAGGAGGATGTGAAGCTTTTGGAGGCATCGTTGGCCATTTCCGTAGCTCAAGGCCACTTACCAACTGCATCTACTATGGCGACCAAGTCTATGCCGACAGTGAGACAGGAGCCATCATGGGTCGGTTGGATCAATTCAGCCAAGGCAAGATTTCTCATTGCTACTACACCTCCACCACTTTGAAGGGTGCCAATGGGAGCGACCAAAGTGAGACCATCAAGGTGAAAGCTTTCAAGATGGGCAATGTCGAGTCGGTGGACTATGGTGGGGAAATTACGGCTGAGTATGGGTACAACGGCATCAAGGTCTATCCCAATGCCATGGTGTACAATGGAGTAATCTACACACAACCTCAATACGTCACACTCAATAATGGTGGAGGCTCCACTGAACCGGAACCAGAAATCACACTCGCCGGATTGGGTACGGAGGGTTCGCCCTATCTCATTTCAAATGCGGAAGAATGGCAGTTGTTTGCCAACAATATTTGTGACGGGCTGACATACAGCGGCAAGTTCGTGAAACTTACCAAGGACATAAGGACCAGCGTGATGGCGGGCAGTGAGAACAGCAACGACCATGCGTTCATGGGTACCTTTGACGGCGATGGCCACACCATCTACTTCGACCGCGAGACGGAAAGCACTGAACACGATATTGCACCTTTCCGCTCCATCAACGGAGCCACCATCAAGAACCTTTACACCACGGGCGTCATCACCATCGGCACCGGCCATGCCGCAGGCATCGTAAGCCGCGTCTTTGGCAACTGCACCATTTTCAGCTGCCGCTCCGACATCACCATCAAAGCCACGGGAGGCGAATACTACAGCGGCATCGCATGCATGGTGGCCGGCAATGCCCAACTCACCATTACCGACGTGCTCTTCGACGGCTGCCTGCTCGGTCCTTCGGCCACATTCTGCGGCGGCTTCGTAGCTTATGTGGGAGGGGCACTCACACTCAACAACTGTCTCTACGCCCCAGGGTTGCAAACGGTCGGCGATATGGGTGGCAACGTGGGCAATGGCACGTTCTACCGTTTTGTGGGAGACAACCATACTGTCAACAACTGCTACTACACCCAGCCGCTCGGCGTGGCACAAGGGCAGAGAGTGCAAGAGTCGGACTTGGGGTCCTTTAAGTTCTTAGAAAAAATAGGCGAAGGCTGGATGAATTACGAAGATGGAAACATCGTAGATGTGACACTCCCTGTCGGCGCTCATAATATGACGTTTATTAACGGCTATGCCCTTTTCGACAGCAGCACGAACACACTGACTTTCCTCTCTGACGGCAAAGAGGCAACCCACACCGCCGCGAACGAGAAAGTCTTCCCCCTGCCTTTCAGGCGGCAGTGGCCAAGTTGGATTTTCGACCAGGATTCGAAATTTAAGATGAGGCATTTCGTCTTCGACCCCTCGTTCAGTTCTTCTCGTCCTGTCAGTTGTTTTTGGTGGTTCTTAACCGACTATGTGCAGGATATTGACGGCTTGGAGTATCTGAACACCAGCCTTGTGAACAACATGGAGAGTATGTTCTCCGGATGCTCGGGAATCCAATCGTTGGATGTGTCCCATTTCGACACGTCCAATGTTACCAATATGAAACAAATGTTTAATTTATGTGGTAATCTTCAGACAATCGACTTGGCCTCCTTCAACACAGGCAATGTGACGGACATGTCGGAGATGTTTAGTGGCTGTTCTAAACTGACCACCCTCGACCTGTCTCGGTTTGACACGGGCAATGTGACCAACATGAACTCGATGTTCAGTGGCTGTTCTAAACTGACCACCCTCGACCTGACTTCTTTCGACACGGGCAATGTGAACAGTATGTCCTGGATGTTCTATGGCTGTAGTGAACTGACCAACCCCATCCTGTCTTCGTTCGACACAAAGAAGGTGAATAACATGCACGACATGTTCGCATATTGTGAAAATCTGACAGCCCTCGACCTCAGTCATTTCAATACCTCGGCAGTGGAAGACATGGGGTCTATGTTCACTGGTTGCAAAAATCTCAATACGTTGAACATCAGTTCGTTCAACACGGGGAAGGTGAAAAACATGTCTTATATGTTCCGTGATTGCAAAAATCTCAATACGTTGGACTTCAGTTCGTTCAACACCTCGGCGGTGAACGACATGGGGTCTATGTTCTATGGCTGCACAAATCTCACGTCGTTGGACCTCAGTTCGTTCAACACCTCGGCGGTGGACGACATGAAGTATATGTTCTTTGGTTGCACCAATCTCAAGACATTGGACCTCAGTTCGTTCAACACAGCGAAGGTGGATGCCATGTATGGAATGTTTGGGGATTGTGAAAACCTGACAGCCCTCGACCTCAGTCATTTCAACACCTCCGCAGTAACTGATATGTTCTATATGTTCGGGGGGTGCAAAAATCTCAAGACGTTGGACCTCAGTTCGTTCAACACCTCACAAGTGACAGATATGTATTTAATGTTCTGTGAAAGCGGTATTGTCACGCTCGATATCTCTTCGTTCGACACGTCGAAAGTGCAGGATATGGAAAAAATGTTCAAAGATTGCACACAACTCACCACTATCTATGCGGGCAACGATTGGAATATGGATGCCGTGGAAGACAAGGATGAAATGTTTGCCAACTGCACAAATCTCATGGGCGGCAGTGGCACAGCTTACTCATCAAGCCATACGGATGGCAGCTATGCCCATATCGATGGCGGGACAGGCCATCCCGGCTATTTCTCCGAGGCACTCCCCAAGGTGGTTCTGCAAGACAATGCCAACAACACGGCGGTTATCTCAAACAGCACTGCCCCGTGCAAAGCCATCCTGCAAGGCCGCACGCTCTGCAAGGACGGCTCGTGGCACACGCTCTGCCTGCCTTTCGACCTGACCATTGCCGGCAGCGTGCTTCACGACGCCGACGTTCGAACACTGAGCAGCGTCTCGATGGCGAACAACACGCTGACGCTTAATTTCACTGGCGAGGGCGACGTCACCACGCTTGAAGCAGGAGTGCCCTACGTTGTGAAGTGGACCGATGGATGCGACTTGAAGAACCCCGTGTTCCTCGGCGTCGTTATGAACCCGGAAGACAACCCCATAGTAATCCCCAACGTCATCACCTTCCATGGAAATACCTCTCCATATCGGTTGAATGCCGGCGACAAGACCAAACTCTACCTCGGCGAGGACAACACCCTTTACTACCCCGTCCATGAGACAACCATCAACGCCTGCCGCGCTTACTTCCAGCTCTGCGAACCCTTGTCAGACCAGTCGTCGTCAACGGGAAGTGTCAACAACGTCGTGCTCAACTTCGGCGATGTCCAGACAGCCACGGGAATAGCAAATGCTTCACCCTTCACTCTTCCCTCTTCACTTTCAGAGTGGTATGACCTGCAAGGACGTAAACTCAATGGCAAGCCCACGCAGAATGGACTTTATATCAATAATGGTAAAAAGGTATTCATCAAATAGCAACAGCAATATGTAATTGAGTTGTGAGTTAGGAGTTATGAATTATGATTTTGCCGGCAGAAAAACTCAAAACTCAATGGTATTTTTTCGCACCGCAAAAAAAGAAAATCCAGCACCTCATAAGGTGCTGGATTTTCTTTTTAATAATTTGATTATCAGTAAGTCAAGGTGGTCAGGGTCAACGGATTCACCCGCACCTTTCGTAAGAAAACCATATTTAAATTATCCGAACAATGCACATTTTGTACACAGATTTGTAGCAATACTTGGAGCGGGCCGGCCCGGTGCGAAATGTTCGTTCAGAAGAAAGCGAGAGTGCACTATGGACAGGTGGTAAGTGGGTTGTCGCAAATCCGGTCAATAGGCATCCAACCAGTATAACGATTGTCTGTAGTGATTACCTTTATCCATTCTCCACGAATTTCAAGGGGGCGCAAGCCGGTTTCTACCAAATAGGAGAATCCTAATTTCAGAGGTTTGCCCTTGGGTGAAGGTGTCTCACGCAACACATTCTCGTAGTCGCCGGCTATGGTGAAACCCAGTACCGAATAATGCACCCAATAACCTGTTTTCGAGCCTTTTAGCTGTACAAAGTCTTCATCCTCATCGCCGTAAATGTCAATAACGGGGTCAATTCTCCACCAGTTGTTTTTCACTTCAAGCAGTGTCACCCCATAGCCGCCGTCAATATCGGGGAGTGTCTGCACCACCTTTCCTTTCGGCGCATTTCGGACGTTGGTGGGTGTGCCGCTATTGTCAAAAATGTAGGCATGTGCCACGGTCTGGGCATACACAGACAAGCCGATGACCATCATCACGGTTGTCAAAATAAACTTTTTCATATTGTCAATTTTTATAGTTATTCAAAGGTAGTCGGGCCTTTATTCGCGATAGCCTTATTTTTGTGCAAATATAGCTATTTTTTCTGACAACTCAAGTGGAATCGTTATTTTTTTTGTCGGTAATAATCTGAGAATTCTAATTTCCCATTCTCTCAAGTTATTTGTGGTCGAGGAATTCGGGAATACAAAACTAAGGTCTGAACTCCAAAAAGAGCAGGCAAACATACACTTCGTTTTGTCAAGATTTTTCATAAACATCTGCTTGCCGCAAGAGTCTTGACGGCAAATTAAAAGGAGAAAAACGGCAATTTGAGGGGAGAGAATTGGCAAATCTCTCCCTTCAAATTGCGGTCAAACTTCAGCCTGTTTGCAATCCACTGAAATCCAACAAGTTACAAAATCAACGAACTTTTGTTATTTTTGTCAAAATTTTTCATCATTTTTACCCCAGTCCACTATCCATCAAAAATGTCTTCGTCTTTCTTGTCCAGACAGCACAATGTCCTCATGTGTGCCCACGAAAACTCCTTTTTCTGAAATAGTTTCAAGTCGTTTGCTAAAAAAACAACATTGCGAACATTCAATTCGCAAAAATAATATATCTTTGCACAAAAATTCAATTATGCCCACAAACAAGAATGCTTTAATACGCTACAAGTACCTGGACAAACTGCTATCCGACCGCCATCATTATTATGACATCAACGACCTGACGGAGAAAGTCAACTATATGATGGAGCAAGATGGACTGGGCATGAGCGTTGTCCGGCGCACTATTGAGAAAGACCTGATAGCCATGCAGCTCGCTCCTTTCAGTGCGCCCATAGATTCCGAAAAGAGGAACGGCAAGAATGTTTACCGCTATACCGATTCCTCTTTCTCCATCTTTTCGCAAGAACTGAGTCGTGAGGAACGCAACCTGCTTCGTGAAGTGCTGAACACCATCGGACAGTTCGACGGGCTCGACAATTTCCAGTGGCTTGAGGACTTCAAGATTGGTCTTGGACTGGAGGACCGCCGGCAAATCATAAGTTTCAGCAACAATCCTTATCTGAAGAACTCCAATCTCCTGGGTACGATCTTCGACAATATCTCCAACGAGGTGGTCGTTCACCTGTCTTATCACACTTTCTCCGACAAGAATACGCGTGCCATTGATTTCCATCCCTATCTCCTGAAGCAGTACAACGACCGTTGGTTCCTCTTGGGTGCCGTCGAGAGTGACGGGAAGATTCTCACCTTTGCCCTCGATAGAATAGACAAGGTGGAACCGCTTCCTGACCGGAAATACACACCCTGCCCCGAGGATCTTGCCGAAAGATTCGAAGACATCGTCGGAGTGACCTATTATGAGGACCGTCCCATGGAGCACATCCTGTTCTGGGTGAGCGATTTCTCGAAAAACTATATCGAGACCAAGCCCCTGCATGGTTCACAAACACCGCAATGTGGCGAAGCCGAAACACGACTCCGCCAGGAATACCCCCAGCTCAATGGCGGCGCCTTCTACACCATCGACTGCATCAAGAACTACGAGCTCATCCGCCTCCTTTGCTCTTATGGCAAAGACCTCATCGTCCTTCACTCCGATGGCACCATCGTGGATGACATTCGAGAGCGGATAAGAGAGATGAATGAAAAATATTTGGATTTGCGAACATAGGATACGCAACAGGCATGTATCTTTGCAGCAGAAAAGAAAAACGAAGCGATCTTTGACAAGTCTGAAAACTGAAACGGCATTTTGAATTTCACCCTGCGTGGCGCAAGCCCTGTTCTTTAGGGAACAGATTCGCAAGGTGTCTCCTAGCTCCTCGGAGACTAAGAGATAACAATGTCAGTACGTTAACGTTAACTTCAGTACATGCGTACTTAATTATTGTCTTTTCATTAAGGTATTATCTTTTTTATATCTTATCTTACATAAAGAAAAGAAGTTTCAGGTTACAGATAAAATCAAAGATCGCTTTTCAATTATAATAGAAAATGGATAGAACAATCATAGCACAACAAGCATCCCAGATGCAGACAAAAGAAGACCTTCTCGCTCTACTTAACCGCATTAAGCAGGCTGAGTTAGTAGAGATGGGTCTTCTCGATGAGTTCCATCCATTTACTATGAAACACTTGCACTACTATTGCAATCCCAACCATGTGTTTCATCGATATCAACAATTCATGATAAAAAAGAAATCTGGTGGTTTCAGGCTGATAACAGCTCCACGAAACAGAAGTTTTATGATGATGCTATCAGCCGTTAACGAATTGTTGAAAGCTTTATATACTCCCTCAGATTATGCAATGGGATTTTCAGAAGGTCGCTCAGTTGTGACTAATGCAAATATTCATAAAGGGCAGAACTATGTCTTCAACATTGATTTGAAAGATTTCTTCCCAAGCATAGAGCAACCTCGATTATGGAAACGTCTGCAACTAAAGCCATTTCATTTTCCTGTGCATATTGCTAGCTTGCTTGCAGGTATGTGTTCGATGAGAGAGATGCGAGAGGAAGGCGATGGTACTAAAAAGGCTTATTATGTTCTTCCCCAGGGAGCTCCCTCATCACCTATTATCACGAACATGATTTGTGATAATCTGGATCGTCGTCTTGCAGGACTTGCCAAGCGTTTCGGTCTTCGTTATTCTAGGTATGCAGATGACATCACATTTAGCTCAATGCATTATGTTTATCAAAAGACCGGAGAGTTCAGAAAAGAATTGGAGCGCATAATCACAGACCAGGGATTTCAGATTAACGAAAATAAGACCCGTTTACAAAAACGAGGTTCGCGTCAGGAAGTTACAGGCATTATTGTCAGTGACAAATTAAATGTGACTCAAAAGTACGTTCGTGAAATCCGAGACATCCTGTATATTTGGGCTAGGTATGGGTATGGTGCAGCTTATGCCAAATTCTTACCAAATTATAAAAGCAAGAAAGGACATATTAAGAAAGGCAATCCTGATTTGATAAATGTCATTGATGGCAAATTGATGTATTTGAAGATGGTGAAAGGCGAGGAAGATTCAGTATTTCTTCGTTTGCATGGGAAGTTCAAGATGTTGGTTGCCCAGGTCCGTGATCCGAATAAGACTACAGAAAAGGGTGTAACATATGTAGAGACTACACCTGTTTTGGAATTTGAGAAGAAGAATAATACAAAGGTTGAAATCTTGTGGTCAAAACCAACTACTCATAAAGAGAAAGCCAAAGATGACCTAGAGCAGATTGTTGAAGTCGCAGTTCCCCCGCATAGGTATGCCGTCTTCGACTTTGCAGGCAATGCTTTTCTAGCATCTGTAAATAAAAGTATAAAACCTGAAGAGGAGAAAGCAAAGGAAAAACTTGCCATCTCTCTTTGTCGTGATGCCAAGGATAAGACTTTCTGGTTGATTCATCGGTTGGACAAGGTCACTGTCCCACCACCAGTTCCAGTGGATATTGACGAACTGAATAATGATTTGGACTCTTTAATCAATAAACAAGATGGATGAGAAATTAAAGACAACGATAAACAAAATTGTGCAACTCTCGAAACAGAATCCAGAGTTTGATGAAGAATTACGAAAGGCCTTAGGAATAGGGGCTTCTACAAATGTTGCTTTATCTTCAGACAAAAGGATAGAACACATTGAAAAATATCTCGGTTTAGACTATTACGTTGATGATCAAAAATCAATTATAGATTATTCCTTCATACAAGAACCAGGAGTAAGGGCTCAGCTAATTACTGACAATAGGGAAATGATGCGTTTCCGTTATGGAACCAGATATCATGCCATTTGTTTTGATGAGTTTTGCAGATATGCTCATTTGCAGGCGGAAATGCTATTGAATTATTTCTACGATCTCAAAAATGATAACATCAATTCAGTTATTGCGCACATTAAACAATATAATCCTACGGCAAATCTCGATAATGCCAAAACATTAGGAAGTGTTTCTTACAATTCTAAACTTTGGGCTTTCAAAACGGAGTTTAATATTAGTTTTAAGGTATATACTGTTCTAGATTACCTCAGAAAGGTTAGGAATGATTCCAACCATCGTTCACCAGAAACAGAAGAAAAATCTATTCATGATTATCGGAAGCTATTAGTAAATTTGGGAATGCCCTTGAAACAAGATGGAGAAGTGGACTATTACAAATTGGAAGAAGGTTCACCTATAAAAATTTTATATAGCAAAAAGGTAAACAATAAAGATTGGTACAAAGAATATTTGTACCTAATCTGGCTACGCAATGAATCTTATGACAGTGTGGTTAATGCTTTAGAAGTGCTTAAACATAACGTTAGAAGTAATCTTGGTTTGTAATTTTTTTTGATTCTTATAGTTTGTTATTATGATTATGGAGAATGTGGCTGTTTCCAAAAAGGTAAATGAAGATTTTATTCCAGTTGTTCATTTGAACGGGTCGAATCTTGAATATACTGAGATCGTTATTGAAAAAAAATATGATTATCTTATCTCATTAATAAAAAAGGTATTAAATAATGATAGCCTTTTGTTGATAGAGATACAAAATACATTTTCTTACATTTTTACTGGAAAACCTACAGGATACAGCTTTTGTTTTCCATATAACTATAATGCGACTTTTGTTGATTCTGCATACTATCCAAAGATTTTTTCACAGGAAGAATATGATTCAGAAATAAACCATGTTAGGAGTGATTATATAGAGAAAGAAAGCGAGAAGCTAAATAAAGAGAAAGAAGAATGTAAAATAGACGATTGTCATTATCAGGAAGCAATAGAAAGAGTAAAAGAAGAAGCAGAACAACTAGTAGTGGATCGCATAGCAGAAATCAAAGACTCTTTCGTGAAGAAATCAATAAGATATATCCAAGCATATGAGTTTTATACAGCTTTAAACAAAATAAAAGCTGATAATGCGAACGTAATGTATTCTACAGAAGCGATTGGATGGACAAAATTTTATTATTCCATCAATAACAATGTGAATGTGTTTTTCAAGTCCAATTTCTGTTATGGAAGAAGTGCTTATTTTCATATTACATTAATATATAAAGGTGTTGCAATAATATCATATCCAAAACTCGTGAAATATTATTATGCCAACATGTATGATTTTATTGACTGTACAGAATCTTACAAACCTGAACGCCATAATTGGAAACCAGCTTTGTCTTTTGTTGTAGAGCAAGCGAATTGGGCTGTCAAAGATGAAGATGCTTTCGTCCAAAAATGGATAATTAATGGAACTAAAGAGATGGTGCTTGGTTTAATTGAAATCAAAAACAATCCAAATAGTGTAATTGACAAGCTAATAAATTCAAATATTGACGATAGTTCTTTATATGCTGTACGAAACATCACCAAAGATGAAATAGCAGAATATATGGTATACAGGCATGAGATGACAATCTCTTTTCAGGCAGAAAAAATAACCGGCTCATTGCTATTGATTCCTAATTTGATGAAATTATGTGTTTTATATCCGGAGATCAAATCGATTATTCAAGAAATTGAACGTATAAATAGGGAGTTCTTCCCCCTATTACATAATTCGATTGTTTCATTATCCAAAAAGATACAATTGTTATCATACAAAATCGATAATATACAAATAGAGTATAATACGTTTAAAAGGAATAACTATCGTAATTTAAGAGATTATGATATATTCAAGGCAAGAAATCGAGATAATGCAAATGTGTTTGGAGATTATATCAAGGATCACCCAGAATTTGAGGTAATATATAATAAAAGAAACTGGTATAATGAAAAGATTGATGAATTGACTAATGAACGAAAGAGATTGTCTAAATTCAAAGCTCAATTGTCACTATGTGCACAATTGGCATGTGACTATGGATTGGCTTCATCTGACGATTATTTGTCAACAGCAATGAATAAAGGTCAAGAATTGTTGTCCATTTCAGATGAAACTTATAAAATGAGCAAAGACAAAAAGAGATTATTCGAGTATAAAAAGTCCCAGCAAACCAAGAATGTTGTCTTGCCTAATACAATTAAAGTCATTTGTGATAATGTGTTCTCTAACAACACTATTATTGAAACTATCAAGTTTCCTTCACAATTGAAGAAAATAGGTCGTTGTGGTTTCCAGTCTTGTTACAATTTACGTGAAATTGTTTTGCCCAATTCTGTGGAAGAAATTGGCATAGATATTTTTTTGACTTGCAAGTCTTTGAAACGGGTTGTCCTTTCTTCATCTATGAATGAAATACCTTCTTGGTCTTTTCAGTATTGTACATCTTTAAACCAAATAGTAATTCCTTCTTCAATAAAGAGAATAGGTAATGGCGCATTTAAGGGATGTAGTAGCTTAAGTTCTATCAATCTACCCTCTTCAATTGAAGAAGTTGGAGACAATATCTTTGATGGTTGTAAGAATCTAAATGAAATATGTGTCCCAAAATGTGCAATCGCAAAATATGAAAAAATTCTAGGACAATATAAAGAGAAACTCGTAGGTGTTTAATAATGTAATTGTCATATGAACTACGAGCTCATCCGCCTCCTTTGCTCTTATGGCAAAGACCTCATCGTCCTTCACTCCGATGGCACCATTGTGGATGACATTCGAGAGCGGATAAGAGAGATGAATGAAAATATTTGGATTTGCGAACATAGAATACGCAACAGGCATGTATCTTTGCAGCAGATTATCCTTTATGGCGAAATAATAAATGTTTGAATTTCAAATAAAAAACGATAATATAATTTGCTATGCGAGACATTTATGGAATTATTGGTTGCTACGACGAAGGAATGGAAGCAAAAAAGGAAAAGAACTATCTTCGAGCTGCAAGGTGCTTTAGAATGTGCCGTTACTATTATGAGTATGGTGAACTAAATTTCTATTTTAGTCATGTTGAAAAACGTGCCAAGGAATCATACAGATTGTATGTTCGTTGTAAGTCAAAGCTTACAAAAGAAGCACAATATATGCTTTACATAGAAGAAGCTGAATTTCATGGTTGTTGGAGGGATTTTGTTAAATTCGACCAACAAAAGATTATGGAGGAAAAGAACTCGCCGTCTCCTAACAAATCAAAGAAAAAAAAGGGCAAATCTTCGGAAATTTCGGAAGAGCACTGGGAAATAATCAAAAGGATGCGGAAGGCTATGGAGGAAAACGAGAACCTGACCGACGATGACCTGGAGAGGAAGTACAACATATCGGTTCCGGGGATGTTGAGTTCAGAGTGGGGAGACTAATTATTGCCAATCCCGACCAATATCTTGAAGATAAATGGCTGTTGTTTTGCTTGTTTCCTAATAATGTTTTATTTTTGCAGAAAGTTTTTAATTGCGGAAACAATGAACATGAAATCTATGGTTAAGACCTTGTTGGCCGCTGTGATGCTCGCTTGGGTAACAGGCGCTTCGGCACAGAATAAGGAAGGGCAACTTGGGAATCAGGGCAATTCGTTAAGCAAACTGATGGCAATGCTCGGAAAGATGACTAATGAGCAGAAGGCGTTTGCCCGTGCAAACTGGCTGGTGGCTCCCGAAACTTATGTGAACCGGCACGACCATCCGACGTCGTTTGTCATATCTCCCAACCCAATGCCCGACACCCAACAGACCTGCGAATGTTCGGGATGCTCCAGTGCCTACCTGTTGCGTTTCTATGGTGAGAGCGTTAACGGAGTGGATTTGTTCAACCAGCCGTCTTTTCCATGTAAACACAGCGAGGGTGCCTATCCCAAATGTTTCAAGGTGCTTTTTGAGGAACAATATGGCAATTTCTCGACAGAGTATTACACGGGCACCACCGACGACCTGAAGAACGCCGTCAGCAAGGGAATACCCGTCATTGTGTTGCTTTTCAATGGCAAGACCCTGCATTATGTGCCTGTGGTGGGCTACGACAAGGCTCATTTTTTCATCCAGGATTCCGTTGACGAATATAGGAATGTGGACGACTGTGACGATTTCAACAGGTCGGTGGAAATACCTGCTTTCGACAAAATGTGGAATATTCCCATTGAGTCTTGCCAGCGTCTGTTTGTTAGAGTCGTGAAGTTGAAAAAGTGAAAGGTTGAAAATGAGTCGTAGAGTGCGTAGGGCTTTATTGCCAGAAGATGGCGGGAGAATCATGGAAGTTTTCTCGGCTGCCAAAGCCATTATGAGGAACTCTGACAATGCTGGTCAGTGGAAAGAGGGCTACCCCTCGTTGGAAGCTGTTCAGTCGGACATTGACGGCAGCTATGTGGTTGAGGACAATGGCCTTGTGGTGGCTTATTTTGCTTTTCTGCCATCTCCCGAACCCACTTACTCGACCATTTATGGTGGTGAATGGGTGGATGACGTTCTTTCCTATCATGTCATCCATCGCATTGCCAGCATACCGGAAGCTCGCGGCATCTTCAAGACCATCATTGACTTCTGCTTCTCCCATGAGCGGAACATTCGCATTGACACCCATAGGGACAACCACATCATGCAACACAATATCTTGAAGCACGGTTTCTCCTATTGCGGCATTATCTACCTTGCCTCCGGTGACGAAAGGCTTGCCTATCAGAAGATAAGTGGTAAAACATAATTATCTTATTATATTGAAACGAATTTGTCTTAATTCTGTTTTAATTCTTTGTCCCTTTAATATTGAAGATAATTAGTGGAAAATTAAAAAGCAATTAGGATAATTCGTTTTAGAAAAACACTTACAATTATTTTTGTTCACTTACTTAATGTAAAAAGTCCCTTATAGCCGCAGGCCAAAGAAAGCCCTGGCGCGCCATTTGTTTTGATTGACAATTACTACTTTGTCATCGAATACGGAATTATTCATGGCAAGTGTGAATCCCGCAAAATAGTTTTGTGAGAAGTTGCGCACAATGGCCAGGCGTTCATTGAAAATCATGTTAAGGCGCACGCGTTGTGCCTTCTTGCGTTCGCCGTTCACCGTGAAATTGTTTCGGTTATAGACAACCATGGTGGGTAGCAAGGAGCCGTGTAGCAGCCATTTTTTGCCGATCACCCAGTTGTAGCCGTAGCCGCCGCCAATGCCGATATGCCCCACGTCGATTCGGATGTCGGGGGTTGGGTTGGTTGGGGTGGGGGATGATTGGTTGTTGGTTTTTATGCTTCCTCCCTGATAGCTAATTCCCGCCAACCACGAGCCTGCCGATCGCCGCTGTATGTAACTCTGGGTGAAGGCGGCAGGATAGGAAAATCGCCGATGGTTAAAGGCGTAGTAGCCCGCCACGTTGGCAACCTTCAGCGTGACGTCGCCCGATTCCAGTTGGTGCAAACGGTCGTCGCGGTGGATGTCGCCTGTCAGCGATTGCGACCTCTGATAACTGAAGTCGAGGCTGAGTTTGTTACTGTAGAAGTTAAGGTTGAACTCATAGTCCTTGTACAACCCTTTCCACTTTTCCGGGTTGACGGCAATTCCCACGCCTATGCCGCGATAGATGGCAGCCACCGAGAAGGTAGTCTTGTGGCTGGTGCTCACATCGGCCTTCGAGTAAACGTCGTTTACCGTCCCTTTCGCATGGAAGTGGTTGCCTGTCTGGTTCATCCTCATTTTCAAGGTTAGCCGAGTGTTTGGACGTACAACGTAGAGGGTGTCGTAGGTTGTGTTATAACGGTTTTTAAGCACACTGTCCACCCGCGACCTTGTTTGTTGGTCGCGGGTTTGGGCAGTGGTTTTTGTTATGGGAATTATTGTAGGTATGGCTACAATTATCCAAATAACCAAGGCCGTCACTCTTATTGGAAAGTGAGAAAAGCTGGCGTGGTAGGAGCAGGTCATTTGCGTTTTTTTAGGCCCCGCACATTCCATGTTTGTGGGAGACGGGTGTACATTTGTTTTAGAAATGAATCATTGCACCAAGTCGTAATTCAAAGGTGTTTGCCTTCACGTTGTCGTAGTATTTGTAGTGCGTGCGCCGCGAATAGTAGGAGCCCGAGAGTAAGATGCTCCAGTTGCGGTCGATGTCGAACTCGGCGACGGGGTTGACAACGAGCAGTGCAGCATTTCCCTTGTCACCCTGTGCGTTGAGGTGCAACATTTCTTCCTGTGTGATGTCCGTCAGGTCTTTCTGCTCGTAGCCCTTCCATGTGTAAATGCGGTAATAGTGGGCGTTGAGCACGAAGCGCCCGAAATGTCGTAGTTCCATGTGCGTTTTTGTCTTCACGCTAAACCCGCTTCCCATGTTGTAGTCGCGGTCTATGAAGCTGTAGTAGTCGCTCTTGGTGCCGCCGAGCAGTATGGCGTTGAGGAAGATGCGCTGCTCCAGGTGCGAGAGCATGCCCACCTCGGGCATTTGAATGATGGCTCCCGGCCCGAAGGCAGCCGCCTCGCTGATGCGATAAGGCGTGAGGTCCGAACCGTCTTTTACCGGCTCAGAGTCGAAATAGTCGAAATGCTGGTAAAGGCCAAATTCCGCTTTGATGTTTTTCTTCTCAATCATCGGCGTGCTCCACAGGCGTCCCATCAGGTGTACTTGGTTGATGAGAGGCTGGTTGCTGGAGAGACCGAAAACGAGTTCCGATTCAAAGTAGTCGTAGGGCGCGTTATGCTCATCTTCGTTCACGGGGTCGCCATATTTCATCGAGAAATTGAGAAAAGGATTGTGCTCACCTTTGAAGAAACTGGCGTCGTCGGCCAAATAGCGGTCGCCCATGGAAAAGGAGATTTCCACGGGGTTGCGGTTGTAGTCGTGGTAACGGTAATGGTCGTGCCGAACCGTCCATGCGTCGCCGGTTGCCATGCGCTTCAGCGCACCCATGGGGTTGAACACTGCTGCTCCCAACTCGCGCCAGAAGCGTGGCCATCCCCGTTTTGAGTCATCGAGGATGATGCGGCTTATGCGGTTGGTGATTTCGCCGATGCAGATGCCGCCCATGGTAGTGGCAATAAGGTCGTTGATGGCTGGCGGCTCGCGTTCGCCAAGAAATTCCCATTCCAGCGAGCCCAGCATGGCGTAGGGTGCTGATTCCCAAAAAGTGAGTCCCTGCGAGCGGGCCGAATTGAAGTAGAGGTTGCCATGATAGGGGTGCATGAACAGATTGGTGGAAAACTGGTCGTTGTCCCATACGAAGCCGTTTTTGAAGTTGTCGCCCCATGTGTTTAGCGTGGTTTGTGCGAAGTCAGCATTGAGGGCAAAGCGGTCGAAGCAATGAACGAAGACGTTTACGCCCGTCACCTGAGCCAGTGCCCACCAGGGGTGCTTCTTGCCCAGTCCCGGTGCCATCAGCGAATCGGCGGGCGATTGTTCCTCGCTCCTGTGTACCACGGCCGTTTGGCGGTTCATGTTGTGCGGGTAGCGGAAAGTCAGCCCTGCCTCGGCCAGCATGCGGTGGCGATAGCTTTTTTCATGGTGGTAGTAGCGGGTGTCACCGAAGCCAACCGAAGCAAACAATCCCATGTTTCGCGTCAGCTGGTAGTCGGCATTCAGGCGTGCCTGCACCGAGAAGAGCCGCGAAGGCCCCTCGTCGCTTCTTTTCTTGAAAGTCTCAATGTGGAAGTATCCGATGTCGGCACCGATTGAGAATTTTGGCGTGAGCTGTGCATATTGCCCCAGTCGGTAGAATACGGCTCCCGAGAAATCTTCGTCGAACCCCATGTAGTGCGTTCCCAGGCCGATGATGTTGTAGGTGCTGCGGTTGCGGAAACGGATGGCGGAGTTCAGTTTTGAACTGGTGCCGAAGTATCCCATCACGTCGATGATGGTTGCGGGGCTCACGTTCACCAGGCCTATCTTCCGGCCTTCGGTATCCTTCGAATAGTTAAGTATTCCCACCTGCCATCCCCTGGGGTGCGAGGTTGCCACGTTGAACACTCCCACCTGCCAGCCGTTCAGCTGGTCGGCATAGTTGTAGGCGCCCACCTGGAGGCCTTTCATGTCGCCCGACGATACGTTGAGCAGTGCGGCCGCCTGCATGCCGCTTTCCACGCCCATCGAAATGTTGGTGACGCCACTGATTTGTGCGCCCCGCATCGGCGATGATGAAATGTTGGAGAAGCCCGACAACTGCAGTCCCCTTACGTTCCTGGCGTAGTTCGAGAGCATGTTGGCCTGCACGCCTTTCAATGAGTCGGTATTGCTGGTCACGCCAATGCTGAGGTTCGTAACATGGGTGGTGTCTTCCCGATGGCTTTTCCCAATGTCGATGGCGATGCCATGCTGTGCATAGGCCGTTGAGACGGCCAAGGTGGCAAGGAGGCTGGCGGCCATCTTTTTAAGTGAAGAGTGAAAAGTGAAGAGTGAGGGCCTCCCTCTTATCCTCACTTGGGGGGGAGACTTGGCGGTGTCATAACTCATAACTAAGAATTCATAACTAAAAGTGACTTTTTCATTTATCATTTAGCGTAGCGCATTAAATGCTAAGTTCGTCGAGCACCCTGATGAGGCGTTTGTCGAAACGCTTGTCGGTGCGTATGCACTCGCTGAAAGGCACATATACGATTTCATTGTTTCGGTAGCCCACCATGATGTTCCGCTGCCCTTGCATAATGGCCTGCACGGCTCCCACGCCCATGCAGCTGGCAATGATGCGGTCGCGTGCCGACGGGCTTCCTCCGCGTTGCAGGTGTCCGAGAATTGACACGCGCACGTCGAATCCCGGGAACTCGTGTTTCACGCGGTCGGCGTAGTAGAGTGCGCCGCATTTGGGACTTTCCGACACGATGACGATGCACGACTTCTTCGACTTGCGAATGCCTCGGCCCATGAATTGGGCCAGCTGGTCCACGTCGGTGGCCTCTTCGGGCACGATGGCCGCCTCGGCACCGCAGGCGATGGCGCAATTTTGTGCCAGGAACCCTGCGTCGCGGCCCATTACCTCAATGAAAAAGATGCGCTCGTGGGAGTTGGCGGTGTCGCGGATGCGGTCCACGCACTCCATGATGGTGTTCATCGTCGTGTCGTAACCGATGGTGGCATCGGTGCCATAAAGGTCGTTGTCGATGGTGCCGGGAAGGCCAATCACGGGGAAGTCGAACTCCATGCCGAAGTCGCGGGCTCCCGCCAGCGAGCCGTTGCCGCCGATGACCACCAGTGCGTCAATCTCCTCTTTTTGGCAGGTCTCGTAGGCTTTCTCCCTGCCCTCGGGGGTGGCGAACTCCTTGCTTCGGGCGGTCTTGAGGATGGTGCCGCCGCGGGTGATAATTCCCGAGACGTCCTCGGTGGAGAAGCTTTTCACCTCGCCCTTGATGAGGCCGTCGTAGCCCCTGTAGATACCTTTGATGTTGAAACCGTTGCAAATGCCCGACCGCGTCACGGCGCGGATGGCTGCATTCATGCCGGGAGCATCGCCGCCGGATGTCAGAATGCCGATAGTCTTGATTTTGGCCATTAAAATGATATTTTTGTTATTTTTTACTTAAGGAGTTTAGGATTTTAGACGTTACTGTTTTCTTAAGGAGTTTAGGAGTTTAGCCGCTTGTAGGGACATACTATGTATGTCCGCTCTATCCATCACATGAATTTCGGACTACATGGCGGCAGCAAATTGCCACTTCGTTCTCGCTAATCGCTCGCGATACCTTCGGCATTCTTCACTCTTCACTCTTCACTTAAAAATTTCCTTCACTCTTCACTTAAAACATTCTTCACTTAAAAACTCATCACTCATAACTAAAAGAGTTACTCTTTTCACTCCACAATAAATTTCTGCCCGTCCTTGACATAGATGCCGCGGGTGGGAACCGTAATGCGACGGCCCTGCAGGTCATGGATGATGCCGCGGCCCTTGGTGGCTGTTTCGTGGATGCCCCTTACGGCTGTCGTTGCCAGGATGTATTCAATGCCTTGTGCGGCATTGATTTTGCCATAGCCCCAGCGCACGGGGTCGTGGGCGGTGAAATTGTCGTTGTCGGCCGTCTGGCGCAGCACTTCCTTCACGTCGTCGGTTGTCAGTGCGGGGTTGGCTTGCAGCCAGCACGCCACGATGCCGCTCACCACGGGGCATGCCATCGACGTGCCGGTCTCTGCCGTGTAGGGGTATCCCTGCCACAGCATCCCGTCGAGCACGTTCTCGCCCTCCGACAGGACATAGTGGTTCATCGCCGACACCACGTTGACGCCCGGTGCGCTGACCAGGGGTTGCGTGATGTCGTTGAACGACGTGCCGTAGCTGGAGAACAAGGCGTAGTCGCCCAGGGTGTAATCTTCTTCGTCGTCTTCCGTTGGTGAACCGTCATAGCTGCGGTAGTCGGTGTTGACGCAATAGGCGCCCACGCTGATTACGCCGGGCGTGCAAGTCCAGTCGCCTGCCGACATCTCGTTGTCGCCAATCACTTGTCCCGGCAGCTCGAAGATGTTGAAGCCGCCGAAGCTGTCCCACATGTCGATTTCGGTGCCTGCGGAGCCCGACACCGTGAGCTGGAAGAGGCAGAGCCCTTTGAACGTGCCTTCCATCATTGTCTGGAACGCCAGTTTGCCGTCGCCGTTGTCAAAGGCGGCAATGTCCAGGTCGCCGGTGAAGTATTTTGCCATGGTTGCATCGTCGTCGCTGTTGAGGGTGAAAATGAGCGGCTCGCAGCCCGGGGTGGCGGTGTATTCCTCCGTACTCCACACCTCTTTCGTCCTGCCGGTGAATTGGTTGATGGTCACCAGGCTGACCTTTATGCCCAAGCGGTCGCCGGTGCGTGTGTAGCCCACGGTCTCGTCCGAGATGACATAGTCGTCGCCCTCTTCCATAAGTGCCAGCACGGTCTTTACCGAACTGTCGGTTTCGGTGAATTTCTTATAAAGGTGGATGGGGTAGCCGCCCTCGTTGCCTGCCGACATGACGGGGATGATGGACGTGGAGGCCGCCTCGATGGCCTCGGGCGCGGTGCCGGTGCCGTTGTGGGGGCCCAAGTGGCTGTTGAGGCTTCCGCTGAACACCATGGGCTTGCCGCTTTGGCGGGCGTAGGCGGTGGCGAACGACAGCACCAGTTCGATGATGTCATTCTCGTCTTCCAGATAGGCCGACATGGCCTCATCGTCAATATCCTCATCAAGGCCTATGTACACGATGTCGGCCTCGGGGGCCATTCCGCCGAAGCCCATCGGCGAGAGGGAGCCGGCTGCGATGCCTGTGGTGTGTGAGCCGTGATATTCGTCGCTGCTGTCGGTGGTCAGGGTGGCAATCAGTTCCGGCGTGTCGTAGATGGAGCCGGGAAACTCTATCGTGCCGGCTTCGGGGTCTTCGATGGTGAATTTCTTCCCGCTTTCGTCGCCTATCATGAATACGCACTTGAAGCGCGAGTTGCCCTCCGCATCCTTGAAGGCAGGGTGCTGGAAGTCCATGCCGTTGTCGAATATGCAGAGTGTGACGTCGCGCCCCGTGAAGGGTGTTGCCATGGCTGCCGTCGGGCCGTTGATGCGTCCTACGCCCGTTTCGTTGCGCGTGATGTCGGTCTTCCATTTCCCCTTGTGGCCGATGTCGATGCGCTGCACGCCCTTGATGCCCTGAATGGCGTCGAGCCGGTCTGTAGGGATGTTGATAATGGCCTGCTGGCCGATGCGGCCTTGAATCTTGGCACCGGCGGCGCGCAGCTGGTCGAAGGTCTCGCGGGCGTTCTCCTCAGCCACCTTTACCACCAGCGTGGTGCGTTGGCGGGCGGGAGCCATGGCCGGGCAGTTGTCGAGACGGGCTACCTTTGCCTTTTGCCGGGCTATCTTCATCCAGGCTTGTGGCGTAATGGTTCCCTGTGCCATCATTGCAAGGCAGACGGCGCACATCATCATCATGACAGAAAATCTTTTCATCTTGTTTCTATTTTTTTAAGGTTAAACATTATCTCTTGAAAAAAGTGAAAAACCTTTGCTTTTACCATTCATTTTTTAGGAGTTTAGGAGTTTAGACGATACTGATGGCGGCAGCAAATTTTTCACTCTTCACTCTTCACTTAAAACACTCTTCACTTGTCAGAACTCAAAGCCGAGGTTCACATAGACATAGGGTTTCTTGGTGCGGTTGCTGTAGCCCAAAGTGGCTCCTACGGGGCCGAACATGGTGTTGAGGTAATAGGCCACCTGTCCGCCTAAGAGCGTCTTGTGGTCCAGCAGTTCCCCGAGCTTTGCTGCCTCCTGGGCGCCGGCCACGCGCAGCAGCACATAGTTGTTGGTGCCGATGCGTTGCTGGGCCTGCAGCTGTGCGGCCACGAACTGGTGGTCCACATATTCTATGTTGCCAACGCCGGCGAAGGGCATCTGCTGCTCCACATAGTGGCTGAACCATTCGCCGCCGATGGTGTTGCCGAAGACGGCGGGAACGTTGGCGCCGAACAGCAGGCGCCCGTATAACATGGGTTGCAGGGTGAAGCGGCGGCCCTTGGTGAACGACATGCGCCAGTGGGCATTGACTTCGCTTGTGCCCGGCTTGTTGTCGAGTTCTGCGAAATTGTTGGTGATATAGGCATATTCGGCCTTGAAGCGTGCGCCGCGGGTGGGGAAATACCAGTTGTCTTCGCTGTTGTAGTTCATCAGGGCGCGATAGCTGTAGAAATGTTCGTTCTTCAGGGTGACGTCCTTGGAATGTTCTGCTTCCAGTTTGTTGCGGTAGTGCATGTAATCCCATCGCAGGCCCATCTGGATGGTGAAGTGTCGCACGCTGAACTTCACCGGCGAGAGCTCGGCCTGGAACTGGTTGTAGAGGATGCTGTAGCCGCGGTCGCCGTTGACATACACGTCAACGTCGTTGCGCCGGAAGGTGTAGGAGAGGGAGGGGCTTGTGAAGCTCCTGGGATGCACGGTAAGTTCGCCGCGGGCCATCAGCCGCTTGCCCAGCCTGAGGGTGGCATCAACGTCCATCGGCATCCGGGCTTTGATGGGGAAGTCGGCACCCACCTGCACGGCGGCGTGCTCCTCGTTGTCGTAGCGAAGTCCTACATGTGCCTGGTTGGTTTTGCGGTGGCCTGCCGTGAGGATGACGCGCACGCCATTTCCGTCGGGCACCAGCCGACATTCGGCGGTCTGGTAGAACAGGTCCACGCGCATGGAGGTGGTGAGTTGTTGCTCGCGTTTCACGTCTATGCTGTCGTGGCTCCCGTCGGTGTTTCTTTCCAAGTGGAATTTCTGGCGCAAGAAACGCTCGTCCTGAGGTGTCATGTTTTCGAAGACATAGGCCGTGACGCGTTGCTTGTCCGTCATCACCGTGGGATTTTTGGGATAGAGCAGGGCAGGGCGGAAGGAGTCATCGATGCCGATGCGCTTTTTCAGGGCCATCAGTTCGTCCCAGTGCTTCATGGCTTCCTCGTCGCCGCGGCGAATAAGCGTGTCGATGGCCGCGGCGGAGAAGCTGGCGGCGTTGTAGCCCTTTGTGTCAACCTGCATGTGAACGTCGGTAATGGCCAGGTTGTCATCGTATTTGTTCTTACAATTCACGTCGATAATCTGGCTCAAGATGCTCATGGTGCCTCCTATGTCGTCGGCGTTTTTCGGGTCGCCCTGCACGGTGACGCCGATGACGATGTCGGCACCCATCTGTCGGGCGATGTCGGCGGGATAGTTGTTTTTCAATCCCCCGTCAACCAGCACCATGTCGCCGATTCTCACGGGCGAGAAGGCAGCGGGGATGGCCATCGAGGCCCGCATGGCGATGGGCAGGCGGCCGCCGTGGAAAACGTATTCCGAGTTGTCGATGACGTTTGTGGCCACGCAGGCAAAGGGAATGGGCAGGTCGCGCGAGAAATCGAGCGAGTCGGTGAAGCCCACGCAAAGCTGCTGGAACAATTCCGCCAGGTTCTTGCCCTGTATGATGCCGCCGTCGTTGTAGTTGCGCTTGCCGATGGTGATGCCGCGGGTGAAGACGTAGGTGTTCTGCTTCTTCCTGTCGGCGAGGCTCTGCTTGGTCATGTCTTCCTTGTCGGTGATGACATAGCTCCAGTCCTGCACCCTCACCATCGAGTCGAGCGAGTTGGCGTTGTAGCCGATGGCATAGAGCCCGCCGACGATGCTGCCCATCGACGTTCCGGTGATGATGTCGATGGGGATTCCGGCCCGTTCAATCACTTTCAGTGCCCCGATATGTGCCATGCCTTTGGCACCGCCGCCGCTAAGCACCACGGCCACTTTCTTGCGGTTGACAACCGGTCCGACGCTCTGGGCATCGGCAACACCCGTCATCATCATGGCAATGAGCAATAACAGAATCTTTTTCATTTTTCCGTATTATGGGAGCCGATATTAAAAGATGGTATTTCATGAAAAATCACCTCCCGGCCTTTCTCGCATATTCAAACAGGGCGAGGGGCAGGTGGCAATAGCCGTCGGGATTTTTGTCAAGATAGTCCTGATGGCGCTCCTCGGCGACGTGGAAGTTCTTAAGTGGCAGCTTCTCCACCGCCAACGTCTCCCGGTGGCGTGCCTGTTCTTCGGCATACACCTTGTTGATGACGGGCAACTGGGCCTCGTCGGTGTAGTAGATGCCGGTGCGGTAGCGCGTGCCCACGTCGTGGCCTTGCCGGTTGAGGCTGGTGGGGTTGATGGCCTTGAAAAACATGTTGACCAGAAATTCAAGGTCGGTGACGGCGGGGTCATAGACCACGCGCACGGTTTCGGCATATCCCGTCGTGTCGGTATATACTTCTTCGTAGGTGGGGTTCTCGGTGTGTCCGTTGGCATAGCCCACCTCTGTTTCAATCACGCCTTTCACCTGTTTGAAGAAATGCTCTGTTCCCCAGAAGCATCCTCCCGCGAAGTAGATTTCGGTCATATATATGTATGAGTTAAAATTCTTATTTAGCCCACCCCCGGCCCCTCCCGTAAGGAGGGGAGAAAAACCGCCGAACGTCTTCCCCCAAGGGGGGGGGACATGAGGGGGGCCTTCACCTTTTATCTTATAAAATGCATGGGTTGCCACTCCTCGCGCTCGGGATAATCGGGTTTCCCGCCAGCGTGAATTTTGTTCAGGAGCCATGCCATGTTGTTTGCCAATGTGCGCATGGTCTGCATTCCCTCGCTATCGAGAGCAGCCTGTCCTTCCTCCCGTCCATAGACAATGTTCCAATATTGTGATGTCACAATGGGCATGTTCATCATCTGGAACGGCATGTTCATGGTTTGAAGGGCGGCGGTGGCCCCTCCGCGACGGCATACGCATACAGCGGCGGCCGGCTTGTTCTGGAGTTTGTGGCCGGCCGAATAGCTCATGCGCTGGAAGAGGGAGAGCACCGTGCCGTTGGGCTGTCCGTAATAGACGGGCGAGCCGATGATGATGCCGTCGCACTGGTCGAGTTTCTCTACGATGCGGTTGCATAGGTCATCGTCGAACACGCACCTTCCAAGGCCTTTTATCTTGCACTGGTTGCAGGCTATGCACCCCCGCACGGGCTTCGTGCCTATCTGCACTATCTCGGTTTGAATACCTTGTTGTTCAAGCGTTTTGGCGGCTTCGCCCAGGGCCGTGAATGTATTGCCCGTTTTCCGTGGGCTGCCGTTGATTAACAGTACTTTCATCTTTCTTGGCAATTTAGGTTGTTATTGTAAATTAGCAAAACTGAGGTTATAACATGCAAAAATACTAAAAACTATAGAATAAACCGATTTTTCAACTTTTTTTTAGTTATTTTTAAAAATGTGGTATGCCAATTTTATTTTCCATCTGTTCTTTCAATGCGGATGGGCCTAAACATTTCAAGTTTGCCCGTCTTTTTTCTGATTCAACCTACTCATGTTTTCTTCATTTTGCGATGGATAGCGACATGGGTGAAAATTGGTAAAAATATTTGACAAAACGAACCTTTTTTCCATTGCCTTTGTAAGTCGTTGGATTTCAGCTATTTGAAAATTGGCTCAAGTTTGATCGCAAATTTCGGTGAGAGATTCGCCAATACTCTCCTCTCAATTTGCCAAATCTCTGCCCGAAAATTGCGGTCAAACCTCCTGGGGTAACCCAAAAACTATGAAAAATCTTGACAAAAGAGGGCGCTGCGCTTCGCTAAATGATAAATGATAAATGAAAAATGATAATGCTGGCTGCTAATGGTCCATTCTTCCCGTTAATGGAGCAAAGAAATGATGTCAGAACTCTTTACCTCCTGAACTCCTGCTCTCCAAAAGACGAACAAGGCTTGATAAAAATATGCTAAAGTACCGAGAATGTTTGCGTAAATGGATTTTTTGCTTTAATTTTGCACTCTCAAACGTAAATTGATACCGAAATGAAGTGTTTTACAAAGCGTCTGCTCGTAGTTGCAACGGCTTGCCTTGCCGTTTCTTTTTGCGCTCATGCACAATATGATGCCGACACCGTGCAGATAGAATATGTCAAGAAAAACGATGTGCTCATAGAAACCGTCCCTCAGGACGTGGTGCTGACCCAGCACCTGAAGGAGAAGCGCAATGTGCTCAAGGAGCTGAACGTGGGACTGACGGCCGGCACCACCGGACTGGGCGTTGACCTGTCGCTGCCCCTTTGCGACTGGGCCCATGTGCGCGCCGGCTTTGCCATCATGCCGTCGTTCAAGCATGTGATGGACTTCCGCCTGCAGGTAGGCGACAAGCCCGACCGTAAATACGACGAGAACGGCAACCGCATAGAGACGAGGTTTGAAAAGATGGCTAAAATCTACCAGCAATTGACCGGCCACGAGGTGAACGAGGATGTGCAGGTGATAGGCCGCCCCACGTTCTACAACGGCAAGCTTTTGGTGGACTTCTTCCCCTTCCGCAACAAGAAATGGTCGATAACGGCCGGCGTCTATTATGGCAACGAGGTGATAGCCAAGGCTTATAACCGCACGGAGGACATGCCGTTGCTGGAGTGCGTGGATTTCTACAACGTGATGTACGACAAGGTGATGGATGCCTACACTGACCCTTATAATATCTTCCACGACGTGATACTGGCCACTTATAACGGCGTGGACATCTTCGTGCCCGAGGACCAGTCAGAACTCATGTACACCTACATGAAGCGATGGGGCAGGATGGGCATCCACCTGGGCGACTATTTCCTGGTGCCCGACAAAGACTGCATGGTGAAGGCCTCGGTGAAAGCCAACCGCTTCAAGCCCTACCTGGGCTTCGGATACGGCAATGCCGTGCCCAAGCCCGGCAAGCGCTACGGGCTGATGGTGGAAGCCGGATTTATGATGTGGGGCGGAACGCCGGTGGTTGACTGCTACGGCACCGACCTCGTATATATGAATGTGAAAGGCCGTCCCGGGCATTATGTTGATTTCATCAAGAAACTGAAGGTGTTCCCCGTGCTCAACATCAAACTTACGAGGAAATTGTTCCCGGATTGAAAAAACTTCCTCATCCCTACAAACAACTAAACGCCCCCCCCCAGAAAAAAGATTTTTTTTACATCTTGTGCAACTTTTTTAATGTTAGCTCCGTCAAACAAGCAAATGAACATTAATTTTGTGAACAGATGAAAAGAGAATTATTATTGACATGGATTTTGGCTGCCACCCTGTGTGTGCCCGTCACAATGCAAGGACAGCGACACAGGCATCATCCATCAACATCAACCCCTCAGGCAGCATCGGTGGCAGACAGCATTGCCAGCTCTCCCGTGAACCAAAACGCCGACACCGCGGCGGTGGAGGCTTTCTCAGACACTACTTCCACGGCACCTGTGACGGCCGACACCAGCAAGGTGGTGACAAATGGTGTGACTAATGATTGGGACGAAGAATGGGAAGGTGACTTCGATGACTTCTCCGTTTCCGACTGGCACGACCTGATTAACTCCTTTAACTTAGGTGTTGGCGGCGTCATTTTTGCCGTACTTGTAGTCATCTTGGTGATTCTTCTCCTTTTGTCGCCTTTCCTCCTCCTTGGCTTCATTGCCTGGCTGATAGTAAGGAACCGCAACCGCCGGTATAAGATAGCCGAAAAAGCCGTTGAGCAGGGCAACGAAATCCCCGAGCCGCTCCTGAAGGAGGAGAAAGTGCCCGACGAGGACCTCTGGCGTAGCGGCATACGGAATATATTCTTGGGATTCGGCATCGCCATCGCCTTCTCCATCTGGCATTCGTCCACCATTTCGGCCATCGGTTGGGTGCTCGCCTTCTATGGCATCGGCCAGGTGGTCATTGCCAAGACTTCGAAAAAGAAAGAGAATGAATCCAGTGACGATTTAGAAAAAAGAATGTAAACACTTAATTCACTCTCATTCACCCAAAGCGCCGGACACCCCTTCCTCGGGAGTGTCCGGGGTCGGGCCACAAAGTTTTCCTTTAAGCAAAATAATTCATAAAAACATAAAATCATGGTACAGAAGAAATTAACAAGATCGGCCGACCGTATTCTGGGCGGCGTGTGCGGCGGCATTGCCGAATACATGGATGTGGACCCCACGGTGGTTCGCGTCGGTTACGCAGTGCTCACGCTTTTCACGGCTTTTTGCGGAGTGTTGCTCTATCCTGTCCTTTGGATTATCATCCCCGAAAGACGTTGACAAATGGCAGGGCCGGGCGACATGATGCTGGTCACACAGGTGGCTGTGTTTCACAACAAGCGGGCTTTCGACCAGCTTGTGAAGAAATACCAGTCGCCTGTGCGGCGCTTCTTCCTCAATCTCACTTTGGGAGACACGCAGCTCAGCGACGACCTGGCCCAAGACACCTTTGTGAAGGCCTATCTGAAAATCAATACCTTCCGGGGTGTGTCGGGTTTCGGCACCTGGCTTTTCCGAATTGCCTATAACGTCTTTTACGACTACCGCCGCTCGCATAAGCCCACCGTTGACGACAATGCGCCGGAACTCTCGTTGCGCTCTGCCGGCGGCTCCGACGGAACTATTAGGATGGACATCTACGAGGCCATGAAAACCCTGAAGGAGGAAGAGCGCACTTGCATCACACTACAAGTGCTCGAAGGCTTCACGGTGGACAAGATTGTCGCGGCCACGGGAATGGCCGAAGGCACCGTGAAGTCGCATCTCTCGCGTGGAAAAAAACAATTAGCTAATTATCTCAGGAAAAATGGATATGAATAAACAAACTACTGACGACGACCTGCTGGTCAGCCAGTTCCTGAAAGACCATGCCCCCGACGTGGCCGACAACGGCTTCTCGCGCCGCGTCATGGCCGCCTTGCCGGCGCGCACTTCGTGGCTCAGCCATTGTTGGACGGCTTTCTGCCTTGTCATAGCTTTGGCATTGCTCATTTATGGCCGGGTGTTCGACACCTTGCGCGGCATGGTTCGCGGGTTATGGGCCGACGTGGTGACAAACGACCTCGTGCTCACTTCCGTGCCCTTGTCATGCTATCTGGTCTGTGTGGCCATTGCCGTCATTGGCAGCTGCTCGCTCCTGGCTGCCGAGCGCTCGCTGCTCAGGTAAGTCGCTAAAAGTCGAAGAACGCATCGTCGCTTCCCTTATTGTCGTCGGAAGCGGCCTTCTTGGGCTGTGTCTTCAGGTTTCCTTGTTCGTCGAACATGCCGTAGGTGGTTCTCAGTACAATGAACTCCGTGCGGCGGTTCAGCTGGTTGCAAATTTCTTGTTTCTCGTCATCCTTGATGGCCTTGATGAACTCCTCGGTGAGCACATCGTCTTCTTTCAACCAGTTGTATTTCTCGGTCATTTTCTTCCTGATGGTCTTGGGCTTTTCCTTGCCATATCCCACCGGTGTAAGCCTGTCTTTGGCAATGCCGTGGTCAATGAGGTATGCCACCACGCTTTCCGCCCTCCGTTGCGAGAGGCCCTTGTTGTAGGCGGCGCTGCCACGGTAGTCGGCATGGGCACTCAGCTCAATGGTCACGTTGGGGTTCTCGTTGAGCAATTTCACCAATTCGTCGAGCGACTTCTCGCTCTCGGGGCGGAGCGTAGCCTTGTCGTAGTCGTAGAAAATGTTGTCGATGAGCACCGGCACGCGGATGCTGGCCAGCGGGAATTGCAATGTGTATTGTTGCGACTCGGTGACCGGCTCCACCTTTATTTCCTCCTTGTGGTTGAGGAACCCCTTGCACGAAGCCAGCAGGATATAGCTCACGCCGGGCTCTATGACCTGCTCGAAGGAGCCGTCGCCCTTCACGCTCAGTTTCATGTTCGTGCCGTCGTTGCCCACCATCTGCACCTGTGCGGCGGGCAATTCGTAGCCGTCGGTTTCATACACCCATCCCTTGATGGTCTGAATGATTTCGGGCTTCTCGAAGCTGTAGATATGGTCCCATCCCCGGCCGTCGTTCCTGTTCGACGAAAAGAAGCCGCGGTTGTGAGGGCCCTCGAAGGTCATGCCGAAGTCGTCGCCTTGTGAATTGAGGGGGTAACCCGGGTGTTCGAGTTCATATTTTCCCTTTTTATTCACTGTTGCTATGAAGATGTCGAGTCCTCCCATACCCGGATGTCCGTCGCTCGAGAAATAAAGGTCGCCGTTGGGCCTGAATGTGGGGAACATCTCGTCGCCCTCTGTATTGATGGGTTCGCCGAGGTTTTCCACACCGCCCAGTCCGGCGGTGGTCAGCCTCACTCTCCAAATGTCGAGGCCCCCCTTACCGCCCGGCATGTCACTCACGAAATAGAGCCATTCGCCGTCGGGCGAGATGGCAGGGTGGGCGAAGCTGGAAAGGGTGTCGCGCGACAACTCCACCTTGTTGCTTTTGCCCCATGCGGCATCGGCGCGCGCCGAGGTCATGATGGTGGCATAACGCGGATAAGAGGGGTCCGATGAGCATTGCGTCAGGTACATGGTGCTGCCGTCGGGGGTGAAGCAGCATGCGCCCTCGTCGTATTCTGAGTTCAGGCCGCTCTCAATGGTCTGCGGTCGTCCCCATTTCCCCTTGTCGTCTTTTTCAGAATAGAAGATGTCGGCGGGTTTCGCACCCGTGATGCCGCTCAGTTCGTTGCCCTGCGCCTCATTTCGCGTGGAGGTGAAATAGAGTTTTTCGTAGTCGTTGCCGAAGAGCATGGGACTGTAGTCAGCACGCCGGGAATTGAAAATATCCATTCGCTTCACCGTGTAACGCGAGCCGTCCTGCTTGATTTTCGGTGCTGTCTGTGCCGACTTTAGTCCGTTGATGGCCAGCGTGTTGTCGGGCATTGAGTCAAGTACAAGTTGAAACTCCAGAATGGCTTCTTTGTAGTTGCCGTTTTTCAGCAATTGTCGCCCGAAGGCCAGGTGTGTTTCCGCGTTGTCTTGCTTATAACGGATGACGTTCCTATAGCTCGCGATGGCCTTCTGCGCCTGACCGATGCGCTCCCAACAGACAGCCTGCCGCGCGGAAATTTTACCGCGTTTGTCGCGCTCCTTGGCGGGTGTTTTCTGATAGGCCGTCTTGAATTCGTTGGCTGCGTCGTAATACTCGCCAATGGCGAAATATTTCTCGCCCCTCTTCAGGTTTTGGTCCGCTCCGCAACCCGCCGCAGCCAGACAGCCAATGATGATATATAATGTAAAGCGAATTTTCCGCATCTTCCCTTTTTTACTTATAACGCACATTTGCCCGATTTATTGCAGGGAAGCGTAATTCAGCCAAGAGAAAGCACTTTGAGATGTCCAAAATTAAATATTTATGCAGAGTATCACGTTTTCATCTTCGTTGATACTCCCAGTATCATGCGGTGATACAACGAGTATCATGCGGTGATACTCCCAGTATCATGCAATGATATTCCAGCCATCTTTCAAGAAGTAAAATTTTACACTTCCAAAACGACTGATTATAAACAATTTAGAGGCCTTTGAGGAAATGTAAGAACAAAGTGCCTCAAATCGGTCTTGAAATGTTATTTATATACGACATTTCTGAATGATTATTCACATTCATTTCATAACACATCTTTTCAAAAAAACTTCAAATTCATTGCACTTATTTCTCCAAATTATTCATATTAGTTTCCAAATAAAAGGAACTAATTCCCACTAATTACCAAAAATTTTTCAAAAAGAATTACTTCTCAATTCGTTTTAATTTGTTTCCAATAACAAAAAAACTGTTCCGGTGAATTTGCAATTCGCCGGCCGTGTATATAAGAATTTGAAATTCGAGACACATTGTTTTTTTTGTTTACTGCATTTCAAATGCTAATACTCAATGCCACCAAATTGCAAATTTGTCAGAACGTAGTGTTTCCCTTTCATTTTTTCACCCCATTTGTTTGTCATTTCATTTTTTCTTCGTACTTTTGCCCTCGAATGTTTAAATCCATATCTATTAAACAAATATACACCAATCATGAAAAAACAACTCTTACTTTTCATCTTCTCCCTTTTATCCGTGTTAGTACAAGCTGACCCTGTTGAAATCAATGGTATCTACTATAACCTCAACATTTCGTCAAATACGGCTGAAGTGACCAATAATAAAGGAGGGAACAAAGTTTCTACTGGTTCTTACACAAGCAGTTCTGTTTCAATTCCATCAACAGTTGTGTATAATGGGGATACTTATAATGTAACCTCCATTGGCACTTTCGCTTTCTGTTATAGCAGTGATTTGACCACTGTTACCATTCCTAATAGTGTGACTAAAATCGGCAATTCAGCATTTTCTCATTGTAATGGCTTAACCTCTATCAACATCCCCCAAAGTGTGGTTTCCATCGGCAAGTTTGCATTCTATGGTTGTAGCGGTTTAAATTCTGTTCACATTTCTGATTTAGCGGCATGGTGTAATATCTCTTTCCTACGGAATGAAAAACTACAAATTGATAATTTTTTCTGTACTTATACTTATGATTATTCTTCAAATCCCCTTACTTATGCTCATCATTTATATTTGAATGGAACTGAAATTGTTAATTTAATTATTCCCGATGGAGTGACTTATATTAGTAGTTATGCATTTAGAGGTTGTAGCAGCTTGACCTCCGTCACAATTCCCAACAGCGTGACATCCATCGGTGAGTGTGCTTTCGGTAACTGCAGCAAATTAAGTTCTGTCCACATTTCGGATTTGGCATCTTGGTGCAAGATTTCTTTTGCTGTTTCCAGAGAGCATAAATCTGAACCAGAGGGTTATAATGATTTTATTTATGATTATTCTTCAAATCCCCTTACCAAAGCTCATCATCTATATTTGAATGGAACTGAAATTGTTAATTTAATTATTCCCGATGGAGTGACTTATATTAGTAGTTATGCATTTAGAGGTTGTAGCAGCTTGACCTCCGTCACAATTCCCAACAGCATGACATCCATCGGTGAGTGTGCTTTCTCTTATTGCAGCAAATTAAGTTCTGTCCACATTTCGGATTTGGCATCTTGGTGCAAGATTAATTTTTCATGGTTTGAGGATTTTGACTGGATAGATGACTTTTTATTGTCTTATAATATAGATTATACTTCAAACCCTCTTTCAATAGCTCATCATTTGTACATGAATGGATCCAAAATTACAGATTTGGTCATCCCTGATGGGGTGACTTCCATCAGTGATTTTGCATTTTATGATTGTACAGACCTGACATCACTGACAATCCCCAATAGTGTAACAAACATAGGTGTTTGTGCTTTCTTTTCGAGCAACTTGACAGATGTTTATTGTTTCGCACAAAATGTACCTCAAACAAGTAGTTATGAAGCATGGTGGGAAACATTGTATTCCTTTACATTCAATCAATCTGCGATATTGTATGTACCTGCAACAGCCCTTAGTAGTTATAAGAATACAGAACCTTGGTCTCACTTTAGCTCGATTGTTACTTTAGAAGAAATTGTGGATGATGAGAATCATATTTCTTTTAGTGACCGCAATGTTCGTACTCTTTGTTTGGCCAATTGGGATGCTGACGAAAATGGTGCATTAAGCTATGAAGAAGCTGCGGCAGTAACAGATTTGGGGACTATATTCAAAGACGATACAAGTATTTCTTCTTTTAACGAACTTCAATACTTTACTGGGCTTACAGCTGTTGACAATTCTGCTTTTTCTGGGTGCAGTTCCCTGACTTCTGTTTCTATTCCGAATAGTGTGACCTCCATTGGTGAATCTTCTTTCTCTGGTTGCAGTTGCCTGAATTCAATAAATATTCCCCAAAGTGTGTCCTCCATTAGTACAAATGCCTTCGCTGGTTGCACAAGCCTCACTTCCGTCCATATCTCAGATCTGACGGCATGGTGCAGGATTACTTTTAACGGAAGTGAATCGAACCCACTATATCATGCTCGCCATTTATTCTTAAATGGTTCAGAAGTTACTAATTTGGTCATCCCCAACAGCGTGACATCCATCGGAAAATGTAATTTCATTCGTTGTATTGGCCTGACCTCTGTTACCATTCCCAACGGCGTGACTTCCATCGGTTCCTCTGCTTTCTCTAGCTGCAGCGGCCTTACTTCCGTCACCATTCCTGAGAGTGTGACAACTATAGGCAGTTATGCTTTCTATTTTTGCAAAAGTCTGACTTCTATCACCATTCCCAATAGCGTGACTTCCATCGGCAATAAGGCTTTCCAAAATTGCAGTGGGCTGACTTCCATAACTATCGGTGATGGCGTAAAAACCATCGGTGAGAATGTTTTTGCAAATTGTGGGGATTTGCCGAATGTTTATTGCTATGCTGTGAATGTTCCTTCAACACAGGGCAATGCCTTTGACAACACAAATGTTGAATCTTCAGTGCTGCATGTGCCGAGGGTCGCTATTGACAGTTACTCAACAATAGCACCGTGGTGCAACTTCGGCAACATTTTACCTGTTGAAATTGTGGAGGATGAGAACCATATTTCTTTTGCCGACCTGAAGGTTCGGGCACTTTGTGTGGCCAACTGGGATACTGACGGGAACGGGTCGTTAAGTTATGAGGAAGCAGCGGCAGTGACGGACTTGGGCGATGTATTTGCAGACAATACAAACATCACCTCTTTTGATGAATTGCAATACTTTACGGGGTTAACAGCCATCGGTGACAATGCCTTTATGGGGTGCAATCACCTTGCCACGGTGACGCTTCCTGAAAGCATTGTTTCCATCGGTGCTTATGCTTTTTATGGTTGCAGTGCTTTGACCTTGTTCACCATTCCGCAGGGCGTGAGCAATATAGGGTCATACGCCTTCCGTGGGTGCACTGGCCTGACGGATGTGTATTGCCTGCCGCAGGAGGTTCCGACCACGGCTTCGAATGCCTTCTATAATTCCAACATCGGCAATGCCACGCTCCATGTCCTCGTGTCTTCATACAACTCCTATAAAAACGCAGTGCCCTGGAAGAATTTCAAGAACATGCTGGGCGACATTCCTGTGCCGTGTGCCACGCCAGTCATCAGCTATGTGGATGGGGAACTTGTGTTCACCTGCGACACTGAAGGCGTTGAGTTCAATTCAAGTATTACCTCCGCCGACATGGGTGAACGAAAGGACAGCCGAATTGGTCTTTGCGTGGCCTACGACATTACGGTCTATGCCACCAAGGAAGGCTACAACCCGTCAGAAACTGTCACTGCCACATTGTGCTGGGTTGATGCAGAGCCTGTGAATCAGGTGGCCACAGGGACTTTGGAGATTGCCGCTGTGCCGGTGCTGGTGAAGAGCCGTGGCGGAGTCTTCACTGTTGAAGGCATTGGAGACGGCACGGAAGTGAAGGTTTATACTACGGGTGGAATGCTTGTCGGGTCGGCTACTGCTGTTGACCAAACGGCCACCATTTCAACTTCGCTTACCCCTGGCACTGTCGCTGTTGTGGACTTGGGAAAGAAGGCAGTGAAGGTTGTTGTGAGGTAAAAGATGGTCAAATAACAACTGAATTCCATACTTTAGAACTCCACTTTATCATCGAAAGTGTTTTCTGCGGACTTCATGGACTTTGTGGACTTGTCCTTAAAGACCTTGAAGTCCGTAGTTTTTTTTGCAAGGTGTTGGAAAATAATGTGAATAATCTGATTAATTTTATTCGAATCTGAATAATTAGAACTATTAGTGGATGAAATTTGTGGGAATTCTTCAAATTTGTTTTAGGAAACTGTAACATTGCAGATTCGTTGAATAGTTACTAATTATGCATGATGCCTTAAACTTTGTTAGAAAACGAGGGGTTTTGGGGATTGATTGCGGGATTTTTAGTACTTTTGCGCACAATAAATGAAAAGTGAACAATGAAAAGTGAAGAATTGATGAGAAAAAACCATACAGGAAAGAGCATGAGGAAAAGAAAACAGCTTGCCGTGGCATGGCTGATGACATTGTTTTTGTGCGTCTGTGCCGGACAGGTGTATGCCCAGGCCGACACGTTGAAAATGCAAGGGGCTGAGGTGATTATCGAACAGAACGACTCGGCTGCCATCGACAGCATCGTGTTTGACGATGCCGCCGTTGCCGCTGCCGATAGTCTGATGATGATGGACGAAACGCCGGGACTGCACCAGCAACTGAAAATGAAGTTCTTGGAGGGCAATGCCGGGTTCATGTCGCTGGTGGCTTTGGTGCTGGTGCTGGGCCTCGCCTTCTGCATTGAGCGCATCATCTACCTGACGCTGAGCGAGATAAATGCCAAGAAACTGCTCTCCGACATAGAGGAAAAGGTAATGGCCGGACAGGTGGAGGAGGCCAAGGACCTGTGCCGAAACACACGCGGTCCGGTGGCCAGCATCTGTTACCAAGGGCTGATGCGGCTGGGCGAGTCGATGGAAGACATTGAGCGCAGCATCGTCAGCTACGGGTCGGTGCAGAGTGCCAACATGGAGAAGGGGTGCTCGTGGATTACGCTGTTCATTGCCATGGCCCCGTCGTTGGGCTTCCTCGGCACGGTGATTGGCATGGTGATGGCTTTCGACCAGATACAGACGGCCGGCGACATCAGTCCTACCGTGGTGGCATCAGGCATGAAGGTTGCCCTTATTACCACGATTTTCGGCATCATCGTGGCGCTCATCCTGCAGGTGTTCTATAATTTCATTCTCTCGAAGATTGAGCATATCACCTCGCAGATGGAGGAGAGCGCCATTTCGTTGCTCGACATTGCCATGAAATATAAGATTTTAAAATGATATTTTTAGTTATGAGTTGTGAGTTATGAATTATGGGGGCGCGTATAATTCATAACTCATAATTCATCGTTTAAAAAAGTATTTTTTCAATGATTGACTTCCTGCTTGTTCTGATGTATATTGCTGTGGTTGCCACACTCGTTGTAACGGGGTGGTCGGCGGCGAGAAGTCTCTCCCTGCGCGACCGTTCGCAGCGCGTGGTGAACAATATCCCCGTGAGGCGTATTGCGTGGGCCACGGCGGCACTGTTCTTCCTCCTTCTCATCGTTGGCTTCCTCGTCGGCTCCTCGGCACCGATGACGGTGAACGGCGAGGACTATTCGCGATGGTTCTGGCTGAAGGTTTCCGACATGTTCATCTTCACGTCGGCATTGCTCATCCTGATAGCAGCCGTGCTCGTGGTGGCGTCGAAAAGGCACTTTTAGTTATGAGTTCTTAGTTATAAGTAGTTCGGGAGTTTGGGAGTTCAGGAGTTCAGACGACACTGATGGCGCAGCCTTTTTCACCTTTTCCATTTTTCACCTTTTCACCTTTTAAATGGCGGAAGCAAATTTTTCACTCTTCACTCTTCACTTTTCACTTTTCACTTTATAAATGTTATTCAGACACCGGCGGCGGACCATTCCCGCACTCAACACCACATCAACGGCTGACATATCGTTCATGTTGCTGATTTTCTTCCTTGTCACCACCTCGATGGACATGGACAAGGGACTGATGCGCCAGCTACCTCCCGACGATAGCAAGCAGGAAGAGGTGGAACTTGACGTTGACAAGCGCAACGTGTTGAAACTGGTTCTCGACGGCGACAACCGGCTGACGGTTGACGACAGCATTGCCGACATCGGCCAGCTGAGGAAGCGCGTTGTGGCTTTTCTGGCCAAATGCCCCGACCGCGAGCACCATGTCATCACCGTTGACGTGGACCCGAAGGCGCATTATGATGCTTATTTCAACATGCAGAACGAGATTGTGGCCGCCTATCGGGCCATGCGCGAGGCATTGGCGCGGCGCAAGTACGGCCAGCCGTTCAACCAATGTACCGACCAGCAGAAAGAAGCCCTGCGCGCCTTTGTGCCACAACGCATTGCCGAAGTCTATGAACATTAAATCACATTGCCGTGTTTAAAAGAAACCATCACGAAATGCCGGGGCTCAACATGTCGTCGATGCCCGACCTCATCTTTACGGTGCTGTTTTTCTTCATGATAGCCACCCATATCAGAAGTGTGCCCGTGAAAGTGAAGGCTGAGCTGCCCCAGGGGACGGAGCTGACCAAGCTGACCAAGCGCACGTCGGTGGTTTACGTCTATATCGGCCAGCCGCTGGGCACATCCGACGGCACCACGCGCATCCAGCTGAACGACCGCTTTGCCGAACCAGAGCAGGTGGAAACCTTCATACGGGCAGAACGTGCCGGCTTGTCATCGGAAGACAGAAAGCAGATGACCGTAAGCATCAAGGCCGACAAGCATACCGACATGGGAACGGTGACCGCCGTGAAGCAACAGTTGAGGAAAGCAGGCGCCTTGAGAATCAATTATTCAGCAAAATCACGGTGATTTGTGATTTTATTTTGACAAAATGGAAGTTTTTGCATAAAAAATAAAAGATTTTGTGCCCTTTTGCTTTCGTTTCGATATTTTTTCACTATCTTTGCAGAAAATATTTTATCATTATGGCACATCATCAGTTAGATTCATTAGACAAGAAAATTCTTCGAATGATTTCAGAAGACGCCCGTGTTCCCTTCCTTGAAGTGGCCCGCACGTGCAATGTAAGTGGAGCTGCCATTCACCAGCGCATTCAGAAACTTACGAACATGGGAATCCTCAAAGGCTCTCAGTTTGTCATCGACCCCGAGAAGATAGGCTATGAAACGTGCGCCTACATCGGCCTCAACCTTCACGACCCGTCGAAGTTCGACACGGTGGTGGAGGCCCTGGAAAAGATTCCAGAGGTCGTGGAGTGTCATTTCACCACGGGCGATTACGACATGTTCATCAAGATATATGCCGTCAACAACCATCATCTGCTCAACATCATCCACGACAAGTTGCAGCCCCTCGGCCTTTCAAGAAGCGAGTCTATCATCTCGTTTGGCTCTGCTTTTAGCCGCAAGTTGCCTATCGGCGATTTGATGGAAGATGATGAAAACTCATGATGAACTCACGGGAAAGAAAATCGGCAAAGGCATCCTCGTGAACTCGGGGTGCCTTTGCCGATTTTTCTTGTTTGATGTTTCTTAGTCCTCCCGCGGACGCTCGTAGTCGGCGAAAGAATATCTGAAAAGGTGCTTTTCGTCGGTGTCGTGGTCTTCTCGCCTCACGGCCACCCAGTTGTCGTAATTGGGAAAGAAGGCGTCGGCGTCTTCGGGCTCGTCGTCTATCTCTGTGAGGTACAGCCTGTCGGCTTTCTCCAGCGCCTGCCTATAGACTTTCTCTCCGCCGATGATGAAGACGTTCTCTTCGTCGCGGCATTGCGCCAGGGCTTCTTCGAGCGACGGAAAGCACTCGCACCCAGACAAGGCCGTTTTCGTGCGTGTCAAGACAATGTTCCGCCTGTTGGGCAATGCCCCCTTGGGCAGGCTTTCAAAGGTGCGCCGGCCCATGATGACCGTGTGCCCGGTTGTGAGGGCCTTGAAGCGTTTCAGGTCATTGGGCAGCCAGTAGAGCAGGCGGTTGTCTTTGCCAATGGCGCGGTTGCGGGCCACGGCAGCTATGATGTTGAGTGTCATTTGTTTCTTTCTTACTGGTGAACCGTTATACCGAAACTTCTGCCTTGATATGAGGCCACGGGTCATAATTCTCAAGTGTGAAGTCCTCGTATTGGAAGCTGAAGAGGTCTTTCACGTCGGGGTTGAGCCGCATCACCGGCAGAGGCCGCGGCGTTCGTGTAAGTTGCAGCCGTGCCTGTTCCAAGTGGTTGAGGTAGAGGTGTGTATCGCCTGTTGTGTGAATAAAATCTCCAGGCTTCAAGTCCGTTGCCTGTGCCACCATCATCAGTAGCAAGGCGTAGGAGGCGATGTTAAACGGCACCCCGAGGAAGGTGTCGGCACTACGCTGGTAGAGTTGTAGTGAGAGGCGGTCGCCGGCCACATAGAATTGGAACATGGTGTGGCAGGGTGGAAGTGCCATTTTGTTCACTTCGGCCACGTTCCATGCACTCACCATCATGCGCCTTGAGTTGGGCGTGTTTCTGATTTGTTCCACCACCATCTTTATTTGGTCAATAGTGCCGCCGTCATAGTCGGGCCATGCGCGCCACTGGTGGCCATAGACAGGTCCGAGTTCTCCGTTTTCGTCGGCCCATTCGTTCCATATCCTTACGCCGTGTTCCTGAAGGTATTTCACGTTGGTGTCGCCTTTCAGGAACCACAATAGTTCGTAGATGATGCTTTTCAGGTGCAATTTCTTCGTAGTGAGTAGCGGGAAGCCCTCAGAAAGGTCGAACCGCATTTGGTGTCCAAAGATGCTTCGCGTGCCCGTTCCCGTGCGGTCGGGCTTGTCGGTTCCTTCGTCAAGTATGCGTTTCAGCAGGTCTAAATATTGTTTCATGATGATGTTATATTGTTGAGTCTTAATACTTTCGGCGGGTTGTCGGGAGCATGGGAGCTTTTTATTTTCCATCCCTGCGGATAAGGGTTATTGGCGCGGTTGCCTATGTTCTTCACAAAGCCGAGGTTGAGTCCTTCGTATGCCACCGTCGTCCATCCGCGTGGCCTGTCGCCGGTGAGCGTCAGGCTTTCTTTTCTCAGGAACGTGATGGCCTCATCATAACTGAGACCGTATTGCGGCAATGGCAGGGTGCCAAGGCCCGTGGCCAGGGCCAGCGAGGGGTGGGGTAGGAGTTCCTTGCCTTTCACTTCGCCCATCCTGATGCCGGCATGGAGTATCCTCAAGGCGTTGTCGAGGCGGTCGTGGCAGGATGCCCATTCCCTGGGGATGGCAAAAAGCCCCGCACCGTTGTCGCGCCATTCAAAACCCTGCTCTTCCATCATTTCCCAGCCTTTTGGCGTTTGCGGTTTGCCTTTTGCCTTTCTTCCGTTTTCCTTCTTGCTTTTCCGTGGTGTTTCGGTTTCTCCGTCTTTTCGCAATACGGCCATGAAAAGTCCCTCGCTTTTCGTGAAGCCGGGGATGAGGCGATACACCGGTTTGTGGAAGGTTTGGCTTAAAGAGCCTCTGATGCCCCACGAGTCGTCGGTATCAACGTCGAGCACCTCGGCACCCATCTCCCGGCAAATCCATTCCACGTTGTCTTCGTTTTCATGCTGGTTGAAGGTGCATGTGGAATAAATCATGATGCCGCCGGGTTGAAGGCATGGCCAGATATGTTGAACGATTTCCCGTTGAAGCGCCTGGCACCGTTCCACGTTTTGCATGCTCCACTCTTCCCTGGCGCCGGGGTCTTTCCTGAACATTCCCTCACCCGAGCAGGGCACGTCGGCAAGCACAACGTCGAACAGCACGCCGGTCTTACGGAAGTCTTTCGGCAGGTTGTTGGTGACGATGACGTCGCGGTGCCCCCATTTCTGCATGTTTTCCGCCAGCACCTGTGCCCGACTTGCCACGGGCTCGTTGCATACGAGCAGGCTCCCGTGGGGCAGGGCAGCTCGCGCCGCCGTGGACTTTCCGCCCGGAGCTGCGCATAGGTCGAGCATTATGACGGGTTGCCGCACATATTGCCTGAGCACAAGGTCGATGAACATCGACGCACTCTCCTGCACATAGTATGCTCCGGCGTGGAACAATGGGTCGAACGTAAATGCTTCGCGGGTGGGAAGAAACATGCCCGAGGGGCACCAGGGAACACGTGTGGCCAAAGGGCTTGCCATGCTGAAACCTTCTGATTTCTGCGGATGGAGGCGCACGCTCACCGGCGGGAGGTCGTCAAGGATGGCATGTTCCGCCACTTCCCATGCCCTTTCGCCCATCAGTTTGCGGGTTTCAGCAATGAATTGTTCTGGAAGCATTGTTGTCTTTTTTTAACTTTCGCAAGCTCCGCTTGCTCTTAGGAGTTGAGGAGTTTGGGAGTTGAGGAGTTTAGACGATAGTCGTAGCGCACCCCTAATGGCCCTAATGGCCCTAATGGCCCCCCTCATGTCCCCCCTTGGGGGGAAGACGTACGGCCATTGGGCTCCCCTCCTTACGGGAGGGGCCGGGGGTGGGCCATATTTTCCAAAAACTTCCTCGCCCTCAGCGCCATATTCTCGCGCAGCTGGTTGCGGTAGAGCCATATTTCACGCGAGTGGTAATTGCCTTCGCAACCAATCAAGGGCAGCACATAGTCGGTGGCCGAATAACCCGTCACTATGAGCAGCCGGGAGTCTGTGTCCAGACACACTGTCATGGTGTCTTTCTCTTGTTGGTCCACGGGCAGAAGCGGCGTGGGCTCCGTAATGAGCGTGGCCTTAGCGGCGTCGGTCCTCCAGTTCACGGGGTTGATGGCAAAGGCGCTCTTGCCAATGCCTTTCATGACGCACGACGTGTCGCGCACGGAGTTATAGCAAATGGTCACCCCCGTGTCGCCGGCTCCCTTGGCCCCTACAAAGCGGTTGCTCCGGCGTGCTGTTTCCTCGGGGATGTCGATGCCGATGGGGTAGGCGGCAATCAACCGTCCGAAAGTGCTGTCGTCCATTTCCTTCATCAGTTCCACCACGAGCCTGCCGCCAATGCTGAAGCCCGCCAGGATGAACGGCCGCCCCTGGTTATAGTGTTTCAGGTAATGGTTGAACGCCCTTCTGACATCGTCCAGCGCCACCGGCATCCGCTCAGCTTCCAGACTGTCGCTGGTGAACGTCTGGAGCGAACACTGGCGGTAATAAGGCGAAAAGAAGTTCAGCTGCCCGCTGAGTAGGGTGTCCACCCCAAGCATTTCACCGTAGAGCGGCCCGCGCACGCTGTCGTTGTAGGTGTCGGCATGGTGGAAAGTCCTGCCGTCGGGCAGAGTGTAATCGCCCGTTTCGGTAGAGATGAAGTAAAACACGTCGGCCCCCGCATGGCGATCACTCACATACCACTGTGTGCTGTCGTTGTAGTCGGGTGGGGTGGGGATGTTATCCGACGCGTCCACCATGTTCCGGCTCTCCTGGCATTGCACCATCAAAGCATAGACTGCCAAGGCAAGGCTCATCCTCAATAATTTCAAAACATTCATTCTAATTAGGCTTAATGAGGGGCAAAAACTAAGTCAAACGAAGAACAACTCTTGTCCCATTAACTTCCAAATAATTTCCCTTTAATTACCAAAAAACTTCACTTCACCACTTTCTTTCCATTCACGATATAAATGCCTTTTGCAGGTTGCCCATTCATCTGCTGTCCGTTCAGGTTGTAATAGGTGTTTTCTGCTTTTCCGCTGATTTGGGGCAGGCCGATGTTAGCTGTTGTTCCCTCACCCGTGTATTGCCCGATGAAGAAAATGGCTCCTGTGGACTGCTCGCTTATGAAGTAAATGAACGGCCTGTTGGCATGGAACTCATAAATAATCGGCTCACCGGGAATGGCGGTGTCGCTGGTTTCGACGACTGTCACGGCAGCAGCCTCGGTGCCCTCTTCGTCGAGTTTTATCTTTGCCGATTGAAACATGTTGCTGATGTATTGGGGCGTGTTGCAGAAGTTGGGAATGTCAGCCAGCGAAGGGTCGAAGGCGGTGGTCATGCCCATTGCCTTCATGATGTCAACCAGGTTCAGGTCAGTCTCGTTTTCAAAACGCGGCAGCTTCACGTCCACTTGTTCCATGGTGAGCCACTGCAGCCGCTTCCATGCCACTGCATCCAACTTGTCCGCCACGTCGTCAATCGTCTTTCCCTTGCGCGGCAGCAGGATGGTCATCCTATAAGCCTGGTCGCCGTATGGCAGTGCAAGTGCTTGGTAGTCATCATTTTCTCTATAGGGCAAGTCGTTGAATAAGTGCATCATCGGCACGCTTTTACCTTCGTTGAACGCCTCTGACTGTGTCTCGTTCTTGTCAAATTTCAGCGTCCATGCGCCTTTGAAATAAACGGCGTTGAGCAGGTAACTGGCGGCATCGGGATTGAAAGAATTGTCGTTCAGAATGTCTTCAATCATTCCCATCGTGTGGTCGCTGGCCCATTGGTTGATGACCTCCATGGTCTGCCCGTCATGGAAATCGCGCGTTTGAGTCTCGGCATCATAGTAGTTGTGGGCAATGTCCATAAATTCTGGCAGCAGGTAACGTGGCTCGTTAAGGAAAATGGCATTAGAAATCATCACCTTCGTCTGTTCGTCGAGCAAGGGTGCCTCGGTGAGCATCTTGCGGCAGAAAGCATTGATGCCGTCGGCGCCCGTATCGCCGAAGCCCAGCGTCTGGCAGATTTCCTCGCGTGTGATTCCGGCAGCGCCGTTGTTCAGCATACCCAGGGCATAGGTGACACTCAACGGCGACAGCACCATGTTCCCGTCTGTCCTTGCGTTTTTGAACAGTCTGAGTGCAAAGTCATTGCTGCTGTTCACCAGTTCCTGTTCTTCGGCGGTCAGTGTGATGGTCTGGGGTTCTGTAGGTTCGTCGCCGGCCCAAATGGCGACTGGAAACATCATGGCAGCGAATGCCAGAAGGGTCTTGTTCATTTTCATGGATTTTATGGTTTATGACAAATTCTTTGAATAGTTTATGCCAAATTCTTTGAATTTAAAAGAAGTTATAAAGAAGATAAAGGGACGATAGTTTTTATCACTTGTGGGGCGTGATGTATCATGTCCGCATGTAATGAGGTTTCAGCAAGGAAACATCATGCAATTTCGGCTTCCAAATCATTTCGGCTGCAAAATAAGAAAAAATATTGATAATCTCCAAATAAAAAAGGTATTTAATTCGTCTGTTTGGGAAAAGAATGTGGTTTGCACAAAAAATTCAGTTGTACTATCCCACTTGTACTGCGTTTTGAGAGATTTTCGGTTTATCACGCATTAGTAATGTGATTACCACAGCGTGGTAACGTAATTAACATACATCGGTAGGATTTTGGTAATGTGAAAGTGCTTGAGAAATAATTAGTGCCAATTTGTTTCCAAATAAAAAGAAAACACAAAAATCAACCGTTTTTTGCTACGACGCTCGGAAGCGTCGTCTCCTAACTATTTCTTTTCCAGCCGCTCGCGGACTTTGTAATACGCGGTGTAGCTGGTGAATCCGCTCTCCTGTGCGGCGGTGTCCTTAGTGGCGGTGGGGTGTTGCTCCATGTAGCGGTCGTAGTGTTCGAGGCGCAGGCTGTTGACGTAGTGTGAAAATCCGCCGAATGTGTTCCTGAACACTTGTGACACGTAGGTGCGGCTGTAGCTGCACCGCGCTACAACGTGCTCCAGTTTCAGGTGGGCGTCAAGATATGCTTTTTCAGTTTTTACGAACTTCTCTATTTCCTCGGCAATCTTCTGCGTGCGCTCCTCGGCCAGCAGGTCGGGAGCCTCGTCGTCCTCTTCCAAGTCAGCCGGTTCTTCCTCGGCCACAATGGATTTCTTGCGCCAGGCGGGCAAGACGTTCAGTAACAGCACGACATTGAAAATGGCAAGCAATATGGCCATCACTGCCATGACACGAGGGCTGTCCAAAATAAATCCGGGCCACACCATGGCAGTCATCACCACGGGCATGAGCAATACGCGGCGGGCAAAGTCGGTTGGGAAATCGTCGGGATTGGAATAGTTTTCATCGCGCGTTTCCTGCATCCACAGCAGCACCCGCCATACGGCCATGCCGCAGTAGCCCATCATGGCAATGCCCACCACCGCTACCGACAATCTCCAGAGCCGTGCGCCCTGCTCGCTCAACAGTCCGCCGGGAATCCATGCGTCGAACACCAGCGGTGCCATGGCCACGATGGTGATGCCGGCGGCTGTCCAGATGACCGTGCGCCAGCGGTTCCACTGCTTCACCGTGCCAAAGAACACGAAGAACAGTGCCCCGCCGTAGAAATAATAGGTGCCGGGGAAGTACGACTTCCACAGCTGCCACGCTTTCGGGTTCGACGGGTCAAGCACGTAGGGCACCAACACCGTGGCCATCAGGTAGATAATGACCAACAGTTTGCGGTCAGGCCACATGTAGTCGTGCCAGTGCTTTGGCTCACGGCAGGTGTGATACCACCTTACGGCGGCAAACATCCAGCAGCTGACTAAATAGGCCGCCGCAGCCACTCCATACCAGTAATAATTGTCAGGATAATACATTTCGACGACAAATTTACGAAAATAACGGCAGATTGCAAACGATACAACAGAATTTTTGTACTTTATGACATATCTTTGTACAAATGGGAATGTTTTTGTACAGAAAGATATGCCTTTTTTCATTTTTTTTCCCGATATTTGCCACCATAATCAAACCTATGTAACATGTCCCGCCTATTGGACTTCTTTATGTTCTATGCTGCCGAGCTCACCCTCAGTGCCATGTTTCTCGTGGCCTTTGCCGGACTCTATTGGCTGTGCTGGCGCAACATTCACTGCGAGCACCGCGAAAGACGACAGGAAAACAATCAAACTCTATAACATCATGAAAAAAACCTTTAACAGACTCTACAAAGTCCTCGCGGCACTGCTGACCATGTCGGCACTTGCCGTGGGGCAACAGGCATGGGCCTCCTCGTTTACGGTGGAGTTCTCGAACGGTCAGTTCATCATTTCCAGAAGCTCCTATAGTACGGAGGAAACCATTATGTACCGCACCGTGAGCCTTTCGGCAATAGCCGGCGTCCACTTCACCGAGGTGAGCGGAACATACACTTTCCCAAAGAATTCCACCCAACCGCTCAGAGTCAGCGTCAATGAGATGTCCCCCTCAACAGTCAACGGGGCATTCCTCTATCATCACAACTCCACCTACCGCAGCTACCTCTTTGAGGTAGTCGATTTGAGCGGCTACCTCCTTGCCTCCACGCAGAGGAACATCCCCTACGATAATTACAAGATAATGACGAACACTGCCTTTGCGAAACAGTCGCTCACCGTCGTTTCCGGCGAGACGGACCAAATCACCGAAGGCGGCTACCAGGTGAATCAATACCACGCCGTGCCCATCGCCGATTTCTTCAGCAACACTGCCGACCGCACATACTTCATGGCCGTCGGCGCAAAGCTCCACATGACCGTGGACTTCCAGGTGAGGGAAGTGGACGACGGCTACCAGTACATACAGATACTGGTTGACAATCCCGACGACTGCGACAACCGCAATAACCTCGGCGACACCAATCCGGGCAACCCCACCCTTTCAAGCTACCTGGCGGCTTTCGGACACAAGCCCGGCAGTAAATACACCACCTACGAGAAATATACCTTCCCCCTCACCACTGCCGGCGACAACTGCAACGCCATTGACGAGGCTTGGAACTTCAGCCCCTACAACAACGAGTACGGCAAGCTCTACACGCAGAAGTTCAGGACCAACTGCCGCGGCACCGACGGCACCCTCCTCATCCCGTCCAACCTCCTCACCCTCGGCATCCGCTTCAATGCCGCCGGCGACAACAATGACAACTGGGTGGCCAAGGACATCGTGGCCAACCTTCAGGCCTTCGACCCCACCGCTCCCACCATTGTCAGCTCAGATTACATCCTCGTCAACCCCGGTCGCCATGAGAAGGGAAACTATTTTTATATCAGCGTGGCATTCAGCGAACCCGTCACCTACAGCGGCAGCGCCCCCGTCCTCAGCACCACATGGGGCGACGCCACCTACCATGCGGGCTTAGGTTCCAATGTGCTCACCTTCAAGGGCACCATCACTGCCGATGCAGGCACCCGGCTGAAGGTTCAGGGCCTGACTGCGGGAACCATCAAGGACGGTACCAACAATTTCTCGGGAAACATCAGCAAGACCTTCTCCATCACCGTTGATGCACATGTCCACTCCTGGGGCGCGCCCACCTACACATGGAGCAGCGACAACAGCCAGGTGACAGCCACGCGCACCTGCCTCCACGACTCCAGCCACAAGGAAACCGAGACGGTGAATACCACTTCCGCCGTTCATGTGGAGCCCACTTGCACAGTTATGGGCACCACCGATTACCGTGCCACCTTCACCAACACGGCGTTCACCACGCAGACAAAGAGCGTGCAAGACATTCCCGCCCTCGGCCACGACTGGGACACGCCCACCTACTCCTGGACCGACGACTACAGTGTTGTGGTGGGCAAGCACATTTGTAAACGCAACAGCAACCACAAGGAGGATGAGACGGTGAATACCACCTCTACCGTGTCCACGCCGGCCACCTGCACCGAAATGGGCTACACCACCTACACCGCCACCTTCACCAACCCGGCGTTCACCACGCAGACAAAGACCGTGCAGGATGTGGCAGCGCTCGGCCACAACTGGGGCACGCCCACCTACACCTGGACCGACGACAACACCTCCGCAACCGCCATAGCCACCTGCCAGCGCGACAACAGCCATTCTGTATCAGAAACAGTGAACACCTCGTCCGAACAGACTCTGGCACCCACCTGCACCGAGACAGGCACTATCACTTACAACGCCGTCTTTGAGAACACGTTGTTCGGTAATAAAAGTAAAGAAGTGGAAATCCCCGCCCTCGGTCACCAATGGGAAATCAACTGCTCCTTATCCGACGACTATACCAGCATGACGGCCACGGCCGTCTGCCAGCGCGACGACAGCCATATAGAAACGGAAACGACGACCGACATCGAAAGCGTAGTTAATAAGGCTCCCACATGCACCGAGACGGGCGAAACCGATTATCATGCCTATTTCAACAACCCATTGTTCAGCGTCCAGTCAATACCGGTTACTACCGCCCCCCTCGGCCACCTCTGGGGCCCGCCCACCTACACCTGGTTAGACGACAACGCCACCGTAGAGGCAACTCATGTCTGCCAGCGCAACCAGGAGCACGAGGAATTCGAAACCGCGGAAACCGAAATCACTGAAACCACCCCCACCTGCACTGAGCCTGGCGCAACTACCTACACCGCCAACTTTACCAAGGAAGGGTTCTCCATGCAGACGAAGAGCGTGCCCATCGCCGCAATCGGCCACGATTGGGATACGCCCACCTACTCCTGGAGCGACGACAACCTCACCGCAACAGCCCAGCGCATCTGCCACAACGACAATAATCACGTGGAAACCGAAACCGTGGATGCCGATGTCGAAACAATCGGGGCCTCCTGCTCCGCCCCCGGCACCGTCATCTACACCGCCACCTTCACCAACGCCGCGTTCACCGGGCAGACCAAGAGCGTTGAAGTCGCCGCCCTCGGCCACGACTGGGGCACGCCCACCTACACCTGGGACGACGACTACTCCTTGGTAGAGGCAACGCGTACATGCCGCCGCGACGCCACGCACTCTCAATCGGCCTACTCGCAAACCACCAGCCAGACCACCCCGCCCACCTGCACCTACGAGGGCGCAACCATCTACACCGCCAACTTCAACGTGGAATGGTGCTACACGCAGATAAAGATTGTGGAAATCCCCGCACTCGGACACCTCTGGGACGAACCCATCTACCTCTGGGACGGCGACCACTCGATGTGGGCACAGCACACCTGCCAGCGCGACGGTGTAAAGGAAACCGAGACCGTCGATGTTGTCGTTGAAACATTCGGGGCCACCTGCACCGAGCCGGGCGAGACCGTCTACACCGCCACCTTCACCATCGAAGGGTTCACCACGCAGACCTGGAGCGAGGGAATCCCCGCCCTCGGCCACCTCTGGGGCGAACCACTCTGGACATGGACGGGCTGCGAGGCAGCCACCGCCACCTTCACCTGCCAGCACGACGCCACACACACGGCAACGCTCAACGCTACCATCAATCAGGATAATTACTGCACCTACACCGCCTCCGTCACCCTCGATGACAATCCCTACTCCACCACAGAGATTATTTATCCCACCCTCTCCATGGGCGACAACATCGTCCACCTGCCACAATACTCAACCATCTACTACTCCTTCACCGCGCCCGCCGACGGCTGGTATGTCATACAGATACCGAAGGACAACCAAACGTACCACCATATAACCATACTGGTCTATGACAGCGAGGAAAAAGTCATCTGCAAGCTGCAGGGTGGCGAGACCTATTGGGTAACCTTCTTCTCCGAGGAAGAAGAGGACCTGCCGGTATCCATCACAGCAGTGCCGTCATATAACATCACGGTTGACAGCAACATTGCCCACGGCAGCATCGCCGTCAACCCCGAAGGCGAGGCACCGGTAGGATGGAATGTGTTCATTTGGGCTGACGACGAGGACGACGGCTATGACCTGGGAGCCGTCACCGTCACCGATGCCGACGGACAGTCCCTGCAGCTTGAAAACACTGACGGGGGAGTGTACTTCGTCATGCCCGCCTCCGACGTCTCCATCACTGCCACCTTTGCCCAGCCCCTCCCCCTCACGGTGAACAACTCGGAGAAAATTGATTATTGTAGCTGGAATATCAATGGATTATATTTCGACGTCAATGAGGCGGCACCGGGAGCCATTGTGGAAATGTGGTTCAAACCGAGGTTGGGCTATGAAGTGCAAAGCGTCAGCATAGAAACGGCGGGCGGCAATGTCATCGACTACAGCATGGAATTGGATTACGGCTATTACTTTAGGGTTGTCTTCATCATGCCCGACGAGGCCGTCACCGTAACACCCGTCGTGGGCAAGGCCAACTATCCCGCACTGCAGCTGGGCGACAATGCCATTGCCCAAACCGACGAAAATGGAGCCTTGTACACATTCACACCGGCGGAAGACGGGGCGTATAATCTCTCATTCTCGAATGATGGCGACTATATGATTGGCGACAGCTACGGAGAATATATAAATGATACTCATATTCTCAGAGGAACCGGTTATACCTTCGAACTGCTCGCCGGACAAGTGTATTACGTCTTATGTTATTCATTATCAAGCGACGAGACGCTGACCATCACCCGCCTGGCTGACATCACCACCTACGACATCATCGTGTCAGAGGCAGTGAACTGCACGGTGGAAACAAACGTGGCTGCCGCACCCAAGAATTATCCTGTTCACATTACCGTTACCCCGATGCCGGGTTATCAACTTCTCGAAGGTGATGTCCAAATGTCCTACTTTGACACAGACTTGATGGATTATACAGAACTGACATCATGGGATAATGAGTGTACTTACTTCAGAATGCCCGAATCCACCGTTTACATCAGTGCAATCTGCACGCCCATTGCCGACGGCGTGGCCACCGACATCAACCGGCTGGGCAACGTGAAGGAGGGCGACGTCATCTACACCCTCAGCGGCATGCGCCTGGACAAAATCAACAAGAAAGGCATCTACATCGTGAACGGGAAGAAGAAAGTGGTGAAGTGAGGTTGTTTGTTATGGAAGTTAAAGAGAAGTTAAAAGGAAGTTAAAGGGAAGTTAAAAGGACGATAGTTTTTCCCGATTAATTGAAGATAAATTGTAATTAAAAGGACGATAGTTTTTCCCTCTTGAAGTTAAAGGGGCGATAGTTTTCCTCGGCGGACGTAATCCATTACGTCCCTACAACCGGGAGCAACTATCGTCCCTTTAACTTCCTTTTAACTTCCTTTTAACTTCCTTTTAACTTCCCAATAACTTCCCTTTAACTTCAATACAAACTTCCTTTTTACTTCCCAATAAATTCCATTATTTCTGTCCGCTAAACATAGAAGTGTCCGTTCCAACTTGAGCTCGTAGTTCTTTTATCTGCTTGAATTCGGTATGGAAACTGCCGTTTTACGGGTCTTCAGTTGGCATTTTCCAGGTAAAAAAATGGCGTTTTTCGGGTTTTTGCTTGTAAGCAAAAGACCTTGCGCTTATAAGCAAAAGACCTTGCGCTTGTAAGCAAAAAGCTTTGCGCTTATAAGCAAAATCCGTTGGCCATGTAGTTTAACGATTTTAGTTGACTACTTTGAGTCTTACTCACGATAAGGGTTGACCCGGGTTAAACATATTTTTGTTTCACGTTGACTCGTCTTTACGTTAGTCATAATTGGGGTTTACAATTACTCCGCAACACGGGAGAGGATGCCTCGCGCCTGACAAACTCGACGACGAACGCATCTTCTGCCAGCTTGCGAAGGTCGCTGTCTCCATGCTTATAGTAGGCCTGGGTTGACACACCAAGCAGCTCACACTGCAACGTGACGGGATAAGCCTTCACGTCGCGGGTGTGAAGCCTACTGACTACTTGGTGCCAGCTTTTTTTAAGTCGATGCCATACACTTCCTTGCCAAAGGCCACCATCTCCTCATAGAAGTCGGCGCGAAGCTTTTCCTTCTTCAACGCTGACTTCAAAGCTGACATCTCCTCAAGTAACTTCCTGTAGTCCTCAGGGGTTACATCACTGCCTTTCTTCTTCATTCGCTCTGCTAATTCTGGACATTCGATGGCAAAGGTACGAAGAAAATGGTAAACTTTGTACTGACTTAGGCCTTTTAATGACATAATTTCACTGACACGCAGATGCTGAATATGAAACAGTTCATAAACAGACTTCATTTCGTTGATACGGGCTGCGTCTTTCGCATAACGTATCTCACTCGGGGGGTTCAACATACATTTTCCAAATTTTTGGTGTCAACCTTATTTAAAATAAGACATCCTTTTAACTTCCCTTTAACTTCCAAAAAGCTTCCCTTTAACTTCCAATAAAACCACCCATTTTCCTATAAAGTTTCTTAAAAAGTAAGTTTTGAGAAACTTTTTTAATATTATTTAGACACATTATTTATGCTCGTACACCTTATTTGTTGTACTTTTGCGCTGAATTTTGAGAAAAGTATAATTTTAGCAATTATGGCAGAATCTATTGATATTAGAGAACTGAATGTCAGGATTGAGCAGCAAAGTGCTTTTGTGACCAGCCTGACACATGGTATGGACCAGGTCATCGTGGGCCAGAAACATCTTGTGGACTCCCTGCTCATAGGGTTGCTCAGCGACGGGCACATACTGCTGGAGGGCGTGCCGGGACTGGCCAAGACGCTGGCCATAAAGACGCTGGCCCAGCTGATTGATGCCGATTACAGCCGCATACAGTTCACCCCCGACCTGTTGCCGGCCGACGTGATTGGCACGATGGTGTATTCGCAGAAGGACGAGAATTTCCATGTGAACAAGGGCCCTGTGTTTGCCAACTTCGTGCTTGCCGACGAAATCAACCGCGCCCCGGCAAAGGTGCAAAGCGCGCTGCTGGAGGCCATGCAGGAGCACCAGGTCACCATAGGCAGCGAGACATTCCGCCTGCCCAGCCCGTTCCTGGTGATGGCCACGCAGAACCCCATTGAGCAGGAGGGCACCTACCAGCTGCCCGAGGCTCAGGTGGACCGTTTCATGCTGAAGGTGGTCATCGACTATCCCTCGCTGGAAGAGGAGAAGAAAATCATCCGCGAGAACATCATGGGCGCACTTCCCGAGGTGCGGCCCGTCACCACATCACAGGAAATCCTCGACGCCCGCGCCGTGGTGCGCCAGGTTTATCTTGACGAGAAAATAGAGCAGTACATTGCCGACATCGTGTTTGCCACCCGTTACCCCGTCCGCTACGGGCTGAAGGACATGAAGGACCTCATCACCTTCGGCGGCTCTCCGCGTGCCTCCATCAACCTTGCCAAGGCTGCGCGCGCCTACGCCTTTATCAAGCGCCGCGGGTTCGTGGTGCCCGAGGACGTGCGTGCCGTGGCCCACGACGTGCTGCGCCACCGCATCGGACTGAGCTACGAGGCAGAGGCCACCAACGTGACCAGCGAGGAAATCGTCAGCAATATAATAAATAAGGTGGAGGTGCCTTGATAGATGGAGACATCGGAGATTTTAAAGAAAGTAAGGAAAATAGAAATCAAGACGCGGGGCCTGAGCAGCAATATCTTTGCCGGCCAGTACCACTCCGCGTTCAAAGGCCGTGGCATGGCGTTCAGCGAAGTGCGCGAATACCAGTATGGTGACGACGTGCGCGATATCGACTGGAACGTCACGGCCCGCTTCCATAGGCCCTATGTCAAGGTGTTTGAGGAGGAGCGCGAGCTCACCGTGATGCTCCTGATAGACGTTTCGGGCTCGCTCGATTTCGGCACGCAGGTCCAGCTCAAGAAGGACCTCGTGACGGAGATAGCCGCCACGCTGGCCTTCAGCGCCATCCAGAACAACGACAAGATTGGCGTGGTGTTCTTCTCCGACAAGGTGGAGAAATATATTCCGCCGAAGAAAGGGCGCAAGCACATTCTCTACATCATCCGCGAGATGCTCGACTTCCATGCCGAGAGCCGTAAGACCGACGTGAAGATGGCCTTGGAGTTCCTCACCGGCGTCATGAAGCGGCGGTGTACCACGTTCCTGCTCAGCGACTTCTATACGCGCGGGGACTTTGAACAGGCCCTCACCATCTGTAACCGCAAGCACGACGTGGTGGCCATTCAAGTCTATGACAAGCGGGCGAAGATGCTGCCCGACGTGGGGTTGATGAAAGTTGTTGACGCCGAGACCGGCCACGAGATGTACATCGACACCAGCAGCAAGAAACTGCGCCGCGCCCACACGCAATATTGGCTCAACCGCCAGCAGGTGCTACAGGAGGCGTTCAACAAGAGCAACGTTGACCACGTCAGCATAGCTACCGACGACGACTATGTGAAACAGCTGATGATGCTGTTCCAGATGAGGGGGAGGTAATTGAAGGCCCCCCTCTAATCCCCCCTTGGGGGGAAGACGTAGGCGGTGTCATAACTCATAACTAAGAACTCATAACTAAAAAGCTTTGTCATTTAGCGTAGCGCAGCCAAAAGAACCAAGATGCGAAAGATATTCTATATATTGCTGATAATCTGTCCGTTGACCGCATTTGCACAAGTGCAGGTTGAGTCGAAGATTGACTCCATGGAAATCTTCATCGGCGAGCAAGTACACCTGTCGGTCAGTGTTTCGGCAAAGCGCGGGCAGGCCATCAGCTTCCCCACAATCCGGCAGTCGGAGTATCTCACCCCCGGCGTGGAGGTGCTTGATGTTTCGGATGCCGACACCTCTTCACTCGACAATGACATGGTGCGGGTGAACAAGGTCTATACGCTGACCTCTTTCGACGAAAAACTCTACTACCTGCCGCCCATGAAGGTGACGGTTGACGGCAAGGGCTATGAAGGTCCGAAGTTGGCGCTGAAAGTGCTCACCGTGCCTGTTGACACACTGCATGCCGACCAGTTCTTCCCTCCGAAGGATGTGCAGGACAATCCGTTCCTGTGGTCGGAGTGGCGGCCGCTGTTCCTGTTGAGCATTGCCCTGCTTGTTTTGTCGTGCCTGATCATCTACTTGTGGAGCAGTCTGAAGGCCAACAAGCCCGTCATACCTCAAATCATCCGCACGCGGCCCCTGCTTCCGCACCAAGCTGCCATGCGCGAGATTGACGACATCAAGAAAGACCGCATGCCTGCCTCTGAAAACCAGAAGGCATACTATACGCGCCTTACCGACACGCTGAGAAAATACATAGAGCGGCGGTTCGGCTTCTCGGCCCTGGAAATGACCAGTGCCGAAATCATTGAACGTCTGCAGCAGGAGCAGAGTGCCGCGAAAATCAATGAGCTGCGCGAGCTGTTCACCACCGCTGACCTGGTGAAATTTGCCAAATACTCCACGCTGCTCAACGAGAACGATGCCAACCTGTTGCATGCCATTGACTTCATCAACGAGACCAAGCAGGAGAACGTGCCCGTGGAAACCGTGAAACCCGTGCTGACCGAGGAGGAGCGGAGCAAGAAGCAGTCGCGCATCTTCACCAAGGCAGCCATTGCCGCGAGCATTGTTCTGGGCATCATTATCTGGATGTTCATAGCGTATGAAGTCTATATGCTTCTTTAACAAAACGGAGAACGAATGGAATTTTTAAATAAAGGCTATTTGCTGTTGCTGCTGTTGCTGGTGCCCTATGTGCTTTGGTACCTGCTGTTCCGCAAGAAAACGGAGCCCACCATGCGCATGAGCGACACTTACGCCTACCGCTTCGCACCGAAGAGTCTGCGCCAGCGGCTTACCTGGCTGCCCGCCTTCCTGCGCATGGCTACGTTTGCCTTCCTCATCCTGGCTTTGGCACGGCCCCAGACCCACAACCATTGGGGAAACAAGGTAACAGAAGGCATCGACATCATGTTGGCCATGGACATTTCTACCAGCATGCTGGCGCAGGACCTGAAACCCAACCGCATGGATGCTGCAAAGGCAGTGGCCTCGGAGTTCATTGCAGGCAGGCCCGACGACAACATCGGCCTTACCATCTTTGCCGGTGAAGCCTTCACGCAATGTCCCATGACCACCGACCACCAGTCATTGCAGAACCTCTTGGTCAATGTGCGCACCGACTTGGCCGAACGTGGCCTCATTGAGGACGGCACAGCCATCGGCATGGGACTGGCCAACGCCGTGAGCCGTCTGAAAGACAGCAAGACCAAGAGCCGCGTGGTCATTCTGCTTACCGACGGCAGCAACAACATGGGCGACATTTCGCCGCTCACTGCCGCTCAGATTGCAAAGAGTTACGGCATAAGGGTATATACCATTGCCGTGGGAAGCAACAAAGTGGCACCATATCCCATGCAGGTGGGAGGAACCATTCAATATGTCAACATGAAGGTGGACGTGGACACCGAGACTCTCAGCCAGATAGCAGCAACGTCTGACGGACAGTTCTACCGTGCCACCAACACCTCGGAGTTGAAGCAGATTTACAAAGATATTGACAAACTGGAGAAATCGAGGATGCAGGTGAAACAATACACCAAGCATTATGAGGCGTATCAGGTGTTCGCCCTCATCGCTTTTGTGTGCCTGCTCCTTGAAATCCTGTTGAGAATAACCTGGTTGAGGAGGATTCCCTGATGTTCAGATTTGACAGTTCAACCTATTTATATTTGTTGGCGCTCGTACCAGTGCTATTGCTGATATATGTGGCCGGCTTCAGCCGTCAGCGTAAGAAACTGAAGGCGCTGGGCGACCTTGGCCTGTTGCGGCAGCTCATGCCCGGCATGTCGAAAGTGAGGCCATGGGTGAAGTTTGGCCTGTTGCTGGCTTCGCTGGCACTTGTCATCCTGATGCTCGCCCGCCCGCAGATGGGCACGAAAATATCCAACGAGAAGCGAAACGGCATAGAAACCATGATGGCCTTCGACATCAGTAATTCCATGCGGGCCGAGGACGTGGCCCCATCTCGTCTCGACAAAAGCAAGATGCTGGTTGAAAACCTGGTTGACAACTTCTCCAACGACAAAGTGGGACTTGTGGTCTTTGCCGGCGATGCCTATATACAATTGCCCATCACGAGCGACTATGTGTCGGCAAAAATGTTCCTTCGTGACATCTCGCCCGAGTTGATTGCCGCGCAGGGAACCAACATCGGCGATGCCATACACCTGTGTGTGAAAAGTTTCACCGAGCAGGAAAACATGGGCCGCGCCGTCATTGTCATTACCGACGGTGAGGACCATGAAGGCCGGGCCGTGGAGGCTGCCAAGGAAGCCCGCAAGAACGGCATCCGCGTCTATGTGCTCGGCGTGGGCTCGACAAAAGGCTCGCTGGTGCCCGACGGAGAGGGCGGATATTTGAAAGACAACACTGGAAAAGAAGTGATGAGCGCCCTCAACGAAGACATGTGCAAGGAAATCGCCGAGGCCGGTGGGGGAGCATATATTCATGTTGACAACACCAACGTGGCACAGCAGAAACTCGACAACGAACTGGCGAAACTGGAAAAAGGCGAAATTACAAGTGTCGTCTTCAGCGAATACGACGAGCAGTTCCAGGCATTCGGCATTCTTGCACTCTTGTTGCTGATTGTAGAAATCTGCGTGTTTGAAAGCAAAAACCCCTTGCTTCGGAATATCAGCATTTTCAGCAGAAAGAAGAAAAAGGATTAGGAAACTATGAAATACCTGAAATATGTCCTCGCTTGTTTGTGCATGCTTGTGGCCATGCCGTCGGCAGCCCAGCAAGAAAGGAAAAACATAAGGGAAGGCAACCGCCTCTACAGGCAGAAACAATATCAGCAGGCCGAGATATTATACCGCAAGGCATTGGCAAATAACAAGTCCAACCCGCAGGCGGCATACAACCTGGCCTGTGCCTTGATGATGCAGCAGAAAGATTCTGCCGCCATTGTGCAATACGAGTCGGCAGCCAAGATGGAGGACAACAAACTGCGTCGGTCGAAGTCTTTCCACAACATCGGTGTTATCTTGCAGGCCCACCGCATGTATGGCGATGCCATCAAGGCATACGAAGAGTCGCTGCGCAACAATCCCAAGGACGACGAAACGCGTTATAACTTGGCTTTGTGCAAGAAGATGAACAAACAGAAACCGCAGCAACCGAAAGAGCAGAAAGAAGAAAAGAAAAACGAAAAACAAGACAATAAGGACAAGCAGGACGAAAAGAAACAGCAGGAGCAAAACTCACAGCAGATGAGCAAGGACAATGCCGAACAACTCCTCAATGCCGCCATTCAGAAAGAGAAGGACACGCAGCAGCGGCTGAAGAAAGCCATGCAGCAGCCCAGAAGGAAGAACTTTGAAAAGAACTGGTAGCACCTGCGACATCATATAACAAACAGTGAACATGTTAAGAACTAAATACATATTGACGATTTGCCTCCTTTTGTGTACATTGGTTGCAGTGGGCCAGAGCCTGGTAGCCAATGCTCCGTCGCGCGTTCAGAATGGTGAGAATTTCCGTCTCACCTTCGTCGTGAACACGCAGGATGCCGATAATTTCCAAATAGGCGAATTGCCAGACGCCTTTGAAATTATCACCGGGCCTTATACGTCGCGGCAAAGCAGCTTCCAAATGGTCAACGGGCACACCAGCAGCTCTTCTTCCATCACTTTCACATTCATTCTTTGTGCCACAAAAAACGGCACGTTCACCATTCCTGCTGCACATGTTAACGTGGAGGGGAAAAAGGTCTCGTCGTCACCATTGAAAATCACAGTTGTAGGGAATGGCAACGATGCCGACGACTCACCGAAGATGCACAGAGATGACGACGACCAGCCGCAAATGAGGAAGGCCGGTTCGCCTATCAGCGGAAAGGACTTGTTTATCAAGGTGAGTGCCAATAAGCAAAGGGTTCATGAGCAAGAACCTGTGTTGCTGACATATAAAGTCTATACGCTGGTGGACCTTACATATCTCGACGGCAAGATGCCCGACCTCACCGGTTTCCATACGCAGGAGGTGCCTATGCCCCAGCAGAAGTCGTTCCATGTGGAAAACGTGAACGGAAGAAACTATAAATGCGTTACCTGGAGCCAGTATGTCATGTATCCACAAATGACGGGAAAACTTGAAATCCCAAGCATCACGTTCAATGGCACCGTGGTGCAGAAGAACATGAATGTGGACCCGTTCGAGGAGTTTTTCAACGGCGGCAGCGGCTATGTGGAAGTGAAACATAGCATTACCGCGCCCGGCCTTACCATCCAGGTGGACCCGCTGCCCGAGCGTCCAGCCAACTTCTCGGGTGGGGTGGGGAAGTTCAACATCTCAGCCCAGATTGACAAACAGGAAATCAAGGCCAACGAACCTTTCACCATCCGCGTGGTGGTGGGCGGCACCGGCAACATGAAGCTGATGAAACAGCCTGTTGTCAATTTTCCCAAAGACTTCGACAAATATGAGCCCAAGGTGACCGACAAGACCCAGCTCACCTCGAATGGCGTGGAGGGAAACATGCTCTATGATTTCCTCGCCGTGCCTCGCAACAAGGGCACTTACACCATTCCGCCCGTCGAGCTGGTTTATTACGATACCGATGCCAACGCCTACAAGACGTTGAAAACAAAGTCGTTCACCATCAATGTGGAGAAGGGCGACGGCAGTTCCGACAACTCGGCATCCTTCACCGATGAGAAGAACCAGGACATCCGGCAGATAAAGACGGGAAAGGCCGGGCTTCACGACATCGGCGACACCTTCTTCGGAAGCCTCGGCTACTGGATTGTGCTCGCCTTGTTGCTCACGGGCTTTATTCTTTTGCTTGTCGTATTCCGCCATCGTGCCATTGAAAATGCCGACTTGGTGAAAATGCGTGGCAAACGTGCCAACAAAGTGGCAACTAAGCGCCTCAAGCAAGCAAAGAAACTCATGGAGGAAAACCGCCAGAACGAGTTCTACGACGAGGTTCTCCGCGCTTTGTGGGGTTATGCCGGCGACAAGATGAACATTCCCGTGAAAGACCTGACGCACGAGAATATTTACGACAAACTCCATGCCTGCGGCGTGGAAGAAGAAACGGCCAACGACTTCGTGAAGGCCATCGACGAATGTGAATATGAACGCTATGCGCCGGGCGATGCCGCCGGAAATATGTCAAAGACCTACGACACCGCCATGTCGGCCATTATGAAAATCGAGGATGTCATGAACACACGAAAGAAAACCGCCGGCCGTCATTCTGCCGCCCGCAGCCTTCTCTTCCTTCTTCCCCTTCTTGCCACGCTCTTATGGCCGCACGACGCCGTCGCCGCCACCAAGCAAAGTGCCGATGCCGCCTATGGCAAAGGCAATTACCAGCAGGCCATAGCGGGTTATGAGGAATTGCTCAAGAAAGGAGTCTCGGCCGATGTATATTACAACCTTGGCAACGCCTACTACCGTACTGACGACATCGTGCATGCCATCCTCAGTTATGAGAGGGCCTTGTTGCTGAACCCTTCCGACGACGACATCAGGTTCAACCTGCAGATGGCGCGCAGCAAGACCATCGACAAGATAACTCCCGAGAGCGAACTATTCTTCTTCACATGGTACCGCTCGCTTGTCAATTTCATGAATGTTGACGGATGGGCACGCACGGCCATTGTATCCCTCCTTTTTGCCCTGGTGTGCGCTTTGCTCTATTTGTTCTCCGACAGGCTGGCATGGCGGAAATTCGGTTTCTACACCTGCCTGGCCATGCTTCTGCTGTTCCTGTTAAGCAATCTATTCGCCGCCAACCAGAAGCGGATGCTTGAAAACCGTTCCGGCGCCATCGTCATTGCACCTTCCGTGACCATCAAGAAGACGCCTACGGCCAGCAGTGCCGACCAGGGAGTCATTCATGAGGGCACACGCGTTGACATTACCGACGACACCATGACCGACTGGAAGGGCATCCGGCTGGCGAACGGCACCGAGGGATGGGTGCAGACACGGCAGATAGAGCGCATTTGATGAAGTAGTACTTTGGGGATTAGTTGTTTCCCTCATTCCATCGGTGACCTCCCCAACCCACAATTCCATTGACGCCCAAACCACCAAACAGTGATGAGCCACATCAACGACATCGACCAGTATCTTTTGTTGCTGCTCAACGGCAGCGACTCCCTGTTCCTTGACAGGCTGATGACATTCCTGACAACTGGCATGACGTGGATTCCACTCTACCTGGCACTGCTCTACATGGTTGTGAAGAACAACGAGACCATGGGTCAGATATTGCTGGCCGCCGGCTGTGCCATTGGCGCCGTGTTGCTGACAGCCTCCGTTGACAATCTCTTGGTGAAACCGCTCGTGGCCCGCCCCCGGCCCTGTAACGAGGTGGCCATCAAGTATATGGTTGACGTCGTCTATCGCCTTTCCGACCGCGACTTCAGCTTCTTTTCCGCCCATGCTGCCAACACTTCCTCGTTGGCGGTGTTCTTTATTTTGCTTGTCCGCCACAAACTGTTCACCATCGCCATGATTGCGTGGTCGCTGGTGAACTGCTACACCCGCCTTTATCTTGGTTTCCACTATCCCTCCGACATTCTCTGCGGACTGTTGTTCGGTTCGTTGGTGGGCTTCGTGGCCTACTTGGTTTATCTGCGTATTTTCAACAAAATCTCACCCGAGTCCAATTTCGTTTCTTCCCACTATACCAAGACGGGATATGCCATTTCCGACATCGACGTCGTGCTCTCGGTATTGGTTTATATCCTGCTGTTTTGTATTGTTAGTTCTTTGGTAACAAGTCTTTAGACTCAGTTATGAATACTCGCCAAATATCAATCAGCGACTACGACTACTCGTTGCCCGACAACCGCATTGCGAAGTTCCCCCTTTCTCAGCGCGACCACAGCCGCCTGTTGGTTTACAACAAGGGCACCATTCAGTCGTCGCTCTTCTGCCACCTTCCCGATTTTCTTCCCGAAGGAGCGCTGATGGTTTTCAACAATACGCGCGTCATCCAGGCCCGTCTCTATTTCCACAAGCAGACAGGGGCACTCATTGAGGTGTTCCTGCTTGAACCAGCCCGGCCCGCCGACTATGAACAGGTGTTCCAGACCACCGCGTCGTGCACATGGACCTGCATGGTCGGCAACCTGAAGAAATGGAAGGGCGAGGTGTTGAGGCGCGATTTCGAGGTGGCCGGACAGGTGGTCACCCTCACCGCCACGCGCAGGGAGCCCTCGGGCGAATACTACAAAGTGGAATTTCAATGGAGTACCCCTGCCGACGCTCAAAAGGTTTCTTTTGCCGACATCCTCGAGGCGGCGGGCGAACTGCCCATTCCTCCCTATCTGAACAGGAAGACGCAGGAGAGCGACAAAACCACCTATCAGACCGTCTATAGCCGTATCAAGGGCAGCGTGGCAGCCCCCACCGCAGGACTGCATTTCACCGACGACGTGCTGCGCGCCGTTGACCAGCGTGGCATAGAACGCGAGGAGGTAACGCTCCATGTCGGGGCCGGCACCTTCAAGCCCGTGAAGAGCGAAACCATAGAGGGCCATGCCATGCACACGGAATACATCTGCGTGAAGAGGCAGACTATTGAGAAGCTCATCCGCCACCAGGCCTCAGCCATCGCCGTGGGAACCACCAGCGTAAGAACCCTTGAAAGCCTGTACTACATCGGCCGCAAATTGCAAAGGAATGCCGAGGCCGCCGAAGAAGAGCTATGCGTCGGCCAGTGGGAGCCCTACGACGACGACGGCCTGGGCCCGCTTTCGCCCACCGACGCCCTGCGTAACATCCTGCTATGGCTGGACCGCAACCACCTGAATGCCCTTCACAGCTTCACGCGCATCATCATTGCTCCGGGCTACGAATACAAGATAGTGAAAATGCTCATCACTAATTTCCACCAGCCCCGCAGCACCCTCCTCCTCTTGGTAAGCGCTTTCCTGAAAGGCGATTGGCGGCGCGTCTATGACTACGCCCTCGCCAACGACTTCCGTTTCCTCAGTTATGGCGACAGCTCGCTGCTGATGCCGTAAAAGAGTGAAAGCCCCCTCTAATCCCTGGCCCCCCTCTAATCCCCCCTTGGGGGAGGATGTTCGGCGGTTTACTCTCCCCTCCTACGGGAGGTGCCATGGGTGGGCCATTTCTAAACTTCTAAACTTCTATACTCCAAATGAAAATAGGTGACAACGTAAGATTTTTGAACGAAGCAGGAGGCGGCCGCGTGGCAGGCTTCCAAGGTAAGAACATTGTGTTGGTGGAAGACGAAGACGGCTTCCAGATTCCCATGATGACCACAGAGGTGGTGGTGGTGGATAACGACGACTACGACCCGCGGCGCGTTGCGGAAAAGAAAGTCGGAGTGCGCACCTCCGGGCACGCGAAAGGTGATGATGAACCGCAATCACACAAACACGAAATCCCCGACCCGCAACACCCCACTTCCCTCCCTCCAGAGGAGCGCAAGGGCGGCGACAGCCTCTCCGTTTATTTGGCCTTCGTGCCTATCGACATCCATGAAATCACCCATACGCGCTTCGAGACCTTCCTGGTCAACGACAGCAACTACCATGTGCGATGCTCGCTCCTGGTGGCCGAGGGACATTCGTGGCAGGTGAAATTCCTCGGAGAGGTGGAACCCAACACGAAGGTCTTCGTGGAGGAGTTCGGACGCGAAGACCTGGGAAACATGGAGCACCTGGCCGTGCAGATGATGGCCTACAAACGCCACAAGCCCTTCATGCTCAAAGCTCCCGTGAGCACCGAAATCAAGGTGGACCCCGTGAAGTTCTACAAACTCCACACCTTCCGCGAGAACGAGTTCTTTGAGACACCCGCCATGGTCTTCCCCGTTGTTGAGAACGACCGCGTGCCGCGCCCCCTCGTCGTTGACGCCCGCCAGCTGAAAGCTGAGATGTACAGCCACGCCTCAAACGCCCAAAATGCCAACAACCCAGGCGCCCAGACCTCCACCTACGTCAGGCGCTATGCCGACGGCAAGGGAGGTCATCCTTTTGCCAACAAGCACAAGGAAGGCGACGAGCCCGTCGTGGTGGACCTCCATGCCCATGAGCTCTTGGAGACCACCGCCGGTATGTCGGCCTCCGACATCCTCAACCACCAGCTCGACGTGTTCCGCCGCACCCTGGCCGACTATTCCGCAAAGAAAGGCACCTGCATCGTCTTCATCCATGGAAAGGGGGAAGGCGTGCTACGCCGCGCACTCATCCACGAGCTGAAATACAGCTATAAGACCTACACCTATCAAGACGCCTCCTTCCTCGAGTATGGTTATGGTGCCACGCAAGTCACCATTAAATAAAAATTACACCATTATCAAAAATCCATCATTAATATCTAATGACCGCATGGGGGTAAAACAATCAAAAATCTTTACATTTTTCATGGTTTTTTGAGCATTTTTGTAACGTGTTGATAGTCAGTATGTTTTATAATAGCCTGGAGTTTGACACCAAATCTCTGGTGTTAATTTGCCAAATCTCTGGTGTTAATTTGCCAAATCATATTTCACTTTTTTTGAAGAAAACTCCAGTCCCTTTTAGGAAAGACCTAAAGAAGGACTGGAGTTTTTTTTGATGATTTGGTGAAAATAAGTCGTTGAGCGAGGTTGGAAAACAAGACCCTGCAGGGAGGAAAGAAGAGGACAGCTACGATATGGCTTTACTCCAAGGGAGCCTCCAAACGGAAAGCCACGACGTCGTGGCTCCTGACGGTGAGTTTCCGTTCGGTCTTGTCTTTTACGGATGTCTTGCCCTCCTGTTTGTGAGTCCAGAGGTTATAGACTTTATAAACGGTGGTGTTTAGTTTTGTGCTGCGTCCGCTTACTTCGTTGTCGGTGAGGTTGAAGTCCTGCCAGTTCAGGTCGAAGGTGATGTCCTGACGGGTGGGGTTCAGAATGGTAAAAGCCCAGTTTCCGTTGACCAATGGCTTGAGCCAGAATTGCAGGCCGTCGCGGTCCATGCAGTGCCACCCCTGAATGCCCAGCGGGTCTTGGTCGATGGCTATCATTTCCCTGTTCATCAAGATGTTGCGCGTTGCCTCACTCATGTTGCGGAGGTCGTTGCCGAGAATGAGCGGACTGGCCATCATGCACCACATGGTGAAGTGCGCACGGTCCTCGTTCTCCGTCATTCCGTTGCCCACCTCCAGCATGTCGGGGTCGTTCCAATAGCCCGGTCCGGCATACCGGCGGAGGCTGTCGTTAAGGGCAATGCATTGCATGACGCCAAACTGGCTGTAGCCGGCCTCAAAGACGCGTAGCGAGTCGAAATTGCACCAAATGTCGGGCGTGGTCCTCCACGAATGTCCTATCTGCCGGGCCCATCTCCACGGCTTGCTGTTGCCCCATTCGCACATGCTCAGGAAGATGGGGCGCCCGCTTGCCCGCAGGGCATCGCTGATGAGCTGGTATGCGCCTTGCGGGTTTACGTTGGTGGTGTTGCACCAGTCGTATTTCAGATAGTCCACTCCCCATCGCGCATATTGCAGAGCGTCCTGGTATTCGTGTCCCAGTGAGCCGGGCATGTTGCCACATGTGCCTGTGCCAGCATCGCTATAAATGCCAAGTTTCAAGCCTTTTGCATGCACATAGTCGGCCACGGCTTTCATGCCGTTCGGGAATTTCTTCGGGTCCGCCTGGATGAACCCGTCGGCATCGCGTTGGCCGTGCCAGCAGTCGTCAATGTTGATATAAGTGTACCCTGCATCGCGCAGGCCGCTTTCCACCATTGCGTCGGCAATGCCCTTGATGATGTCTTCCGAGATGTTTCCCTGAAACTTGTTCCAGGTGCTCCAGCCCATCTGTGGCGTGTCTGCCAGATGTTCCCATTTTTGTGCTTTAACAGGCATTGCCATCAGTGCGAGCATGCCGAAGATGATGGCCGTGGAAATAGTTTTCTTCATAAGGAAATTTAAATTTCACTTTAGTTTCTTTATTTGATTCCTCTCTCGTTGAGCGCCTTGCTGTAGCGTGCGGCGTTATCGAGGTGTTCCTGGTAGGTTTTGGCGAAATTGTGTGTACCGCTGAAATCTTCCTTTGCGCACATATAGAGGTAGTCGTTCTTCTCGTGGTTGAGCACGGCCTCCAGCGCGGCCACGGTGGGAATGCGTATGGGCCCCGGTGGAAGGCCCTCGTGGCGGTAGGTGTTGTACGGGCTGTCAACGTTGAGCATGTGGTTGTAGATGCGTTTCAGCGTGAAGTCGCCGAGGGCGAATTTCACGGTGGGGTCGGCCTGCAGGGGCATGTTTGTTTTCAGGCGGTTGAGGTACATTCCGGCGATCTTGGGCTTCTCGCCGTCGTTGGCCGTCTCCTCGTCGATGATGCTTGCCAGCGTTGACACCTGCACGGGGGTTAGTCCGCATGCGCGTGCCTTGGCGCGGCGGTCGTCGTTCCAGTAGCGGTCGTACTCTTTTTTCATTCGTTTCAAGAATTTCTCCATGCTCACGTCCCAGAAGATGTCGTAGGTGTTGGGAATGAACATGGCTGCGATGGTGACGGTGTCGAAGCCGAGGGCTTGGCACGCCTGCTGGTCGGTGAGCGTGCGGCAGACGGTAGCGCTGTCGAGTTTCAGCTTTCGACTGACGGCGGCGGCCAGCTTGTCGAGCGTCCTCACCGACGGTATGGTGAGGTTCATGGGCGACTGCACGCCGTTTTTCATACGGCGGAACAGGGTCATGGTGCTCAGTCGCGGCTCCACGGCATAGCATCCCGGCCTCACGCGGTCGCGGTATGACGTGTGACGCATCAGGGTTGAGAAGCCCGTCATGCCGTGGCTGGTGCCCAGCGGCTGCAGTTTGGCGAGCACGCTGTCGGGTGTGTCGTCGTCGTCGATGAACACAAACTGTTTCTTGTCGGAATTGGCAAAGGCGGAGAAGAAATAGAACCATACGAGGCCGCCGATGGCGAGCAGACAGACCAGTGCCACCGCCCCGTATTTCTTTGAAGTGAACATTTTTTTCATTTTGCAGTATTGTTAATTTGGGTGCAAAGGTACGAATAATAAGTGAAAAGTGAAGAGTGAAGAGTGAAGAATTTGCTGCCGCCATTTAAAAGGTGAAAAATTGAAAAGTTGAAAAAAGCTGCCGCAGTAAATAAAAAATCATAATTTTGAACTCATAACTAAAATGCTTTGTCATTTATCATTTATCATTTAGCAAAGCGAAATTCCTCCTAAACTCCTAAACTACAAGAGTGAAGAGTGAAGAAAAAAGCATTTTTTTCACTCATCACTCTTTACTTTTCACTTTATTTTATTACCTTTGCAGCGTTTTTATTGCAAAAGGAAAGAAAAATGAGAAAGTTATATGTTTTTGGCTGTTTGTTGTCATTGTTGTTTGCCATGGCTGCATGCAACGACTATGAAACCTACGCCGAGCAGAAAGAGAAGGAAAACAACGCCATCAGCCAGTTTATCAAGAACCACTCCATCAAGGTGATTACCGAGAGCGAGTTCCGCGAAAAGTCTTATACCACCGATGTCAACGCCAATGAGTATGTGCTCATCAACAGCAGCGGCGTGTATATGCAAATAGTGCGGAAAGGTTGCGGCACACAGCTGAGAGACGGCGAGACGGCTACCGTGCTCTGCCGCTTTGAAGAGCGCAACGTGTTCACCGACACGCTGACGCTGTCGAACAAGGTGCTGGCCTTCACGGGCATGGTTGACAAGATGTATGTCACTCGGTCGAGCGACAGCTATTCGGCCCTGTTCTACAGCAAGGAAGAAAGCGTGATGTATTATGTATATGGTTATTCCGACGTGCCCTCGGCGTGGCTGACACCGCTGAACTACATCAACCTGGGCCGTCCGTCGAACGAGAACGAAGAGATAGCACGGGTGAAGCTGATTGTGCCTAGTTCGCAAGGCACATACAATGCCGTGACCAACGTGGTACCCTATTTCTATGACATCACTTATGAACGAGGGCTGTAAAAGTCCCTCCAATTTCCCAAATGACAAAATCCCCTAAGATATGACACTGATAAAATCTATTTCCGGCATACGCGGTACTATTGGCGGCGCCACAGGCGATACGCTTAATCCGCTTGACATTGTGAAATTTGTTACGGCCTACGCCACGTTTATACGTCGCGGCGGAAAATCGTCGTCGCGCCAGATTGTGGTGGGACGCGACGGCCGCATCTCAGGACAGATGGTGCGACAGGTGGTGTGCGGCACACTGCTTGGCATGGGTTACGACGTCCTCGACATCGGTTATGCCACAACACCGACCACCGAGCTGGCTGTCACCATGAGCCAGTCGGCCGGAGGCATCATCATTACTGCCTCTCACAATCCCAAGCAGTGGAATGCCCTCAAGTTGCTCAACAACGAGGGCGAATTTCTCACCGCCGCCGACGGCAAGGAGGTGCTCGCCATTGCCGAGGCGGAAGATTTTGAGTATGCCGACGTTGACCACCTGGGCGTTTACCGCCAGGACAACAGTTTCGACGAACGCCATGTGGAAAGCGTCATGAACCTGAAAATGGTGGATGCCGACGCTGTAAGGAAGGCAGCGTTCACCGTCTGCGTGGACACCATCAACAGTGTGGGAGGCATCATCCTGCCGAAGCTGTTTGAACGGCTGGGGGTGAAGGCCACTTTCCTCAACCAGGAGGTGACGGGCAATTTCAGCCATAATCCTGAGCCGCTGGAAAAGAACTTGAAGGGCATTATGGACGAAATGCGTTCGGGACGCTATGACCTTGGAATCGTGGTTGACCCCGACGTGGACCGATTGGCCTTCATCTGCGAAGACGGCAGGATGTTCGGCGAAGAATATACACTGGTGAGCGTGGCCGACTATGTGCTTTCATGCCTTGCCTCACAGGGTGGCAACATGGCGATGAACACCGTTAGCAACCTCAGTTCCACCCGTGCCCTGCGCGATGTCACAGAGAAATACGGCGGCACTTATAGCGCTGCCGCCGTGGGTGAGGTGAACGTGACCACAAAGATGAAAGAAGTGGGCGCAGTCATCGGAGGAGAAGGCAACGGCGGCGTAATCTTCCCCGAAAGCCATTACGGGCGCGACGCACTGGTGGGAATTGCACTGTTCCTGTCGTCGCTCGCCAAGAAAGGATGCAAGGTGAGCCAGCTAAGGGCAACCTTCCCCGAATATTTCATTGCCAAAAACCGAATCGACCTTACTCCCTCTACCGACGTGGATGCCATTTTAGAAAAGGTAAAGGCCATGTACAAAGGCACTTACGTTGACCATGAAGGTCGGCAGGTGGCAGTGGCTGTCAACGATATTGACGGCGTGAAGATTGATTTCCCCGATTGCTGGGTGCATCTGCGCAAGTCGAACACCGAGCCCATTATCCGCGTATATAGCGAAGCCGCCACCATGGAAGAGGCAGACCTTTTGGGAAAGATAATCATGCAGGTGGTCTATGACATGCAAACAACAGGAAGCCGCGCAGGATGAAGAATCAGTGGAAAACGCTCATCCTTCTTGCGGCAACATTGGTTGCGGTGTTGCTCTACGCCTCGCTTGCCAAGGAAGAAATTAGAATTAACACGCGGATAACGAAAGTCAATATCAAAGAGCTTTTAAAACCCCGCCCCGCAGGAAACGATTCTGCCGGGGTGGGGTTGTCGGCTGAAAAATGGAAGGCAGACAGCATAAAAGCCGCTCGACAGCATCCCGACACCACTCACCAGCGGGTGCTCTTCTTCGGCGACTCCATGCTCGAGGGACTGACAAGGCGGCTGGTGGACTATACCGAGGCCAACGGGCACGAGCTTCACACCGTGGTGTGGTACAGCTCATCGTCGAAACTATGGGCAGAAACCGACACATTGCAGTTTTTTATGCGAAAGGTTGATCCCACTTATATCATTGTCTGCCTTTGCGGAAATGAGCTGTTTGTGAACGATTTGGACCAGCGCGACAAATACATCAAGACCATTCTCGGGAAAATCGGCGACATACCATACGTGTGGGTGAGCCCTCCCAACTGGAAGGAAGACACGGGCATCAACGATGTCATCATACGCAATGTGGGCAAGGACCGCTATTTCGACAGCCGTTACCTGAAACTGGAACGCGGCAAGGACCATGCCCATCCCACATTCTCGGCAGCCGCCATTTGGGCCGACACCATCGCCGCATGGCTGAGGAGTCCGCAAACGGCCCATCCCATCAAACTTGACACCCCGGTGGAGAAAGCCAAACATCCCGATGTCACGCTGCTCATGCCATACCGGCAGTAACCAATAGATTAAATACTTAGCCGTTGCAACTGAATAACATTCTTTCCAACCTGGGCGATTTTCTGGCCACGCCTGGAGAAGCCCTACAGTTCTGCTCATTGCAGTTCCTGGCGGTGTTTGTCTTTTTCTTTGCCGGCTATTTGCTCATTGGTCAGCGCCGCCGCACGGCCATGATGGTTTATGTGGTGGCTTTCAGCCTGTTCTTCGCCTACAAGGCCAACGGCATCTATATGTTGTTATTGCCTGTCACCACCATCTTGTCGTGGCAACTCACGCGAACCATTTGCCAGAGCGAGGAACGCCGTTGGCGGCGGTTGTGGCTAACGGCGGCCATCGTCTGCGACCTGTTGCCCCTTCTTTATTTCAAGTACACCAATTTCTTTATACAATCGCTCGGCGCATTGCTTGAAAGCAACTTCGCCGTCCAGCATATCGTTTTGCCTGTTGGCATCTCTTTCTACACCTTCCAGGCCATCAGCTATTCCGTTGACGTTTATCGCGGAAAGTTCCGCGAGGAGGTGTCGCTGCTCGAATATGCTTTCTTCCTCACCTTCTTTCCTTTGCTTTTTGCAGGCCCTATCACCCGGGCAGGCACATTGCTCACGCAACTCAAAGACAAACACCACCTTATCCTTCAGCGCACCGTCTATGCCGGTTTGTGGCTTATCATGCTGGGCTTGCTAAAGAAAGGACTGGTGGCCGACTACATCTCTCAGTACAACAACTGGATTTTTGAAGACCCGGCGGGATTTAGCGGCTTTGAGGATTTTATCGGACTTTTGGGCTATGCCATGCAGATATATCTTGATTTTTCGGGTTATAGCGACATCAGCATCGGCCTGGCCGCCCTCATGGGTTTCCGCCTGAAAGAGAATTTTGCTTATCCCTATCAGTCGCTCAACGTCACCGAGTTCTGGCGACGTTGGCACATAGCCCTTTCCACTTGGTTCCGCGATTATTTCTATATTCCCCTCGGAGGCAACCGCGTAAGCCGTCCTCGCCATCTGCTCAACATTTTCCTTACCATGGTGGTGGCCGGATTGTGGCACGGCGCGTCGTGGATGTATGTGGCGTGGGGAGCCATGCACGGCATTGCACAGGTGGTTCACAAGTTGTCGAAACCCTTGCTCGACCGCATTCCCAACACCCTTCCTGTCAGGGTGTTGTCGTGCGCTCTGCTCCATGTGTTTCTGCTTTTCACATGGGTGTTCTTCCGTTCCCCCGACCTGCCCACGGCCTTTTCGTTGATGAACCGCATTTTCACCGATTTCGACCTTGCTTACGCCGGGCCATTCTTTGCCGCCCGTCCCCTCTATTCCCTGTTCCTCATCATCAGCTATAGCCTTTTGTTTGTGCATCAGCGCACCTACAGGCTGCTTGAGCGCATGTTCATTGAGTCGCCTTGGATGATGAAATTCATACTTTTCCTCGTCACCGTCCAGTTGCTGATGAACTTCAGCACGGGTAGCATCCAGCCGTTCATTTATTCCCAGTTCTGAAATAAAAGGTACAGTGAACAGTTAAAAGTGAAACATTTGTTGCCCCCATCACTATCGCCTGAACTCCTGAACTCCCAAAATCCTCATTCCTAATTCAAAAGAGATGCCCATTTCATTTTTCCGCCCCCTTTTTCGCCTCCTCGCTTTGTCATTTATCATTTGTCATTTATCATTTAGCGAAGCGCTTGCCCGGTCGTTCATTGCTGCCGACCATCCGCTCCTTTCCTACGTGGGGCGCACCAGTCATGCCAACCCCCGGGCCGTGGCCTTTTCTTATCCAGGCGTTCAGATACATGCCGTCTTCCAAGGCACCAGCGTGGCCATGAAGGCCAAGCCGGGCAGTGGCTTCTTCATGGTGGAGCTCGACAACATGGCGCCCTTCAAGGTGGAGTCGGTTAAAGGCGACTCTATAGTGAAGATTTCCTCCGGACTTTCTGCCGAACATGCTCACCGACTGACGATTACCTATATTAATGAAGGCCTGCTTATGAAGCCTGTCTTCTATGGTTTCCTCCTTGACGAGGGTTGCGATTTACAAGAAAAACCTCAATTGCCCACCAGGAGCATCGAGTTTGTGGGAAATAGCATTACTTGCGGACTGGGCAACGAAGGCAGCGAGGCCGACAAAAAACATTCCTACGCCCTACAAAACCAGTATTACACCTATGCTGCTATAGCCAGCCGCGAGTTGAATGCACAATGCTGGGTGGTGGCACGTAGCGGCATGGGCATCTATCGCAACACCTTGGGAAATCCTAAAGGTGATGCCGACAACATGCAGGCGTATTATCCTTTTACGTTGTTTGGCACCAGCGGCGAACGATGGGATTTCAGCCGTAATACGCCCGACGTGGTGTGTGTCAACCTCGGCACCAACGACACCACGAACCCTTCCTACGACGTGTTGTTGCTCAGTGCGGCCTACGTTAAATTCATCCGCACCCTGCGCTCCCATTATCCCGAGGCAAAGATTGTGTTGCTCACCGGCACCATGGTGCGCGGACGCCGTCTCCAAGACATTCAGACGGCCCAGCAGGATGCCATCGCATTGTTGAAGAAAGAAGGTGAACAACAGGTGTTTAGGTTCGACTTCACGCCCGACGACGGCAGTCTGGGCTATGGCATGTTCAAGCATCCCAACGTGGCACGCAACCGCGTCATGGCCGAAGAGCTGGTGCCTTTCCTCCGCAACTTGATGGGGTGGTAACACATTCTTTTTAAAATTCGAATCAGTCCTGAACTCCATAAGTGAAAAGAGAGAACAATCACTTGCCTGCTTTATCACTTATCATTTAGCGAAGCGCAGCGCTCTCTTTTGTCAAGATTTTTCATTGTTTTTTGGATACCCCAAGAGGTTTGACCGCAAATTTTGGGGAGAGATCTTCAAGATTGAGAGAAGAAATCTTCAAGATTTCTCCCCGAAATTTGCGGTCAAACTTGAAATAATTTTCAAGCCATTGAAATTCAACGACTTACAAAAATGACACGATAACGGCCTGTTTTGTCAAATATTTTTACCAATTTGACCCTTGCCGTTATCCCTCACAAAATAACAAAAGATGAAGGTTTAGAGCGTGCGAAAAAAGTTCTCTCTGATAACTTTCTAATGACCTATTTGGTCGATGAACGCGGAACCGATATTGATAAGCAACTTCACCATGAAGAAGATGAGCGTGCAGAGCACTACCAGCACCGCCGCGCTCCACGCCGCCTTTTTGTTCACCGTGCGGATGGTGGCCTCGTCGCCGTCAACGAAGCCCTTGATGAGGTTCATGTTTTGCCGGTTGCTTTTGTGCAACACGTCGATGACATCGCCTATATAAAAAGGTATCATTCCCAAAAGGATGTCGCGCAACGTGTTGTTGATGATGGCCAGGGTGAGGGGCAACGACCGCACCTTCAGCATGCTGAACGCTATATAGGCCACCGACACCACTCCCGCCACGGCATCGCCGATGCCCCCGGGGATGGCAAAGCCCAGGGCGGCGTCGATGTAGTACTTGTCCATCACGTCCGCAATCTCTTGCAGCCATTTGTAGGAACGGCTCTTCTCCAGCCGCTGGTTCATCAATTCACGGTTCATCGGCGGCAAAGTTACGAAAAGTCGAGCGCAGAACAAAACAAATTCATTTGTTTTTTATGCCGAGACGTAGTAAGTTATGTAAAGTTACGAAAAGTCGAGCGCAGAACATAAAAAATTCATTTGTTTTTTTATGTCGAGACGTAGTAAGTTATGTAAAGTTACGAAAAGTCGAGCGTAAAACAAATTCATTTGTTTTTTATGCCGAGACGTAGTAATTCGTGAAAAACGCCTCAAAGAGCCCCCTGCCGTGCTATCGAATTTTCAATAGATTATCGTGGAAATCCATCATCGTCGTGAAAGCGGTGAACAGGTCATAGCCGATGGCACCGTCGAGATTCATCATCTTGAGCGACAACGACAACAATGGCGGCAGGTTACCGAAGTTGACGGGAAAGGTCTTTCCGCCTATTTCTGCCTCCATGGCGAAAATGGGCGTGGCGAAATGGCCCGTCATTGGGTTGAAGTCATCTCGTATTTCAAGAGCGGTTTCTCCCGCGGTCAGTGAGTCGTCGATATAGGAAATTTTCGCCCCTGTGTCGAGGGCCATCTTCACCGTCTTTCCCTTTACGTTTAACAGGATGCACACGGCTCCCCTTTGGCCGCGGAGGATAGGTGTGGAGGAATCATGCTCAAATGGAATGGGTTCCGAGCTGAACGTCACCAGCCCTTGCCGGTAATCGGTGAGGATGCAGAAATCGGCCAAAACATCCATTCCCATAAGCACGTCGATGTCGTAGCCCATCATCGAGGAAATGTCGTTGATGTCGTTTCCAATGAAGGAAGTCAGACACCCGTACTCCTTTCCCATGAAGAAGAAAACGTCTTGTCTGCCTATTGTAACGGGGCTTCCGGTATCGACCAGCACCTTCAGGCCGTCAACGGAAAAGATTAAATGGCCGTCGTATAAATCAGTTGTAAACGATGTGCACATAATACAATGTTTGGTCAATGGAGATAAGCGCCTGCAAATGTACAAAAAATATAGACACGACGATGTAAAATGTCATAAAAAAGTGTTACCTTTGCGCAATCAAAAAAGACACTATCTTATAAAAAAGCACTATGAGCAATAGAACGGAAGAAAACAAAAAGAAGCGCGTATTTGTTGATATGGACAATGTGCTGGTGGATTTTCCATCAGGGCTGGCGCAGATAAGCGAAGAGGACAAGAAAAAATATGAAGGTCGGTTGGACGAGGTGCCCGGGTTGTTCAGCCTGATGAAACCCATGCCAGGGGCCATAGATGCCGTCCATCGCCTTCAGGAACATTATGACCTTTTCATTCTTTCCACGGCGCCGTGGAAGAATCCGTCGGCATGGTCCGACAAGCTGAAGTGGGTGAACCGCTACCTCGAGGACGTGTTCTATAAGCGCATGGTCATTACACACCGAAAAGACCTTTGCCTGGGCGATTATCTGATAGACGACCGCGGCAAAAATGGCACCAGTGAGTTCGTGGGCGAGTGGATTGAGTTCGGCTCCGAGAAATTCCCCGATTGGGAGAGCGTGCTCGCTTATCTCGGGGTGTGAAGAAAGTGAAGAGTGAGGCCCCCCTCTAATCCCCCCTTGGGGGGAAGATGTACGGCCAAAAGGCTCCCTTCCTTACGGGAAGGGCCGTGGGTGGGCTAAGCAAGTATATTTGCTGCCGCCATTAAAAGGAGAATTTTATTAAGGTGAATAATAGAAAATAAGCTGCGCCATTCCGCCTCATGTAGGGACGTGATGTATCACGTCCGCAAGTGAAGAGTGAATAATACCGAAGGTGTCGCGAGCGAATGAACAAGGAAATTTAATTGAATTAAGGATAATTCGTTTCAAGACCAAGGGCGCTGTTTCTTGAAACGAATTGATTTTAATTATGTCTTAATAGAATTAGAATTAAGGATAATTCGTTTCAAATATCAAGTCGGAATATGTTCCGTTTTAATGCCATTTGGCTTGAGAAAATCTAATTGGTTTTTATTCCCCGGGTTCCTCAATATTTCCTTCAAACACAAATGTAGCCGGCCCCGTCAAATAGACGTGGTTGTCGGCCTTGCGCCATTCGACATGGAGGGTGCCGCCGTCCATGACGATGCGGTTTTTTCGGCCGGCACGTCCCGTATTAAATGCCGCCACCGCCGCGGCACAGGCCCCTGTTCCGCAGGCCATGGTGATGCCACTTCCGCGTTCCCAAACGCGCACGCGGATGCCGTCGGGCCGCAATTCGGCAAACTCGATGTTGGCGCGTTCGGGGAAAGCGGGGTGGCGTTCCAACCCGCGCCCCATTGTTTCCACCTCGTCAACGTTGTCGGTAAAGATGACGTAGTGGGGGTTACCCATGCTTACGAAAATGCCATTTGGCAAGGGCTTATTGCTTGGAATGAAAAACCGTCTGTCGGAGAACTCCGGCTCATCCATGTCAACCGTTACGGAGGCCACCTTGCCATTGTCATTCGGCAACAGGTACAAGTCCAGAATTTTCATCCCCGACCTCGTGAGCAACCGTATTCGGGTTTGCCGTGTAAGTCCTTTCTCGTAAACATATTTCCCTATGCATCGGCAGGCATTTCCGCACATCATGGCTTCCGAGCCGTCGGCGTTGAAGATGCGCATGGTGAAGTCCGCCTCGGGACTCCGCCCTATGAGCACAAGGCCGTCGGATCCGATGCCCTTGCGCCGGTCGCTCCAGGCGCGGGCCGCCGATGCGGGGTCGGTTATATTATTATATAAGGTGTCAACATAGATGTAGTCGTTGCCGGCACCGTGCATCTTTGTGAAATGTATTGTCCTTGACATATTGCACTGTTATTTTTTTTTCGTGCAAAGTTAACTATTTTATTGTAATATGCAAGAATAGTAGGGTCGGCTTTTTACTCTTCTCGTTGGTTCATTTGTCGAAAATAATCATACGGTTTTCGTAATAATTCGCATGGATTATGGTTTGTTGACTGATAAATCATCACAATACGATAAAAATACCCACCAAGAGGTGTTATATTTCGACTTTTTTTATGTAAATTTGCATAAGTTACTGCGTTTCGGCATAAAAAACAAAGGATTTGTTTTGTTCTGCGCTCGACTTTTTGTATCTTTGCAAGCAGAAAAAGCGTATTGGCCAATGTGCCATGTTCTTGGCTGACGTGGCTATAGATTATAATGTACAAGCAGGAAACGATTACGCCCTACGCCGACGGGCAGGAGAAAGCCCGGCAGGTGGAGGAGATGTTTGACAACATTGCAGGCACCTACGACAAGCTGAACCACCGGCTGTCGTGGGACATCGACAAGTGCTGGCGTCGCAAGGCCATAGCGCAGCTGTCGCCTTTTCATCCCCGCCGGTTGCTTGACGTGGCCACCGGAACGGGCGATTTTGCCATCCTCTCGGCCATGATGCTGGAGCCGCAAAGTGTGCTGGGCATCGACCTCTCGGAGGGCATGATGGAAGTGGGACGCAGGAAGGTGGAGGAGCGCGGCCTGTCGAAGGTCATCTCGTTTGTGCGTGAGGACTGCACTAAGATGTCGCTTCCCGACAATGCCTTCGACGCGGTGACGGCGGCTTTCGGCATTCGCAATTTCCAGGACCTGGACGGCGGCTTGCGCGAAATGTGCCGTGTGCTGAAGCCCGGCGGGCATCTCAGCATTGTGGAGCTTACGCGGCCCGTGGCATTCCCCATGAAGCAGTTGTTCTGGCTCTATAGCCACACATTGCTGCCCATCTATGGCAAGCTGGTGTCGAAAGACAAGAGTGCCTACCGCTACCTTATCGCCACCATAGAGGCTTTCCCGCAGGGCGAGGAAATGGTTGCCATTATGAAACGGGCGGGGTTTGCCGAGGCGTCTTTCAAGAGACTGACCTTCGGCATCTGCACCATGTATATGGCAGAAAAGTGAAAAAGAAGTACTCTTTTCAACGATGATTTATGAATTATGAATTATGCGCGACGCCATAACTCTTAACTAAGAACTCATAATTTAAAAAGCCTTTTAACTCCTGAACACCAAAAATATACAATATGGACAAATATGGACTTATAGGTCACCCGCTGGGGCACAGTTTCTCAATCAGTTACTTCAACGAGAAGTTCCAGAATGAGAATATTGATGCCGAGTACCTGAATTTTGACATCCCGAGCATTGACGGCTTGTTTGAGGTGCTGGCGCTGAACCCTGAGCTGAAGGGTCTCAACGTCACTATTCCCTATAAGGAAAAGGTGCTCAGCTTCCTCGACAGCATCAGTCCCGAGGCCAGGGCCATTGGGGCGGTGAACGTCATCCGCGTGGAGCATAAGGGCAGCGACGTGAGGCTGAAAGGCTTCAACAGCGATGTCATTGGCTTCACCAAGAGCATTGAGCCCATGTTGGAGAAATGCCACAAGAAGGCGCTCATACTGGGCACGGGGGGCGCGTCGAAGGCCGTGGATTTCGGACTGAGGTCGATAGGCTTGGAAACGGTGTTCGTGAGCAGGTATGAGCGGCCGGGGACCATTCAGTATGGCAGTGTGACGGCCGAGGTGGTGAAGGAGTATAACGTCATTGTGAACTGCACACCCGTTGGCATGTTTCCCCGTACCGACCAGTGTCCGCAACTGCCATACGAGGCGCTCGACGAGCATAACATCCTCTACGACCTCCTTTATAATCCCGACGAAACGTTGTTTATGTACAAAGGGCGAAAGCAGGGGGCTACGGTGAAAAACGGGCTTGAAATGTTGCTGCTACAGGCATTTGCAAGCTGGGAATTCTGGAACGGGAAAGAATGAATTGGTAATTATGATTTATGAGTTTAGTTTCCTTCACAAGCGCTCATACATCTAATTCCCAAACAACCAATCTTTTAAATGTCCAAACATCTAAAATTTTATGACCAATAAAGGCTGTTCACCCACCGTCATCATGCTGGCAGTATTGTTGTTGTCGTTGTTTCTTTCAGCCGGCTTTTCCAGCATCGACAAGTGGAATATGGGTTACTGGCAGGTGCTTGGCTTGTTGCTGGGCATCACGGCGGTAATTTTCGGCCTTTGGTATTTTTGGAAGAAAAAGATTGGCAATCCCACTCTTGCCCAGCAAGATGCGACTTTTTTGGAAAAGCAGGAACAGGTTACCGGCAACGGAACGAAAAAGACGTCCGACTTTGACAAAAAGTTGCCGTCGTTCTTGTTTGAGAAATTGTTGCTGGGAGCGTTGTTCTGGGTCGTCATCCTTTGTGCCATCGTGTCGTGCGAATACACATGGATGGGAGAAGACGCTGATACAGAGATTCATCAGACAACTTGGAATGCCAGTAACATCCCATTGCCACACCTGAAAGACGGACGGCAGTATGTGTCGAACCCCGATAGCGTCATTAGCCAGCAAACGGTTGACTCCATGAATGTTGTGTTGTGGAAGCTCGACAAGGAGGTGGGGGTGGAGTCGGCCGTCATCATTGTCAACCATATTGAAAACCAGGATGCTTTCCGAATGGCGCAAGATGTTGGCAATATGTATGGCGTGGGAAATAAGGAGTCGAACCGCGGACTGGTCATCGTGGTGGCATACGAGGACCACAATTATTTTATCGCTCCCGGTCGAGGATTGGAAAAACATCTTACAGATGCCGATTGCAACCAGTTGGCCAGGCATTACCTGACCCCATTCCTCAAGCAGTATAATCCAGACGGGGGGATGTTGAAGCTGGTGGAGGCCACTTATCTGCTGGCCAAGGAACGGCGGTTGCTTGACGAGCCTACGGAAGAGGAACTCCTGGACGGTGCAAGGCAAGAAGAGGAGGGTGGGCCAGAGTCCATCACTCTGGGTTTGCTCACCATCTGGATTATTCTCTATGCCATTTTGAACGGCAAGTATGAATGGATGCAGTTTAATTCGTCGTCAGGTACCGGGTATACGGGATTTGGCCGTTCGCGAATGGGCGGCGGTTCCTCGTCGTGGGGCTCTACAGGCTTCGGCAGGGGCGGTTTTGGCGGCGGCTTTGGTGGCGGAGGTTTCGGCGGCGGCTACGGCGGCGGAAGCTTCGGCGGCGGAGGTGCTGGCGGCGGTTGGTAAACTGCTTTTAAATTGTTTAGAATTATCATTATTAATCACTAAAAATAAGAAAGTTATGAAAAAAGGTACATGGTTAATTGCTATCGTGGCCGTTGTTGCTCTCTATGCCATTAGCGCATACAACGGAATGGTGGGAGTGCAGGAAGAAGCCACCAAGTCGTGGGCAAATGTGCAGAGCGCCTACCAGCGGCGTGCAGACCTTATTCCCAATCTTGTGGAAACAGTGAAAGGGTATGCCAAACATGAGGAAGAAACATTCAAGGGTGTGGTTGAAGCCAGGGCAAAAGCCACTCAGATTACTGTTGACCCGGAGAACCTGACTCCTGAGAAGTTGCAGGAGTATCAAAAGGCTCAAGGCGAACTGGGTGCAGCACTTGGAAAACTCATTGCCGTTCAGGAGAACTATCCCGAACTGAAAGCCAACGAGAATTTCAAGGACCTACAGGTGCAGTTGGAAGGAACGGAAAACCGCATTAACGAGGCCAGAAACAAATTCAACGACATGGTTCAGGAATATAACATCACCATTCGCCAGTTTCCCAAGAACATTGTTGCCAATATCTTCGGCTTCAAGAAGATGGAGAAGTTTGAGGCCGATGCCGATGCACAGAATGCACCCAAGGTGAAATTCTGATTCCTGATGATGGACAACAGATATATGATGCGTGGCGTGAGTGCTGCCAAGGAAGATGTACACAACGCCATAAAGAACATTGATAAGGGGTTGTTTCCCAAGGCTTTCTGCAAAATCATTCCCGACATTCTCGGTGGCGACCCCGACTATTGCAACATCATGCATGCCGACGGGGCTGGAACAAAATCCAGCCTCGCCTACATGTATTGGAAGGAAACTGGTGACTTGAGCGTATGGAAAGGAATTGCCCAGGATGCCATTGTGATGAATACCGACGACCTGCTTTGCGTGGGAGCCGTTGACAACATTTTGGTAAGCAGCACCATCGGGCGCAACAAGAACCTTGTGCCGGGTGAGGTGATTGCCGCCATCATCAACGGCACCGATGAACTGCTTTCGCAAATGAGGGAGATGGGCATCGGTATTTATCCCACGGGTGGGGAAACGGCCGACGTGGGCGACTTGGTGAGAACCATCATTGTAGATAGCACCGTGACGTGTAGGATGAAGCGCGAGGATGTCATCAATAATGCCAACATCCGGCCCGGTGATGTCATCGTGGGTTTGAGTTCGTCGGGACAGGCAACCTATGAAAGCTGCTATAACGGCGGAATGGGAAGCAATGGACTGACCTCTGCAAGGCACGATGTGTTTGCAAAATATCTTGCCGAAAAGTTTCCCGAAAGTTATGACCATGCCGTTCCGCAAGAACTTGTCTATAGTGGCTTGTTCCGGTTACAGGATGAAGTAGAAGGCACAGACCGTAATGCCGGGCAACTTGTGTTGTCGCCAACACGTACCTACGCTCCGGTCATCAAAAAGATGCTCGACCTCTACCGCCGCGACATTCACGGCATGGTGCATTGCACGGGCGGGGCTCAGACAAAAGTGCTACATTTTGTGAATGAAAACTGCAAGGTGGTGAAAGACAATATGTTCGCTGTTCCGCCTATCTTCATGATGATACAGCAATGCTCCAAAACCGATTGGAAGGAAATGTACCAAGTGTTTAACATGGGGCACCGGATGGAACTGTATGTCGCTCCCGAAACAGCCCCTCTTCTCATTGCCATCAGTAAAGAATTCAACATCGATGCGCAGGTGGTGGGACATGTGGAGGAAGGTCCCCGCTCGCTGACCATCATGAGCGAGTATGGACAATTCTATTATGAATAATCACTATCGACAAACCATTTCAGCATGGCAGAAAACAACAGCATATTGGAGAAACTCGACGGCTTGGAGGCTCGTTTTGAAGAAGTTTCGACACTGATAACCGACCCCGAAGTCATTACCGACCAACAGCGGTTCGTGAAGTTGACGAAAGAATACAAAGACCTTGGCGACATCATGGACGCACGCAAGCGATACATAGCATGTCTCAACGGCATTAAGGAGGCCAAGGACATACTTGCCAACGAAGACGACCCCGAAATGAAGGAAATGGCCCGCGAGGAATTGGCGGTCAACGAGGCTTTGCAACCGCAGTTGGAAGAAGAAATAAAACTGGCCCTCGTGCCGAAAGACCCCGAAGATGCCAAGAACGTGCAAATGGAGATACGTGCGGGAACGGGAGGCGACGAGGCGTGCCTCTTTGCCGGTGACTTGTTCCAGATGTACAAGAAATTTTGCGACTCGAAAGGCTGGAACCTCAGTATTACGAGCGTGAGCGAAGGGGCAGTGGGCGGATTCAAGGAAATCGACTTTGCCGTCAGCGGTGCCGATGTCTATGGCACATTGAAATATGAGTCGGGTGTTCACCGTGTGCAGCGTGTGCCGGCCACTGAGACACAGGGCCGCATGCACACCTCAGCCGCCACCGTGGCCGTGCTTCCCGAGGCCGACAAGTTTGAGGTGCATATCAACGAAGGCGACATCAAGTGGGACACTTTCCGCAGTTCGGGAGCCGGAGGTCAGAACGTCAACAAAGTGGAGTCGGGTGTAAGACTGCGGTATCCTTGGAAAAATCCCAACACCGGCGTGGTGGAGGAAATTCTCATTGAGTGTACCGAGACGCGCGACCAGCCCAAGAACAAAGAGCGGGCGTTGTCGAGGCTTCGCACGTTCATCTATGACCGTGAGCATCAGAAATATATGGACGACATCGCTTCAAGGCGAAAGACACTGGTGAGCACCGGCGACAGGTCGGCAAAGATTCGCACCTATAACTTTCCGCAAGGACGTGTCACCGATCATCGCATCGGTTTCACCACCCACGACCTTTCGGGCTTTCTTTCAGGAAACATTCAGGAAATGATAGATGCCCTCACGGTTGCCGAGAATGCCGAGCGTTTAAAGGAAAGCGAATTGTAGAAAACCATCTTCTGGGTTTTCTTTATCGGCCTTCAAATCTTTAAATAACAAATAGTTACTATTTATCTTTCAACTCTTCGATGAACAGGAAAGAACTCTTCAACCAGATACGTATAAAACGCTCGTTTTTGTGCGTCGGTCTCGATACCGACCCCAAGAAAATGCCGCAATGCGTTTTCGACCTTTACGATCCCATGTTTGAATTTAACAAAGCCATCATCGATGCCACGTCACCTTATGTTGTTTCCTACAAGCCCAATCTTGCTTTCTACGAGGCTTACGGCATCAAGGGCATGACGGCTTTCGTCAAAACCGTCAACTATCTCAAAGAGGCCCATCCGCATCATTTCATTATCGCCGATGCCAAGCGCGGCGACATCGGCAACACCTCGGCCATGTATGCCAGAACGTTTTTCGACGAATACGACATCGACTCGCTCACCGTGGCACCCTATATGGGCGAGGACAGTGTGAGGCCGTTCCTCGAGTACGAAGGGAAATGGGTCATTCTGCTGGCGCTTACCAGCAACAAGGGCAGCCTCGACTTCCAGCTGACGGAGGATGCGCAGGGCGAGCGGCTCTTTGAGAAAGTGCTCCGCAAAAGCATGGAGTGGGGGACAGCCGACAATATGATGTATGTGGTTGGCGCCACGCAGGCCGACATGTTCAAGCGCATCCGCGAGATTGTGCCCCACCATTTCCTGCTTGTTCCCGGAGTGGGCGCACAGGGCGGCTCTTTGCAAGAGGTTTGCAAGTATGGCATGAACGAGGAATGTGGCCTGCTCGTCAATTCCTCAAGGGCCATTATCTATGCCTCGGCAGACGACCATTACGCAGAAATCGCCGGAAACAAAGCCCGCGAGCTGCAACAGGAAATGGCCGCTCTGTTGGCCGGAGCCGGCATCGTTTGATGAGTCGGGGCCTCGTTGACAACGCGGCAAACAGAAAAAAACATAGAAAAACCGGACTCCCCGTCGGTGGGAAGTCCGGTTTTTTTTAGTGTCTTTTATAATATGATAAGCGTTAGATTCCGAGCTTTTTCTTTGCTGCAGCGGCAGCGTCAGAAGCAGCCTTGTCCACGGCGCCAGCGGCAGCGTCCTTAGCCTTTTCCACAGCCTCTCCGGCAGCTTCCTTGGCATTGTCGGCAGCGTCCTTAGCCTTGTCCACAGCGTCGGCGGCAGCGTCCTTCACGTCTTCCACCTTGCCTTCAACAGCTTCCTTGGCATCTTCAACGGCATCCTTGGCACCTTCTACCAGGCCAACAGCCGAGGCGGCAGCGTCGAGGCCCACGTTCTTCAGCAATTCCTTGGCATCCAGCATCTTCTCAACACTCTCGGTGGGAAGGTTGGCAAGGCCGTCAACCAAAGAGGCAACAGCAGCATTGCTTCCAACAACAGCAGCGATGGCATCCTTCTTGTCCTTCAGGAACTCCTGAACCTTTGCCAGATACTCCTTGGCCACTTCGGGGTTCTTGCTCAGGAACTCAGCAACTTTCTCCTTAACGGCGGTGATGGCAGCCTCGAAAGCGGTGGCATCCTTCTTCTCGATGTTGTCGCTAAGGGCGGCGATGGATTCATCGACAGCAGCCTGCACGTCAATTTCTTCAGCGGCAGCTTCCACTTCGGGGGTTTCGGGCTCGGTGGTCTTCTTGTCGGTGCAACTAACAAATGTCAAACCTGCTGCTACTACAGCAAACAAAAATAATTTCTTCATTTTGATTTAAAATTTAGTTAATAGTAAGTGAATTAAAAAATTTGGGTGTAAAGATACAACATTTTCAATTACGTTGTTATTTTTTTTGACATGGTTTAACATAAAAATTTCATTTGCCTTTTTTCAAGCCCTTTTTAAGGCCCATTTCCGGGTCTTTTTTCACCCTCTTTTCATGTCTTTTTTCACCCTTTTTTTTATGAAAAATTTTTACAAATTCATGAAATATTGCCACGTTTTGTAATATGTTGATTATCAGTGTGTTTAAAAATGCTCCTGGTTTGACCGCAAATTTCGGGGAGAGATTTGGCAAATTTCTCCCCTCAAACTGCCAAATCTCTCCCCGAAATTTGCGGTCAAACTATTTTTGAAATACTTTTGTTTATGAAAAATCTTTACAATTTTAGTCCGGTTCTCGTCATTCTTTACCAACATCATTTCAAGAACGAGAAACATGCTGACAAATCGATATGTGTTGTTGTTACACTTAATCATGCTTGTCCTTAAGTGTTAAAAAATCGTAAACAATATATTTTCCTACCCCTGTTGTTGGATTTAATTCCCAATTTATGAGTACCTTTGCAGCCGATTTACGAAAGTTGAACTAAAATCAGTTAATGAAGAACGACAAAAAAGGACCGCAATACCGCGTGAACGAGCAAATTCGCGTTCGCGAAGTGCGCATTGTAGGTGAGGGTGACTCCCAGGTCATGCCCACCCGCCAGGCTTTGGATTTGGCACGGCAGCAAGGCGTTGACCTTGTGGAAATTTCGCCCAATGCCAACCCGCCTGTATGCCGTATCATTGACTACAGCAAGTTCCTCTATCAGCAGAAGAAACGGGCCAAGGAAATGAAGGCCAAGCAGGTGAAGCAAGAGGTGAAGGAAATACGTTTCGGCCCTCAGACCGACGACCACGACTACAACTTCAAGCTGAAGCATGCCATGGAATTCCTTCAGGAAGGCAACAAGGTGCGAGCCTATGTGTTCTTCCGCGGAAGGAGCATTTTGTTCAAGGAACAGGGAGAAGTCCTCCTGTTGCGCTTCGCCAACGACCTTGAGGAGTATGGCAAGGTAGAGCAGATGCCCAGCCTCGAAGGAAAGAAAATGTTCCTTTACATTTCGCCCAAAAAAGCCGGTGTGGCCAAGAAGAGCCAGCAGAAGATGGACCGCGAGCGCCGGGAAGCCGAAGCCAAGGAAGCTGCCGAGCAGAAAGCAGAGGTGGAGGCCAAGGAGAGCATTGCCACCAACGGACTCTTTGCCAACATGAAGGGTGGCGACGAAATCCTCAGCAAACTGAGGGGTGACACCGAGAAGGAAGATTGAAATCAGGAAAAATACTTGTGCGCAACGCCGGGTATATGCGTTGCCACGGTACATATACATTATTAATTAATTAAATTCAAAAAAATGCCAAAAGTAAAGACCAACTCCGGTGCCAAGAAGCGTTTCCGCTTCACCGGAACAGGCAAGGTGAAGCGTCATCACGCTTATCACAGCCACATTCTCACGAAGAAGACCAAGAAGCAGAAGCGCAACTTGGTGCATCAAACTATTGTAGACAAAAGCAACATGAAGCAGGTACGCGATTTGCTCTGCCTCCGTTAACCATTAACTAACAGAAAGGAAACAAATTATGCCAAGATCAGTAAATCACGTTGCTTCAAGAGCAAGAAGAAAG
>JAEEGL015294175.1_pt1 | contig 87234 bp, 79 predicted proteins | sample 9134231 | NCBI WGS metagenome assembly JAEEGL01 (sample SAMN16246548, study PRJNA631951) | gut metagenome | biome: gut microbiome; feature: rumen; material: fiber-attached | host: Bos | place: Iran: Karaj | collected 2018-10 | reverse complement strand
TGGTCAACGGCTTTGTCGATTTGCAGCTGTCGTTCTTTGGCAAAATACTCTTCGTCCAGCGCGTATGTCTCAGGCGCTTCCGTTGAATCGGTAAAAGGGATCCTGACTTTATGGGTCCGGCCGTAATCGATGGCGGCATTCCGACACATCTTGTATATATATGCACCGGCAGAACGCAACTTGCCGAGAGAAGAACGGATCATCCAAAGCTTGACGAAAAGATTCTGGACCAGATCGTTCACATCTTCCTCGCTGTCAATCAGGCTCAGCATGAACGTTTTTGCCTTTGGATAATAATAGCCAAAGAACATACGGAAGGCGGTCTGGTCTCCTTCGGATATCCGTTTCAACAACTTTTCTTCGTCAGACAGCATCTTTCAAGATGATGGATGAAAAATCACCGAAAGATAAATATAAATGTTTAATTCTCAAAAAATGCCGGTCCCGTTCCGGGGCGGGGCATCGTGTAGATAGGGATTATTACTTTCGCACGGCTGCGACGTAGATCAGCAGTACGATGTTCATCATCAGGGAGTAGAGGATGGCGGGGATGGCCATTTCTTCGCTTGCGAAGATGATCGGGCTGGAGGCGATGGCGATCAGGATACAAAGTCGGCAAATAAGTTTCGAAATGCATAGAAATCTAACTGTTAAACATTAAACCTCTGAACCCCTAACGAGGTGAAGGTCAGTTAGATGTCGATAGATTCCGTAAGTTAGTGATTATCAACTACTTTCCCACACAAAACCGCCCAAAAACCTCTCCCAGCACGTCATCCGGAGTAATCTCTCCGAAGATGAGGCCGAGGTGGCGGGTGGCGGAGCGGAGGTCTTCTGACAGGAGGTCGGTGGGGGTGCCGGAGGAGAGGCCGTCAAGGAAGGCGGTGAGGTCGGCGGCGGCGTTTCGCAGGGATTCGTAGTGGCGGAGGTTGGTGACCATTACCGCTTCGTTGGTGTCGAGGAGGGTGGCGTCGTCGGCGGCTACTGCTTCGCGCAGTTCGTCTAGGCCGATTCCTGTCCTGGCTGAGATGTCTATTGCCTGGGGGATGCCGAGCCGGGTGCAGAAGGCCCCGTTTTTGCACCCGGGAGGGCGGTCGGGGGCCGGTTGGGGGGCGGAGATGCCCGTTTTTGCACCCGGGGAGGCAAAGTCCTCCGTCAGGTCGCATTTGCTCCGTACCCAGATCACCCGGGCGTCGTCGCTGATGCGTTCCTTTACGGATTGGACTACTTCGCGGAGGTCTTCAGCCTCAGCGGTGCTGTCCAGCAGGACTATCACTACGTATGCTTTGCCTATCTGCTCCAGGGAGCGCACTATGCCCATCTGTTCCACCGTTTCGGAGGTCTCCCTAAGCCCGGCGGTGTCGATGAACCTGTACTGCACCCCCCGAAGGACCAGAAGCTCTTCCACCGTGTCCCTCGTAGTGCCGGGAATGGAAGAGACTATCGCGCGTTCCTCTCCCAGAAGGGCATTCAGGAGGGTACTCTTGCCGCTGTTTACCGCCCCGACTATGGCAACGGGGATGCCCCGCTTGAACGCATTACCCATCTTGAACGTCCCTGCCAGGCGATTCACTTCAGACAATGCCTCCGACGCCAGGGCCCGAAGCGCCGACCGGTCGGCGAACTCCACCTCCTCCTCAGAGAAATCGAGTTCCAGTTCCAACAGGGCGGACAGCTCCACAATCTTGCCCCGCAGCTCTTTCAGGCGCGTCGAAAACGCCCCGCGAAGCTGCGAGAACGCGAGCCGGTGCGCAGCGGCGGAATCAGCGGCGATGAGGTCGGCTACAGCCTCGGCCTGCGCCAGGTCCATCTTGCCGCTCACGAACGAACGGCGGGTGAATTCTCCGGCCTCTGCCGGTCTTGCCCCGCAGGCGCACAGGCGCTCCATCAGGGATGAAACCACGAAAGGGGAGGCGTGGCACGAAATCTCCACCATATCCTCTCCCGTGTACGAATGCGGCGCCCGGAAGATGCTTACCAGCACCTCGTCCAATCCTTCGGCCACACCGAACCTCAGGCTGAATCCCGGAGCGTCCGAGACCTTCCCGCGGCGCAGTTTCAGCACACGGTCTGCCAGTTCAAGGCTGCCGGAACCGCTGAGCCGAACGATGCTGACGGCCCCTCCGCGTCCTGTTGCGGGAGCGCAGATTATGTCATCTGCGGGATGCTGCATATCCGAAATAATCCTTTATTGACTGTTCGATAGGCGTACGCGGCATCCCCAGTTCCTTGCGGGCGCGGGAATTGTCGTAGTACTCCTCGACGAGCAGCTGGCGTATGTTGCGGCTGGTGGCAAGCACGTGGCGTCCTTTCTGCTCGATGCGGTCGAACGCCTTGCCGACGCCAGTGCACAGGCTGGCGGGAAGCGTGACGCAAGCCTGCCTGTACCCGCACACGCGTGCCTGTATTGCGTAAAAATCCTTCAGAGTGTATGCCTGACCGGTGGCCAGATAGCGGCCTGCCGCAGACTCGTTGTCGAGCGATCCGGCGATTGCGGCGGCGACGTCCCGGACGTCCACGAAACTCTTCCCCCCGCCGGGAACGGCCATGAGCGGCTTGCGGTAGGCGGCGTCGAGAAGCTTGCCCGACGATGGCTTGCGGTCGTACGGCCCAATCATAAATCCGGGGAGGATCATTACGATACGTGTGCGCCGGTGCGACTCTGCAAAGTCGGACAGAAGCTTTTCGCTCTCCAGTTTGCTGCGTGCGTACAGCGATGCGGAGAACGGTCCTCCGAACGGAGCGTTTTCGTCCGAGGGTCTGTCTGCCGTGCCCGGATCGATGGTGTTGGCGGTACTGACGTCTACGAGGACGCCCCCTGAGCCTGCATCAAGCAACTCTGCCAGACGCCGGGGGAGAAGTGTATTGACAGGACGATAGTCTTCTATGCCGGGAAGTGTCATGTCCGTCACGCCGGCGCAGTTGACGATGCCGTTGCAGCCGCGGACAGCCCGCTCCAGCAGGGCGTCGTTCAGAATAGAGCCACGTATGACCTCAAGTTGCCCTTCAGACGCGCATCCTGCAACTTCCCGGTCGATATCGGCGCCGTCGCGCAGGACGATGCGCATTTTGCGCCCCTGCTGCAGCAGGAGCCAGAGGACATTATGCCCGAGGAAGCCGGATGCGCCGAGCAGCAGTATCATCGCACCAGATGGAGTTCGTGGGTGGCGATGTCGAATTCAAGATCCTCTCCCATATGCTTGCCGAGGTCGTCGGAAATCTTGATGACCTTTTCCCATGGGTCCTTGGCGCTCATGCGGCAGCGGCTGAGTTTCATTACGATGTTGGCAGCCTTGTAGCCGGGGATACCCGGGTCGCAGGTGAGGTTGGTGCCTATGCCGGCGCTCACCTTGATGCGTCCCTTGAAGTACTTCGCTATGCGGCTGTATTTGGGGAAATCGAGGGCGTTGCTGAATACGAGCAGCTTGGTACGGGGGTCGATGCCGAATTCTTCCAGGCGGGCGATGATCATTTCGCCTATCTCGATTTCGTCGCCGGAGTCCTGGCGGAAGCCGTCGAGCAGCTTGGCCTGCTTGAGGGTGAGCGTGCGCAGGAACGACGCCGTGGTGAACGTGTCGATAAGTGCCGTGCCAAGGGCTCCGTCGTAAACGGTGATCCAGTCCTCGAGGCCGAGGTAATTGGCCCTCTTGTAACCGAACACGCCGCTGTGGAACATCATCCACTCATGGGGGAAAGTGCCGACGGGGATGAGGTCGTACTGCATGGCGTACAGCACGTTGGACGTACCTGCGCAGTACCTGGGACACGCCTCCTTGAGACGGCGCACCACAGCCTCGTGGAGCTCGGATGAGAAGCGCCTGCGGGTGCCGAATTCGGAGAAAACCAGTTCCTCTGCGTTAGCAAGGGCGATTTTCTCGTCTAGCCGGGACAGTGCCGTGGCGGTATCCGCCTTGTACCTGCGGTTGCGGAGTTCGGCCACCGTGGCGAGGATGGGAACCTCGTACAGTGTAACTTTGTACAGCAGGTCGGTGACGTCTATCTTCAGGTGCCCTTCTTCATCGAGCCGGCAGTCAATCTTGTCCAGCTCGAACCGGAAGCCGCGCAGCCACTCCCAGTAGTTGCGGCTGATGTAGCGGATGTGGTTGGTGACGTAGGCGAACTCTTCATCGGTCAGGGCAAGCGTGGCCATTTGGGCGAAGGCGGCGCGCAGTTCGTCGACGAAAGACTGGTCATATACCTCTTTCGCCCGGTCGTTGAATGTAAAGGTGCCCTCCGCAAGCGGATAGAGCTGGAAATATGCGTTGGACGTGCTGAATTTGTACAGGTCGGTGTCCAGGATGCTTTTGACCATGGTATCTTAGTATTTGAAGCTGCTGCCGCCGACGAATTCGCGGAGCAGGGAAGTTGGCGGTATCTCGCGGTCGCTGACCGGCATGAAATAGCTGAGGAACTTCAGCAGGCGGTTGGCCTCGCTGTATTCGGGACAGTTGCGCGGGACGGTTGAAAGTATCTGTTCCGCGTGGACGCGTATGACGGCGAATTCCACCAGGTAGGCTGAGTTGAACAGGACGTCGGCGGTCTCCTGGAACGGGTAGATCCATTTGACCTCGGCGCGGCGAACGTTGGGCCAGTTGCTGATGGTCTCCCGGGCGGTGAACGCACCCTTGTTGAAATCGCGCACGATCCTGCGCAGCAGGCGGTTGTCGCTGGTGGGGATGCAGTTGTGGTCGTCCAGGGAGATGCTTATGATGGTGTTGATGAAAATCTTGTACTTGGCCTCGTCCGGGATCTTGGCGGTGAGTTCGGGATTGAGGGCGTGGATGCCTTCCACGAGCAGCACGGAGCCTTCTTCCATCTTGAGATTCTTGCCGTTGTATTCCCGCAGGCCGGTGACGAAGTTGAATTCCGGGACGCTGACGGTCTCGCCGGCGAGGAGCTTGATGAGGTCTTCCTGCATGGCGGCGTGGTCGACGGTTTCGAAGTTGTCGAAGTCGAAGGAGCCGTCGGGAAAACGGGGGGTATCGAGGCGGTTGACGAAGTAATCGTCGGTGGAAACGGAAATTGGACGCAGTCCGCAGGCCATCAGCTGCGTGCTGAGGCGCTTGGTGACGGTGGTCTTGCCGCTGGAACTGGGGCCGGTGATGAGAACGAGGCGGAGGGAACCGCTGCGGTAGCGCTGTTCGATCTCCTCGGCGATCTTGACTATCTTCTTCTCCTGCAGTGCTTCTGCGACCTGGATGAGTTCACCGGCGTGGCCTTTCTGGCAGGCGTGGTTGACGTCACCGACGTTGTCCAGGTGCATTATGGCGTTCCACCTCATATTCTCCCGGAAGACCTCGAAGGTCTTGGGCTGGGGCTCGAAACGGGTGAGCCTCTCGGGGGCGTGGCGGTCGGGAACGCGAAGCAGCATGCCGTCTTCGTAAGGGGTGAGCTCCCATACTTTGAGGTAGCCGGCAGAGGGAACCAGGGCGTCGTAATAATAGTCGGGAGTGCCTTCCAGGGTATGATAACGGATATATGGCTGGCCGCTGGTCTCCAGGAGCTTGACCTTGTCGTCGTAGCCGAGGGACGAGAATATGCGAATGGCTTCTTCGTTACGGACTTCCACCCGCTTGAACGGGGCGTTGCCGGCTACGATCTCCTTCATCCTTTCCCTGATGCGGTCGACGTCGTCGGGAGTGACGGGCGAACCTTTGCAGAGCTCGCAGTAGTAGCCCTTGGATATGGGACGGCGCATCTTGATCTTGCTTGCCGGGAATACGTCGCGTGCGGCCTTGCTCAGCAGGAAGCAGAGGGACCTGCAGTAGGCGCTGCGGCCGGCATAGGAACGGTAGTCGAGAAACTCGACGTCGCGGCTGTTGAACGCGCGGTACTTGAGTCCTTGCGTGACGTTGTTGACCTTGGCGCAGAGGATGTCGCAGGGGCGGTCGAATTCAAAGCTGGGGAGTACTTCGGCTAGGGTTACACCTTCCTGGAATTCGAGGGAGGTGCCGGTGTTCTTGCAATATATCCGTAACATATTGCCCACAAATTTAACAAAAAATGCTTACATTTGCACAAATCTACATCCAATTATGAGCGTTCTTCACGTAATTGACCACCCGATGATCCAGCACAAGCTGAGCATCATGAGGCAGAAGGAAACCGGATCCAAGGATTTCCGCCAGCTTCTCAAAGAAATATCAATCCTCATGGGCTACGAAGTAACCCGCGACCTGCCTCTTACCGACATCCAGATCGAGACGCCCATCGGCCCTATGACCGCCAGCCGCGTACTCGGCCGCAAGATGGCCATCGTCCCCATCCTGCGTGCGGGCCTGGGCATGGTTGACGGCCTGCTCGACCTCGTCCCTGTCGCCAAGGTCGGCCACATCGGCCTCTATCGCAACGAGACCACCCACAAGCCGGTCGTCTATTACTGCAAGCTCCCGGAAGATATCCAGGACCGCCTTGTCATAGTCACGGACCCCATGCTCGCCACCGGCGGCAGTTCCTGCGACGCCCTCGCCATGCTCAAGGAGCGCGGAGTAGCCAATGTGCGCCTGATGTGCCTTGTCGCCGCCCCCGAGGGCATTGCCAAGGTGCAGGCAGAGCATCCCGACGTCGATATTTATGTGGCAGCAGTCGATGAGCGCCTGAACGACGATGCCTACATCGTCCCCGGTCTCGGCGACGCCGGCGACCGCATTTTCGGAACGAAATAATCCCGCCCATATGAGACATATATTCCCCCTTATCCTCGCCGGCCTTCTGGCCGTGTCCTGCAACTTCGGCCGCCTCTCGCTGGACCAGACTTCCTGGGTGCCTGAGTCTTTTGAAGATATTTTCAACGGCACCGTGGCCTACGAGGGCTACCTGTCCGGAGAAGTCTACGCCGAGGCATCCGGCAGCGAGTTGAACCTCTATCTCACCATACCCGAGTTCGGCATGAACGATGACGGGTACCGCCCGGATGAATACAGGATAGTCAGGCAGACTTCCGATGAACTCGTCTTCGACCTGCTTCCATATACGTATAACGATATACGCAGGTCCGATTGCGAGGAAGCCCTGAGGGTAAACGGTACCAGGGTGTATTATACCGTATACGACGGCTACGATACCTATGTTTATTTCAAGCCCAACGGAACCGCGGTCGAAGTGTATTACGAGGACATTTTCTCAGAACCGTACTACTACGACACCACCCGCATCTACTGCAGGAGACGCTAAAAAAGATTAAATAAAAACGGGGTTGACCGATTGGCCAGCCCCGTTTTCGTTATCGGATGTCCCTTGCCGAGACCTTGCTCATGTTGTCCAGCAGGTCGACGTTCGTCTTGAATTCGTCCATAAGCTGGAGCATGAAGTTCATTGCCTCGATGGGATTCATGTCTGCAAGGAGTTTGCGCAGTATCCAGATGCGGTTGGCGCTGGCGCGGTCCAGCAGCAGGTCGTCGCGGCGGGTGCCGGAGAGGATGACGTTGACGGAAGGGAAGATGCGGCGGTTGGAGAGGTTGCGGTCGAGCTGGAGCTCCATGTTGCCGGTACCTTTGAATTCCTCGAAGATGACGTCGTCCATCTTGGAACCGGTTTCCGTAAGCGCCGTGGCAAGGATGGTGAGCGAGCCGCCGCCTTCGATGTTGCGGGCTGCACCGAAGAAGCGCTTGGGCTTCTGGAGGGCGTTGGCGTCGACACCGCCGGTGAGAACCTTGCCGGATGCCGGCTGGACGGTGTTGTAGGCACGGGCGAGGCGGGTGATGGAGTCGAGGAGGATGACTACGTCGTGGCCGCATTCTACAAGCCTGCGGGCCTTCTCCAGTACCATGTTGGCAACCTTGACGTGGTGCTCTGCGGGCTCGTCGAAGGTGGAGGCTACGACCTCGGCCTTTACGCTGCGCTGCATGTCGGTGACTTCCTCGGGACGCTCGTCGATGAGGAGGACGATTTCGTAAACCTCGGGGTGGTTGTCCGCGATGGCGTTGGCTATGCTCTTGAGGAGCATTGTCTTACCGGTCTTGGGCTGGGCGACGATGAGGCCTCGCTGGCCCTTGCCGATAGGGGAGAACATATCCACGATGCGGCAGCTCGGGTCCGTGGCGTGGCCGTGGCCCAGAAGGTTGAATTTCTCGTCCGGGAATAGAGGAGTGAGAAAGTCGAAGGGAACGCGGTCGCGGATGAATTCAGGGCTGCGGCCGTTGACGAACTTGATCTTGACCAGGGGGAAGTACTTGTCGCCTTCGCGGGGAGGGCGGATCTCTCCTGTAACGGTATCTCCGGGCTTGAGGGCGTTGTACTTAATCTGCTGCTGGGAGACATAGATGTCGTCCGGGGAATTGAGGTAGTTGTAATCGGATGAACGCAGGAAGCCGTAGCCGTCGGGCATGATTTCCAGTACGCCGGTGGCTTCTACGGTGCCTTCATATTCTATACGCTGCTTCTGGGGACGCTGCTGCTGGCCCTGCTGGGGCCTGGGCTGCTGCTCCTTCTGCTGTTGCTGCTGCTGATTCTGATGCTGAGCCTGCTGGCCGCCGGGCTGCTGCTCCTGCCGGCCTTCCTGCCTGGGGGCCTCTGCTGCGGGTTTAGCCTGAGCCTCGGGCTGGACATCTGCGGCGCTCTTTTTCTTGCGGCCACGCTTGGAAGCGGCCTTGGGCTCTTCTGCCTTGGGCTGGTCGGCCGCGGGCTCCCGGGGAGCCTCGGGTGCAGCCTTTTCGGGGCCGGGCTGTTCAGCCTTGGGGGCCTCTGCCTTGGGCTGCTCCTTGGATTTGGCGGGACGACCGCGCTTGGGTTTTGCGGGGGTCTGCGCGGGGGTCTGGGAAGGGGTCTCGGCTTCTGCCTTGGCCGGCTGCTCTGCCGCGGGGGCTTTTGCAGCGGCCGGCTCCTTCGCCTTTGCCTGGCGGGGACGGCCCTTCTTGGGCTTCTCCGCTATGGGTTTGAGCGATTCGGCCTTTGCCTCGGCGTCCAGGACGGCGTATCCGAGGTCTTCGAGTGATGTGTGTTTGTTGAATTTGATTTTAAGCTCTTTGGCCAACGCCTCAAGCTGTTCTCTGCTCATAGCACTGAGCTCGGCGAGTTTGTGTGTCATATGTAAATGATAGGGGAGACTGTTGATTGAACGTGCAAATATAAGAAAAAATTCTTAATTTCGCGATATGAAACAATTACTCATCATCATACTCCGGGCGGCAGGTGCACTGCTGCTTCTTGCAATGATTGTCATCACCGTTTTCTCGGTGTCGCCCATATACCGTTTCAGCCGTCCCCAGCCCTTCTCCGGCCCCGACATATACAATCCCTACGAAGGTTTCTCCGGAAGCTGGAAAAAGGCTTGCTTCCACACCCATACCAGGGTCGACAATATCCTCAACGAATGTCCGGAATACCCCGATGTGGTTTATGAGGATTACAAAAAACTCGGATACGACATCCTCACATTCTCCAACCACAACCAGCTCACCACCCACCCCTGCGACAGCTCCCTTCAGGTCAACGTCTATGAGCACGGGTACAGCCTGGCCCAGTTCCACAAACTGGTGTTCAACCCCTCCAGGATGCACCTGTTCGACCATATCCTCCCCGTTCTCGCGTCCCAGAAGCAGTGGCAGTACGATTACCTCGGCTCTGACGCCGACTTCATCGTGATGAACCACCCCGACCGCACCCGCTTCCACGGCGCCCGTGCGATGCGCCTCCTTACCGGATACCAGTTCATCGAAGGAGAATGCGGTTACGACTCCGGCCTCATCCGCTGGGACCAGGGCCTCAGCGCCGGCCATTATTCATACAACCTCCTGAGCGACGACTGCCACGATTCCCGCAACCACCGCAAGATCGCCCGCCGCTGCACGTGGATAGACGCTCCGTCCGGCCGTTATGAAGACCTCGCACCGGTGCTTGCCGCAGGCCGGTTCTTTACAATGCGCATTCCCGATTTCGGCGACGGCGACTGGAACGAAAAATACGCCGGCAACGCCAGCCTTCCCGTCATCACCGATGCAGGCGTCCGCGGCGATTCCGTCTATGTCTGCCTTTCAGCGCCCGCGCGCATAGAAGCCCGTGGCCAGGACCATGCCCTGCTGTCGGAAACCACAGGTACGGCGATGACCTATAAACTTGGCGAAGACGAGCCCTACGTCCGTTTTGCCGCTTATTTCGACAACGGTGTAGTGGCATATACCAACGCCTTCGCCCGTTACAACGCCCGCATTACGGACTCGCCTTACGTGGTAAGCCCTCACAGGGTTAACATATTCCTTACGATATTATTCAACCTCGGCCTGCTTATCCTGCTCATCGCCGAGCTCCTGGCCCTCAGGTTTGTTCTGACGTACGTAAAAAAGAAATCCCGGCCTACTGTCGAGCAGCTGCGCTTCCGGGGCATCGTCCCTTAGCCTCTCGGCCTTCCCGGGTTCATCCTTCAGCACGAAATAGCAAGGCTTGTCAATCGGTCCCCGGCACAGCCAGTCGAAGTCGTCGCAGTTGTTCTGCGGCTGCCTGTCCGTATAGAAATACTGTGCATAGCTCTTGAAGTATGCCGGTTTGACGTAGCAGTCCTCGCCCTGTCTTTCGATATAGAAATCTACTGCGCCCGCCTGGCTGTACTTTTCCACCTCCGGCACGGCGCAGATTATTGCCGTCAGGGCGAAAACCAGCTGCCCGCATGCCAGGACGGCGAAACTGCGGCCGCTGTGCTTCCTGCGGAAGGCAATGCAGAACCAGACGGCCGCTCCTATAAGTATCAGTCCAACGAACGGCACCCAGGCCGCCCAATGGGATTCCGCACTCATGCAGCTCACGGCAAAAGGATCCTGCACGTACGGGATAATCTTCTCCTTGAACCTGTCGAACTGGGTAAGGCCCGTCAGCAGCAGACCGAAGACGGAAGCGAACAGGATAATCAGTATCCGCTGATACCGGCGGAACTTCAGCTGGCCGTCTGTCATCCGCGCCGCTGCCCACGCCGCAAAATAAGAAATAGGGAAGTAGCAGAAGGATGAATAATGGACAATCTTGGTGCGGACGATGGTAAACAGTATGAGCACCACCCAGAATGCAACGGACATCCACTGGAAGAGGCCATCGGTGTTCCGGGTACCGTCACCCCTATCGAACGCCGACAATGCGAATATTGAGGCTGGAGTGACACCGACAAGCAGGATGACAAAATGATACAGCAGGAAGCCTCCGTGCCCCGCATCCTTTGTCTCGAACAGGCGTATCTGATAAAGGATGAAATCCCGTATGACGTCCCCGTGCCCCGAAGCGGCAAGCACGATGAACCAGGCGCCTCCCACAAGTGCCAGCACGGCAAAAAACACTCCAACGTCCTTCCATCGGAAGGTAAAACGGAAGCGTTTGATTATGAGCCAGACACCGACGGTAAGGCAGAATATGAGAAAGCCCACGGGCCCTTTTGTCATAACCGCGAGGGCGTTGAAAAGGCCGCTCAGTGCCGCCGCCCCGATGCTGTTGCGTTCTGCGTACCGTGAGAAGCAGTAAATGCCCAGGAATATGAACAGGTTGAACCAGGGGTCGATTATTCCCGACTTGAAATAGAAGAACGGCAGGAACGATATGCCGTACATCATTGCCCACAGCAGGCCGAAACGTTCGTCCTCCCTCTTCCGTCCTATGTTGAACAGGACCAGCAGGGTGACGATTCCGGCAATGACATTGGGGAAGCGTGCGGCGAATTCTCCCACGCCGAAGGCCTTCATGCTCAGGGCCTGCATCCAGATGAAAAGGGGAGGCTTTTCCCAGAACGGACGGAAATTGATCTGCACGTTGAACCAGTCGCCGGTGACGATCATCTCGCGGGCGGATTCGGCAAAATTGATTTCGTCCCAGTCAAACAGCCTCACGCCGCCTATCCCGGGGATGAAAAGCAGTGCGCCAAGGACGGCAATCAGGACATTGAGAAGAAGGGTACGGCGGTTCATTTGTGGAATACGATGAACTTCTTGGCCGTAAAGTTCCAGAAGAAGACAAGGATGCTGGAGATGAGCTTGGAAAGCAGGTAGAACAGGTCGAGTTTCTCCGCGAAAACCCACATGAACAGTTCAGTAAGGCCGAGCCCGACGACGCCGATGGCCAGGAAGACCAACGCCTCCGCCGTCTTGCTCCTGAACCTGTGGGAATCGAATACCCAGTGGGTGCTGAGCAGATACGTGACGAGGAGTCCGGAAACGAATGCGATGGCGGTCCAGACCAGCAGGAGGTCCTCTCCGAAGGCTTCGGTGAGAATCGTGAGTATCAGGAAATCGACGGCGGTCGCTACGAACCCCGAGAGGCCGTATCGGAAGAGCTGGACCCATACGTTGGCGCTCCTGTCCTTGAAAAGTTGCTTCGGCCTCATCTCGCAGGAAACAGTTTGGAACGCATCAGGTGCCATTTGCACAGGCGGTAAGTGAGGCTTACCCTCAATACGCCGAGGCCATAGACGCAGCTGCGTGCGAGGTTGATGGAAGACGCTCCCTCGAAGTACTTCGTGGGGCAGGTGACCTCACCTATCTTGAACCCTTCCCAAAACGCCATCGCAGCCATCTCGTTGTCGAAGATAAAGTCGTCGGAGCAGCGCTCGAAATCAACCTTCCGGAGGACTTCTGCGCTGAATGCGCGGTATCCGGTATGGTATTCGGACAACTTCTCTCCGAGAAAAACGTTCTGGGTGAAAGTCAGAAAGCGGTTGGAAATGTACTTGACCAGAGGCATTCCGCCCTTGAGTGCACCTCCTCCGAGTATGCGTGAAGCGAACACCACAGGATAGACACCGTTGGCGATAATGTACGCCATCGATTCTATCAGGAGCGGGGTGTACTGGTAATCCGGATGGAGCATAATGACGATGTCGGCGCCGATCTCGAGGGCCCTCTTGTAGCAGGTCTTCTGGTTGCCTCCGTATCCTCTGTTTCTGGGGTGCACCAGGATTTCCTTTATGCCGAGTTCGCGGGCCTTTGCGACGGTGCCGTCGCGGCTGCAGTCGTCGGTGAGGATTATTTCGTCCACGATATCGCGGGGGATCTCCGCAAGCGTCTGCTCGAGAGTTTTTTCCGCGTTGTACGCGGGCATCACGACCACTATTTTCCTGCCCCGTATCATCAGTTGTCCCAGTAGCTGCTGCTCTTCTTAAGCTGGAGTATGTCCGCAAGCGCCGCAGCATTTGCCGCTATACGGAACTGATAGGACGCCCAGGTGCCCGTCGGGACCCAGGAAACCGATATGTTGAAGCAGTGCAGGTCGTAGGTGAAGCTGAACTGCGTGGTGGTAAGTTTCATCGCCTGGAGGTCGAAACCGGAGCTCGCGTTGATGCTCAGGCGCGGCGTGAGGCGTATGTTGCCGCTGGCCTGCAGGGTCTGGGTTATGTTGTTCTTGGTCTCAAGCACTCCTTCCTTCATAAGGTACTGCTTTGACAGGCTGAACGAATAACTGAGGTTAATGGACCAGGGGACGTCGGGGTTGGTGTAATACAGCCAGCCGCCGGGGATGTATTCTCCGGTGACCGGGTGATAGTAATATCTCTGGTAATAGCTGGCTGCGCCGTTGACGGTGGAACCCGTGCCGCGGCCCGTGGGGTCCTTGCAGCCGTCGTTGCCCTGTATCTTGCCGTCTCCGGAAATGGAGTAGGATGCCGAGGCGGAGACGTTGTTGAGACGCAGCAGGCCCTGGCCCTCAGTGACGGCGAATTTGGAAATCCTCCTTCCGGTGGAGCCGATGGCGTACGGGTCGAAGGAGGCGTTGGCGCTGATGGAAACTTTCTCGAACAGGGACGTGGACATAGAAATGTTGACGGGGCTCATGTTGAGAGAGTCGGCGAGGAAATTGTATCCGGTCGAGATGTTCAACTGGTCGATGAGCTTTACTTTCTTGGTGCCCGTGCCGGTGGTGTCTGCAAAATCGCGGACCTTGGCCTCGAGGTTGTTGCCGATGGAGATGTTGGCCGAAGCCGACCTGCCCTTGCCGGGAGGGGCGTTGAGACTGCCCTGGTAGATGTTGTAGTCGTAGGTCTTCTCCTGACCGTGGATATCGGTGTAGTTGAGCGTCCTGTAGCCGTTGGCGAAGGTGCCGAGTTCGGGCGCGAAGTTCATCGAGACGGACGGCGATACGACGTGCCTGATAGCCTGCACCTTGCTGAATTTTCCGAACTGGTACATACCGTAGAGGCGCGTGGTAAGGGCTAAGGAGCCGGAGTAGCGCTGGGTTATTCCGAAGGTGTTGAACTGGCTGCTGGCCTGTTCTTCGACCTTGTCCGTCTCCGGGTTGTAGGCGTATTCCTTCTTGCGGAACTGCCAGGCCATCGCGTACGAGACGGACGGGTTGACATTGAGGTATTTGAACAGCTGGAAGTTGGGAAGGCCGATGCTGAAGTTGTGGTTCATTCCGTTCTGGAACTTGTCCAGGAAGCCCTCCTTGCCGAATTCGGACGCCTTGAAGTTGATCTTGTTCTGCAGGGACGTATTGTAGCCGATTGAAATCTTCTCGTAGAAGCGTTCCTTCCCGACCCTTACCTTGCGCTTGAAGGGGTAGAACGTACTTACCGACAGCGTGATGTTAGGCAGGGTAAACGCGTACGAAGAGTCCCTGGAACTCTGCGAGTGCAGGGCATTGAGGCTCATGTTGACCTTGCCGTTCCAGTTCCTGGCGTAGGAGATGGAGGATGAAATCTGGTTCTGGAGGGCCTCGTTGACGGAACGGGAATTATACTTGTTGTTGCCCGGGGACGAGAAGTTGACGGATGCGCTGAAGGACGTTCCGGGATGGGCCTTGGAGTCCTGGGAATGGGACCATTTGACGGAGAAGTTGTCGAACTGCTGGAAGTCCGGGGTCTCCGGCTCGCCGGTCTGGTCGTGGGAATAGGTGAATCCGAAGCTTCCGGTGAATTTGTACTTCACCATATACCTGGAGTTGACATTGACGGCCCACGATCCGAGGGTGTAATAGTCGCCGGTAAGCGACAGGTCCAGGTAGTCTCCGAATACGAAATACATGCCGGCGTCGCGCATGTAGAAGCCTCGGGCGTTCTCTTCGCCGAAGTTGGGCATAAGGAGGCCGGTGGCCCTTTCGGGACGCTTGGGGATGAATCCGAAAGGCAGGCCGACGAAGGGAAGCTTGACGTCTTCGACGACGAGGTAGGCGGGGCCGAAAACCGTCTTCTGGGTGGGCTTGGTCATGACCTTGGCGGCCGTGAGAGCAAGGTAGTAATGCGGGTTGTCCAGTTCGCAGACGGTGTATTTGCCGTCGGTCATGTTGATGCTTTCGTCGGGCATCATCTTGACCTTGCCGCCGTGCAGCAGGGCGTTCTCTTCGGTGGTTATGATGTTCTTGATGGATGATTTCTTGGTGTTGAAATTGTATTTCACCTCATCCATGTTGTAAGACTTGCCTTTCTGCATCATCACCGGGCGGCCCTGCCATTCTCCGGAGACGGAGTCGTAAATGCCCTTGGCGAACACAGTGCCGGTGTTCATGTCGTACTGCATGTAGGCGGCGGTGAGCTTGATGTCCTGGTATTCGACGGTGACGTCGCCGTAGTAGTAGATCAGCCTCTTGCCGTCGGAGAACACTTCCACGATGGAGTCCTTGGCCTGCGAGAAAGCGGGAGCCTCCAGGGAACTCTTGCTCCGCAGGGCTGCGGAATCAGCCCTGTGAAGGGAATCCGCCCTGTGAAGCGAGTCCAGGCGGGCGAGGCCTGCCGAGTCGAGCTCCACCGTTTTCCGGGTTCTCGGGACGGCGCTGCTGAATACCTGCCGCGGCCCTCTGCGCCCTACGGTCTGGGCGTCGAGGGAGAGGAAGGGCAGGATCAGCAGAAGACCTGCAAAAACCAATCGCCTGAAAGTGTTCAAATTATCAAATTTTTCATTAAATTTGCAATCGACAAATTTAGCATTTATTTTTGAAACGCACAATTTACTTGCTCCTTGCCGCCGTCCTTACGTGCTTTTCTGCAGGAGCGCAGGATTTCAGCCTGTCAACTGTCGTGATTGATGCCGGTCACGGCGGGACCGACCCGGGTGCGGTCAGCAGGGACGGCAAGAATTACGAAAAGACGTTCACTCTCGACATCGCAAAAAAACTCTCCGACAAAATCAAGGCCGAATGTCCCGGGGTCAAGGTAATCCTCACCCGCGACAAGGACAGGAGCGTTGCTCTCAATGACCGTGCCGCAATTGCAAATAAGGTCGGGGCAGACCTCTTTATTTCCATCCACATCAATTCCGCATCCTCCACGAGCCCCAACGGATACTCCGTCCACGTCCTCGGAAAATCCTCCAACAAAAACCGCGACCTCTTTGCATACAACATGGACGTCTGCAAGAGAGAGAACTCCGTAATCCTCCTGGAAGACGATTACACTACAAAATATCAGGGCTTCGATCCTTCTGACCCTGAGTCCTTTATATTTCTTCAGCTGATGCAGAACTCCAATCTCGAGCAAAGCCTTGCCTTTGCCGAGCTGGTGGCGGACAACCTCAAGGGCGGCCCCATTTCCACAGGCCGCGGAATCTGGCAGGACCCGTTCCTCGTCCTCTGGCGTACGTCCATGCCGGCCGTTCTCATCGAACTCGGTTTCATTTCCAATTCCACCGATCTTGAAGTACTGAAAAAGGACTCCGACCGCGACAAGATAGCCGCTCGCCTTTGCAAGGCCTTCAAGAAATACAAGGCTGCCTACGACGGCACCATGGTGCTCGACGTGGAAGTGGAAGACACAGCCAAGGAAGGTGCCGGCCAGGAGGTGAAGGAAGAAAGCGTCCGGGAGACGGTAAAGAAAGAGGAACCGAAGAAGGAGGAAGTGAAAAAGGAGGAATCCGTGAAGAAGGAAGACGTGAAGAAGCAGGAACCGAAGAAAGCGGATCTTTCCGGAACCAGGTACGGCATCCAGATCTTTGCCGGCGCCAAAAAGATTCCCGCAACCGACAGGGCATTCCTGGGATACGAGCCTTACATATACAACAACGGCAAACTATATAAATATATTATCGCCGTTGAAAACGACATCGCCGCGACCCGCAAGCATCTGTCCGAAGTGAGGAAAAAATATCCCGACGCCTTTTTGGTCAAAATTGAGGAAAGCGGAGTTTCCATTGCCCGTTGAGCATTTTGCCATTTGCATTTTTTTATCGCATATATACGGATAGAACGCATATAAATCTAAATGCGCCTAAATTGGACAATGTCTATTTTAGAAAGATTATGAAATATATGCAATTACGAAAAAGCGCTATTTATATACATCTGATAATCAAAGACTTATAAATTAGCCGTTTCCAATCTTCGGTCTTAATATTTAAGCGATAAAAAATTAAAAAAACAATAGTAAAATAATTTTTTTATAACTTTTTTTTCAACCACATTTGCATTCGCTCCGGCAGTTTTGGCGGGGCGTTTGTTGTCCAATGAACGAAAGCGAACGTCATATAAGCGTCTGGAACCATTTCCTTAAGATGGTAGCCGATATCGTGGAACCCCAGAAGTTCCAGAATTGGTTCACCAAGGTCCGGCCCGTATCCCTGGTGGACTCCACCCTCACGGTGGAAGTCCCGTCCGATTTCGTCCGCGAGTACCTCGAGACCTTCTATCTGGACGTCATCAAGAAAACCCTCAAGAGGGTCATCGGGGCAGACGCCAAGCTTATCTACCTTGTCCGTGCCGTCAAGAGCCAGCCCGCCATCCAGGTGCCGGCCGCCGCCGGTACGGCCCCCGTCAACCGCGAGGTCAACATACCCTCCGCCCCGGTAGGAGCACCCAGCCCGTTCGCCTATCCCGGACTGCACAAGGTAAGGATCAACCCCAACCTGAATCCCGTCTACTGCTTCGCGAATTATATAGTAGGGGAGTGCAACAAGATGGGATATACTGCCGGCACCTCCATTGCAGGCGCCCCCGGCAAGACCTCTTTCAATCCGCTGTTCATCTTCGGCGGCCCCGGTCTCGGCAAGACCCACCTCGCCCAGGCGATAGGCATAGCCGTCCACGACCGTTTCCCCGAGCTCGTCGTCCGTTACATCACAGGCCACGACTTCAAGATGCAGTTCGTCGACGCCGTAAACGTCAAGAACAAGCTCAACGACTTCCTCGCCCTCTACAAGAAGATCGACGTCCTCATAGTGGACGACATCCAGGACCTCCAGAGTCCCGGTGCGCAGAGTGCGTTCTTCAGCATCTTCAACTACCTGCACCAGAGCGGCAAGCAGCTCATCTTCACCTCCGACCGCCCTCCGGTGGAGCTGGAGAATTTCGAGGCCCGCCTGCTGTCCCGCTTCAAGTGGGGACTGTCCGTGGAACTTCTCCATCCCGATTACAACACCCGCCTGCAGATGCTTCAGGCTCTCTGCCGCCGCGAGGGTGTCACCATGGGTCCCGAGGTCCTCGAGTACCTCGCCTCCCACATAAAGACCAATTTCCGCGAGCTTGAGGGGGCCTTCCTCTCCGTGATGGCCTATGCCACCACCAACCACGCGGAAAATTCAGTCGAACTTGCCGCCAAGGTTACGGAAAAGATCGTCAGCAGCCCCGTCAAGGAGCTCACCATCGGTAGCGTGCAGTCATCAGTATGCGAGTACTTCGGCATCACCTCTGAGGAACTCCTTTCCCGTTCGCGCAAACGCCAGATCCTCCAGGCCCGCCAGATCTCGATGTATCTCTGCCGCACCCTTCTGCCCAACTGCTCCCTCTCCACCATCGGGGCGCAGACCGGAGGCAAGGACCATGCAACCGTCCTCCATTCCTGCAACATCGTCAGCGACATGATGACGACCGACCGCGTATTCAAGAAATACGTCACCGACCTGGAGTCCCGCCTGGCTCCTGAAGAGTAGAACCAAACCACATTCAATATATGAAAGCGCAACGAGTTCTTGATATCTTCAAGGAAATAACGACCATCCCCCGCGAGTCCGGGCACGAAGGTCCCATCACCGCATGGCTCCTCGACTGGGCGGCATCCCACGGCCTTCAGGGCAAAAGGGACGCCATCGGCAACGTGCTCATCACCCGCGAGGCTGCACCCGGCAGGGAATCGGTCCGCACGGTGGTTCTCCAGGCCCATCAGGATATGGTCTGCGAAAAGAACGCCGGCTCCACCCACGACTTCCGCAAGGACCCCATCAAGTACGTCATCGAAGACGGCTGGATGATTGCGAAGGAGACGACCCTGGGTGCCGACGACGGCATCGGCATCGCCGCCTGCCTGGCACTTCTTGAGGACAGCACCCCCACCGGCAAGGTGGAGTGCCTTTTCACCATCTCCGAGGAGACCGGAATGGACGGCGCCGAAGCCCTCGAGGCCGGATTCTTCACCGGCAAGACGCTCATCAACCTCGACTCCGAGGATGAAGGCCAGCTGTTCATAGGCTGCGCCGGCGGTCTCAATACGAACATCAAGTTCACCGTCCGTCGCGACAGCGGAGTCCGCGGGGCCAAATACGTGCTCCTTGGCATCAGCGGCGGCATCGGCGGCCACAGCGGCGACGACATCAACAAGGGCAGGGCAAATACGGTCCAGCTCATGGCCCGTTTCCTGTACTCGCAGCTCGGCCCCGCCTTCCGTCTCGTCAGCATCGACGGCGGCGGCAAGCCCAACGCCATCGCCCGCGAGTGCAGCGCCGTGGTTGCCGTCCAGGATCCCGACGCCATCGTCAAGGCATTCCAGGCCTTCGGAGAGGACGTCCGGGAGGAATTCCACACCACCGATCCGGGTCTGGTCTTCACTTCCGAGCCGGTGGCAAAGAAGATCCAGCCCCTGTCCCGCCCCGCAACCGAGCGTATCGTCAAGGCCCTGTTCACATCGCCCCACGGCGTCCAGGCCATGAGCCAGGACATCCCCGGCCTCGTTCAGACCTCCACCAACCTCGCGAGCGTGCGTACGCATATCAAGGAGGGCAAGGTGGAAGTCGTCACCAGCCAGAGGAGCTCCGCCACCAGCGAGCGCCGCGCCATCGCGGCCAAGGTCCGCGCCTGCTTCGAGGGCTACGGCGCCAAGGTCCGCCATATGTATGAATACCCCGGCTGGAACCCGGACGTCCATTCGCCGGTCCTTGCCCGCAGCGTAGAGTCTTACCGCCGCCTGTTCTCCCAGGAACCGGAAGTCAAGGCCATACACGCCGGCCTGGAATGCGGTCTTTTCCTTCAGAAGTTCCCCGGGCTCGATATGATTTCCTTCGGCCCCACCCTTCGCGGCGTCCACGCCCCCGGTGAGAAACTGGAACTCGCATCGATGGACAAGTTCGTCGCCCTCCTGGACGACCTGGTGGCCAATATGGATTAGCTATGACAGTCGCTCCCTCATTGCTCGCCGCGGATTTCCTTCATCTGGACTCCGAACTCAGCATGCTCAACGCCCATGCCGACTGGATTCACCTGGACGTGATGGACGGCACCTTCGTGCCTAATATCTCCTTCGGATTCAGCGTGATAGATGCCCTCAAGGGCAAGGCCGCCAAGCCGCTGGACGCCCATCTTATGGTAGTCCACCCTGAGCGCTGGTTCGAGCGTCTCGCCGCCGACGGCGTGTCCTATGTCAGTTTCCACCAGGAGGCTGCCGGGCGCCGTACCGGCCCCAATATAGACGCTATCCATGCCCTCGGAATGAAGGCCGGCGTGGCTGTCAATCCCGATATACCGGTGCAGAAACTCTACCCCTATATCGGCAGGGCCGACTTTTTCCTGATTATGAGTGTTTTCGCCGGTTTCGGCGGACAGAAATTCATATATGAGAGCCTGGACCGCATAGCCCTTCTCAAGGCCGAGATGGAGCGTCGCGGGGCTGTGGTTCCCATAGAAGTTGACGGCGGCGTAAGTATGTCCAACGCCTCCGCCCTTAAGGATTCCGGTGCTCAGGTGCTTGTTGCCGGCAGTTCGGTATTCACATCACCAGACCCGGCCGGGGTCATCAGCGCTCTTCGCGGAGCCTGAAAACATACTTTCCAAATTCTTCTTGCAACACTCGTCTGCCGTCGCTTGCCTCCGGGAGGGAAAAGCGGCGGCAGATTTTTTCCGTGAGCCGCTCCAGTTCTTCCCTGGGAGAGTAGTCCCTGCCGGTGAGTTCCTTGAGGCTTACTGGGTTGGGCAGTTCAGGGGGCCATCCGGTCTCGTTAAGGTTGAAGCCTATGCCGATGATGCTGTACCTGACCTTCTGGCCGTCCAGGGCGTTCTCGATGAGGATTCCGCAGATCTTTTTGTCGCCGACCCAGATGTCGTTGGGCCATTTGATGCGGGCCTCCACGCCATTTTCGAGAAGATAATCCCTCAGGCCCAGGGTTACGGCCTGGGTGATTGCGATTATGTCCTTTACGTGCAGGTCCGCCGGTTTGTACAACAGGCTGAAAGTGAGGTTCAGTCCCGGAGTGGAATGCCAGGTGTGGGTGCCCTGTCCGCGGCCCGCCGTCTGCTCCACGGCAGCGATTACTGACAAATTGTCCATGGTACCGGATGCCTCCCTGAGTGCTTTATTCGTGGATTCGGTCGTTTCCAACCATATTATGTCAGGGTGCTTGCGGCTTGGATTCATTTTTGTTGTATATTTGCGTGCAAAATTACCGAAAAGATGTCTCAAAAACAAAATGATAACAGGAAACCGCGCGTTCGCGTGGTCCGAATAAACCTCGGCTGGATATTCTATATCCTCCTTATCGGCTTCATCGGCTGGATGCTCCTGGGCAATTCCGGCCCCCAGCCCCAGAAAGTGGAATGGGCCCAGGTTGAAGAAATGATCAAGGCCGGCGACGTAAAGGAAGTCAAGTACGTACGCAACGATTTCAAGGGCAGCGTGACCATCCGTCCCGAGTCCCTGCAGAAATACACTTCGCTTTTCCCCGGAGGCAATCCTCCCAAGAGTTCTCCGCACCTGTTTTTCCTCACCTCCCAGAAATTCGACCCGGAAACCACTTTCGCAGAGCTCAATTCCACGCTTGCCACCGCTTCTCAGGCCAAACTTGTCATTGAGAACGACGCCAAGATATGGTCCGGAATACTCGAATGGATATTCCCGATGGTCCTGCTCATCGTTTTCTGGATATTCCTCATGCGCGGTATGACCCGCAACATGGGCGGCGGCCCCGGCGGCCCCGGCGGAATGAATCCGTTCAACGTCGGCAAGGCCACCGGCAAGCTGACCGACAAAGACAAGGTCAACGTCACGTTCAAGGACGTCGCGGGCCTGTACGGCGCCAAGGAGGAGGTCATGGAGATTGTCGATTTCCTCAAGAACCCTAAGAAATACACCGCTCTCGGCGGCAAGATTCCCAAGGGCGCACTCCTCGTAGGCCCTCCTGGAACCGGCAAGACCCTCCTCGCCAAAGCTGTGGCAGGAGAGGCCAACGTTCCCTTCTTCAGCATCAGCGGTTCCGACTTCGTGGAAATGTTCGTCGGCGTGGGTGCTTCCCGCGTACGCGACCTCTTCGCCCAGGCCAAGGAAAAGGCTCCCTGCATAGTCTTCATCGACGAGATCGACGCAGTCGGCCGCGCCCGCGGCAAGAATGTCGGTTTCTCCAGCAACGACGAACGGGAGAACACCCTCAACCAGCTCCTCACCGAGATGGACGGCTTCGGCACCAACAGCGGCGTCATAGTGCTTGCCGCAACCAACCGCGCCGACATCCTCGACAAGGCCCTTATGCGTGCCGGACGTTTCGACCGCCAGATCAACGTCACCCTTCCCGACCTCAATGAGCGCAAGGAAATCTTCCAGGTCCACCTCAAGGGTCTCAAGCTGGACGAGAAGTTCGACCTGGAGGGCATTGCAAAGCACACTCCCGGTTTCTCCGGCGCCGATATAGCCAATGTCTGCAACGAGGCGGCCCTCACCGCTGCCCGCAAAAACAAAGACACCATAGACAACCAGGATTTTATGGATGCAGTGGACCGTGTAGTCGGCGGCATAGAACGCAAGAAGACCATCATGTCTCCCGAAGAGAAGCGCATCACCGCATATCACGAGGCGGGCCATGCTGTCGCCGGCTGGCTCCTTCCCGGATGCGACCCTGTCCTGAAGGTCTCCATCATACCCCGCGGCCAGGCCCTCGGCCTCACCTGGAGCCTGCCCGACGAGAAAGTTATGATGTCCAAGTCGGATATGCTCGATGATATGTGCGCCCTCGTCGGCGGCCGCGTTGCCGAGGAGATAGTCAACAACGGCGTACCCTGCACCGGCGCACTGAACGACTTCGAGCGAATGACCAAGATGGCTTATGCGATGGTAGCCTATTACGGCATGTCTCCCAAGGTCGGCAATCTTTCCTATTATGATTCCACCGGCGCTTCCGGGTATGAACTGACCAAGCCCTACAGCGAAAAAACCGCCGAACTGATCGACAGCGAGGCCCGCGCCATCATAGACGAAGTGACGGCCCGTACCCGCAAGATCCTTACCGACAACTGGGCCGGACTGGAGCAGCTTGCACAGTTGCTTATCAACAGGGAAGTGATAATGTCCGACGACATTGAGGCCATTTTCGGCCCCAAGGCCGGCAAACACGGCGAAGAAAGACTGAAAGGCAATGAGTAATTTTCTCCTCAGGACAGTCAGCGGCATCGTTTTCCTTGCCCTGATGGTGGCGGGTATGTTGTTTTACCCCCTTGCTTTCGCGGCGCTTTTCTTTGTGGTCATGTACATGTGTCTGAGGGAGTTCCTTACGATATCCCTTGGAGAACGCTGGCTCCTTCAGCAGAAGCTTGCTCTCCTTACGGCATCCACCGTTTACATACTTTCCTGCGCCATCGCGTTCTACAGTATCGACGTTCGCTGGCTTGCGGTTGCAGTCATCCCTCTCATCGCCCTTTCCGCATCCATCGTCCTTGCTGGCAATCACGACACCGTAGAGGATACTGCGATGATGTACCTGGGAATCCTCTATACCACGCTCCCGTTTGCCCTGGCGCCGTTCATGGTGGTTTCCGGCAACGAGTTCCGCGGTTACGTGATGCTCGTGGTGTTCATCATCATCTGGGCTTCTGACGTCGGTGCCTACTGTGTCGGCACCCTGCTTGGACAGAAGCCGGATTCACGCAAGCTCGCTCCCTCCATATCTCCGAAGAAGTCCTGGTGGGGCTTCTGGGGCGGAGTCGTCCTTGCCGCCGGAGTCGCCGTAATCCTGCATTTCGTCAAATGGATGGATTTCCCTCTGGTGCATTGCATAATCCTCGGAGTGCTCATCTCCGTGTCCTGTGTCCTGGGGGACCTTTTCGAGTCTGTGTGGAAACGCCGTTACGGTGTGAAGGATTCCGGGCGTTGCATCCCCGGCCACGGCGGAATGCTCGACCGCTTTGACAGTTCGCTTTTCGCTATACCCACAGCATTCGCGTATATGATGCTGTTCGGGCTCCTATGAAACTGGACCGCAATTCCTGCGGTGCCGTCGCCCTGGTCTGGCTCTTAGCAGCCGTAGCCGTGGCGGCGGCGCTGCTGTTTGTGCGTCCGCTGTGGCTGGCAGTCTGCATCGTTGTCCTTGCGGTCGCGATTGCTGCCTGGCAGACTTATTTCCACGTCGTTCCTTCCCGCACTCCTGCGGGGTCGGCTTCGCTCGTTACTTCCGTCGCTGACGGGCGGGTCGTTGAAATCCGGAAGGTCATTGAGAGGGAGTATCTTTGCCGCGAGTGCATTATGGTGTCGGTGTATATGGATTTCTGGGACATGCATGCCAATTTCTGGCCCGTGAGCGGAGAAGTGTGTTTTGCTATGTACCATCCGGGAAGGCATTTCCTGGCATTCAAGCCCAAGGCTTCCGAGGAGAATGAGCATGCCTGTACCTGCATCCGTACTCCGGAGGGCCAAGAGGTGTTCTTCAAGCAGCTTGCGGGTGGATTTGCAAGGCGTATCGTATGTTATGCTTCGGAGGGACTTGAAGTGCGCTCCGGGGAGCAGTGCGGCATAATCAAATTCGGCTCCCGGGTCGATGTATATCTTCCTTCGGAAGCCGAAATCCTTGTTTCTGTCGGCGACACCGTCCGCGCCTGCGAAAGCATCATCGCCCGTATCTGATCATTCCGTCTCGCTCCGCCCCTCCCATCCCGTTCATGGTCACGGGCGACCAAAGGTTTCCGGAGGGAGCACCCTACTTTTTCAGCAGCCTCACCTGGCCCACGTGCGACCAGCGGTTTGTTCGGGTTGGCACTGACGTTCGTTCAGAGAAACGATTTGGAGGCGCAACGCGCCGACGCAGGGGGAGCGAAGCGTTTCGGGGGGAACGCCCCCCGTCCCCTGGGGGTGCAGGGGGATAATAGGCACCGATAGTTCGTCACCGACGAACTATCGATGTGCGGGTCTCAGCAGATCTAAGACAGTTTTGACAGGGTTGAATGTCTCTGCGGGGACTTCGACGAAGAGGGTGTTCCAGTCGGACATGGAGCCGTTCCAGAGGCCGGGCAGTTCGAGTGCCTTCAGCGGACGTCCTTCGTAGGATTTGCTGCTGATGAATCCGGTTTCTTCATCGACGTGCTCAAGAAGGTCGAATTTTTCGCCCCTGTAATTGCGCAGGCAGCATACCAGGTCGACGGGGTTGAAGTGGGTTGCGCTCTTGAGGGCAGACATGGCGGCGGGGTCGTCGGGGTTGATCTGGACGCTCTCCAGGATCTGCAGTGATGTGCTGCCGTCCTTTGCCCTGATGATGAAGGGGCCGCCGCCGGGTTCGCCTTCGTTCTTGACCATGCCGCAGACGCGGATGGGGCGGTTGAGCTTGGCAATCAAGGCTTCTGCACGGTCGCGGCAGTCCTTTGCCGGGGGCATTTCGATGCAGAGTTCGTTGCGCAGGAATTCTTCCACTTCGTTGCAGAGTTCCTGGACTTCGGGGGTCGCGAACGGGTCGTCCTGATATACGTTGTTGCCGGGAATGAACAGGAAGTCGGAGAGTTTCTTGCGGATCTCGGTGAGCTGGTCGAAGGTGAGAAGGTAGTTGAAGATGCGGTCGCGGAGCTCGAGGGCGCGTCCCATCAGGACCTTCTTCCATTTGTAAGTGGTGGGCTGCATGCGCTCCACGCAGACGTTGTCGATGTTCTTGATGCTCACAAGCTCTTCCTCCACCTTGTCCAGATTGTGGATGAGGGCGCCGTGGCCGGCGGGACGGAAGAGGGGAGTGCCGTCGTTCTTGAGGAAAACTTTGCCTTCCGGGGTGGCGGCGACGGTGTCGGTCGCTTTGTCCTGATAGGTGAATTCTACCTGATACCTGACGCCGTAGCGTTCTTCGTAGCGGTCCTTGATTTCAGCGACGGCCTGCTCGAAGAGTTCGCGGTGCTCCGGGGAGATGGTGACGATGAGCTTGACGGAGCCGTCGGCGTTCTTCATATATGCCTGGCCCTCCACGAAGTGCTCAGCGATGGCGGTGCGCACCTCTTCGGGATAGCGGTGGAACCGGAGGACGCCCTTGGGCTTCTTGCCATAGCCAAGTCCCTCGTCCATAAGAAGTTTGCGGGCGGTTGACCTGGGGTCGTAAGGGGCCTTGCCAAAGACGGCAGGGTCGTAGAAGGCGAAGTTCTCTAGCTCTGCGGCGAGCTTGCGGACCGCGTCGTTCTCTTCTTCCGCACCGGCGAAGATGTCTTTGAACATACGGGATGCAGCACCGGATGCAGGGACGAATTTACAGCGGCCGGCTACCTCGGCGCTGTCGGCGTACGCCTCGGCACGTGCGGCTTCTTCGGGAGTGAGGACTTCAATTCCGCGCTTCGGAGTGGCCGGAGCGACGATGTCGAGCCAGGGGAATCCTTTGCGGATGCGCTCGAGTTCGGCGTTGATCTTAGTGTTATCCATATTGCGTCAATCTATGAAAAATTCTCTTCTGTAGCGGTAGTTTGCCCGCAGGCTCTCGAAATTCTCGGGCGCGATGCGCAGCATGAAATCATCTGTGAAGATGGGGTAGTTGTACTGGAGGATAGAAGTGATCTGGCCCTGGCCCTTGTCGCGCAGGTCGAGCTTGACGGCGTCGCGGGGCTCGCCCTTGGGGTCGGGGAAGAACTCAAACAGTTCCTTGATGTCGAGGTAGCGTGCGACTGCGCGTACGGCCATCGAGGTGCCGACTAGTTTGCCCTGATAAGAATAACCGGCGATGTGCGGAGTGGCAATATCCACCGCCTTGAGCAGGTCGCGGTTGATGTCGGGCTCGTTGCACCAGGTGTCGATGACGACCGAGCCAAGTTTTTCGACTGCGCTCAGAAGCGCGCTTTCATCGACCACCTCTCCGCGGGAGGCGTTTACGAAGATGGCTCCCAGTTTCATCTTTGAGAAGAAGGAGGCGTCGGCCATCCCGCGGGTCTCGGGTGTGAGGGGGACGTGCATCGTCACTATGTCTGAATTGCGGAGGAGGAAATCGAGGTCGCAGAACAGTGCGGGGCTTTCCACTGCGGCACGCGGCGGGTCGTTGAGCAGGACGTTGAATCCCAGCAGGCCGAGGGCCCTTGCGACGCGGGAGCCGACGTTGCCGACGCCTATTATTCCGACCTTGCATCCTTCGAGGTTGATGCGCTTGCGCGAGGCGGTGCCGTAAATGGCGGATACTACGTAATTCATTACCGCGCCCGCGTTGCAGCCGGAGGCGTTCTGTACGTGGATGCCCTTGCGCCTGCAGTAATCGAGGTCGATGTGGTCGTATCCTATGGTGGCCGTGGAGACAATCTTCACCGAGCTGCCTTCGAGCAGGGCTGCGCCGCACTTTGTGCGTGTGCGGATGATAATGGCGTCGGCGTCGTGGACAGAGGCGGCGTTTATCTCACTGCTGTCCAGGTACCGCACGGTGGCGTATTTCTCAAATACCCCCTCAATGAAGGGAATGTCTTTGTCGATTACGATAATCATTTCAGTATCAGTTCTTTGACCCAGGAGACGTTCGGGTCGTCCCGGGAGAAACATTCGTCTGCTGCGAGTATGGCGTTTATCTTTTCGACCAGCAGGTCCTTCTGCGGGGCCAGCTGGCTGCGGATAACGGATGAACGGAGGGTGATGTACAGCTTACCGCTCCTGTAGAAGCGCTTGAGGGTGAACGGACCTGCGCCGGAAGCGTCGTCCCAGGCAGCGAAAATCCGGCGGGTATTGAGCCCGGAGGACAGGCGGGATTCCCTCAGGAATTCCTGGATGGCGGCGCCGAGGGAGATGGCGTTTTTACGGTTGATCCTGTAGCTGTCCATCTATCCTGGTGAATGTGCCGGCAGACGCCCGGAAGAAGGCGCGGTCGGAGGTTATCTTGTCTACAAGTGCTTCCGTGCGGGTTTTGTCCGTGTCGGACAGGAAAATCTGGCCGAAGTCGTGGCCCGCCACCATCTGCAGCAGGTTGCCGACGCGGTCGATGTCGAGTTTGTCGAAGAGGTCGTCCAGCAGCAGTATGGGCGGGAAGCCGTAGGCGTTTTTCATTATCTCGTACTGGGCGAACTTGAGGGCAACGAGGAATGACTTCTGCTGGCCCTGGGAGCCGCAGCGGCGCAAGGGATAGCCGTCCAGGGTGAATGAGAAGTCGTCCCTGTGGACGCCTGCGCTGGTATACCGCAGGATGCGGTCCCGTTCACTGCGGGCGGCGGAGAGAGTTTCCCAGCTTTTGCCGGAGAGGTCGGACTTGTATGTGATGGAGACGCTTTCGCGGCCTCCGGATATGGCTTCGTAGTACCTCTGGACCACTGGAAGGAGAGACGCGGCGAACTCGCTGCGGGTATTGAATATGGAAGCGGCGAGGGGGGATATGCGGGCGTCGAAGGCTTCCAGCAGGGAGGCGTCGGGAGTCTCGTCCTTCAGGAGGCGGTTGCGCTGTGCCAGGTAGCGGTTGTACTGCTGGACGTCGGAAAGGTACCGGCGGTCCATCTGGGAGATGAAGGAGTTGACGAAGCGGCGGCGTTCGTCGCCGGACTCGGAGACGAGGTCCGTATCCGTGGGGGAAACGAGGACGATGGGGAGCACTCCTATATGTTCGGAGACTCTGATATAAGGCTTGTCGTCGCGGCGGACTTTCTTCTCGCTGCCGTCGGCGGCCCTGACGGAGAAGCGGCTCATGATGCCGTCGCCCATGTCGTATTCGCCGCTGAGGGCGAATGCCGACGTGCCGTGGCGGTAGTTGAACTTTTCCGCTGTCTGAATGCCGCTCTTTGTCATCGACAGGTAGTGTATGGCGTCGAGGAGGTTGGTCTTGCCCTCTCCGTTGCCGCCCCAGATGCAATTGAGGTTTGGGGAGAATTCCAGCTCCTGCAGTTGTATGTTGCGGAAATCCTGGATGACTATTTTGTGCAGAACGGGCATATTGCAAAATTAGGATTTTTTAATTGAAATTACTACCTTTGTCAGCTATTTTATCAGGAAAAACAAAATTAAAGCATATATGGCAAAGCAGAACGTTAACGAAAAGGAGGCTCTCCGCCGCGAAAACATCGAGGAGACCGTTTCCAAAACAGATCAGTTTTACAACGAGAACAAGAAGACCATCTGGACCGTCGTCGCCATCCTGGCGGTCGTAGCCCTGGCAGTCTTCGCTTACATCAAACTCATTTACCAGCCCAAGTGCGAAGAGGCCATGCAGCAGGCTTACCCTGCGGAGAACAGCTTCTCCGAAGGCAACTACGACCTTGCCCTCAACGGTGACGGCAACGTCCTCGGCCTCGCAGACATCATCTCCGAATATGGTTCCAAGGCCGGTTCCGCCGTCTATATGGAGGCCGGTATCAGCGCCCTTCAGCTGGGCCAGTTCGAGGATGCCCTCAAATATCTCAAGAAGTACAACGGCAAGGAGCCCATCCTCGCAGCCCGTGCCCTCGCTGCCCAGGGCGACGCCCTCGCAGGCCTTGAGAAGTATGAAGAGGCCATCGCCGCATACAAGAAGGCTGCAGCCAAGTCCGACGATTCCTTCTCCGCCGGTTACCTTCTCAAAGCCGGTATCCTCTACGAGGAGCTTGGCCGGAAAGAGAATGCCCTCGAGTGCTACAAGACCGTCAAGGATAAGTATTCCGCTTCCATCGAAGGTTACGAAATCGACAAATACATAAGCAGGGTCAAGTAATATGGGACGTGCATTCGAGTTCCGTAAGGAACGTAAACTCAAGCGCTGGGGCCACATGGCCCGTACCTTCACCAAGCTTGGTAAGGAAATCACCATCGCCGTCAAGCAGGGCGGTCCCGACGTCACCGGCAACCCGCGCCTCCGCGCCCTCATGGCCGAGGCCCGTGCCGAGCAGATGCCCAAGGAAAATATCGAGCGCGCCATCAAGAAGGCCACCGAGAGCAAGCAGGGCGACTTCAAGGAGATCATCTACGAAGGTTTCGGTCCTTTCGGTATCGCTTACCTCGTAGAGGCCGCCACAGACAACAATACCCGCACCGTGGCCAATGTCCGCAGTTATTTCAACAAGTGCGGCGGTTCCCTCGGTACCAGCGGCAGCGTTTCCTTCATGTTCGACCGCAAGTGCACCTTCCGCGTAAAGGAGAAGGAGGGCGTCGATCTCGAGGAACTTGAGCTTGAACTCATCGACTATGGCGTGGACGAACTTTTCGAGCAGGTGGAGGTCGACAAGGACGACAACGAGACCAAGGTCATCGTCATGTACGGAGATCCCACTTCCTACGGCTCCATCCAGAAGTACATCGAGGAAAACGGTTTCGAGCTGATCTCCGGCGGCTTCGAGCAAATCCCGAACGTCGACCTCAAGGACGTTACCGCCGAGCAGCGCGCCACGCTCGACAAGCTCACCGGTCTCCTTGAAGACGACGAAGACGTCACCAACGTCTATACCACCATGAAGCCTGAAGAGTAATTGTTACTCTATTTAAGATTTGGGCGGTGCGCTGACTGGCGTGCCGCCTTTTCGTTTGCGGCGATACTATCCAGGTCGGAGGGGGCGATGCAGGATTCGAGGAAGCGCTCCCATATGTATTCGAAGGCGGATGAGGAGGGATGGACAAGGTCGTCGGCGTAGAAGCGGTAGTCTCGGAGTTCGTCGAGGAGGAGTTCGTAGGCGGGGAAGTAATATGCGCCTTCAGTCCGGTCTGCGGCAAGCTGCAGGGTGGCTTTGCTGAGGGTGTTGGAATGTGCGCCGTCGCCCAGGTGGCGGATGGGGGAGACTGTAAGGATGAGTTGCTTTTCGGGGTGCGAAGAAGCAATTGCCCCGAGGCATCCTGCGCATTCTTCTACGCTCAGCATACGGCGGGTGAATTCTGCTGCCGGGAGCTTGAGGCAGTTGGAGACTACGGTGCCGTCGTGGTACCAGGCGAAGGCGGTTCCGAGGGTTATTATCAGCTTGTTGCAGTCTTTCCAGAATTCTCTGGCTTGTAGCAGTTTGTCATTGGCGTTCTGAAGGAATTCTTCAGGGGTCTGACGGGCGAAGGAAGTATGGTGCCGGAACGAGCAGACCCGCCCTGCTCCGGCGCCCATCCAGACGCAGTCGGAGGGACCGAAAAGGGTGTCGGAATCGAGCAGGCGTACGGCTTCCAGGATGGATGCCGGATTGTAGAGGGTGCCGAATGGATTTGTGCAGACGTTGAACCCTGCGGCTGTCATCCTCAATCCCGCGGAATCGGCAAAGCAGCTGCCAAGTATCATTATGCGGTCCGACAGGCAGAGGCGGTCTTTCGCAGGCTCGATATTAATCCGGGTAAAGAATTTCATAAATCGGTCGAAATTGTTATTTTTGCGAAGATATGAAAAAAATCGCCACCGTCGTATTCCTGCTGCTTGCAAGTCTGCTTGCGAGGGCCCAGGAGTTCGATTACAACGTCGGCTTCGACTACCTCTTCAACAATTACGAGCACGGGCAGTGCCGCTATACCGTGGGCGAGGAGTCGTTCTATCCGTATCAGTATTCCCATACCCTTCACGGTGTGCGGCTTACGCCCGAGGCGGGCCTTCTCGTCCGGCAGACTCCGTCGGTTTTCCACCGTCTCCGTATCGGCGTGGACGTATTCAAACAGATGGGGGAGGAGGTGGAGAACCTCGGCCTGTTCCGGGAGATTATTCTGTACTACAACGTCGAGGCACTGTTCCCGGAGGGCCGCAGGCTGGAAGCTTATGCCGGGTGTTTTCCGCGCCGTTTCTGCAGCGGTACCGGTTATTACGGGCCGGTTTTCGACAGCGAGTATGCCTGGCTCGACCCAAACCTGGAGGGCGTACTGGTCAAGTATTCCGTAGACAGGCGCCTGCGGGCCGAGATTGCCCTGGACTGGCAGGGGATGATAGGAGATGCGTTCTCCCCCCTGCGGCGAGAGCGGTTCCGTATCATCTCCGACGGCCAGTGGCGCTTCGCCGGGGATTTCTCCCTCGGCTGGACTGCTTCGATATATCATTTTTCCAAGTCGCCCACCAGCAACAACGTGGTCGACAGCGACTTGTTCAATCCCCGTATCATCTGGGAGCCGTTTACCTGGCTCGACAGCGTACGGCTTGAACTCGGCGGCATATTCACCTATCAGCTTGACCGCAAGTCCGGCTGGGGTCCCGTGTTCCCTATGGGTCTCTGGAGCAGTCAGAGCGCCGGCAAATGGGACGTCACCGTCGCCAACCGCTTCTACTGGGGGGATGACCTCATGCCCTTCTACGGCTGGTCGTTCGCGGGAATCCCTTACGGACGCGACCTGTATCCTGCCGCCGCCGGCTTCAAGACCCTTCGCGGCACTCCCTCATGGGCTGATTGGCTTACCGTCTCATACCAGCCCCGCATCGCCCGGTGGCTCAGCCTCGATGTGGCCGTTACCGTTCACTTCGGCCAGCCCGCCCCAGCCCTTGGCGCCGGGTTCTTCAGAGGGTGCGACCAGCGTATCGGCCTCCGCGTTGACCTGGAGCCCCTCAGACCTCAGCCCAAGGCCCCCAAGAAACATAAGAAACCCGGTATTAACCTGTGATGAAAAGAGTTATTTTTTCCCTGATCCTGTCCGCCGTGCTGATTCCTGCGGCGGCGCGCCCCGGCGAGTTGCATATCGTTACCACCGGAGATGTCCACGGAACTTATTTCAACCGTTCGTACATTGACGGCCAGCCCGGACGTAACAGCCTGATGAGCGTCAAGCATTATGTGGACAGCCTCCGTGCAGCGGTAGGCAAGGACAACGTCATCCTGCTCGACTGCGGCGACTTCATCCAGGGAGACAACGCTTCGTATTATTTCAATTATGTGGCCACCGGCGAGCCCCATATTATGCCGCGTCTTGTGAGTTATATGGGCTACGACGCCTGCACGCTCGGCAATCACGACATAGAAACCGGTCACGCAGTTTACGACCGCATTGCCACCGAAATGCAGAAAGCGGGGATACCCTGGCTGGCAGGCAACGCCATCAAGCCCGACGGCGGCAGTTATTTCCAGGAGTACACCGTCCTGCGCAAGGCCGGCCGCAAGATCCTCGTGATGGGATACGACAATCCCAATATGGACGAATGGCTTGCCGAGGATGTTTTCAGCGGAATGCGTTTCGAAAACCTGATTCCGCTTGTGCAGCAGCGGGTTGACAGACTTCGCGCGCAGATCAGGCCGGACGCCGTCATTGTACTGGTCCATTCCGGCACCGGGAAGGGGGACGGATCGGTCCTTGAGAACCAAGGACTTGACCTCTTCAAGACCCTCCGCGGCGTAGATGTACTGGTGTGTGCCCACGACCACAATCCGGCCTGCTTTACAAGGCCTGAATGTGTGCTTGTCAACGGAGGGGCACGCAGCGCCAACGTCGGTCACGCCGTGCTCAGGTTCAAGTGCCGCAAGGTTGTCGAGCGTACTGCGGAAACCGTCCGTATGGACCGGAGGCGCGTGGACGAGGCGATGGTCGCGGCCTTCGACAGGGACTGGCAGGTGGTACGGGATTTCACCATCACCAAGGTCGGTACGCTGACTATGCCCCTCCTGAGCCGCGAGGCCTACGCCGGAATGTGCAGCTATATTGACTTCCTGCAGACGGTCCAGATGAAGGCCGGCGGGGCGGACATCTCTCTTGCCGCACCCCTGTCGTTCAACAGCGTGGTCAAGGCCGGAGACGTCGTATTCAACGACATGTTCAAGATTTATCCGTTCGAGAACCAGCTGTTCGTGCTTGAACTTACGGGGCGCGAGATCCGGAATCTCCTGGAGTTTTCATACAACAGATGGATAGTGACTCCAGGGGACCACATCCTAAACATCAGGGAAGGTTCCGACGCCCGTACGGGAGCTGTCAGGTGGTCGTTCGTGGAGCGTTCGTACAACTTCGACGCCGCGGCCGGAATCAATTATACCGTGGACGTCACCAAGCCCTTCGGCAGCCGTGTGTGCATCCTGTCCCTTGCGGACGGCAGGCCATTCGACCCCGATGGCCGTTACAAGGTTGCCATGACTTCTTACCGTGCCAACGGCGGGGGAGCGCTGCTTACCAGCGGCGCAGGCATTCCCCGTGAGGAAATTCCCGGCAGGGTGGTTGCCAAGTATCCTGAAATCAGGGAATTCGTATACGGTTTCATCAAGGAACACGGAGTGGTGGACCCCTCTCTGATTTCCGACCGTTCCTTCCTCGGCTCCTGGGAATTCGTCCCTCAGACTGTCGCAGCACCATTGCTTGTTAAGGATATGTCCTTAATGTTTTGAGCGCCACTGCGCCGGCGTGCAGCCCGTGATTTCGCGGAACTGACGCTTGAAGTTGCTCTTGTCGCTGATTCCCACCTCCTCACCTATGATGGCGGTGGGAATTGTTTTGTCCTTGACCAGCAGGCGTTTGGCTTCGTCAATCCTGATCTCCTTACGCCACTGGAGAAAGTTCTTTCCGTACACGCGGCGGAAAAACAGTGAAAAATCTTCTTTGTAAAGCCCGAGCGAGTCGGCGACCTCCTGCAGCGAGGCGTCTTCCGTCCATCCCATCGACACTATCCATCTGCGGATGGTGGCAGAGGTTTGTCCGGAGATGCCACCCCGGCGTTTGAACATTCTGCCGAGTCTGGCCTTGCGGGTGAAAAACAGTGCTATTCGGTCATGCAATTCAAGTTTCATAATTTTTTTTTATTAAATTTGTAGGTTAATATTTATGTAGTGCAATGTTCGACAATCTATCGGAGCGTTTGGAAAGGTCCTTCAAGATTCTGAAGGGCGAAGGTAAGATAACTGAAATAAATATTTCCGAAACCCTTAAGGATATTCGTCGCGCCCTGCTGGACGCCGACGTCAGCTACAAGGTGGCCAAGGAGTTCTGCGACAGGGTCAAGCAGAAGGCGCTGGGCTCCGACGTGCTTACAGCCGTCAAGCCCCAGCAGATGATGGTCAAGATCGTCCACGACGAACTTGCCGATTTCATGGGCTCCGAGCATGTGGAGCTCAATCTCCGGAATACGCCTTCCGTCATCCTGGTTGCCGGTCTCAACGGTTCCGGTAAAACTACCCTTTCCGGCAAGCTTGCGCTCCATCTCAAAAGCAAGAAAGGCCGCAAGGTGCTCCTGGCCGCATGCGATACTTTCCGCCCGGCCGCCATCGAGCAGCTCAAGACCCTGGGCGGTCAGGTCGGCGTGCCCGTTTACAGCGAAGAAGGGGAGAAGGACCCCGTCAAGGTCGCCCGCAATGCCGTTTCCAAGGCCCGTACCGATGGATACAACGTAGTGATAGTCGATACCGCAGGCCGTCTTGTGGTGGATAAGGAACTGATGAACGAGATCCGCACCCTCCACGACGCCCTCCGTCCCGACGAGTCCCTTTTCGTGGTCGATGCAATGACCGGCCAGGACGCCGTAGAGAGCGCCAGGGCGTTCAACGAGGCTATCGACTACGACGGCGTGGTCCTCACCAAGATGGACGGCGACACCCGCGGCGGTGCGGCCCTTTCCATCAAGGCCGTCACCGGCAAGCCCATCAAGTTCGTGAGCACCGGTGAAAAGATGGAGGCCCTTGATATCTTCTATCCCGCCCGCGTCGCAGACAGGATACTGGGCATGGGCGATGTGGTCTCCCTCGTGGAGAAGGCCCAGGAGCAGTACGACGAGAAACAGGCTCGCGAACTGCATAAGAAGATAGCCCGCAACCAGTTTACCATCAACGATTTCTATTCCCAGCTCAAGCAGGTCCAGAAGATGGGTAACGTCAAGGATCTCGCCGGTATGCTTCCTGGTATGGACAAGGCCCTCAAGGATGTCGACATCCCCGAGGACGCCTTCAAGCCTACCGAGGCCATCATACTGAGTATGACTCCATACGAAAAAGAGCATCCCGAGTGCCTCAACGGCTCCCGCCGCCAGCGTATCGCCCGCGGCTCCGGCACATCCCTCGCCGACGTCAACAAACTCATCAAGCAGTTCGAGCAGACCCGCAAGATGATGAAGATGGCCATGGACGGTTCCCTTCGCCAGCGCCTCAAGGGCTTCCGTTAGGAAATAAAGAATTTATTCTTTATATTTGCCTTCTATATGGGTTTGTTCAACCGCAGCGTCAAAGTGTCAGCCTACGGCCTTCTCGAGGGAAGGACCGACTGGCATTGCCATATCCTTCCCGGCGTAGACGACGGTTTCAAGACGATGGAAGATTCCCTTGCCGCCCTGTCGCTATATGAGAAAGTCGGCTTCAAGGAAGTGTGGCTCACGCCCCATGTAATGGAAGACATTCCCAATACGACTGCAGCCCTCCGCCAGCGTTTCACCGACCTTCAGGTGGCCTATACCGGCCGCCTGGGCCTCCATCTTGCATCCGAGAACATGATGGACCCACTGTTCGACGAGCGTCTGGAGACCGGCGACCTGCTGCCCCTGCCCGGCAAGCGCCTCCTGGTGGAAACGTCCTATTTCAACCCTCCGTATGACATGGACGGCATCCTCTCGCGCATCAAGTCCAAGGGCTGGTATCCGCTTCTGGCGCACCCGGAGCGGTATATGTACATGGATATGTCCCGCTACAAGGAACTCAAGGCGGCCGACATAGAATTCCAACTGAATATCACATCCCTCATCGGCGCCTACGGGCCCGAGGTCAAGGCCAAGGCGGAAAAACTCCTGCAGGCCGGGATGTACGAATACAGCGGCACGGACCTTCACCGTCTGCGTTCGCTCGAACATCTGCTCGACGCAGAGGTTCACAAAAAGCTCCTCGCCCTCATCCCGTAAGGGACAGGGACGAGCCGGCCTGCAAAGGCCTTCACGCCCGCATCCAAGGATGTGACTGGCGGGGACGAAGTCGTAACAAAAACTCAAACGATATGCGTAAAAGAATCTTTTTACTGCTGGTGGCGTTCCTTACTCTGGGCGCGCTGTCAGCCTATGCCCAGATGTCAGATGAGCAGATAGTCACCTACATCACCGAGGGTATGTCGCAGGGCAAATCGGAGCGCCAGATAGGCACCGAACTGCTTGCAAAGGGCGTTACCACGTCCCAGCTGCAGAGGCTTTTCAAGGCCTACAAGAGCGGCAGCCTCAACGTAGCCGACACCAATGTTCTCCCGTCCAACAAGCTCGGTACCACTACCAAGGAGCGTATCAATTCGGCCAAGGATGACGACGGTGACGGTTTTCAGCAGGACATGAACGCTTCCGACGGCTCCGTTACCAAGAAGATAAAGAAGATGACCGCCGAGGCCGAGGGGACCGAACTTGTCGAGGCTCCTGAGGAAGACGTCAACCCCCTGCTGGACGAGGAAGGCAAAAAGATCATCTTCGGCCACAATATGTTCACCTCCACCAGGACCATGTCCTTCGAGCCCAACCTCAACGTAGCCACTCCCGAAGATTATGTCCTCGGCCCCGGCGATGAGGTCATAATCGACATCTGGGGCGTCAGCGAGGCAAACATCACCCAGAAGATAAGCCCCGAAGGACGTATCAACATCCCTCAGGTCGGCCCCGTTACACTCACAGGCCTCACCATCAAGCAGGCGGGCGGCAAACTGAAGAGCTCCCTGAGCAAGATTTACTCTTCGCTCCGCACCGGCGGCTCCCAGATGAGCGTCGTTCTCGGCGATATCCGTTCTATTCAGGTCAACATACTCGGCGAGGTCAACACTCCCGGATCATTCCGTCTGTCGTCCTTCACGACGCTGTTCAACGCGCTGTACAGGGCGGGCGGTATCACCGAGGTAGGTTCCCTGCGCAACGTCAAGATCGTCCGCGGCGGCGACACCCTCGCCATCGTCGATATCTACGAGTATCTGTTTGACGGCAAGACCGAACTCAACGTTCCCCTCAAGGAGGGCGACGTCATCATAGTTCCTGCGTACGACGCCCTCGTCAGCATCACCGGCGCCATCAAGAGGCCGATGTATTATGAAATGAAGGACGGCGAGCCCATTGGCAAACTCATCCAGTATGCGGGAGGTTTCGCCGGCAACGCCTGGGGCGAGGAGGTCGGCGTGGAGCGCAACAACGGCCAGACCAACAGCATGTTCACCGTCAAGGCGGACAAGTTCGACTCCTTCGGCCTGCGCGACGGCGATGCGGTCCTCATCAGCGGCAGCGAGGTGGAAGTATTCACCAACCGCGTTGAAATCAAGGGTGCCGTGTACCGTCCAGGCAAGTTCGAAATCGGCGGCGACATCCTCACCGTCGGCCAGCTTGTACAGCACGCCGGCGGCGTCATGGAGGACGCATTCCTCGGCCGAGCGCAGATTATCCGCGAGAAGCCCGACCGCTCGATGCAGCTTGTCGCCGTACCTCTCAAGGGCATTCTGGAAGGCACCGTATCAGACATACTCCTGCAGAGGGGAGATATCGTCATCGTCTCCAACATCAACGAACTTGAGCCCAAGGGCGACATTACCGTTACCGGATACGTGATGAACCCCGGCAAATACCAGTATGCCGAAGATACTACGGTGGAGGACGTGATCCTTCTTGCAGGCGGCCTTGCCGAGGGTGCATCGACTGCCAAGGTCGACATCTCCCGCCGAATCGACAATCCCTCCAGCACCGAGGCCGATGCAACCCTTGCCGAAGTGTTCGAGATGTCGATAAAGGACGGCCTCATCGAGGACGGAGCGGGCGGATTCAAACTTATGCCGAACGACGTGGTTTCCGTACGCCGCAGTCCTACTTACATCGAGCAGCGTAACGTCACCGTCACCGGCGAGGTCACATTCCCCGGACAGTACACCCTCGTGACAAACAACGAACGTGTATCCGACCTTATCAAACGCGCCGGCGGCGCCACTCCCAACGGCAACATCCATGGCGCAATGCTCAAGCGCAAGATCAACCAGTACGAGCGAAACGTGCGCATAGCAATGGCCCGTATGGTCACCCAGACGGCCGACAGCAGCGACTCCCTTAGTATCAACAAGCTCAAGGTCTCCGAGGTTTATACCGTCGGTCTGGAACTCGACAAGGCACTCGCCAATCCCGGTTCCGACTACGACATGATACTCCGCGACGGCGACGAACTAATAGTTCCGGAAACGGCCACCACCGTCCGTATCCAGGGAGAGGTCCTTTATCCCAACACCGTCCATTACATCTCAGGCAAACCGGTGCGCTATTACGTCAACCAGGCAGGCGGTTACAGCAACAAGGCCCGCCGCGCCAAAACCTACGTGGTCTATATGAACGGAACGGTAGCCGTCGGCTCCTGGGCCAAACTGGAGCCGGGATGCGAAATCGTCGTACCGGCCAGGAACGAAAAGGACAAGCTGACCACCGGCGAGTGGCTGAGTATCGGTACGTCGGCGGCTTCCATTACCACTATGGTTGCCACTATTGTCAACCTGTTTAAAAGCAAGTAGTTATGAGAGATTTTGAAGAATTCGAAGAATTCGACGACCTCGACGGAGGCCGCGAGCAGCATGTCGATATCATGCCGTATGTCCGCCTCTTGCTGAAGAAGTGGAAGACCATCTTGCTGTGGGCTCTCGCCGGTGGCGTCATCGGCGTCGTCATAGGTCTCAGCACCCCCAGGACATATACCACAAAGGCGGTTGTCGCGCCAGAACTTGCCACGAGGTCAACTTTGGGCAGCGGTCTCAATTCCCTCGCCAGCCTGGCGGGTGTCAACATGAACTCGCTTGCCCTGACCGACGCCATGCACCCGGATCTATATCCCGAGGTTATCAAATCCACGAATATGTACATTTCGCTGTTTGATATGCCCGTCACGGTGGAAACAAGGGATTCGCTCGTCCATACCGACCTGTATGACTATATGATCACCTACAACAAGCACCCTTGGTGGGTGCATGTCATGGGGCTGCCCAGGATGGCGATAGAAGGCGTCAAAGGCCTTTTCTCGGAAAAGGAAGATCCGGATGATGCGGAAGGCCACGAGAACGTCGACTCCCTGAGGCTTACCAAGCAGCAGGAGAGGGTTATAAAGGCATTGAGCAAGAACATTTCCGCTACGGTCGAGAAAAAGACCTATGTCCTCTCCATCAAGGTCAAGATGCAGGATCCGGTCATATCGGCTCAGCTGGCCAACCTTCTGATTGATCATCTTAAGGAATTCGTCGTGTCATACAGGACGGAAAAGGCCCGGGAGAATGTAGATTACTACAAGACTGTGATGGATCGGGTGCGTAAAGAGTATCTTGCCGCCCAAAGGGCATATTCGATATATGCTGACTCACACCAGGGTGTAATGACCCGCAGTGCCAGGATATATGAGCAACAGTTGCAGAACGAGGCCCAGCTAAGGTATCAGATGTACAACCAGACCGCCCAGAACCTGTTGTCGGCTGAAGCCAAAGTCCAGCAGGAGTCACCGGTCCTGGTGATTATCCAGCCCGGTGTTGCGCCTCACATCGGCTCACCTTCCCGCGTAAAACTGGCCATACTGTGGTTCCTCCTCGGAGCTGCTGCAAGTGTCGCCTGGATTCTTCTCAGGGAAAGACGCAAGTCTGAATGAAGGCAATAGCGATAGCATTGACGCTGCTGTGCGTGGTGCTTATGTTCTTTGTCCGCAGGGAATATAAGCTGGCCATAATGTTTGTGGCGGCAATGCTGTTGTCTCCGTTGATCCTTCCATTCAAGGGCGTTACTGCCAAAACGGCCATCAGCCTTGGCTTCCTGCTTTCCGAAGCGGGCAATATCAGGTTGCATTTCAGGCGCATACGGAAGTCGGTAATGCTTGCGTATGTGATACTTGCCCTGGTATCGTTCGTAATCTGTGTCATAACCAGCCCCCACCTGCACAGTGTCGCCGAGATGGGTTTCTTCGGGCTGACCGAGCTGCTTACGAGGTCCCTTGCCATGGTGTACGGCTTTATGGCACTTCGGAAAACAAAGTCGCTGTCGCCTCTTCTGAACGCGACGTTCATCCCCCTGATAATAATGACGGTCGTCGGCATCATAAACTTGTTTGCCGGCTCGTCGTTCTATGTCGAGGCCTTGTTGAACGAGGCGTCCGACTTCTCGGACCTCACCAGGTTCCGTGTGCAGTCCACATTCAATCTTCCTTTCGATTATGGCTATATGTGCGTCCTGGTGGCCCTCCTGCACATTTATGGCTACATGCAGAAGATGGAGAACTTGTCAATCATGGTCACTTCGCAGGTATGCTGCTTTATCGGCGTGCTGATCTGCAATTGCCGCACGGTCCTTTTCTGCTACCTGATATGCGCGCTGGTCTATTTCGTGGCCATACAGAGGTCGCGCAAGGTTAAACTGCTCGTGCTTGCCAGTGCGTTTCTGGTAGGGGCGTTCGCAGTCGCCACCGTCCCGCTTGCAAGGAAGATGTTCCTCTCGCTTGTGTCCATGTTCGACCCCGACGCCATCAGCGACGGAAGTACCTTCACGATGCGTCTCAGGCAACTTGCCACCGTAGCCAAGTACCTGTCGGAAAGTCCGGTCTTCGGAATGGGCGTTCATTTCTTCGAACAGGATCTCGGCTGGGCGGAAGGCGCCAGCCTGGCGGTGGACTACGACCTTGCAGGACTGGAAGGCATACATCTCAACCTCCTGCTGGAAAGGGGGATTGTCGGTTTTACGCTGTTTTTGGCAATGGTGCTCATCATCGTGATATACATCATCCGCTGCAAGAGGCTGGGAAGGCTGCTGTATGCCCTCGGCCTGTCAGTCTGGATTGGATATATGCTGTTCAGCTTTATGACCGGCGAGCTCCTCAGTGCCGTACCGACATATTACATCCTGGGTTACGTAGTCGCCAACATGAACCTTCGCGACCGCTTTGTCAAGGCGAGAAAGAAGATGCTGATGTATGCCAAGTCTTAAGAACAACATATTCTACAGCATACTGCTGGTCCTGGCGAATTATGTATTCCCGTTCCTGACATATCCCTATGTCTCGAGGGTGCTTGGCGTTACTGGCATCGGCGCCTATAATTTCGTGGACAGCGTCATCAACTATTTCATCTTGTTCTCTTCCCTGGGTATCAACACCCTCGGTGTCCGCGAGATTTCCAAGTGCAAAGGGGACCCGGATGCCCTGGCGAGGACTTTTTCCGGCCTCCTCGTCATCAATCTGGCTCTGACCGGGCTGATGCTGCTTATACTGGTCGTCTCTACCCTGACGGTCCCTCAGCTTTCCGAGCATAAGGAACTGATGTATATCGGCGCCTCCAAACTGCTGTTCAACTGCTTCCTGGTCGAGTGGTTCTTCAGGGGCCTGGAGGAGTTCAGTTATATCACGATACGCTCCATAATCATCAAACTGGTCTATGTGGCGGCAGTTTTCACTTTGGTCCGCACAAAGGATGACCTGTGGGTCTATTACGTCCTGGTGTGCCTTACCGTCGTCGTCAACGCCGTCGTCAACCTCGTTTTTGCGCGGACCAGGGTCCGCCTGACTTTCAAGGGGCTCGAACTTGGAAAGACATTCAAGTCGCTGCTGGCCCTCGGCGTGTATTCCATACTGACGTCGATGTACACGACTTTCAACGTGACATTCCTCGGTTTTGTCACGAATGACGTTGAAGTGGGTTATTATGGCACGGCGACCAAGATTTATTATCTGGTGATGGCAGTCATTTCCGGTTTTACGAACGTCATGCTTCCCAGGATGTCCGGGCTTGTCGCTTCCGGGGATATGCCTAAGTTCAAATCATACTTCGCCCTCGCGGTGGAGCTTCTGCTTGGTTTCTCCCTCCCCGTGGTGGCGTGGATGACGCTTATGGCCTCAGATATCGTGATGGTCATTTCCGGACCGGAATTCACGGGGGCGGTATTGCCTATGATCATCATTTCGCCCCTTGTCCTGATCGTTGGATACGAGCAGATCCTGGTTCTCCAGACGCTTCTGCCACTGGGGAAGGATGCAATAATGCTCAGGAACTCAATAATCGGTGCTGTCATAGGCGTCGCCCTCAACGTGCTCCTGGTCCCTTCTCTTGCGGCTACCGGTTCCTCGCTGGTGTGGATAGCTGTCGAATGCGTCATTCTCGTCCTCAGCCAGATAGCCGTGACCAGGGAAATAAGCATCCGTTTTCCCCTTAAGCGTTTGCTGGTCAATATACTGATATATCTGCCGCTGGCGGCGATGATAATTGCCTGCACCTTCATTCCTGCAGGCGCGCTGGTTAAGATGAGCGTTTCGATGATGGTTGCGGCTGCTTATATCTTCGTGTATCAGTTCATCATCAAGAAAGGTCAATTGCTCAAGCAACTCAAATAGTTCCAGATGTCTCCTTTTTTCAGCATAGCCGTCCCTGCGTATAAGGATGCTTTTCTTCGTGAATGCATCGACAGCATCCTTGCGCAGACATATACCGGTTTCGAGGTGATCATAGTCAATGATGCCTCGCCTTGCGACCTGGACTCCATTGTCGGGAGTTATTCCGACCCCCGGATCCGCTACTACAGAAATGAAAGGAACTGCGGAGCGGTAAATGTGGTGGAAAACTGGAACAAGTGCCTCGGGTATGCGAAAGGGGATTATCTGATATGTATGGGCGACGATGACAAGCTTATGCCTGACTGCCTCAGCGAATATTCAGCCCTGATTGAAAAGCATCCTGGCCTTGGAGTCTATCATGCATGGACCGAAATTATCGATGAGCACTCCGAATTCTGTAATGTGACGGCCGCCCGATGTGAGTATGAATCGGTTTACTCCTTCATCTGGCACAGGTGGAACGGCCGTGTACAGCAATATGTGGGAGACTTTTTATTCGATGTAAAGAGACTCAGGGAGGCTGGAGGCTTTTTCTTCCTTCCCCTTGCCTGGGGCTCGGATGACATTACCGCCGTGATAGCCGCAAAGAAGGATGGCATTGCAAATACCCAGAAGCCTTGTTTCTGCTATCGCATCAATCGGGATACAATCAGCAATACGGGCAGCGTGGATTGGAAACTGAAGGCCATCGCAGAAGAGCGCCGGTGGTATGAGACTTTCCTCGCTGACGAACCCGAAGGAGATCTCGACCGCAAGTTCCGCATGTGTCTTATCCGCCAGCTGCCGCATCATTTTGACAAGAAACTCGGGCTTACCGTAGCCTCAGACCTGAGGTGCCATTCGTTCCTCCGTTTGTTCTGGTGGCTGTTCAGGCTCAGGCATTATGACCTGAATTTGAGAGTCCTGGCGTATGCCTGCACAAAGTCTTTTAAGGCAAGACGATGAAAACTATATCCTGGATAACCGCAGACTGTTTCCTGGACGTTGATCTCCCGGTCATCGCCAGGCTGAAGGAGCACTACCGTATATTCTGGCAGATTATTATCGGCCACAGTTGCGGAATCGATTACCGGGGCTTCGTGAAAATGCAGATTCCGAAACCGGGGGAGAATCTGGAGATTCAGTTCGTTGATGAAAAGCACAGGCGCAGGGATCCGCGTATGCTTGCTTCTGACTATGCTGTAATCCGCCGGGCCAAGGCATTCAAACCCGACTTTTACTATGTGTCCGGGTTTATGCTGCCGTGGGGGCTCCCTTTGTTGAGGATTATGCTGCCTGCTGATAAGGTCGTCATGGCCTGCCACAACGTTTCGACGCCCAAAGGGGCCACCAAGTCCGGCCTGGCAGAGATAAGTATGCGTTTCGTCCTGGCGTCATTCAGGAACATCCAGGTATTCAGCAAGGGTCAGCATGAGGTCCTGGACAGCCGTTGCAGCGGCAAGAATGTCCTCGAGGCTCCGCTTGCGCTTAAGGACTTCGGTGAACCACGGACCGGAGACAGGGCGGATGACGGTATCGTGCGTTTCCTCAATTTCGGCATCATCCGGGATTACAAGCGTGTGGACCTGCTCATTGAGGCTGGCTGCCTGCTTTACGAACGCGGATTCAGGAATTTCCGGGTTCTTATTGCCGGAAGCTGCCCGGAATGGGACTCCCGTTATTCCGGACTTGTCCGCTATCCCGAAATATTTGAACTGGATATCAGGCGGATACCCAATGAAGACGTCCCCGGCCTGTTCGCCAGGAGCGATTACTTCGTTATGCCATATCAGGATATTGCTCAGAGCGGCGCACTTACGGTGGCATTCCAGTACAATCTCCCTCCGATAGTGTCCGACATCCCCCAGTTCCGAGAATTCGTGGAGGAGGGCGTCACCGGCCTGTATTTCAAGAGCGGAGACGCCGTGTCCCTTGCAGATAAAATGCAGTATGTCATCGAGCATCACGCTTCTGTATATCCATCATTGAAGGAGAATCAGGCTGCGTTCGTCCGGGAGAATCTTTCACTCGACAGCATCGTTGCCCGTTATCGTGCTTATTTCGACAGGTTGTGAAATCACGGAAACCAGTATTGGCCTCTTTGCGTGACTGTACGGCATGCATGGCCTGTGTCGCTTCCTGCAATCAGCAGGCTGTAACCAAGACTGTCGGAGCGGACGGGCATGCGTATGTGCATGTTGACGAAGAGAAGTGCATCGGATGCCTGAAGTGCGAAAAGGTCTGCGCTGATGCGCACGCGCTTGCCGGGAGCAATGCTCCGGAGGCGTCGCGGCCATATGCTGTGTGGGCGAACGATGCGGCGATGAGGGCGGCGTCTACTTCCGGTGGCTTTGCCGCCGCCGTGAGCCGTTGGTTCATTTCCTGCGGTGGCAGCGTCGCCGGTGTCTCATTCGACGGACGGCGCGCTTCGCACATCCTGGTGTCCGATGAAGACTCGTTGCAGCAGTTCCAGGGATCAAAATACGTCTGGAGTGACGCATCTTCCGTTTACTCCGCCATAGAATCGGCATTGCCCCGCGGAAAGGTCCTGTTTGTCGGAACCGGATGCCAGGTGGCCGGTGTCCTTGCTTATTTCTCCGGCAACCGGTTCAGGGACAACCTGTATACGGTGGACCTGATTTGCGGGGGAGTGCCGTCCGATCTGCTTATGCAGACGTTTTTTGACATGCACCCGGATATTGATGGAATCTGCTCATTCCGGTCCAAGGATAAATATGAACTCAAGGCGTCCGTTAAGGGAAAAGAGTGCGTGCTGCCTTCCGATGCGCTTCCTCTGGCCGGATTCCGCGGCGAACAGACTATGCGGTACAGCTGCTACGACTGCCCGTTCGCCCTTGCCCACAGGGCAAGCGACATAACGATAGGAGACCTGTGGGGTAATGCGGCACCTTCCGATGAACGCCGGGGCGGAGTGTCTCTGGCCGTTGTTCACAGCCCCAAAGGCGCTGAATTGCTTTCATCTGCCGACGTCACCTCTGAAGCCCTGGACTGGAAAGGTTTTATCCCGGACAACGCCAGGCTCATATATGGGCACACTCCGGAGACATTCCTGCGCCGTAACCTTGCCCGTAACCGTCAGAAGTTGGGAGGCGAAAGGTTCAGCAGCGTTTACAGTCTCACGGCAAAGCCATCCGACCCTTTGGGATTTATCGCCCGGGTATGGGTATATGTACTCAGGAGAATTAACCTTATGAAACGCCGCAGGGCGGTCAGAAGATTCATCGACAAATGCGGATAGGACTGCTTACATACCATTGTTCCGTAAACATAGGAGCTATGATGCAGACCTATGCGACCTGCCGGGCCCTGGCCGAACTGGGACACGAAGTGGTCATCGTCGATATACGTCAGCCCGAAGAGAGTCATTCCGGCATCACCAAATTGATTGTGAATGCCGTATATGTCAAGCGGGACTGTGAATTGCGCCGCTTCAAAAAGCGGTTTTATCCGGCTATGACGCGGCATTATGAGTCAGTAGAAGATTTGCGCCGCGACCCTCCGGCGGTTGACTGCCTGCTTGTAGGAAGCGACCAGACCTGGAATCCCCGTATTTCCGGAGACTCCGCACTTGCCTATTTCCTGGACTTTGGCGCTGATGAAGTCCGGCGAGTGTCTTACGCCAGCAGTTTCGGAATAAGTTCCTGGCCGGAGGACTCGCCTTTGACCGACAAGGTTCAAGCGGCGTTGAAGCGATTCGACAGCATTTCAGTGCGTGAGACTTCAGGAGTCTCCCTGCTGTCCAGGACATTCGGTCTGGAGGGCGTACAGGTTTGTGATCCTACACTCCTGTTCAATGATTATAAAGTAATTACCGGGCCTGTGGGAGACAGCGGAGAACTGGTCGTTTACAAACTCGACCGCACACCTGAGTTCTATGCCGGCATCGGAGCCGTAAAGCGCATGGCCGGAATGCCTGCCAGATTGTTGAACAATTCATTCCCGGTGAAGGGATTGCGTTATACCTATCCACCCGGAGTGAAAGAGTGGATATGCAGGCTTGCAGGGGCAGGGATGGTTCTTACTGACTCATTCCACGGCGTTGCGTTTTCCCTGCTTTACAGAAGGAATTTCGTGGTTGTCCTCAACCGGAACGGCAAAGAGTCCAGGATCCTCGACCTTCTCGGCTCCGTCGGACTTGGCCGCCGGGCATATGACAGCATGTCCGCCCTGCAAAAGGACCGTTCCTGGCTGGAACCCATAGACTATAGTGAGGTTGAGCCGAAATTGCTTGCCCTTCGGGATGCATCTTGGAAGTATTTGAAAGAAGCACTTGATTAATTGACCGGACAATGAAAATCCTTCTGGTAAATCGCTTCCTGTACAGGAAAGGAGGTTCCGAGGCGGTCTTCTTCAATATGGCCGCACTGCTTCAGTCCGCCGGGCATGAGGTTGTCCTGTTTGGCTACGAGGACGAGGCGAATATCGGTTTTCCCGCTCCGGTATATACTTATCGCCCGGCCTCCGGACTGGCCGGCAAAATCGCCGGCGTGCAGAATTACTTCAACAACCGGTCGGCGGCATCCCGCCTGGACTATGTGCTTGAGAAAGAACGTCCCGATATTGTTCACCTTCATCTGTTCATCGGCAGTTTTACGCCGGCCATAATAGATGTTTGCCACGCCAGGGGTATTCCTGTCGTACATACGGTTCACGACTACAGGATGGTATGCCCGGCATATACATTCAGGGACGGGAAGGGGAGAGTCTGCGAAAAGTGCAAAGGTGGCCGTTTTACGGAGTGTTTCCGGAACCGTTGTTCCAAGGGAAACCTGGCCGCAAGTTTTCTTATGACCTGCGAGATGTATTACCGGAACCGTAAGTGGCATCCGGCAAAGTCCCTTGATGGCGTTATCTATGTGAGCAATTTTTCCAAGCAGAAGCACGAGTCTATGGATCCTGCTTTTGCTTCCCTTGCGAATACGGTACTGTATAACTTCTCCGGACTGCAGTTGCGCCATCCGTCCGACAACAGGGGCTACTATCTGTATTTCGGCCGCCTGTCCGGTGAAAAAGGCCCGCGTACCCTTCTGGAAGCATTCAGGGACGATACCCGGCACAGGCTCGTCGTTGTCGGTTCCGGTCCACTGGAGAATGAACTTCGTGCTGCTTACCCGCAAAGCAATATTGAGTTCAAGGGTTTTATGACAGGCGAGGCATTGTACGACTGTGTCAGGGGGGCGAGATTCGTGTGCGTACCCTCGGAGTGTTATGAGAACAACCCCATGTCCGTCGTTGAATCATATTCTCTTGGAATTCCCGTCATCGGTTCGAGGCTCGGAGGAATTCCGGAGATAGTGGAAGATGGAAAGACCGGATTCCTGTTCGGGAGCGCCGACGTTCAATCGTTGAAAGACGCGATTGCCCGTTCAGCCGCCGTCGATGACAGCGGGTATGAAGCGATGTGTATGAATGCAAAGGCCTTCGCAGACCGTCATTTCAATCCCGATAATTATGTGAAGGAACTGTTGCCTTTCTATAAAAGCGTTATAGCATCATGGATGGATCGATCATAGTAACCTACCGCTGCCCGATGCGTTGCCAGATGTGCAATATCTGGCAGAATCCGACGGCGAAGAACGAAGAGTTCAAACCGGAGCTTCTCAATAAACTTCCGCAGATGAGGCTCGTCAATATTACCGGCGGCGAACCGTTTGTCCGCGAGGATATCGAAGAGATAGTCAAGGTGTTGAAAACCAAGACAAAGCGAATAGTTTTCTCCACCAGCGGCTTTTTCAAGGACAGGATTATCGCCTTGGCGAAGAAGTATCCCGACCTGGGATTCCGCATCAGTATCGAAGGCCTGAGTTGCAAGAATGACGAGCTCCGCGGCCGTCCTGGCGGATTCGACAAGGGACTGTCCACTCTGCTTGAACTCCGGCGCATGGGCATCAAGGATATCGGCTTCGGGATAACGGTCTCGAACAACAATTCCGAGGATATGCTCAACCTGTACGAACTAAACAAGAACCTTGGGATGCAGTTTGCCACTGCCAGTTTCCACAACTCGTTCTATTTTCACAAGTACGACAATGTCGTCACGAATGTCGATGAGGTGGTAGGAAACTTCGATGAACTGATCCAGCGCCTGATGAAGGAGAACAATCCCAAATCCTGGGCGCGGGCGTTCTTCAACCTGGGACTCATCAACTACATCAAGGGCGGCCGCAGGATGCTGCCCTGCGAGGCCGGCTCCGAGAATTTCTTCCTCGATCCCTTCGGCAACGTCCTCCCTTGCAACGGGATGGAAGAGTCCTGCTGGTTCAGTACGATGGGCAATCTCAATGAACAGTCCTTCGAAGATATCTGGAACGGTCCCAAGGCCGCCGAGGTACGGGACAAGGTAGCGCATTGCCCAAAAAGTTGCTGGATGATAGGTTCAGTGTCTCCCGTCATGAAAAAATACATCAAGGAAATCGCCCCCTGGATCATAAAGAACAAACTCAAGGTAATGCGCGGCGGTAGGGTCGACACTGAGTGCATACCGTTCTATCACGTCGGGAACAACGACCTGCAAGGCCTGAGGAACGGCCCCGAAGAGAAGAGCCTGGAGGTTGGGCGCAAGTAACGATGAAGATTGCATTCATAGGAGGACGCGATATCCACCAGCTGGGTGGGATTGAGAACTATATGTTCAATCTTTCCACCCAGTTGGTACGCAAAGGCCATCAAGCGATCGTGTACTGTGAGTCGGACCACAATGCCGTAGAAGACGTGGAAGGCGTCAAGGTTGTATATATGAAAGGGCCCCGAAGCAATCTGATATGCAAGCCCTGGGTGAGCCTCAAGGCTACAATACGCACACTGGTAAAGGAAAAGGATGTTGACCTTGTCCACTACAACGCATGGCCGCCTTCGCTGTGGTGCTGGATTCCACGCCTTTTCGGAGTGCCGTCCCTGATGGAGGGCCATGGACTTGAATGGCAGCGCAGCAAGTACTCACCCCGCCAGCAGAAGGTTATGCGCTTTATGGAGAAAGTCACAGCCCGGATGAACCAGCACCTCATCATGTGCAGTGAGGCTCAGGTCCGTTATTTCAAGGAGAAATATGGCCGTGATGCCGTCGCTATGCCCACGGCGGTCAATCTTCCCGATGAAGCCGGGCCGTCGTCCGGAATCCTTGAACGGTACGGCCTGGCGCCCCGGCGGTTCTTTCTTTTTATGGGCCGCCTCGTACAGGACAAGAATCCGGATTATCTCATCCGGGCATTCATCCGGGCTCGTCATAACGGCTTCAAGCTTGTGATTGCCGGCTCCAATGACGCTATGCCTGAGTACGTAAACAGTCTTCACGAATTGGGCAGGGGACACGATGACGTCGTTTTCACCGGTGCCGTATATGGAACCGAAAAGGACGAACTGCTTCGCAATGCATACGTTTTCTGCCTTCCGTCCACGATTGAGGGACTGTCGATAGTTCTGCTTGAGGCGATGAGTTACCGGCTGCCCGTCATAGCATCGGACATCGAAGCCAACAAAGAGGTCCTGCAGGATGATAAGGCCCTGTGGGTGAGGCCGGAGAACGAGAATGACCTGGTGGAGGCGATACAGACGTCAATCGGTTCGGAGGCCATGCTGGATTCATTCGTTCAGTACAACTATCAGCTCATAGTCGGAAAATATACCTGGGACAAACTTTCCGACAGGTATATAGAGTACGTGCAATCGATCATTTAATTAACAATATGGGTCTTTTACAACATCTGAAAACCGAACTTGCCTTTGCTGTAATGCGACTGCCGATGAAAGGGCAGTGGAGGCCTTTGTGGGCCCGTGCAGGTGGCGTAGAGTTTTCCGGAAAGAACCAGTATATCGGTCGGAATGTCTGTTTCGACGCTACCGTACCGCAGAAGATCCACGTGGGTGAAAATGTTCACATCACCGAAGGGTGTACGATTCTCGCTCATTATTTGGACACGAAACAAAGCGGCGTCCATTGGTGTTATGGGGATGTGGTTATCGACGACTATGCTTTTATCGGAGCGCACACCATTATCTGCAAGCCCTGCAGGATCGGGAAGAATTCCATCGTAGGGGCAGGGTCCGTCGTAACCAGGGATATCCCGGACAATGAGATCTGGGCGGGGAATCCGGCTCGTTTTATCAAAAGCAGGGAATAGACTTTTTCTGTATGAATTCATTTTTTGAACTTCTTCAGGTAGCCATTGGTGTACGGGAGCGGCTGTCTCAGCTTCCACAGGACCGTGCTGAGTGGGAGGAACTGCTGAAGGTATGCGGCAAGCATAACCTTATCGCCATCACATTTCCGGTCATAGACGCCCTCCACGACGAGGTGGAAGTCCCGCTCGGGGTGTATTCCCGCTGGGCGATGATGGCGGAGAAGGTCCGTCAGAAAAACAGCCGCCTGAACGAAGGTTGCAAGTATCTGAGTGAAAGCTTTGCCAAATATGGCTTCCGTTCCTGCGTGCTGAAAGGGCAGGGCGTCGCTTCGCTGTATCCCGACCCGTCGCTGCGCCAGTGCGGAGATGTCGATATATGGCTGGAAGGTACGAGGCGGCAGATTGTAGATTTCTGCCGGGAACACTTTGAGGTAAAGCAGATAGTATATCATCATATTGACGTCCATGCCGTAAAGGGCATAAACGTGGAGGTCCATTTCACTCCCAGCTGGATGAATTCCCCGGTTGCCGACAGGAGATTGCAGAAGTATTTTGCCTCCTGCGCCGGCGGGCAGTTCTCCAACATGTCGGAAAGCCTGGGTTTCTGTATGCCGACAAACCGGTTCAACGCAGTATATCTGCTTATACATATCTACAGGCACGTTCTTGACGAAGGCATAGGGCTGAGGCAACTGCTTGATTACTACTATACCCTTAAGGCGCTGACACCTGCCGACCGGGAGGCCGCCATTGCCGATATCAAGATGCTGAAACTGGAAAAGTTCGCGGCTGGTGTGATGGCCCTGCTCGTTAAGGTATTTGCCGCGCCGGCGGAGTGGCTTCTGTTCCCTCCGGACGAGAAGCAGGGAGAGTTCCTACTGGACGAGGTCATGGTCTCCGGAAACTTCGGGCGCTATGATAAGCGTAATGCACATTCTTCCGATGAGACCCGCGTGATGCACGCCAAACGCAAGATGACGCGTTCGCTGCGCTATATTTCTTATTATCCGGAAGAAGTTCTCTGCATTCCGGTTTTTATGGTGAGACACTATTTCTGGCGGCTGTTCAGGGGATACCTGTAGCGGCCCGCAACAATTCCTATGGCATATTTCTATCTGATTTTAGCCGTTGATTTTCTCCTCGCCGTAGGCGTAGGGGCGGCAATAGTCAAACTTCTTCTGGTCGTAGCCTACAAGAACAGGCTGTTTGATATTCCCGACGAAAGGAAAGTCCATAAAATTCCGGTACCCCGGCTCGGAGGGATGTCTTTTATGCCGACGCTGATGATAGTCATTGCGTTCAGCATTGGTTTCCTGTACCGGCTCGGTATCATGGAGGCTCCAAACCCGGATGCGGCGATGATCATCCGCCTGGCGTATATGCTTGGAAGCGCGATGCTCCTGTATGTGCTGGGTATCCTCGACGACCTGTCGGACCTGAATTACAAGATGAAATTCCTGGTGCAGTTCCTGGCGTCGTCACTGCTTGTATCTTCAGGCCTGTGGCTTAATAATTTCTACGGCCTGTTCGGGATTGAGAGGATTCCCTTCTATATAGGGATGCCTTTTACGGTACTGTTGTTCATGTTCATTACCAACGCCATCAATATGATAGACGGCATAGACGGACTTGCGTCCGGCCTGGCGATGATTACCCTCGGGATTCTTTCGTTCATATACATACGCGAGCGCCGGTTCATATATTCCACAGTATCGATTACGATGCTGGGAACGGTGCTTGCCTTCTGGCTGTACAATATGCTCGGCTCGCCGCAGAAGAAGAGTAAGCTGTATATGGGGGATACAGGTTCTCTTACCCTCGGCCTGATAATCTGCTTCCTGATAGTATCGCTGTGTTCTTTCAGGGGACATAACGGTTTTATCACCAACGGTAAGTACATTATCATTGTATTCTCGTCCCTGCTGATCCCACTGCTGGACGTAATACGTCTCTTCGCTACGCGTCTGATAAAGCACAAGAGTCCCTTCGAGGCGGACGACAATCATATACACCACAGGCTTATGCGCTGCGGCCTGTCTGCACGGCAGACCTTGTTTGTCATATTGGCAATGGATGTGGCCATCGTCCTTCTCAATGTGTTGATGACGAGGCTTTTCAAATCCAACCTCATCCTGTGTACAAACACCATTTTCGTGGTAGATATCGTCATCTACCTGATTATTCAACTGGCGATAGCACGGAAAGTCAAGATGGACCATGTGCAAAAGTCTTGACAAGTCTGAAGTTTTTTTCTATTTTTGTGTGCGATGTTAGAAGAAATCAAAACCAATATCGACAGGCTCATCTCCCTGTACGAAAATGAAAGGCAGCGGGCGGACGGCCTTGCCGCTGATCTTCAGAAGTGCCGGGACGAGTTTGCCGAATGCAAGGCCCGCGCCGCCTCCCTCGAGTCTCAGCTTGACAACCTCAAGCTCCAGTACGCATTCAGCGGGGCAGGGGACCCGGCCGAGGCCAAGGCCCGCATAACCAAGCTGATACGCGAGATCGACCGTTGCATCAAACTGTTGGAGGATTAACGAATGGCACAGAACATCAAGCTCAAGATAGCAGGCATCGAGTACCCCATGGTCGCCGCCAACCCGGAGATGGAAGAGACCATGCGTACCGCCGCAGACGAAATCAACCGCAAATTCAACTCATACGATGCCAAGTACCCCGACAAGTCGGCACTTGACAAACTCATAATAGTAACTCTCAACGAAACCGTAAACCGCATCGCCTGCCAGAAACTAGTGAAGGAACTGGGCGCTGAGGTCAAGGACCTCAAAGACCAGACAGACGCATATCTTGCAGGCATAAAGTAGCTTAGCCGTCAGGCCCAAGAGCTGAAAACATCAAAGTTCTTCCAGAACCGGGTAAGTTCGGAGCGAGGAAGGCAGGCCCGCCCAGACGGGATCCCCGATACGGTCCGGCCCCCAAATCATTATTGCCCATCATTTTCGGACAATTCGGCTGACGGCTTTTTTATAAAAATGACCTCCTGGTGGGAGGTCATTTTTATAAAAAAGCCTAAACTACGACGGACAAGGGGAAGGTTCCCCTTACGCTGCTGCGCAGCTATCCCTTCTGTCGGCGCGAGCGCCTCCAAGCCCTCCCACCAGGAGGTCATTTTTATAAAAAAGCCTAAACTACCACTGACAATCAAAAAAAACGCAATGGACGTGCGTAAAATGCAAATTTTTTATAAATTTGTAGGATTAAACTATAATATATATGATTTTGTACTATATCCTAGCAGCCGTTGCCGGTGCAGTAATTGCCCTGGCAATCTATATAGCAGTGAGCAGGGCTTCAGCCCGTGGCCGTGCATCGGCAATCATCGAAAAGGCCGAGCTTGAGGGCGAAAACATCAAGCAGCAGAAAATACTCCAGGCAAAGGAAAAGTTCCTTCAGCTCAAGAGCGAACACGACCAGAAGGTCAACCAGCGCAACAACGAACTCCGGGAGCGCGAGAACAACATCAGGAACCGCGAGAACCAGCTTAAGGAGCAGGCCGCGGAACTCGGCAAGCGCCAGCACGACCTCGACTCCCAAAAAGGCCAGATAAATGCCCAGAGAACCGCTCTGGAGGCCAAAATGGAAGAATGCGAACAGCTTCGCGCCCAGGCCAACCGCCAGCTTGAGACCATCGCCGGAATGAGCGCTCAGGATGCCAAAAACATGCTCGTCGAGAACATGAAGGCAGAGGCCCGCACCGAGGCTCAGGCATACATCAACGATACGATGGACGAAGCCCGCCTGAATGCCGCCAAAGAAGCCAAGCGCATCGTCATCAACACCATCCAGCGCACCGCAACCGAGACCGCAATCGAAAATGCTGTCACCACCTTTCCCATCGACAACGACGAAGTCAAGGGACGCATCATCGGCCGCGAAGGTCGCAACATACGTGCTCTGGAGGCCGCAACAGGAGTGGAAATCGTAGTTGACGACACCCCCGACGCCATCCTCATCAGTGCATTCGACCCCGTCCGCCGCGAGGTCGCCCGCCTTTCTCTCCATCAGCTCGTCATCGACGGCCGTATCCATCCGGCACGTATCGAGGAAGTCGTGGCCAAGGTGAGCAAGCAGCTTGAGGAAGAGATCCTCGAGACCGGCAAACGCACCTGCATCGACCTGGGCATCCACGGACTCAACCTCGAGCTGGTCCGCATGATAGGCCGTATGAAGTACCGCAGCTCCTACGGACAGAACCTCCTCCAGCACTCACGCGAGGTCGCCAACATCTGTGCCATCATGGCATCCGAACTCGGGCTCAACCCCAAGATCGCCAAGCGCGCAGGCCTCCTCCACGATATAGGCAAGGTCTCCGAAGAGGAACCCGAACTGCCTCACGCCATCCTCGGCGCCAAGATTGCCGAACAGTATAAGGAGCGTCCGGAAATCTGCAACTGTATCGGAGCCCACCATGAGGAGATGGAGATGACCACAATCTATGCTCCACTTGTGCTCGTAGGCGACGCCATTTCCGGCGCCCGTCCCGGCGCCCGCCGCGAGGTTATCGAATCCTACATCAAGCGTCTCAAGGGCATGGAAGACCTCGCCGCCTCTTATCCCGGCGTCACCAAGTCCTACGCGATCCAGGCCGGCAGGGAACTGCGCGTCATAGTCGGCGCCGACGAAGTCTCCGACGACCAGGCCGCCCGCCTCTCCACCGATATCGCCCAGCGCATCCAGGACGAGATGACCTACCCCGGACAGGTAAAGATCACCGTCATCCGCGAAACCCGCAGCGTCGCTATCGCAAAGTAAATAGTTGATTTACAGAACATATATCCTGAGGCCGGCGTCTGCTGTCCTCAGGATTTGTCGCATTACGCGCTTATCTAGCGCGACACATCCACCCGTCCACGTTTTGGCCCCCTTGCAATGGATGAAGATGGCGGATCCGAGCGGATATACGCATCCCCGGTTGTAGTCGGTCTCCAGGCCGTAATCGTATTCCGGACTCAGCGTCCACATCCTTTCGCCGGCGGGTTCGGAGGCGCCGTTTTGAAAACCGTACTCCGACGGCGTTACAATCCTGTTGTACCATTTGCCGGGGGAGTCGCAGGCAATCGTGCCCGGCGCTACATTCAAGTACGGCAGACTGCATCCCGGATCGGGCTTGATGCCGAATGCCCGCAGCGGCCGGAGTTCTCCGTAAGGCGTTTTGGCGTCGCCCTCGGACGTCTTGCCAGCCCCGTTCTTGCCGATGAATGCAGAGCAGCGGTGCAGCAGCCACCAGCCGCCGTCTTTCTTAATATAGTACCTGGCAAGGGCGTTGGAGCCTTCAGTGCATTCGACTATCAGCAACTGGCGGGCGTCCGGGTCGCATGCATACCTGGCCTTGATTTCTTTTGCCGTCATTTCTTTATGAAGATAATTGCCATCAGCGGCAGGGCTATGAGTGCCATGGTGGCGCTGATGGGCAGGTAAATTCCGAAATTGACGTACTGGACCACCAGATAGGTGATGAGCAGCAGTCCGATCCCCATCCCGGAACTGATGATGTAGTGCAGCCGGATGTCGTCCTTCTTGCATACTATGCGGCTGAGGTTGGGAACGCCCAGCGAGATGAACCCGATGGGCCCGCAGATGCTTACGGCGCTGGTGACGAGGAACATTATCGCAAGCAGGCTGAGCGCCTTGTGGAGGTTGCTGAGCTCTGTCTCCCCGCGGAAGTGGGCGCTCAGCTTCCCGCTGTCCAGGATCGCCGCCGCGAGGCCGACGGCAAAGAGGCATAGGGAGAAGATGATGTCTGCCGTCGTGACGCCCTCCAGCCGGAAATTGGCCGCGCCCCAGAGGTAATATTGCTTCAGGAGGTCGCCGTTGGGCGCATTGGTGACTACGATGGTGCCGAGCGACCCTATGAATGTCCCGAATAGGATGCCGAAGGTGATGAGGTTCTGCGTGCTTACCCTCAGGGTGACGAAGAAGCACACTATGGTGCAGATGAGCGTGCAGATGAAACTGCCGACCGTAAGCGAACACCAGCCGGACATCGTTGCAGCCGCAGCACCCAGGCACGCGGCGCTGCCCAGGCCGAGGCTGTAGACGTCTCCAAGCTGGTTGCGCCAGAGGTATTGCATCTGGATGCCTCCTACAGGGAGGGCGATTCCCGAGACCAGAACGTACAGAAGGCTCAATAGCATAGCGGTACAAAATTAAGATTTTTTTGCTATATTCGCGAAGATAAGTTAAACCACAGCAATGAACACCAACGAAAAATTCGTCATCACGATCAGCCGCGAGATTGGCTCCGGCGGCCGTACGGTAGGAAGGAAACTCGCCCGGAAACTCGGAGTCCGCTTCTGCGACAAGGAACTGATCAACGCCCTGCGCGAGAAGTTTTCCCTCAGTGCATCAGAGATAGAACGTATAAAAGGGGAGAAGAAGAACTGGCTTGCAGACATGATAAGGTCCACCGTCCCTTCCCCCGAGTTCGTCCTTCTCAACGACCCCAACAGCGCTTACCTGAACACTGTCCGCGTCCCCGTCACCACCGACGAGATATTCGAGGCGGAAACCGAAATCCTCAAGGAACTTGCGGCGGAGTCATCCTGCGTCATCGCCGGCCGCTCCGGATTCTTCGTACTCAAGGATGTTCCCAACAAGGTTGACATCATGCTCGTGGCCCCCAGGGACAAGCGCATCGCCCGCGTCGCCGAAAAGCAGAATCTCACCCCCGACAAGGCAGCCCTCATCGTGGACAGCGTGGACAAGAGCAGGGAAAACTACGTCAAGCGTTATACCGGCAACAGCCGCTACGACTTACGAAATTACGACCTCGTCCTCAATGTGGATGACCTTTCCGAGGACGAAGTCGTAGATATCATTCTGGCCTATCTGAAGGCCCTTTAGTCGATTACTTCAAGACCATGCTCCCTGGCGAAGTCCAGGATGGGCTTGTAACTCTCGAACTTGGCTGTGGCCGAAAGCCACAGCCTTACTTTGAATTTGACCGCTTCTGCAAGGGCCTGGATATTCTTGAGGGTCTCGAGCACGCAGTACTCGCAGGCTATGCCGCAGACGGTCACTTCGTCTCCGGGGCAGAACCAGTCCTGGTCTGCGGGGTTGAGACCTGCGAATGCACCGTACTGCTCCACGAGATGCCCCTTGTGGAAAACGCGCATCTTTCCTTCATCCATATCCTTGATGACGGAGTCGGGGATGGCGGCACCTACGGTGTGGTGCACGCAATGGACAGGCCACGGGCCGCCCTGCTCCTTGAATGAACAGTGGGATGTGGAGTGCCAGTCCGCGGTGAAATACACCATATCATATTCGTGCTTGGAAGCATTGATGACGGGGATGACGCTGGCTGCGCCGGGAACGGTAAGGGAACCGTCGATGAAGTCGTTCTGAAGATCGACTGCTACAAGTATCTTTCTCATGGTGCAAATATAATAAAAGAAAATGAGTTGGTGTCTCACGACAACAACTCATACTAACCACATAATTAATAACACTAAAACTAATAACCAATAGGCTGTGAGGAGAACCCTCATCATTCAACCCACTGCAAAGGTAAGAAGAATATTTTAATCTGCAAAATATTTTTTGAAAAATTTTTAATAAATATCTAACATTGCTGATTATCAGCGTGTTACAATTAATCAAAAAATTTCGTAACATTTCGTTTTTTTGTGACTTACTGGCAATGTGCAGATTTGCCCGAAATTTTGTACCTTAGCGGATGAAAACACGATGATATGAAAAGATTACTTCTTTCTGCCATGCTGGCGGTTGTGCCGCTGGTTTCTTTCGCCCAGGGCTCCCTGCTGAAGCCCATTTATGAAATCGTTTCCGTAGAGGTCAATGATGTCAGGATTTCGGTGTTCGATATGCCGGAAGGGGATATCCATCAGTATTATATCAATCTTGGCACTCTGGGATTCGGCGACGATTTCATCCAGGTCCACCTTGACCCGGTATCCGAGCTGTTCATCCCGCTTGGCAATACTGCGGCGGATGCCCAGGCCAAACTGGAGGAATTCGCGGAACTGCCAAAGAGCCCTGTGGGCACGGAAATACAGACGGAAGGCATCCTGGCGATTGCCAATCCGACAATGGGAGAAACCGAACCGGTGTACGTCACCTCCCGCAAGTTCCTTTTTGACCGCATTGCAGAATTCAGCGTCAGGCGCGACGGCTATGTCCGCGCCACCCACATCTCCCGCAGCAACCTCAGGTCGCTCATTTCCGGAGTCAAGTTCCACCGCAAACTCTATCCCGACAATTAGTGCCGGCAGTTTCTGATATAATAATATGGAAAACAGAGAAATCATCATAGACCTTCTGGGAAGCGACCTCGGTCCCGAAGAGATGCTGGAAGGCGCCAGGATGGTCCTGGAATCATTCCCCGGAATAAGTCTCGCACTTGCCGGCCCCAGGGCCCTCATCGAGGCCGCCGGTCTGCCGGAGGGCCGTTACCGGATCCTTGAAGCCGACAGCACCGTAACCAATCTCGACAATCCCGTCGAGGCTTTCTACCGTAAAGAGCCCGTCTCCGTTTTCATCGCCCTGGAAGAGGCGAGCCGCTGCGACGGCGCCCTCGGCGTAATAAGCGCAGGCAATACTGGGGCCCTGTTCGCCGGCGCCATCCGTTACCTCCTGGAAGACAGGACTGCAAGGCCCTGTATGGCGGCCATCCTGCCCACCGCCGAGGGCGGATTCACCTGTCTTGTCGATACCGGCGCATCCATCGACTGCGGCCCTGCGCAACTGGTCGAATTCGCCCATCGCGGCAGCGATTTCATGCGCAGGCTCTACAAGATAGATTCTCCCCGCGTCGGCCTGCTGTCCAACGGAGCAGAACCCACCAAGGGCAACAAGCTGGTAAAAGAGGCTCATGCCCTGCTTGCCAAAGATGAAGGCATAAACTTCATCGGCAACATCGAGGGCAACAAGACCCTCTCCGGGCTTTGCGACGTCCTGGTATGCGAAGGCTTCGCCGGCAACCAGGTCCTCAAGAATTCCGAGGGTATGGCCGTCAACCTCATTACAGAGATAGTCAAATATGGCAAGACACACGGTGTACCGGCCGCCAAAGAGATCGTCGGATACCTGATGTCCCGCTTCGACTTTGCCTCCCTTGGCGCCGGCATCATGCTCGGTACCAGGAAGCTTGTCCTGAAAAACCGCGGCTCCTGCCGTCGCGATGCGGTCCGCAACGCCGCCCGCATCCTCGTCAACCTGGCAGACAACAAATCTCTCTACGAATCCGTCAATTAACAAACTTGAATATGTACAACAGACTTGTAAACCTTATAAAGCAGTATCTTCCCGAGGACAAGATCGCCTCGGCCACTCCTTCTTCCCGTCTGTTCGCCGACCTGGGGATGGATTCCATCGGCCTTCTGATGCTCTCGATGGCCCTGGAAGACGAATTCGGCGTCTCATTCAACGGCCCGGTGAATTTCGTCACCGTGCAGGACGTCCTTGATTTTCTTGAGAAAAACGCAACCCGGCGATGAAAAAGGAAAGGGATCTGCAATATGAGTTGGCTACGCGAAAGTATCGTAAAACCAACTGGTTGTTTTACTTTATCTACTACTTCGCCTGCCGTTTCATCATCACCCGGCCGTTTCATCCCGAGATAAAGGTCAAAGACAAGCTGACCGACTGCAAGGGCCCGGCATTCATCGTCTGGAACCACCTGTCACGCCGCGACCATGCTATGCTGGTCGTAGCCGCCTGGCCCCGGCGCATCAACTTCCTTGCCGAGCAAGCTTCATTCTTCCGCAGTCATCTGGCGACGGTATTCAAGCTCAACAATGTCATCCCCAAGAAGGTCCTTTCCAACGACCTTGCGGGACTGCGTGCAGTGCGTGACGTCATCAAGCAGAACGGCGTAGTCGCATTTGCACCGGAAGGATTCGCCTCGGTATTCGGTGACAACCAGCCTGTCGTACCCGGAACCGGCCGTTTCCTGCAGGTTTTCGGCATCCCCGTTTATTCCGTATCGCTTCAGGGGGGATACCTCTCGACAAGCAAGGTAACGACTGAAGACCGGCCCGGCAAGTTCTGCGCGCAGCAACGCCTGCTCTTCACCCCCGAAGACCTCAGGAAGATGACGCCCCAGCAGATTGAGGACGCTCTCAACAACGAGTTCCGCCACGACGACTTCAAATGGAACAAGGAGCATCATTACCGCTACCAGTCCAAGGAGGGAATCTGCACCGATCTCAGCGACCTTTGCTACCGCTGCCCGCGCTGCGGCACCGAATTCCAGATGAAGGCAGAAAAGGACTGCATAGAGTGCACCCATTGCGGCAACAAGGCCACGATGGACGAGTACTACGAATTCCACAAGGCCACCGAAGACTGCGTCATTCCTGAATCCCCGACGGAATGGACCCACCTGGAGCGCCAGGCCATAATCGACGAAATCCGCAAGGACCCTGACTACTCATTCTCAGTGAAGGTCAAACTGGGATACATCCCCAACGACCATCTGCTCACCAACGAACGCACAAGCGAGATATGCGGGGAGGGAATATATACCGTCGACCACAAGGGAGTCCATTACAGAGGCACCCGCCACGGAAAGGAGTGGAGCTTCGACCTCGACTACAACCAGATATTTACCTATCCTTCTTCGGTAACGCTGGAACTTTTCTCCACCTACGTGGACGATGAGTACTACGACTTCTATCCCGAATACCGCTGTACCGCCAAGGTCACCATACTGACCGAGGAGATGCACCGCTACCACATCAACAAATGGAAGAACTTCCCATGGTTCGACTATATGTACGAGGGAAAAGAATGCGGAATCGACCTTAAGGAGAAGTAATCGACCCATAAAGAATACCGCCCCGGACAAAAGTTCGGGGCGGTATTTTGAGGTGCCTAGCGGAATCGAACCGCTGTACCAGGTTTTGCAGACCTGTGCCTAACCGCTCGGCCAAAGCACCGTTAGGGAGTGCAAATTTACATCTTTTATTTGAATTTCCAAATACCTCCGTCAGAATTGGAAATAAATGAACGGCTGGGTGTCTGCCGTGACGAACTGATACAGCAGCAGTACGGCCAGCGCGGTGACGACAGCCATGACCGGAAGCGGCAGGGAAGCGAAGCCGATGCGGTAGCGGCGCTTCCAGCGGGCCGGCAGCAGGTGGATGACCATACCGGCCAGGAACAGCGCGAACACCTTCCAGTAACCGGCGACGACGTCGGGAATGACGCTCAGGTCCCATGGGGTGCCAATCTGCGCTACCATATTGCGGGCGGTGTCCCAGGCCACTTTATTGGCCGTTGCGGGGTCGAGATTGGAGCCGCTACGGAAGAACAGACGGGTAAAGGTGATGAAAGTGAAAGTCTGCGCGATGGCCCATACGGTGCCTAGCCAGGCAGTCCAGGCGTCGCGACCGCGGGGACGCCTGCGCAGGCTGTCCATTCCGCCCGAAGGAGCCCCAAGGGCGTCGGGACGTATAAGATGATAGATGAACCTGACCAGCGTGCCTACGCAGATGACTGCAACCCATATTACGAGGATTCTCCATACCGGTTCCGGGTTGAAATGGTAAACGGCGCCGAGTCCGATTGCGCACAGGCCGGTCAGAAGCAGCCTGAGGCCCCATTTCATATCCTTCCAAAGGATATAGATTATCATTCCTATTCCGTTGAGCCCGCCCCAGATTATGAAGTTCCAGCTGGCTCCGTGCCACAGGCCACCGAACAACATCGTTATGAAGCGGTTGATGTTGGAGAACAGCTTCTTGCGGCTCCCTTCGCGGAAGCGGGCGAGCAGCAGCATCCCCAATCCGGCGGTGACCAGGATGACGGAAACCACCCAGCTGCCAGACAGGATCAGCGCAATGAGGGCGAAGAGTATAATCCAGAAGTACGTGCCGAATGAAGCCCTGCGGTTGCCTCCCAGGGGAATATAAAGGTACGACTTAAGCCAGCGGCTGAGCGACATATGCCAGCGGCGCCAGAAATCCTGGGCGTTGGGGGCCTTGTAGGGGGAGTTGAAGTTGGTGGGCAGGTAGAAGCCCATCAGCATCGCTACGCCTATGGCAATGTCCGTATAACCGGAGAAATCGGCATAGACCTGCAGCGAATAAGCGAAGATTGCGGCAAAGTTCTCGAACCCGGTGAACAGCAGGGGATTGTCGAACACCCTGTCGATGAAGTTCACCGCCAGGTAGTCGCTCAGGATAATCTTCTTGGCAAGGCCGTTGATGATCCAGAATACGGCGATACCGAACTGCCGGCGGCTAAGGAAGAACTTCCTGTACAGCTGCGGGATGAATTCCGAAGCCCTCACGATAGGGCCTGCGACCAGCTGCGGGAAGAAACTCACGTAGAAGCCGAAATCCAGGATGTTCCGTACCGGCTGGACGTCCTGCCTGTAAACATCAACGCTGTAACTGATTATCTGGAAGATGAAGAACGAAATTCCCACCGGCAGCACTATCCTGTCCACGTCGAAGCGCTCCGTGCCTGTCAGCATGTTGCCCAGCTGCGCGAATACGTCCGTCACCTTGAATTCCAGCCCGGTGAGCGAGCCCAGCACGTCAGTGAAGAAGTATGCGTATTTAAAGTAACTGAGCAGCCCCAGGTCGATTACGACGCTGAGTATCAGCCAGGCCTTGCGTCCGAAAGATCCCGGCCTGTGCTTTACCATGCGCTTGGCTATGAAGAAGTCGGAGCATATGACGAAAAGCAGGATGAGGATGGACAGGCCGCTGGTCTTGTAGTAGAAAAACAGGCTGGCGAAGAAAAGGAACGCATTGCGCATCGACTTCTTGCTGCCCACCAGGGCGAACAGCGCGTAAACCACCCCGAAGAAAGCCCAGAAGTAAAACTGGGTGAACACCAGGGGAGAGGTGGGATCGTATGCGAAAATATCCTTAATCATCGCTCCTGTGGCATTCATCGATTATCGCCCGGTACAGCAGGTCACCGAGGAACTCGTATCCTTCCCGGGTGAAGTGCAGGCGGTCGTTTTTCATCAGCAAGGCGTCCCTCCAGGCGGTGGCGCTGCCGTTGCCGCCCATCACCTCGAAGAGGTCCCATACGGCGCCGTCGTATTCGGATGCAAGTTCCATCATGGCAAGCCGGACTGCCTCGCCGTTGTCGTTATGCGTCATCCTTCCCCTGCGCAGGTAGCGCCAGGAGTCGTTGTTCGTAATGAAAATGAAGCAGCATTCCGGTGCCTGGCTGCGCATAAGGTCCAGCAGGCGACGGTAGTTGGACTTGAACTTCTCTGGATTGAAATCCTGCGGCGGGCAGGTGGAATCGTTGATTCCGAGCCCGAGGATGACGAGGTCGGGGTGCACCAGCGACATCTCCCTTTCGAACTCCGGGCAGCGGTCCGTCCAGGTGCTGGTGCGGGCGCCGTTGACTCCGGTGGAAAGATAGCGTACGCCGCCGGGAAGGTCGCTTTCCGGCAAAAGGCCGGTGATGGTGAAATCCTGCCCCTGGCGCAGTCGGGGCTCTATCCGGACGGAATCGACCGCCTGCCCGAATTCGACGATGTATCCGCCGAGTACGCCGTCCGGCTCGCAGCGGAGGGAATCGGCGCCGGCAAATACCATCGGGCATACGGACCCGTCGGATGCGGAACCCATAATATGAAGCCCGAGGAAAGGATAAGGCATGCGCAGGCTGAACGCCGCAAGCGAGTCGGCGGTATAAGCCGCAATGCCCATTATTCCGTATGCGGGGCTTACGGGTACGTCCCTGTTGGGATTTGAACTGCGGGTGCCGGTCCATTCGCCCTCGTAAAACACGGAATAACTGCGGTCGTAGTTGGTGTGGGCGAGGGGATAGGGGAAGACATATCCGCGCCCGCCGGAAGGATAGCGGCCGAGCGAGTCGAAATTGTGGCGCAGGCGGGAGGAAAACCATCCGGCCTGAACGTGGGATCCGCCGATGTGCCAGATCGTCACGCTGTTGTCCGGACTTTCACGGGTACTTTCGAGCCTGTGCGCGAACCGTTCAAACCGTTCCCGGCCTGCGGGGAAAAAGAGCCTGCTGCCGTCGATTCGGGCGCACTCAGGCGGCTCCACGGCACCGGCGGCAAGGCCTCCCAGAAACAGGATGGCGATTATGGCTGCGATGCGCTTCATTCGGGCTTACGGCCGTTTCTCCAGAGGTAATAATCGTAATACAGCATCATCGACTCCAGCAGCATGTTGCCCACGGCCTCGGCTCCGCGGGGCGTGAAGTGGACGTAGTCGCTGCCGGCAAGCTGCGGGCGTGCCTTGACCCATTGGACCATGGAATTCTCGCCGCCCATCGCCTGGTACATATCCCAGTAAGCGGCACCGCATTCCAGTGCGGCGGCCTTGAGGGAATCGACCATCATGGGCAGGTGCGGGTAGGTCTGCATCCGGCCCTTGACGCTGGTGGACATATCGGAAGGGCCGATGAAGAGGATGAACGCACCCGGGGCGATGCCCTTCAGGTGACGTATCTGTTTCTCCAGCGACGCCTTGTATTCAGAAATGGACTTAGCCGTCTTGCGGTAGGGCATGGAGTTGCCGCCGAACTGGAGGATTATCATACGGACGTTGTCTGCTGCGACGTATTCCCTGAGCTGGGCGCTGCTGATGTTCGTGAAGACAGTCCCGGAGCAGCCGCGCATGGGGATGTTGTCCAGGCTCACGCCGAGACTGTCGTCGAGCTGGAAGCCATAGACGTCGGCGCTTCCCCAGGTGCTGAAACGGACGGTAGAAGTGCTGTCGGCAAGGGGAATGACGATGCGGCCGACACCGGAATCGTTCTTGACGGGACCGAGTCTGTACTGCCTGCTGCCGCATTTTACGTTGAGCGTACTTACATTGCCTGCAAGCATGGTGAGGCGGTTGAAATGACGGCTGGGACCCTTGTTGCCCTTGACGGCGGATACCGTGGTGAATACGCTGGTATCGATGCGCGCCAGCTGGCCCATCACGCCGTATCTGCCGCCGGAGCGGCGCGTGCCTTCGCCGAATACGAGCGCACGGTGAAGGGTGGCGGTCGAAGTCTGCGAGAAACCCTGGGTGTAGTAAGGACGGCCGAAGGGCAGAAGGCCCGGACCGCCTCCGCCGAAGCGCTCCTGAAGGCCGGCCCGGAGGGTGGAAGAAATGCGGTCTTCCTCAATCTGGGAATCCCCGTAATGAAGTATGCGGACGGGGGTGGAGTTTGCGGCTTCCAGCGCCTTGAAGAAGGGGTCGAGAAGCGTTACGTCGTCCTGCGGGAAATGTATCCTTGCAGGACTTTCCTTGATGAATGCATCGTAGGTATCCTGTTCCGCACGGTGTATCTCGGCGAGGCGCTGCTGGAGAAGTTCTTCAGGCGACGGACCTTCGGGGGCTTTTTCTTCCCGCACGAAAATGGCTTTGAAATCGGCGGGGGAGGGGGCGATGACGCTCACCGGGCCGATGCTGATTCCCTCCTCAGGGAAGGCGAAACCGGCGGCGACGATGAGGGCGTAAGCCGACAGGAGAAAGAGTAATATGTATCCTCGTTTCATTTCAGAACGCAAATTTAAAACAAATAATTATATTTGCATTCAAAACGCAGTCAAGGAAATGAAAACGAAAACCAAAGTCATCTGGTCCCTCCTCCTGGTCGTCCTTCTGGGCCTGGCGGGATTTATTTATTTCAAGTTTTATTTCGTACTCGGCGAGGGCGTCAAGGCCGGCGAACTCAACCAGATAGTTTACAAAGGCTGGGTTTGGAAGACCTACGAAGGCCGCCTCATCATGACCGGCTTCCGCGGCTCCAAGCAGGGCACCGGCATCCAGTCCAACGAATTCAACTTCTCGGTAGTGGACAAGGCTGTAGCCGACACTCTGATGCGCTGCAGCGGCAAGTTCGTCGAGCTCCATTACAAAGAATACAACGGAATGCTCCCCTGGCGCGGAATGCAGCGCTACATAGTTGACGGAGTATTGTCAATCTCGCCCGGTGGCACTCCCGGCAACGAGTTGCCGATCATCGTCGGCGGCGAGACAGTTGATATTTAAAAAAAACGTCCGGAACACTTCCGGACGTTTTTTTTAGAATTCGTAACCGACCCGCAGGCCGACGGCGCTGAAGACTCTCCCGGCATATATCGAATGCTGGAGAATGTAGGTCAGACCCACGATGAAGTCATTCCTCGGCATGCCTATCCTCGCACCGACGGTAGGCGAGAAATAGACGCCGTTGTTGTTGAACGCCCATCCAAGATCGACGTTCCAGTAGGGAACGGCCATACGTGATTCCTGCGAGATGATGTTGCCGCGCAAGTCAACATACACGGGAAGGCCGAAGCCGCTGATCTGGTCGAAACGGGGCGAGATGCCCAGACCGAACCTGAAGAACTCTCCAGTGCGATAGCCGGCGATAAGGTCGGCTGCCGCCCAGATGCCCCTGGCGCCGCCAAAGCCGATGGCGGGGGTGAACTGCGCTGCAAACCAAAGGCCCTGGTCCTGGCTCGGGAAATCGATGTACTTGGCCCGGTTGGGCTCCTCGGGAAGCTTGTAACCGGTATGATTCTGCGCCAGTGCCGGAATCATCATAAGCCCGAAGGCAAGAATTGCAATCAGCTTTTTCATAACAGTCCGTCAGCTTTGAGTCTTGCACGCAACTGGGGGACGAGGACACGTACGGTCACTCCGACGGTGACGTCGCGGAAATTGCGCTTGGCCACCTTCGTGGAGCCGGCCCTCTTGTCTTCCATGCTTATGTACTTGAGGAATTCACCCCTGTCCATAAAGAAGATGTCGAAGTAGTCCTGGTAACGCTCGCGGGCGTTGACTTCCGTCATTATGGGACGCATTGTGTAGTCGGTGTTGCCTTTGGCCACACCGCGGAACAGGACGTCATAGACGGCCTGCTTCTTGGCCTGTTCGAGGGCGTCGGTGCGGTTGCGGCCGGTGCCCCATACGCGGAGCGTGAGGCTGCCGTCCATCTCCTTGCCGATGCATTCGGTTTCCTGGGCGTAGGCCCCTGCAGTGAGGAGCAGAGCCAGAGCGGCGAAAATTAACTTTTTCATATTCTTATCACCACCAGCCGAAGCTGTTCATATTATAATAGTTGACAGGACGCTTGGCCATCGCCTTGCCGACTTCGGCCATTGCGCTTATGCGGGCCTTCTCCAGGCTTACGGAAGCGTCGAACTGCTTCATTGCGAAATTCCACTCGCGGTTGTCGAGCTCGCGTACGCGCTTGGCGATGGTCTCGGAAAGGGACATCGCCTGGGGCATTACGGACGACAGGGGATGGATCTGTGAGAGGTAGGAAGCGGCCTCGTTGGCACCGGCCCAGCCCTGGTTGGCGTTCCAGACGTGGGTGGCCATATTGAGGAGCTGTGCGCCTTCGATGTCGATTTTCTGCTGGAAGATCTGCTCGGCGGCGCGCATGGCCTTGTCGAATGCGTCCTTGCAGACGGTGGGGACGGTGAACAGCAGGGCGATGGCCTCGTCGTACTTGTCCTGGCCTGCGAGGGCGTTGGCTTCGCTTATGAGGAAATCGATCTGGGTGTTGTACCACTCTATGATGCGGGTCTTGCCGGTCTCTATGAAGGCCTGGACTTCGGGGCCGTTGGTGCGGAGACCCCTTACGGCCTGCATGATGGCCTGGGTGTCATTGGCACCTGCACCCTTGATGGAGCCGAGCGGGCAGGTGGCATACAGTGTGCCGGTGGCCGCATCGCCTAAATAAAGGGTAGGGCTGAATGAGTAAGCCTGCATGGGGGGAGTGGTGGCCGTTACGTAATGGTCGAGTTCGACCATGTTGGCGGTGATGATGAAGCGGGGGTCGAAGCTGTCTCCGGCAAGGCCGTTCTTCGTGACGATCTGGGTGAGCTTGTTGAGCACAACGTTCGTCGCTGCGGGAGGTATGTTGCTGTTTTCCAGGATGACGGGGGTCAGCGCGATGCGGCCGGCGTCGTCCATCTTGCCCTGATTGTTCTGGGCAAGCGCGGAAATGCACGCGGATGCTATGAGTATGGCGGCAAAAATCTTTTTCATATCACTTGCTGTTATTTGTCACCTACGGTAATCCAGACGTCGCCAAGGCCCCTCGGGGTGGCTCCGACCGGTACATTGAGCTGCTTGCGCAGGGCGCGGACCAGAGGCTTCACAAAGTCGTCGGCGTCGATGGCGACGTCGCGGCCCTTGCGGTTCTGGGCGTAGAGAGGGATGCGGACCTGGTTGAAACGCATCATGTTGGCAGAACTGGTGGTAGTGGTGAAACGGCCGCTGACGGTGTTATCCTGGAACCATTCCTCCACCCACTCGGTGAGTTCATATTCTTCTCCGTTGATGGTGATTTCCTCATCGAAGTCGAACGGGCAGCTGTCGTAACGGAGAATCGTGACGGAAATCTCGCGTCCGTTGGCGAACAGGTCGTCGAAATAGTGCTGCAGGCCGCTGAGGAAGTTGTCCTTGAAGCTGAGCACGCATTCCTCCAGCAGGGAAGTCAGGGGAGCGTTGGAATCCGAACTGACGCCGGTGTTGCCGGAGATGATCTTGGAAGAATAGGCGTCGATGGCCTGGAGGTTGAAACTCACCTGCCTGCGGGGGCCGACACGGTGGATTTCATAGTCGAGGTCGAGGATGATGTCGGCCTTGGCGGTGCGGCGGAGCCTCTCCAGAGGGGTCTCGGAGAACTCACTGCCGGTCTTGCCGGTCATCATGGCCATTTCTGCGCTTTCTGTCTGTATCCTCTTGAGCTCCTGTTCGAGGCTCTGGATAGGGAAGTCGTTCTTGGCCATGAAGTCGGCCATTGCGGAGACGAGGGTGCGGATGTCGGAGTTGTCCTTCATCGCACGGGAATAATCGGGGCTGGAAGTGACCGAGCCCATCGCTTCTACCTGCTGGACGTATCCGTTGCGCTCGCAGAAGGCGTCGGCCGGGACAACCATGATGGTGGGTTTCTTGGCCTGGGACCATCCGAGAACCTGAACGGCGAGCAGCAGGGCTGCAACAGTCAGTACTTTTTTCATATCCTAAAAACCGGTGCTAAGTTTGCGTGCGATGCCGTCAGCCTCGAGCTTGCGCTTGAGGTTGTCGTACATTACCTGAACGTAAATGCCGACTTTGTAGCCGCCCTTCACCTTGCGTTTGTCGGTGCCGGAGGGTACGCCGTCGGTGGTCATGTTGACGTAGGCGAGATAGGGGCCGCCTGCGGCAAAGAATTCCTGGAAGTAGTCCTGATGCGTTGCAAGTGCGTCGGGATTGGACAGGATGGGAGGCGTGCTCATTGCCGTCGCGCTGCCCGGAAGACCGCGGAAGATGCAGGCGTGGACGGCGTTCTCCTTGGCGTTCATGACGGCCTGGTCGGCGGTTTTGCCGAATCCCCAGACCTTGACGAACTTGGTGCCGTCGACCCCGACCTTCTCGGTGGTGATTTCGTAGTTGTCCCAGCTCTTGAAGGACTTTCTGCGGTCCTTGTTCTGGGCGCTGACGCTCACTGCCGATACTGCCATCAGCAGGGTGAGCGCGATCATAAGTGTTTTTCTCATATCGTCATTAATAAAATTAGAATGTCCATTTCAGGCCGAACTGCACGCCGACTCCGGTTTTGTGCGTGTTGTTCAGGAGGGCGTTGTAGCTCTTGTATCTGTACCCCTGGATAAAGCCGGGAATCCAGTCTGCATAGGCCTTGGCGTACACTTGCAAGGGGTATGCCACGTTGACGGCCAGGCGTGCGCCGGGCTCGACGATGAGCGCGAGGTTCTTCCAGGTGTCCCTGTCGCCGGATGTGGCTTCGTGGGAACCGAAGATGCAGTCGGCACCGAGCTGGAGATACGGCATTACTTCAAATATACGCGTAAGGTGCAGCGCGTAGCCGTAGCCGGCGGTGATGCTGAACGGGATGTAGTTTGAATTCTGGATGTCGAATCCAAGGCTCAGGAGGAGGTATGACATGGCGCCTGAGGTCTTGACTTCCATGAGGTAATCGGCGTCGATGACAAATGCGAACCTGCCGGGTGCACCAATGCGCAGGCCGGGGGCAACTCCGAGGCGGAGGTCGTTGCTCTGCTTGATGGTCCAGCCTTCTTCGATGTTGGCGAGTCCGGAGATCTGGTAGAATTCGCTGGGCTCGGTCTCACCGGTGGATATTCCGCTGTTGTATGCGACTTCGGTTGCGCGGAGGAATCCGCGGGGGACGGATTTGAGGTTGCCCTGGTTGTCTTCGGTGTAGGAGTATGAACGGTAGCGGGCTCCGTTGACGAGGTCTTCCTTGGTGCCGATCTTGGCGCGCAGGGGCTTGGTGGCGACGATGCCTACGGCCACCTCCCAGGCGGGAATGGCGTCCTCAAGGCCGGTTATGACTCCGGACATGCAGCTCCTGGCGGCCTCCTGGACGTTTTTGCCGGAACCGGATGCAACGGTATATGCGACATATTCCATGGGTATGTCGAGATTCTGGAATGCGCTGTTCTTGGCGTCGCGGGCGGCCTGGCTGTCATCGTCGTAGATCCAGCACCGCTCGAAGAAGTCGTTGATAGCAGCGTCGTCCACGCCGAGCCTGTATGCATATGCCCGGGCGCTTGTGTGCCAGGTGACCTTGCCTTCTTTGTTGGTGCGGCTCTCTATGTTGTAGAAGTCGGTCAGGACGATGTAGCAGCCCTTGAGCAGGCCGTAGCCCATATCGCCGAGGGCTTCCTCACCGACGCGGGCGGCACGGGCGTTGATGACGTCCTGGTCCTTGGCGTCGTAGTTGCCGCGGTAGCGGACGGTCTTGTCGTCCATCATTCCCTGGGCGTCGCGGTTGAAGACGCTGGCGAGGATTTCGCGTGCGAAGGGTGTGGCGCCGACGGCATCGTGTACGTCGGTGCTGTTCACGGGCTCCTTGCGGTCCTTGCGGATGCGGACGGTACGTGTCTTGATGCTGTTGATGTCGAACTTCTCACCGGGGTTGAACGACGAGACGGCGCTTGCGGTGGAGCTGTCGTGGGAATCGCCCCTCTGGATGGTGATGAAAGAGACGCTGTTGCGGTTGTAGTCGCTGGTGACTACATCGCGGATCTTGGCCTGTGCTGCAAGCTGCAGGCTCGCAAGGCAGAGGACAAGGCTGACGAAGATGATACGATTCTTCATAAGAATGTCTGGCTATTGATTCACAAATATAAGGAAAAGATGCTATCTTTGCAATATGTCAAACCACGTAGTAATAATGGCCGGGGGAGTGGGGAGCCGCCTTTTCCCGCTCAGCACTCCTGAGAAGCCCAAGCAGTTCCTCGACCTCACCGGGTGCGGAAAACCGCTCCTGCGACTTACATACGAACGCTTTCTCGCCGTCGACCCCGATGCCGTCTTCTGGGTCGTTACATCCGCGGAATATGTCCATTTCGTCCGCGAGATAGTCCCGGAAATCCCTGAGTCCCGGATACTCGCCGAGCCCGCCGCCCGCAGTACGGCCCCATGCATAGCCCTTGCCTGCTGGAAGATCAGGTCCGGCTGGCCGGACGCCAACATCGCCGTCACCCCGGCCGATGCCTATGTTCCGGATATCCAGGCGTTTGCCTGCACGGTCCGCACGGCGCTCGATTTTACGGCCGGCAGAAATGCAGTCGTATGTCTTGGCATTAATCCCACTTCGCCCCATACCGGTTACGGCTATATTCAGGCTCCCGCCGAGCCAGGCAAGGTTGTAAAGGTGACTGCTTTCAAGGAAAAGCCCACCCTTGAGGTGGCCGAGCGCTATCTGCAGGAAGGTGGATACTGGTGGAATGCGGGGATCTTTGTCTGGAATGCCGCAACCATCGAATCGGAACTCCGTGCCCACGCGCCTCAGATCTGCTCGGTGATGGACGATATCTCCGGACACTTCGGCCTGCCGGATGAAGGGCAGGCTATCCGCGAACTGTTTCCCACCTGCGAAAAGATCAGCATCGACTACGCCGTCATGGAAAAATCCTCTGAAGTTTACGTACTTGCAGCCGATTGGGAATGGAGCGATCTGGGCAGTTTTGAGGCGATTGCCGCAATAACCGGCAAAGACCCGCGAAAAAGTTTATAAAAATTTTGCAGATTCGGGAAATTATTCTATCTTTGCAGTCCCAAAACAACGGAGGACTCGTTAGCTCAGTTGGTAGAGCATCACACTTTTAATGTGGGGGTCTCGGGTTCGAGCCCCGAACGGGTCACAGATTGAAATATTGCTTCCTTAGCTCAGTTGGTAGAGCACCTGACTCTTAATCAGGGTGTCTAGGGTTCGAGCCCCTAAGGGAGCACACTATGAGGGCATAGCTCAGTTGGTTTAGAGCGCTTGCTTGACAGGCAAGAGGTCGACAGTTCAAATCTGTCTGTTCTCACAAAAGAGGCCATTCGAAGTTCGGATGGCCTCTTTTTTCGCGTCTTTCTCAAAACTCCTGCAACATCTCCCACACTTTGTGTACCGGGAAGCCCATGACGTTGTAGAAGGAGCCTTCTATCTGGCCCATCGAGGCATATCCGAGCCACTCCTGGATGCCGTAGCCGCCGGCCTTGTCGAAGGGCTTGTACCTGTCGATGTAATAGGATATCATTTCCTCGTCGAGAGGGGAGACGTGGACTGTAGTGGTGTCCGTGGTGCATATCTCCCGCTCACGGGTACGGAAGACCACGGCGGAGACCACTTCGTGGGTGCGGCCGGAGAGGCTGCGGAGCATTGCCACGGCTTCCCCGCGGGTATGGGGCTTGCCGAGAACGCGGCCTTCCAGGATGACTACGGTATCGGCGGTTATCAACAGTTCATCATCTTCAAGTAACCTATGGAATCCATGGGACTTGCCTTTTGCCATCAGAAGCGGAACTTCAGCAGGTGCGGCGCCCTCCGGGACGGATTCCTCGAAGGTGTTTCCGGTATCTACCGTGAACTCGACGTCAAGCCCGGCGAGCAACTCGCGGCGGCGGGGAGAACCGCTCCCGAGGATGATTCTCTTAGAACATCTGATCATATTTCTGAACGTCAAAAACCCACTTGCCCTGCTCTTTCATTACGAGCTCCAGGACCCAGCGCACGAAGCCGCGGCCGCCGGGGACGGGGGATACAATGTCGGCTGCGTCTTTTGCTTCCTGCGCAGCATCTGCGGGCGCGACACCTATGCCCGCGAACTGCAATGCGGGAACATCAGGGATGTCGTCGCCCATATAAAGTACTTCTTCAGCACGGAGGCCGTATTGCTCGCAGAATTCGCGGATTGAACGAAGCTTGTCGCGTACCTTAAGGCGGACGTTCCCGTAGGGGATGCCGTATGCCGTGAGCCTCTTGCGGACGGCCTCGGTATTGCTCCCGGTGATGACTCCGAGCACGTATCCGTTGAGCGCGGCCATACGGAGGCCGTGCCCGTCTTTCTCGTTGAAGATGCGGAGCGGTTCGGCGTTCGGATCGACCAGGATGCTTCCGTCGGTCATGACGCCGTCCACGTCGAGCAGGAAGGCCTTGATTTCCTTAAGACTTGGTGCCATTGGGATTGAAATCCGCAAGGTTGAATGTGCCCTTGGGGGAGCCGGGCAGCTCTATGCGGCCGAACTGGTTCTCGTATTTGCCGATATTGTCGTTAAGGGCATTGAGGAGCCTCTTGGCGTGCTCGGGGGTCATGAGGATGCGATTGCTTATTTCGGGCTTCTGGAGACCGGGGAGCATGGTTGCGAAGTCGATGACGAATTCACTGTGGGAATGGCTGATGATGGCCAGGTTGGAATAGCTGCCCTTTGCCACTTCGGGCTTGAGCTCAAGCTGCAGTTGTTTATTTTCTTCCATAGTGTACTTATATTTATGGGCAAATTTACGCCAAAAATGTTATCTTTGCAAGTTATGGAACTAAGCACAAAATACAACCCCTCCGAAGTGGAGGACAAATGGTACTCCTGGTGGCTTTCACACAGGTGCTTCCACTCAGAACCCGACTCCCGCGAACCCTACACGATAGTTATCCCGCCGCCCAACGTGACCGGCATCCTGCATATGGGCCACGTGCTCAACAACACGCTCAACGACGTCCTCATCCGCAAGGCCCGCATGGACGGCAAGAACGCCTGCTGGGTCCCCGGCACGGACCACGCCTCCATTGCGACGGAAAACAAGGTCGTCGCCCGTCTCGCCTCCCAGGGCATACGCAAGGAAGACATCACCCGCGAGGAATTCCTCAGGCACGCCTGGGCCTGGAAAGAGGAGCACGGCGGCATCATCCTCCAGCAGCTGCGCAAGCTCGGCGCCTCCTGCGACTGGGACCGCACCCGTTTCACCATGGACCCGGAACTCAGCGACGCCGTCATCGCCACCTTCGTCTATTTCTACAAGAAAGGCCTCATATACCATGGCTACAGGATGGTCAACTGGGACCCGGTGGCCCATACCGCCATTTCCGACGACGAAGTCATCCACCGCGACACCAAGAGCCATTTCTACCACCTCCGTTACTTCATCTCCGACGGCAACGGCAACCCCACCGATGATTATCTTGTCATCGCCACCACCCGTCCGGAGACCATAATGGCCGACGCCGCCATCTGCGTCAACCCCGCCGACGAGCGTTATCACTGGCTCCGCGGCAAGAAGGTGCTCATCCCCCTCATCAACAGGGAGATACCCGTCATTGAAGACGATTACGTCGAAATGGACTTCGGAACCGGCTGCCTCAAGGTCACCCCGGCCCATGACGCCCACGACTACGAAATCGGCCAGCGTCACAATCTCCCCATAATGGAGATCCTCGACGACGACGGCCGCCTGAACGCCGAGGCGCAGATCCTCGTCGGCCAGGACCGCTTCGAGGCCCGCAAGAACATCGTCAAGCTCCTCGAAGACGCCGGCAACCTCGTAAAGATAGAGGAATACATTTCCCCTGTCGGATACAGCGAGCGCACCGACGCCGTCATCGAGCCCAAGCTCAGCGCCCAGTGGTTCCTCAAGCTGGAGGAACTCGCCAAGGCCGCCCTCGAATCCGTCGAATCCGGTAAGATCAAGCTCATTCCGGACAAATATCGCAACGTTTACCGCCACTGGATGGAGAACGCCCACGACTGGTGCATCTCCCGCCAGCTCTGGTGGGGCCAGCGCATTCCCGCATACTATCTGCCCGACGGCCGCTTCGTCGTGGAAGAGACGCCCGAACTGGCCCTCAAGGCCGCCCGGGCCCTGGATCCGTCCGTTACAGCAGCCGACCTCCATCAGGACGAAGACGTCCTCGACACCTGGTTCAGCAGCTGGCTCTGGCCAATCAGCGTATTCGACCCGGCATGTCCCGGTCATCCGGAGCACAAGCCCAACAGGGACCTCGGCTACTATTATCCCACCAGCGACCTCGTCACCGGTCCCGACATCATCTTCTTCTGGGTGGCCCGCATGGTGATGGCCGGAAATGAATTCATGCAGGACATCCCGTTCCGCAATGTATATTTCACCGGCATCGTCCGCGACAAGCTCGGCCGCAAGATGAGCAAGACCCTCGGCAACAGCCCCGACCCGCTCGAACTCATCGCCAAATACGGCGCCGACTCCGTCCGTCTCGGCATGCTGCTGTGCTCTTCCGCCGGCAACGACATCCTCTACGACGAGTCCCAGGTGGAGCAGGGCCGCAACTTCTGCGGCAAGATCTGGAACTCCTGGCGTCTCGTGAGCGGCTGGAGGGTCGATCCCGAAGGCCGCCAGGGTGAGGCATCCAGGATTGCAGTCAAATGGTTCGACAACCTGCTTTCACGTACCATAGAGACAGTTGAAGACCATTACCGCAAGTTCCGCATCAACGACGCCCTGATGGCCATTTACAAGCTCTTCTGGGACGACTACTGCAGCTGGTACCTCGAACTGGTCAAACCCGCATTCGGCGAGGCCATCGACGGCTACACCTTCGACGCCACGGTCGGATTCTTCGAGAAGCTTCTCAAGCTGATCCACCCCGTGATGCCGTTCATCACAGAGGAAATCTGGCACGCCATGGCCGACCGCAGCGAAGGCGAAACCATCATGTACGAAAGGACTCCCGTTGCCGGACCGTACGACGACGCCTTCCTCGACGCCTTCGACACCGCACGCCAGATTATCGCCGGCGTACGCGCCGAAAGGGCACAGAAGCAGATCCCTCCCCGCGAGCCGCTGCACCTGTGCATCGAGGGCGCATTCCCCGAAGAACTCAGGCCCATCGTTGCCAAGGCCGCATTCATCGACGGCTTCGACAATAGCGTAAACGGAGCCTCCGTCAGCTTCATCGTAGGTACTGTCAAATGCAGCATACCCCTCGCCGGATTCGTGGACACCGAGGCCGAGAAGGCAAAGATCCTTGCCGAGCTCGAGCATCAGCGGAAGTTCCTTGCAGGCGTGCGCGGCAAGCTTTCCAACGAAAAGTTCGTCGCTAATGCGCCCGCCGCCGTGGTCGAGACCGAACGCAAGAAGGAAGCCGACGCCCTCGCCCGCATCGCATCACTTGAAGAATCACTTAAATCCTTATAGTCTATGTTGTTCTATCCCTTGGTATTCGGCTGGTGGGAAGTTCTCATCATCGCCTTCGTGATCCTGCTCATATTTGGCGGCAAGAAGATCCCCGAACTTATGAAGGGGCTTGGAAAAGGCGTAAAGAGCTTCAAAGAAGGCATCAACGAGATTGACGAGCAGATACAGTCTTCGCCGGCGGATCACAAAGAGCCCTCCGACGGGGCCAAACCTGCCGATAAGGAATAAAAGGTGGCGGATGCTCCCGGCAGCGGCGAGATGAGTTTTTGGGATCATCTCGAGGAACTGAGATGGACTCTGCTCCGCTCGGTGGCCGCCGTGTGCATTCTTGCCATCCTTGGATTCATATTCAAGGGTCCTCTGTTCAAGGTGATACTCTGGCCCTCGCAGCAGGATTTCGTAATATATCGCCTGCTCGGCTGGAACCTGGCAATGGATCTCATCAATGTGGATATATCGGCGCAGTTCTTCATCCATCTGAAGGCTGCGGTCGCCGCAGGGCTCGTCCTGGCATTCCCTTATATCGTCTGGGAAGTCTGGCGCTTCGTCGCTCCCGCCCTTTATCCCAGGGAGAAGAAGGCCGTCGGGGCGGCATTCCTCATGTCGTCCGGGTTCTTCTACCTCGGGGTGCTCGTGGGCTATTTCTTCGTGCTGCCGGTATGCCTGCAGTTCTTCATGAATTACAGCGTGAGCCCGCAGATCAGCAATACCATCACCGTCGGCTCGTATATGTCGATGTTCCTGTCGATGTCGCTGCTGATAGGCGTGGTGTTCGAGTTTCCGACCGTCATAGCCGTGCTGTCGCGTCTGGGCGCCGTTTCGCGCGAGACGTTAAGGAAAGGGCGCAAGTACGCCATCGTCGCCGTCCTTGCCCTTTCCGCTCTCATCACCCCGTCCGACCCGTTCTCAATGCTGGTGCTGGCGGCTCCGCTATATCTTCTCTACGAACTCTCAATCCTCCTGTGCCGCAATGATATCGATAGATAACCTTACCGTTGCCTGGGGAGGATTCACCCTTCTGGACGGCATCAACTTCCACATAAGCGACAACGACAAGATAGGACTTGTCGGCAAGAACGGGGCGGGGAAGTCCACCCTGATGAAGTTGATAATGGGACTCCAGAGCCCCACGTCCGGCCATATCGACCGTCCGCCCGGAATCACCATCGGCTACCTGCCCCAGATAATGGAGCACCATAAGGGCCTGTCCGTGATGGACGAAACGATGACAGTCTTCAGTGAAACTTCAGGTCTTCAGTCGGAAATCGACCTCGTAACAGCCGAGCTCGGCGAGCGCACCGACTACGAGTCTCCGGAGTACTCCGCCCTTATCGAGCGCCTCTCTGAACTGAACGACCGCCTCATGATAGCCCACAGCGAGCCCCCGGAGGTCCAGGCCCGCAAGACGCTCCGCGGCCTCGGCTTCAAGGACGACGAACTCGACCGCCGGACCGAAACCTTCAGCCAGGGCTGGAACATGCGTATCGAACTTGCCAAGATACTCCTCCGCCGCCCCGATCTCCTTATGCTCGACGAGCCCACCAACCACCTCGACATAGAATCCATCGAGTGGCTTGAAGAATACCTGCGCAGCCGCCGCGGCAGCCTGCTGCTCGTCTCCCACGACCGCAAGTTCCTCGACAACGTGACCAACCGCACGGTGGAAATCATGCTGGGCCACATCCATGACTACAAGGTCCCATATACCAAGTATCTGGAACTGAGGGCCGAACGCATCGCCCAGCAGACCGCCGCATACGAGAACCAGCAGCGGATGATCCAGAAGACTGAAGAATTCATCCAGACCTTCCGCTACAAGCCCACCAAGTCCAACCAGGTGCAGTCCCGCATCAAGGCACTGGAGAAGCTGGACAGGATAGAGATAGACGAAACCGACAACGTCCGCCTGACCGTCAAATTTCCTCCGGCACCCCGATGCGGAGATGTCGCCTACAAGGCCGTCGACATGGCGGCAGGCTATCCGGGAAAAGTCGTATTCCGGGGCGCCAACATAGAGATAAAACGCGGCGAGAAGGTGGCGCTGGTCGGCCGTAACGGCGAGGGCAAGACCACCCTCATGAGGGTCATCACAGGCGAACTGTCTCCGCTGGAAGGGGAGTCCATCCTCGGCCACAACGTCGATATAGGCTATTACGCCCAGAACCAGGAAGAGATACTGGACAAGACGGAAACCGTATTCAGCACGCTGGACCGCATAGCCGTCGGCGACATCCGTACCAAACTGCGCGACATCCTGGCGCAGTTCCTCTTCCGGGGGGAAGACATCGACAAGAGGGTAAACGTGCTCAGCGGCGGCGAAAGGGCCCGACTGGGAATGGCCCGGCTGATGCTCCAGAGCCACAACCTGCTGGCGCTCGACGAGCCTACCAACCACATGGATATCAAGTCGAAAGACATCCTGAAGCAGGCTCTGAAGACCTACACTGGCACGCTCATTGTTGTCAGTCACGACAGGGATTTTCTCGACGGGCTCGTTGATAAGTTGTATGAATTCCGCGACGGCCGCGTCACGGAGCATCTGGGAAGCGTAAGCGAATTCCTCGAACGCCGCAGGCTCCAGAACCTCCAGGAACTGGAAAGGAACGCCGAAACTCCCAAGTCCGAAGTCCGCAAGGACAACACCGTACGGGAGGAGCAGAAAGAGAAAACCCGCATGGACCGCAAGAAAAAGAACAGGATTTCGTATCTTGAGGCCGAAATTGAAAAACTGGAAACCCGTATGGCCGGAATAGAAAGCATTCTGTCCGCCCCGGGAGAAAACGATGATATTATCGAGCTCACCCGTGAGTACCTTGAGTGCAAGCGCGACCTCGACGCCAAGACTGACGAGTGGGGCTCACTAATAGATTGAGATGCGTATGAAAAAGTTGCTTACCACCCTCGCGTGCCTCGTCGCTTTTGCAAGCGGCGTCCTTTCCGCGCAGGTTGCCCAGTACAGCCTGGATCTGCAACCGTTCAGCAATGTGGATGTCTCCGGCCCCTTCAAGGCCAGCATAGTCCGCGGCACCCAGTACCGGGTGCTGATATCCGTCTCCGAGCCGTATCAGCCCTATGTGAAATGCTCTACGGAAGGCTCATCCCTCACCGTTTCCCTCGATGAGATAAGGGTGCCCCTGGAGGTCCGCAGGATGTTCCGCGGCAAGGGGACTCCCGATCCCGTCTTTTCCGTAATAATCTATTCCCCCGACCTGCTGCAGTCCGTAACCCTTTCCGACAAGGCCGTCCTGCAGGATACCGAGGACATTTTCGACAAGGCCCGCGTGACCTTCACACTGTCCGGCAACGCTTCCGTCAAGTCACTGACGCTCAGTTCCCTCGTGTTCAGGCTCGATATGAAAGGCAAGTCCTCCGCCGATTTCAAGGTCAGCTGCAGGGAGACCAAGGTCGAAATGGCCAACTCCTCATCCCTTGTCATCGACGAACAGTCCGAGGATTCCTTCTACACCATTTCCGGTTCCTCCAAGTCCAAGGTGCGCTCCGAAACCAAGCGTCTGACGCTCAGCGCAAAAGGCAATGCATCCATGACCATTGCCGGCTCGGGTGACGGCGCCACCTTCGAACTGGCAAGCACCTCGGAAGTGGACGCTTCCGGGTTCAACGTCTCCGACGCCGATGTCCGCATGACCAGCGTAAGCCGTCTCAGCGTATCCGCGGCCAACGTCCTCAGGGTCAACCTTAACGGCGGCTCCACACTGCTGTTTGCAGGGGATCCTGCAGTAAGCATCGACAATATCCGTTCCGCCACCATGTCGCGCCTTAACATGGGCGGCACCGCTTCAGTCAGGCTATAGAGCGATGGAACTGAAATTCACCAAGATGCAGGGCCTTGGCAACGATTACATCTACATCGATGCCAGGGACCTCCCGGCAGAAGACCCGGCCGCACTGTCCAGGCGCCTCAGCGACAGACACTTCGGAGTAGGCGGCGACGGCATTGTCCTCATCGGCCGCAGCGACGTGGCCGATTTTTCCATGCGTATGTTCAACGCCGACGGCTCCGAGGGCCTGATGTGCGGCAACGCAGCCCGCTGCATCGCCATGTACGTCCACGAAAAGGGCCTTACCGACAAACGGACCGTGACCCTTGAAACCCGTTCGGGCATCAAGACTCTCACCATCCACCTGCAGGAAGGGACGGTCTCGGTCGATATGGGGAAGTTCGCTCCCATTCAGGCTCCGTCTTCATCGCACGGCTTTTCCGGTACCGGCGTCAGCATGGGCAATCCACATTTCGTAATGTTTGTCCCCGATGCGGAGGCAGTGGACCTGCCTTCCGTCGGCCCCCTCATCGAAAAGGACGAGGCTTTTCCCGGCGGCGTCAACGCCGAATTTGCATCCGTGCGTCCCGACGGAAGTATCCGTATGAGGGTATGGGAGCGGGGGAGCGGCATCACGCTTGCCTGCGGCACCGGTGCCTGCGCGACGGCCGTGGCGGCGGTGCTCGGAGGCATCAAGCCCTATGACATGCCGATTACGATTGCAATGGACGGCGGAAACCTTGACATAACGGTAAGCCGAACCGGCAGCGTTACTATGACCGGCCCGGCGGTAACGGTATTCGAAGGGCGCTTAAATCTCGCTTAATTCGAGCCAGCGGGTCTCTTTTGCATCGATTTCCGAACGGATGACCTCATATCTTGCGGAGGCTTCCGTTATGGCCTTATAGTCTCCGGATCCCCCTTGCAGGAGGGATTCTATCTGCGACTTTTCGGCCTCAAGCGCCTGGAGTTCAAGCTCCAGCGACTCCAGTTCCTTCTTCTCCTTCCAGCTGAGCTTGCGCGGGGCGTCCTTCCGGACGGGTTTTTCGGGCTTGGGGGCTTCCTGTTGCCGCCGGGAGCGCTCCTCGCGGCGCAGGTCTTCTATGAAGCAGCGGTACTCCGTGTAGCCTCCGATGAAGTCTTTGATGACGCCGTCGCCGCAGAATACGAAGAGGTGGTCGACCAGGCGGTCAAGGAAGTGACGGTCGTGGGTGACTATGATGAGAGTACCCTTGAAATCCAGAAGGTATTCTTCCAGTATGTTCAGGGTGACGATGTCGAGGTCGTTGGTGGGCTCGTCGAGTATGAGGACGTTGGGCTCCTGCATCAGGACCGTAAGGAGGTACAGGCGGCGTTTTTCGCCTCCGGACAGGCGGTCGATGCGGTTGTTCCACATCTCGTGGGGGAAGAGGAAACGCTCAAGCAGGCCGGTGTTAGGGACGATGTCCATCACGGTGTCGTCCGGCCTGAATTCTATCCCTCGCTGCCGGTAGTAGCCCAGACGGACGGATTCGCCGCGCTTGACAGAGGGGCTGTCGCTGTCGGCCAGCAGATTGAGGAATGTGGTCTTGCCGATGCCGTTGCCGCCTACGATTCCGGCCCTTTCGCCCCTCTGGAAATTGTAGCTGAAGTCCTTTATGATGGTTTTACCTTCCCAGGAGAATGACAGGTCCTTGCAGTCTATGACCTGTTTGCCCAGATAGCCGGCGCCGCCGATGCCTTCCATGCTTACGCGGCTGGAGGTATAGACGTTCTCCGCACGTTCCTTCAGCTCCAGGAATGCCTGCTTGCGGTATTTTGCCTTGCCGCTGCGGGCGCAGGGCGTGGCGTGGATCCATTCAAGCTCGCGTCTGAGAACGTTGCGGACCCGTTCGGTTTCAGCATTGTAGTTGCTGATGCGTTCCTCGCGCTTGACCAGGTAATTCTCGTAGTCCCCGCGGTAGATGTATATGCTGCCCCGGTCCATCTCCATTATCGTATTGCATACGCGGTCCAGGAAATAGCGGTCGTGGGAGACCATGAAGAGGGTGCAGCGGGAGCGTTTGAGGGCGTTCTCCAGATATTCGATGGCGTCCAGGTCGAGGTGGTTGGTGGGCTCGTCCATTATCAGGAAATCGGCGTCTGCGGCCAGCAGTTCCGTGATGGCTACGCGCTTGACCTCGCCTCCGGACAGTTCGCCCATGCGCTTGTCGGGACTCAGGCCGAGTTCGTCCAGGATGCGGCGGATGCGGAGTTCGTGCTCGAAGTTCTCCGGGGCGAGCCTCTGGGATATCGTGCTGCCGGGATCGTATTCGTATTCCTGCTCAAGGAAGGCGATACGGACGTCGCGCAGGAACTTGATGCTGCCGCCGGAGTCCGATTTGTCCTTTCCGGCAAGTATGCGGAGGAGGGACGTCTTGCCGGTGCCGTTGGGTGCCACGAGGGCGATCTTGTCACCCTCGTTGATGTTGAATCCTATGTGGTCGAAGAGGACCTTCGTGCCGTAGGATTTGGATATGTTGTCTATCTGGAGATAGGACGGCATCGGCTATTGGAAATAGATGTCGTCGAGCGTTACGTTCTGCTTCCAGGAGGGGATGAAGGGGTCGTCGACTACGGCGTCTATCGTACGTGCGAGTCCCTTGACGACGTTACGCTCCAGGAAGAGCTTCTGTTCGGGCCAGGTGGCGACGAAGTTGGCGGCCATATCGTGAGTGTGGCCTACATAACGGTAGATGCAGTAGGTGTATTTGTTGCGGGAATAGACGTCCTTGACAAGTGCGCTGCTGCCGTAGATGCCGAGCCTGCCGACGGCCGTCTTCTCATAGGCGACGGCTCCGTCCACCATGCCGTGGAAGAGGATCTGGGGAGGCGGGGGAGTACCGTAACGGGGAACGCCGGTATCTGACATGATGGCACCGGCGAAGGACATGGCGCCCTTGAAGCGGAAGCCTTCCGGAAGGATGGCTGTGCGTTCCGTAGGGCTGCATGTCTCGAGTATGCTCGACAGGGTGATCATCGCACCTGCGGAACTGCCGGCTATGACAAGATTGTTGGCGTCTATGCCGACATTGTTGTCGAGGAGGAAACGGACGGCGGCATAAACGTCTTCCACTCCCATATCGACGGCCCTTTTGACGGCCTTGGCGCTGTTTACTATGTTCCAGAGGTCGAATTTGACCTTGACGCCCTTAAGGCCGAGGCGGTAATCAACCGAGACCACTCCGTAGCCGTTGTCATTGAGGATCTTGAACCAGGGGAGGTAATACGGGTCGTTGCGGCTGCCGGCGATGAATCCGCCGCCGAAAACGAACAGCACCGACGGCTTGGTAATGCTGTCGATCTGGGTTTCCGCCCCCGGGGTGGGGAGGTAGACGTCGATGAACAGGTCGCATGTATCGCGTTGCGCGACCATATATGTGCCGGAAAGCGTCTGGGCTCCGGCGGTAAATCCTGCAAGCAGGAGGGCGAAAATAAGGAGTTTCTTCATTTCCGTATGAGTCTGAAGTGCTAATATATCGCATTTTTGCCAAAAAACCTTTCAGGGGGCAAACATTTTTTGCGTCTTGTGGAAAATTTTCTAAATTTGCATCCGCTTTCGGGGTATTAGCTCAGTTGGTAGAGCGTTAGGTTCGCAATCTAAAGGTCAGGGGTTCGATCCCCCTATGCTCCACAAAAAGCCGGCTCATAATGGGCCGGCTTTTTGTTGGAGCTACGCTCCGATTATCCCCCTGCACCCCCAGGGGACAAGGGGAAGGTTCCCCTTACGCTGCTGCGCAGCTATCCCCTCAGTCGGCTTCCGCCTCCGATACTCATTAGGGCCGGTTTTTGCCAACTACCGTTTCCAGAAGCGGGGGGTGATGTCTTTCCCGTGGTAGTAGAGGCGCTGGTTGGTGGTGCGCTTGTTGAGGGGGCCGAGGGCCTCGATGTAGGGGCCGGTCTTGATGTAGTCGAAATGGGAGGAATAATCCTCGCTGACGCTTTCCCTGCCGGTGTAGAGAGCCGTCTCCACGCCGGGAAACACTGCACGGACATGGTCTGCAAGGGCGAACAGGGCGCTGCGGTCGCGGCCTTCGCCGAGGAAGAGGAAGCAGGTCACGCCGAAGTTGTCGGCCATCATTTCGTCTATGGCCTTAGCGGTGAGTTCCTCTCCGATATCGTCCCGCAGGAAGGGGGAGTGGCATCCGGGACAATTACCCTGGCAGTTGGTAATCTCTACTGCCAGGGTAACGCGGTCGGGTATTTCTTCGATGACTATGTCGGTCAGGGAAGGAAGGTATTTAAGCATCCTTAGGAGTGTAATAACGGTGCTGCGCCTCTACCTGGCGGGGCTCCGCAAAGCTGGAGACTCTCTTCAGGTAACCGATGACACGGGTAAGATAATCAAGGTTTTCGCTACCGCACTTGGGGCACTTGGTAAGGGTGTCTTTGCTGATGTAGCCGCAGTCGTTGCAGACAGTGTTGCGGCAGTTGAATGTAAAGTAGTTGGTGCCGTAATGGGCCGCGACCTTGAGCAGCTGCCTGTACTGGTCTTTGCTGAGGTGCTCGGCGATGTTCATGTGGAGAGCGGAGCCGCCGTCCAGATACTTGACGAAGTCTTCTCCGTGGAGCTTGAACTTGTCGATCATCGAGACGTTTTCGTCCTCGGGATTGTAGAAGTAGGAGCTATAGAGGTTGTGCTTGGAGGATACGAAGTAACCGTCTTTCTTGTCCCACTTATAGTTCTTGGCGGCGAGGTTCTCTGCCGGCACGAACTCGGTGTTGAACATGGCGTCCGGAGTCTTGTCCTTGCGGTTGGCAATGTTGATGGTCTCCAGGATGGTGTTGACGAATGCGCCGTACTCGGGGTTGGGGGAAACCTCCAGGCCAAGGAACTCCGCGGCCTCGGTAAGGCCGTTTACGCCGACGGTGAGATACTGGCGCTTCATGTCGATGAAGCCGGCCTTATAGACGTCGAGCATTTCCGCCTTGAGGAAGTCCTTTATGATTTCGTTGAAGGCAATCTGGTACTTGTGGACCCTCTCGGTCATCTCGCGGATGTCCTTGGTGATGTAATTGGTGTAGAGGTCGTCCTTGTCGTAGAAGTTGCTGATGGGGTCGAGCGGCTTGCCGGCCTCGAGGTGCACACCGCGCCTCTCTGCGAAGTAATGGCGTACGGAATCCTGGATGAGGCGGTTGAGATTGATGGTCATGACCGACTTGGAACCGGTGCTGACGGATGCGGTACCCATGGAATACTGGTGGGTAGTGTGGTTGTGGCTCACGTCTTCCATATCCTTGAGGGAGTTGCGCAGGCGGCAGCAGCTGCTCAGGGAGTCGGGGCTGTTGGACAGGTAGCAGAAGAAGCTGTGGCCCTTGGACCACATCTCTGCGGTGAAGTCGGCGTAGTCCTTGTCGGCGAAATCGTCGGCGCCGTCGGTGAGGAGGGCCATCGTCTCCACGGGGAAGGTGAGGATGTAATGGTTGCGTTCCTCGTTGAACCAGTTCATGAAATGGCGCTGCAGCCAGTCGAGGGTCTCCCACTTGGGGGCGGTGCCGTCGGGGAAACGGAAGTCGCCGAAGACGCCCTCGAAGTAGGGCTTGTCGAAGTAGCCGATGTTCCAGAATACGGTCTGGTAACCGCGGTT
>JAEEGL015618702.1_pt1 | contig 87264 bp, 69 predicted proteins | sample 9134231 | NCBI WGS metagenome assembly JAEEGL01 (sample SAMN16246548, study PRJNA631951) | gut metagenome | biome: gut microbiome; feature: rumen; material: fiber-attached | host: Bos | place: Iran: Karaj | collected 2018-10 | reverse complement strand
TAACTTGTATAATTTGTATTGGTCCGGAGTCAATCCATCCTTTAATTGCTTAGGTGTTCTATATATATATGAAGGTCTTATTGATTCATGCGCATCTTGTGCATCTTTTGATGCTTTATAATATCTATTTTCGTAATAACTCTCTCCAAACTCAGAGATAACTTGACTCTTAATTAATGCTCTAGCTTCTTCAGAAATTCTTGTAGAGTCAGTTCTCATGTATGTGATAAATCCATTTTCATAAAGAGACTGTGCAATTTGCATAGTTTTCTTTATTGAAAATCCAAGCTTTCTTGATGCTTCTTGTTGAAGAGTACTTGTTGTAAATGGAGGTGCTGGATTTCTCTTTTTCTCTCCAGATTTTACTTCACTTACTATATATTTAGCATCTTTCAAATCTGCTAATATTTTATCCATTTCATCTTTTGAATGAATCTCTAACTTCTTTCCTTTATATCCATTGCACTTTGCACTAAAACTAATTTTATTTTCTAAGAAGTTTGACTCAAGTGACCAATATTCTTCAGGAACAAAGTTTTCGATTTCATTTTCTCTATCTACAATTATTCTAACCGTAGCGCTCTGAACTCTACCAGCAGATAGACCACTTTTTACTTTTTTCCAAAGTAATGGACTAATCTTATAACCAACTATTCTATCTAATTCTCTTCTTGCTTGTTGAGCATTAATAAGGTCCATATCTAGTTTTCTAGGCTCTTTAATGCTTTTAGTAATTCCCGTCTTTGTAATTTCATTAAATGTTATTCTACAAGTTTCATCTTCACTAATCCCTAAAAGGTACGCCAAATGCCAAGCTATTGCCTCTCCCTCACGATCAGGGTCGGTTGCAAGATAAACTTTAGTTGCTTTGTTTGCATCAGCCTTAAGTTTTTTAATTAATTCTGCTTTTCCTCTAATATTAATATATTTAGGTTCAAAGTCATTTTCAATGTCAATTCCAAGTTGTGATTTTGGTAAATCTCTAATATGTCCCTGTGAAGCCTCAACAGTGTAATCTTTTCCCAATATTTTTTTAATTGTAGTAGCTTTTGCAGGCGACTCAACTATTAATAGATATTTTGGCATGATATACTCCTTTTTAATTTTAATCAAATCCAACGAGTAAATAATATACAACCACTTCAAATAATTGTAAAGTAAAACTTTTATTTTTGCAACTGGGAAATTTATGACTGGGGTTTTGGGGATGATTGACCTGTCCCTGAATTTCCGAATATTCAGTAACCTCTTTGTAACAAACATGTAACATTCATTTAATTGTATTATTCTCCCCAATTGCTTATACTATAGGTAGTAAACTATGTTTATTATGAAATATGAGGAGGTCATATATATGAAAAAGATGAGCGATGCTAAAACTAAAAAAGTTAAAGGTGGAGCAACTGTAAAGACTGTTAAAAATAATCTTGTTGATGGTGTTGATTTGTTTTCAGACCTTGTTGCCACATTTAAAAAGCATGGTGTTAAACTAGATGGATCATCTGATCTTGAAAAGACAATAAGACAAAGAAGTGGCGACAAATTTAAAAAAGCTGCTAAAAAATAACAAAATAACGACTTCGGTTTTCCGAAGTCGTTTTGTTTTTTAATTTGTTCCAATAAAATTCACATTATCTTTCAAACTAATTACTAGTGCAGTAATCATAACAATATTAGCTATAACTAATAAAGTAATTAACAATGGCTTAACATATCCTCTTCTTCTCATTTTGCACCATTTCCTTCTTCAATATTTTCTCTAGCCACATCCATTGCCTTGTTTTGAGTACTCCACAATTCATAAAACATTCCGTTTGTCTTTAATAGTTCAGCAGGTGTACCGCTTTCAACGATTACTCCATCTTTTAATGCAATTATCTTATCGCATCTTGAAAGTGTATTTAGTCTATGAGCAATTACTATTTTAATCTTGTTCTTTTCATGAGATAAACTATTTACAATAAACTCTTCTGTCTTAGCATCAAGATTACTTGTCGATTCATCAAGTACTAAAACATCTGGATTCATAATAAGTGCTTTTGCAATTGATAGCCTTTGCTTTTGTCCAGTAGATAAGTTTACTGCTCCCTCTTCTATTACTGTATTTAGTCCACGAGGTTGACTATCAACAAACTCACTCATTTGAACTTCTTCCAATACCTTTTCCACAGTTTCAACACTTGCATTTCTATTTCCTATAGTTAAATTATTAAAAATTGTATCTTGGAACCAGAAATCATTTTGCGAAACATATGCAATCTTTTTTCTAATTGATGATGTCGTGATATCGTTTATGTTCTTTCCGTTTATTAATATTTTTCCTTCAGTAACTTTATAGAAACTTAGAATTAGTTTAATAAGTGTCGTTTTTCCAGAACCGCTAGTTCCGATAACACCAATACTTTCGCCATTGTCTATTTTAAAACTTAATCCTTTTAATACTGGATCTTTAAATCCATATTGGAATACAACATCTTTAAATTCTATGCTATTAATTGGTTCATTTAGGTTCTGTCTGCTCTTATTTAAATCTTTTTCTGTCGTGCTTCTAAATACGTCATCTAATCTTTCTAGCGCAGCATCAATTTCATATTTTTGTTCTTGAAGGCTTATGATATATCCAACTGGTGCTGAAATATATCCAACAAGCGTATATAAGTACATTAAATTACCTGTTGATATTTCGCCTCTCATAGCAAGTATAGCTAAGATTGAAAGCATAAATAAACCGGTTATTTTAATTATAGTTGAGCTTAAGTCACTTTGTGCTTGTGAAAACTTACTGCCTGAATATGCATTGTCTTGGTATGTTCTATACTTTTGAGCCATCGTGTTTTCAACTAAGTTCTCTGAGTTATAGCTCTTAATCGTTTCATGTCCCATAAATGATGCATTTGCATACGAATAAACATCAGTATTTGCCTTAATTGTCTTTTTAGATATTTCAGAAAGTTTTTTCTTAAATAATGTTTGAATAAGCACTACAATTTCAAGCATTAAAATTGTTAGAACAACTAATTGCCAACTGTGGTTGATAATCAACGTGACAATCGCAACGATTGCATAAACAAAGTCAATTACAAAATCAAAAGTAAAATTAGTAATGACTGATCTTATTGCATCACCATCTGAAAACCTTGTAGATAAGTCTCCTGCCGTTCTTGAAGCGAAGAAATTCATCGGCAAATCTGTCATTCTATTATATATATTTATTATTAATTCTTTATCTAGATACTTATTAAATTTAATTGTTACTTTTAGCTTTAGCCAATTTATACCAACCGTAAAGATATATATTCCTGATGTTAGAAGTAGTAATTGTCCAAGCAAAAGCAAGTTGTTTGTAGGAATTACACTATCTACTAGTCTCGAGTAGAACTTTGCAGCTACAACAGAAATAGCAGACACAATAGCTGAAATTATAAACAACTCAATCAAATATTTTTTATATTTTTTAATTAGTGAAAAAATGAATTTGTAGTTTTTACGATACTTCTTATTTTCTGAAAAGTTTTCTGTTGGTGTAAGTTGCATAACTTGATGCGTCCAAATTCTAAGAAAATTATCCCAACTCATCTCAACCTGTCCGTTTGCAGGATCACCAAGGACTACTCCCTTTTCATTTGCTTCGAAAAGAACCATATAATGTAGATAAAGTCCATCGACTACAGTATGAATTATTAATGGATACTTAAGTTCATCAGAAAGCAAATCTTCTTTTTCGACTTCATCATATCCTTCGGCATCAAGATGCAATTTTTCAGCGGCAAGCTTAAGAGAATACATCGAGTTTCCTTCTCTATCTGTTTGCGCAAATTCTCTAATTACTGCAAGCGACATATTATCAATTCCATAATATGCACAAATCATAGACAAACACGCTACACCACAATTCATTTCATCCGGTTGTCTTACAATTTTATATTTCATATAAAACCCCTCTTAATTATAATGTTAACGCAATTCTAGATTTATTATTTACCTTCTTGTCTGTAACTTGGAATGCAGATTTAAGGTTGGCTACTGCTTTTTGCACTTTTGTTTCATCATCAGTGTAAATATACCCAATGATATCTCCCATGTTGACCTTTTCTCCAACCTTTTTGCAGATTTCTATTCCCACACCATACTCTAATTCTAGTTTTTCTGAATGTCTGATTGCATTTAAGTATTGTGCTGTTGTACGAATTCCAGAGACATCAATCTCATTAACGTATCCCTCAAAATCAGCCATAACAGGATATGACTTTTTTAATTCTATATTAACAACTTGATTGTCTGTTAATGATAATAATTTGTTATAAGCTATCTTACTGTCTATTGCACTTTGTATTTTTTTAGTATTAAATCTCTTATCTGTATCTCCTGTTTGAAGAGAAAGAACCATATTCCCAATTTCAAAAAGTAGTTCCTTTAAGTCATCTGGCATCTCCCCTTGTAGGCCTCGTAGTGCTTCTCTTACCTCAAGCGTAGTTCCAAATGATTTTCCTAATGGTTCATTAAGCTTTGTAATAACACACTTAACATTAATTCTAACATTTTCATTATTACCAATTTTAATCAAGTACTTAGCAAGTTTTTTTGCATCTTCTGCAGTTTTAACGTAAGCTTTTTCACCATATGAAATATCGAAGACAACATTTTTAAACCCTAACGCTAACTCTTGGCTAATAAGGTTTACGGCAATTATTGAAATGTCTTCGTTACATGCAATATCATTTCTTAACTTGTATAATTTATTCTCTACAGGGGCAAGATCATTTGGTTCTCTAATCAAAACCGGCTCTCCCTCTGTTATAATCTTTTTCAATTCGTCTTTATTATTTTCCGTGATATCTCTAACAATCATATTAGGAAGTTTATCTTTAACACCAATTTCTCTTCCAATTGTTTTTACTGTAGAATACCCTAAGGCATCAAGTATAGCCATAAGCATGATTATTATTTTATCATCCATTCCACCTATAGGGTGAATGTTAACAAGTTTATTTGAGACTTCAAAAATTTCTATTCTCTTTCCACTTTCAGAAACAGCTTTAGCAAGATATGCCATTTCCTTTTCAGAAAGGCCTCTTACATTCATCATTGCCAAAAGTGCTGCTGCCTGTTCTCTTAAAATCTCATCTTTATTGTATGAAGAAATAAAAAAATCCATTTCTTCTTCCGATAGTTCTTCGTTATTTCTTTTCTTTCTAATTAAATCTCTAATGTAAATCATGGTATCGCCACCTCAAGAAAAATAATAAAAACCTATAATACTCCACGAATATCTTATCAGATAAGATATCAAGTTCTCAACCAAATAACACATTTGTAAAAAAGATTTAACCCTAAAGAAAAAGTGATGGTCACATGACCATCACCTCGTTAGTAATAATGAAGAAAAGCAAAACAATATAAAGAATAAACACCACCAGTGTTACCTTTTTGTTTGAAGCTATTTGGGGGACTAAGAATACAAACAGTAATGTAATCAAAATTGAATATGCCGAAACAAATGAAAACATAATAGCAAGTATCAAGAGTGCAAGACTAATCATGCTGAACTTTTTGTCGTAGCCAGTCATTGGAATGTACCGGTATGCAAAAAAAGCAAAATACACTATTGAAACGGCAATTGCCAGTGTAATTGCTATCCATGAATGCTCAAACAAATAGAACTCCTTTAGCATTCCAAATACCTCCCTTTTTTCGCTTTAACTTATGATGCTACTTAAACCAAGTTTTGCATAGAGAGGAATTCCATACTAAAAAATCCCTATTCTTCGACACAAAAAGAATATAGCAATTCCGAGATAGATATACTGAACGGCAGGACTCTTTTGTGAGATGACATCAACAGCCTGAACTATCATAAGCAGACATACCGCCATGACAACCCAGAATGGAGTTCCAATTATGCCAAGAAACAGAATCCTGAATCCAACGATTCTTAGAGCACCCCAAAAGCTACCATACATTTTCCGAATTATGATAGCTGTAACTATCCATGCAATTATCGCGTACAAGGAAAGCACTTGCGTATAATTTGTTGGCCGGAAAATTTCCCACATGTCTTCCAGAAATCCTTTCATCCCTTTCGCCTCCGTTTTTAGTACACTAAAAACAACCTTAACTATGAAAGTGGACTTTATTTTATAACAAATTATGTCAACAGTCAAGCTTTTAGGATTAGTTGCCAAAAACCCATGTTTTTAATATAAAAAAACTGCTGAGAAGTTACTCTCAGCAGCTTTTATTAAACATTACTCAACATATGGAGCATTATAAAGATAGGCATAATAATCCCTACACATTCTCTCAGTGGAACATTCCTCAAGAGCAGTATAAATAGAAGCAAACATCATGTGGCTCCATGCTTCCTTATCAGCAAATGCCGGCATAACTTTCTCCTCGATAGCCCTATACAAATAAAGAGCATCCGTATATTTATCGTGAGAGATAGTCTCGCCAATAATCCAGCCATTGACTCCGTAACGAGCACTCCTATACCACCAGCCATCAGCAGTAGAAAGGTTAATAACACCATTCGCAGCTGCCTTCATGCCAGAAGTAGAACATGCTTCAAGCGGAATCTGGGGATTGCCAAGCCAAACATCAACGCCACGAGTCATAAGCCTTGCAACATTAACATCATAATTCTGAAGGAATACAACATTATTAGGATAACGCTTGGACATCTCATAAAGTCTCATAAGAATGCCCTTACTTCCAAAATCCTTAGGATGAGTTTTACCAGAGAAAATAATCTGCAAATTATACTTATGAATCAAAGACTCAAACCACGCAATGTCCTCAAAAATGAGGTCAGCACGCTTATATTCAATAACACGTCTCGCAAAACCAATAATAATGGACTTTTCATCAAGTTTAACACCATTTCGCCTCTCAACTTCCATGACAAGTTCATGCTTATTGAGAGAGTGAATAGTCAAAAGCTTGTTGTAGGCAAATTCGTCATATGCTGCCCTAATCCTAGGATCTTGCCAATAAGCAATATCAACACCATTATCAATATACGTGATCTTACAACTTCCAGAAACGTTTTTCCAAAGGTCATGAGAAGTCGCCTGATGACGCATGGCAACAGCGTTAGCAATCTTAGAGAGCCTAAGAGCAGCGGTCGTCGAACCAAACTGTGTGCCAGTCTCGTCTCCGCCGATTCTCCTAAGTTCATCATAACTGAGACCAAAATTGGCGCCCAAGTCCAAAATCATATTGATAGGACGACTCTTGTTGCCCGCTCCAATAGGCGTATGGGTTGTAAATACGGTTGTACGTCTTACCAAATTCCAAGCATATTCAAAAGTGACATGATCGCACCTTTTGAGCTCAGAAAGAACGTATAAAGCAGCAAAAACACCATGACCTTCGTTAAGATGCAAAATATCAAACTGATAATCGATCTTATCACAAAGCTTGACAGCAGAAACACCCAAGATTACTTCTTGCAAAAGCCTTTGTGCTTCGCCATCGTAAATACCAATACCATTTTCACCGTACAAGTTGTTAGTAATCTCAGCAAATTCACCATTTTCCGGCAAGTTTGTGTCAACACCATAAGCATTCTTGAGCACACGGTGTCTCCACACCTTAACTTTGATTTCCCTATGAAGAATAGGCACCGAAAGAACAATGCCAGTGTCTTCATATTCTTCTTCAAAATTTTGCTCAGGATACTTATCTGTAACGCCTGTTTCGCTTACTTCCTGCTGAACATAACCATTCTTGTAAATGGGAGTAACAGCAATAAAAGAAGCGCCCAGCCGGAACATGGTTCGAGTCGTGTCACCATACAGTGCACCGAGTCCACCAGAGTAGTTTCTTCCACCTGCGGTAGTCTCCATACAAACGGAGAGAACCTTCTTACTTGTCAGCAAGGAATTATTCATGCTGACCCCTCCTTTCTATGGGTTCATGTGGTAAAATAGCACAAACTCCAGCAATTGTCAACCGAATTTCAGGGACGTTCTTAGTTTCGAAAAAAGGAGCGTCCTTAAAATTCGAACGCTCCACTTAATTTCACATTTATTAATTTACGACTAATTAGTCTGCTTTTTTAATTTTCTTAAAGGATTTATAATTCCCCTAATTTCACTATCTGTTGAAGAAGTTGTTATTGTATTATCCTCTCTTGCAAATGTAGGAGCAAAAGAAGCAAGTTCTTCTTTCAAAGTATTCTTCTCTTCAAATTTAACTTTAGCAGTTGATGCTTTTGCCTGCTTAATTGTTTCTTTGTAAACATCCATAGTCTTTTTAGCAATAATATTCCAATTAAACTCTTTAACAACTTTTTCGTGAGCATTCTTTGCAATCTGTTTACACAAATCTTGATTGAATAATACTTCTAGTATTGAATCAGCTAGTGAATTACTGTTTCCAGAATAAGACTTCATTCCGTCTATTCCATGAGAAACTATTTCATTAAGTCCACCTGCATCAGATACTACTGTAGCAGCCCCAGCAAGCATTCCTTCTAATGCAACGATACCAAATGGCTCATATAAACTAGGAAAAGTTGCAACATCAATTGCTTTGTACATTTTTGTAATTTGAACATCATTTAGATACCCTGTAAAGTACACTCTATTTGAGATTCCAAGTCGTTCTGCCTGTGCTTTAAGATCATCTAAACAAGGTCCTCTTCCAGCAATTACAAATTTAACATCATTATAATTTTGTAAAATCTTTGGAGCAGCATCTAGCAAAACTTGAATTCCTTTTTCATACACAATACGTCCAGCAAAGAAAACTATCTTTTCATTGTCAGATGCATAATTTCTTCTAAATTCCCAGTCTCTTTCTTGATTGTCAAACTTATTAATGTTTATTCCGTTTGGAATAACATGAATGTTTTCATATGGCTTTCCAAATAAATTTCTGATTTCATTTTTCATATAAAGACTATTACAAATAACATTAGAAGCTTCATATGTTAGTAGCCACTCTACATCATTAACGTATCCTTGGTTTTTATCATGGATACCTTTATTTCTTCCACTCTCTGTAGCATGAATAGTTGCAACTAGTGGAATTTTGTATGAATTCTTAATTGCTCTTGCAGAATATGCCACTAGCCAATCATGAGCATGGACTACGTCAAACTTTCCAAACTCCTTGATAACATCTGCAGCTTTCTCAATAACACAGAAGTTAAACTGCATTACCCAATCAACTAAGTTATTAGCATTAATAGGGTATGTTTCAATCCTATGGACAAAAACAGCACCATCTTTCTCAAAATCTTTTGTATTTCCTTCTTTATATGTAATAACATGCACCTCATGTCCCTGATTTGCAAAAACCTGTGACAAATCATGAACCACTCTTGCAATACCGTCCAACAATTCTTGGTGGGTACTCCCAAGTAAGCATCATTATTCTCATAAATCTTATGTCTCCTTCCAAGTACTTATCATAAGTATTCTAGCCTTATTTTTTTTAATAATTTTTCTAGAAAACGTGCAAAAAATCATTTGAAAAAATAACTAAAAATTTTATAGTGTCGTATCTCACAAATAATTGTATACAAAAAGAATTTCAAAGTAAAGTATCGTCTTATATTTTTAAAAAAAAATTAAAAAAACATGTCCAAAAGTCGGGATAAAATTTTTTGATTTTTTCTTTTGCAGTTTATGTATGGTGGAAATCAAAAACGGATTACATAAATTAAAGTGCGTTCCATTACAAAAAGTTTACATTTTTTAAAAATTATTGATAATAATGTGTCTCTACTATAAAATTAATTGTATTGAAGTAAATGTTGAAGTATGTCTAAAAGCAGGTAAATTTATGAGTAAGGAGGGATAAGACGTGTCATTACTAAAGTCAGAATACTATGAACTACCATCTAAGTATAATCAGACTGTAATCCGCCTTTTAGTTCAGTCTCCTACTCGTATGTTTGTGTATTGGGAAGTTTCTGATGATACTATAAACGAATTTTCAAGCAGACACGGTAATTACTCTAATTGTATGCCCGTTTTAAAAGTTACAAACATAACCATGAACTATTCATACTTCATACCTGTAGACCCATATGCAAACAACTATTACATAGAAGTATCTGATTCTGGATGCAAATATAAAGTTGAACTTGGGAGGGTATCTAAATCAGATTACATCACTATATACTCTTCTAATGAAGCAACTGTTCCAACCAATCATCCATCGTACATTTTTGATGCATCTGGAATACTATTTGGAAACTATTTATGTATTAGTGACCAAAAAAGAATTAAAGTATTTGGCCAAAAAGAACAATATAGGTATTTCCAAAATCAAAATCATACTGCTTTTGAAGGAAGACCAGGAAGCTCTGATGTGTTTCTTCGGAAGTTCTGATAATAACATTTATAGAAATTGACGGCGATGGTTTTTGACATCGCCATTTTTATTCTTTTTTAGGAGGATTATATGCCTAAAGGATACTTAAATTACGTCTTGCATGCACATTTGCCATATGTAAGGCATCCTGAAAGTGAATTATATATGGAAGAAAGATGGCTTTTTGAGGCCATCTCAGAAACATACATTCCTCTAATAAAATACTTTCAAATGCTAATTGATGAAGGTGTTAAATTTAGAGTTACCATGAACATTTCCGCTCCCCTAATTACTATGCTTCAGGATGAAATATTACAAAAACGTTCATTACGCTACTTAGTCGAAAGATTATGGCTTGCACATAAAGAAATTAGAAGAACAAAAGATAATAAAGAACTAAATGATTTAGCAAAGTTCTACTATTATAGATATAAAGAACAATATACAATCTTTAAAAGAATATACAATTTAGACCTTATTTCCGCTTTTAAGAAGTTTCAAGAATATGGTGTTTTAGAAATACTAGCCTGCCCTGCAACGCATGGATTCTTACCTTTACTTAATGTAACTCCTAATGCATCACGAGCTCAGATTGCAAACGGAGTGCAAACTTATAGAGAAGCATTTGGAAGGAATCCTTCCGGAATGTGGCTTTCTGAATGTGCTTATATCCCTGAACTTGATGAAGTACTAAATGAGTTTGGAATAAGATATGTTTTTGTTGAAACTCACGGAATAGAATTTGCGGAGCCTGCACCTATATATGGAACTTTGTCCCCTATTATTTCTCCAAATGGTATAGTGGCTTTTGGAAGAGATTTAAAAAGTAGTGAGCAAGTCTGGAGTTCTATAAATGGATATCCTGGCGACCCTAATTATAGAGAATTTTATAAAGATATTGGCTATGAATCAGATTGGGAATATATAAAACCATTTGTCGCAAAAAGTGGACACCGAGTTGATACCGGTATAAAGTATCATAGAATAACTGGCAAAACTGATTACAAACAACTCTATCACCCAGACATTGCTATGGCTACTTGTGAAATGCAAGCAGACCACTTTATTGCTTCAAGAGTAAAACAAGTTAATGACTCTGCAGATGATATGATTATTCCACCAATTATAACTTGTCCATATGATGCAGAATTATATGGCCATTGGTGGTTTGAAGGTCCATATTTTCTATATGTGCTATTTAAAAAAATCTATTACAATCAAGATACTATTGAGCTAATCACACCTAGTGAATATCTTCAAAGATATCCACAAATTCAAGTTTCTCAGCCAGCAATTTCCACATGGGGTGCACATGGTTATTCCGAAGTATGGTTAAATCCTGGTAATGACTATATGTATAAGCATCTACATCAAGCTGGAGAAAGAATGGTATACTTGGCAAGATGTATTACCGAGCCAACAGAATTAGAAAAAAAAGCACTAAATCAATGTGCAAGAGAATTACTTTTAGCGCAAAGTAGTGACTGGCCATTTATTGTTACTATGAATACTATGGTTGAATATGCCCACAAACGTTTTAATGATCATATCGGAAGGTTTAATGCACTTGCCAATATGATAGATAAGCACGAAATAAATGAAGAATATCTTGATGATATATCCTTCAAAGATAAAATATTTCCAAATATTGATTATAGAATCTTTGCACGCTAAAAGGATGCTCCCTTACATAAAAGGAGCATCCTTTTGTTTTTAACTATTTTTTCTCTAATTCTTTAATGATATTTATAGCATTCTTTTTAAGCTTACCATCTAATGTATTAACTTTTCCTTTAAGTTGCTCTAACTCATGCGCTCTTAACAAATGAATAATAGCTTCGAGCTCATTTATCGATGAAAACGGAATACTATCTTTAGACAATATATTCATTGCTTGTCTAATTAACATTCCCGTTACAGCTACAGATATTTCATCCCCAGCTGATTTACGTGAATCATCACTTTCAAAGAATTTGTCATTTACAATTGTTCTTGATTTGTAGTAATTATCTAACATTGCTTTTTCAAAATACAAAACAGCTTTATGCTCAAACGCCTCTTTTTGTTGCTTAAAGCCTTTAGTATTAATTTTCTCATTTATAGCTTTTATTCCTTCGCTATTCTTTCCTCTTTCACAGATATATACAATCTTGTCAGTATCCTCTATCGTCTTATTAATGAAGTAATCTGTCACTACTATTGCCTTCTTTTGCATTGATCTTTCAAAGATAGCATCTTGTTTGCTTAGCTTATTTACCGTTTCAATGACCTTAAGAAGTTTAGCACCCGTTTTATCATTTTGTATTATAGCATCAAGTCCAACTTTAATAATCTCTTTTTCTTTTATCATTAGCTTTTCAATTTCAGATAAATCATAATCTACCTGACCATTTGAGAAGGCCAACTTCATATCATTAACTTTATCAGATATTAAATCATTGGTTTCCTTTAAATCTCTTATTGCAACTTTTTCCTTATTAGATAATCCTATGCTGTTTTCTAGAGATTTTAAAGCCGGCTCATCAAATATGACATTTTCTTCCTTAAGAACATAGTCTTGATGATTGTCTTCTTGCTCATCTCCACTATTCAATTCATTAATAGAAAGTACTTCTTCTGTCTCAGGGGTTTCGTTGCTATTAACATCTTTAGCATCTTCTTGATTTACATTCTCTTGTGAAATCTCTTGAGGTTCTTCATGTTCTCGTTCTATATTTGATGCTACATCTTCTTGCAACTGTTCTTTATCTGACATGTCTTTATCCGAAACAGTTTCTATAGCTTGTTCCTTATTTTTAACTTCTTTAGCTTCTACTTTCTCATCCATAATTGTATTAGCAAACGGATTTACAAGAACTTTCTTTTCTTCTTTAGGGCTCTTAACTTTTGCATTAGAATAAATCAAGTTAATAACATTATCGTTTACGTTTTCCGACACAATTATTTCGCGAGGTTCAAACCTCTGAAGTCTCCATATTTCGTTTTCATTGTAAATTACTTTATTTGTAATTCTAGGTGTATAAGTTGAACCAATTTGCGCATCAACCTTATCTTCATACCTAATGCTCTTTCCAGATTCATCGCAGTATCTAAGAACAACTTTTGTTTTTTGCTCTTGATAGGTCACTGTAACAATATTATTAATACTTCCAACAATAAGGTTGATTGGTTTAATATCAACAAGTCTCCATTTTTTGTTGTCTTTATCAAATACGAATTCATCAGCTTTAGGAGCAAATTCATACCCTATTTGAAACTTTTCTTTATATTCTGGTTTAATAACTAATCCTTCCATGTTAATATATCGTATTATTACTTCAGCCATAGCAACTTCATATGAATACTTTACTATGTTTTGTTCAGCATTTTCAAATACGACAATCTCGTCTACATTAGAATTAATTAATTGCCATTCATTTCCACGTTTATCTTTAATAAATTCTGATGGATTTGGTTTAAATTTACTTCCAACTTGTAATGTAATTTTTTCTTCTTCTCTAATATCTTCATCATTTAAGTCAACATACTTTATAGTAACATTGCTCGTAATTGGTTCAAATACACATTTGAATACATTAGGATTCTTTTTAGAGCCCATAGGTAATTCTTGTATTTTTATTTCTTTAGGTTCGCAACTCTTTAGCCTATATAACAAAGAATTATCCGTTATCAAATCCTTATTGATTATAGGAGAATATACACTGCCTAGCTGCGCTTTTAGAATTTGTGGCTCACATATTTCTTTATCCCACAAATCAACAATGTTAATTTGAACATCAACATTAAGTGGAATATATGTAAGTTCTATTATGTTTTTCTCATCATCATCATTAATTTCTAATGTATCATAGTTTCTTTCACTATACTCCCATACACACTCATTCTCGTCTGTAATGACCATATCAAATTGCGGAGTGAATATGCTACCAATTTGCGCCAAAACTGACGTTGATGGAATAATATCATTTGCATTTTTATCTAGATATTTATAAGTAACTTTAGCTTTTTGCTCCTCATAAGAAAGAACTATTAAATTCTTCTTTGGATTATCAGTAATCACTATGTTTGTATTAGTGTTAGGATTAAATGACCATTTGTTTCCAACAGAATCTATTATCTTTTCTGGAATCTCTTCTTTAAAAATACTTCCTATTTGAGTTTTTATTACATTGTCTGAACGTATTTGTTTTCCGACAGAATCGACAAATCTGATTGTTACTTCAACTAGTTTAGGCTTATATTTTATATAAACTATATTCTTTGATTCTTCCTCAGAAACTACTATAGGATCAATTTTATATGAAGTAGCAAAAATCTTATTATCACCTTTTCCTATTTGTTCCCAAATAGCACCATTTTTGTCTTCAATTTGAGTTGACACTTTCGGAATATACTTTGAACCTACTTGTTGCTTTAAGACCTTAGTTTCAACTATTTCATTTCCGTTTTCTTCAACAAATTTTTCATATACATGTACTTCAAATTTATCATAATGTATATTAAATTCGTTTCTTGAAGTATCCTCTGAAACAATTACACTCAAATTATTATCTGGTGACGCAATCCAACTAAGCTTTTCATTATCTTGTAATACTTTTTGATATTCAATATTATATAAAGTTCCAATTTGAAGTTTTAGTTCTTTTGTATTCGATATACTAGAGCCATTTTCATAAATTATCTTAACATTTGTAAATTCTTTATCATAAATATAAGATATAACATTATCAGATTCTTTAACCTTAATATTATCCTTTGAGAACTTTTGGAAAATCCAAAATCTGCCACTTCCATCAACTATTCTATTCATGGCAGGTGCTACATATATACTTCCAACTTGAGCTTCAACTCTCTTTTCCGGAATAATATCAGTACCACTTGTATCAACATATCTTAGCAATACTTCTTTTAAATACGGAATATACTTGATATTAACTTTATTCTTTTCTTCTTGGACTTTAATGTCCTCAATACTAATATTTGAATATATCCATTCTTTCCCATCGAAATCTGTAACCTTTGGTAGAACAGTAGCTGAAAAGGTCTTTCCTACTTGAACCTTATCAACTTTTATATTAGTTAATTCATTACCATCATTATCGATATATCTAGTTGATACATCAACCAATAATGGAACATAATTTGAAACAACCACATTTTTACTAGGATCTTCATCCACGATTATAGATTTGCTTGATATGTTTTGTAACTGCCACCCTGTTCCGTCATCCTCTATTATCTTTTCATATTCCTTAATTGCAATTTCAGAACCAATTTGTTCATCCTTAACAACGTCTTTATGAATCATTTGCCCCATTGGGTTAATATATTTTAATGTGACAGCAACTTTTTCTTTTTCATATTTAAGTATAACAATGTTTTCAAGCTCATTTTCCTTGGCCACTATACTCATTGCGGGCTCTCCAACATATTTCCATCTTCTCTTTTGTCTATCAAATAACGTGATACTAAAGTTAGGAACAAAAACTCCCCCAAGCTTTGTAGTAACTATGTTGTCATCAATAATAGACTTGTCATCTTCAATATTTATACATTTTACTGTTACTCTTGCTTTGATTTCGTCATATATCAATGTGAACCTGCTGTTCTCTCTAACAAACATTCTGTCAGGTTCAGTTTTTGCAATCATCCATCTTTCGCCATTATCTGCAGTAATCTTATCATATAGTCTAGCAGTATATTCGCTTCCAACTTGTGCCTTATCGACAACATCTGCTTTAAGAGTTTGACCACTTACATTTTTAAATGACAGAATAATATTAACAAGCTTTTTATCATAATTGATTTTAACAATGTTTTCTTCTTTATGTTTCTTAGAAACATACTCTTGAATATTGTTTGGTGACAATATCCAGCCTCTTTGGTCCTTAGATGTTAACTCGCTTATGAATTCAGGTTTAACTACGCTTCCGGCCTGAATATCCTTTTGTTTTTGAGGCAAAAGTTCATTTCCCTCATCATCAACATATTGGAAAAATACAGTTGTTATAAGAGGCTTATACGTATAAATAATCTTATTCATCATTTCACTTTGTGAAACAACTAAAGATTTTTCATTTTCAATACATTCCCAAATTTTACCATTAACATCTTCGATTTCTTTAATAGCTTGAGGCGTATATTTTGAGCCAACTTGTGCTTTCTCAATAATATCATCTTTTATTCTTTCCCCTTGCTCATTAACCATTGCAACATATATTGTATTTAATACTTTTTCATATGATATAGTGACCATATTTGCAAATTCTTTTTCAGAAACTTTTATTACTCTTTGATCTATATCCTTCAAATGCCAACTCTTTCCAAAAATGTCAACAAAATCAATTTCAAATTTAGGAGAAAAATCTCTTCCAACCTGTATTAAATCAACAACGTCATCTTTTATTTTTTGATTTTCTTCATCAACAAAAGTTGTTAATACTCTTGCCTTCTTTTCATCGTAGTATAGAACTATAGAGTTAGGTTCTGTTTCTGAAACTGTAATGACACTTTTTGAATCACTTCCAAATACCCATTTTAAACCATTTTCATCTACAATTTGTTCTGGTATATCAGGTGTGAATTGCTCATTAGCAATCGTACTAACCTTATCTTGAGCCTTGATATCTTTTCCATCTCTTGTTTTATAAGATATTAGTACATCCGCTCTTATTACATCATAAGTAAGCGTTAGAATATTCTTTCTTGGATCGTCTGACACAACAAATTTGCTTGGTGTACACTGATACAAATTCCATTCGGCACCATTTTTGTCCTTGAATTTTCTAATGCTTTCCATATTTAGAGACTCACCAACTTGGAAGTTTGATATAACTGGTGGTGATAACTCTGCCCCTTGTTTATTAATATAGTTTATTCTTACTTTTGCAATTTTCTTTATATACTTTATTTCGATTATATTTGCGTTATTGTCTGTAGATACTTTAACATTTGGTGTTTGATTAACGTCTAAAATCCATTCTTTTCCATCTTTATCTGCAATTTCCGGAATAAGTTCTGGTGTATAAATGCTTCCAATTGGTACATCTCTAATGATGTTTTCCTTTAGTGTTTTAGATTCACTATTTACATATTTAACGGTAACATACTTCTCATTTGGATCTTTTGGCTTTGCAACATTTATCTCCATTGCAGCGCCACTACCTATATCATAGAAAGAAGTGAATCCATCTCCCTTTGCAATTTCAATACTAGTACCATTGTACATCTCAACGTCTCTGCCAATTGCGCTAAGATCTGGAAAATAAAAGACAACTTCAATACTAGGTACAGGAAGCATGTCTGTACCAGTCATATTAACATCATTATAAATATATCCTAATAACTGAGGAATTGATCTTTCGTCAATTATTGTTTCTCTTTTAATTACAGCTGCATTAAAGTTAATATTGAAATCCGCAATTGATTGCTTTTTAACAAGCTTTCCTTGTAAATCTGTATAGTTTAACTTGTTTCCTATCGTTAAGTAAATACCACTAAGCTTTTCAACAAATCTAAATTTATATCTTCCATTTAAATTGTTTTCAATGGAATTATACAATGAATTTTCGAACTCACGTCTATTCTTAATGGTAACATATTTATATTTTAGTGGCTCTATCACATCAGGAGTTTCATTAGAGTAGCGTCGAATAAAATCAATCGGTGGACATAGCAATTCTCTATTTAATCTCTTAAGAACGCCTTGAATATATTGCCTAGAGATTGCGTATCCTGCCTCAGTAGAAAACCTTGTTGTAAGTTTTTCTATCTCCGTTCTCAAAGCAGGGTCCTCTTTGTTTTCGATTAATTCTCTATATGTATTCTTATTAAATCTCTCAGTTGCTGTAAAAAGAAGTAGTACTTCTTGCATCCTTTCGCCTTCGCATATCCAAGCATATGTTGGCTTATTAAGATTAAAATCTGCAAATCTATTTACTTCGGATAAAGTAAGATATGGATCATTAGAAATCCTTCCCTCTGTAACACCGCTTCCTAAAAATCTAATATTAACTTCTTTTTCTACAAATTCGATTCTATTTATTCTATGGTTTATATACTTGTAATAATAATTTGTAATAGATTCCGCAAACTTATTTGCTGTTTCACATATCCTAAGTTTTGGCGTACTATTTTCGTGCATAATAACATCAATAATGTACTCTGATAAAAGTGTATATACTATATCTTTAGCTTTTAGTGAAGATACTCTTCCACCAGCAGTAAGTGCACCCAAATAGTCAGAGGCTTCTTGCTCTCTCTCCTCGCCAAAAACTTCTTCATAAGTTCTACTACCGTAACGAGTAGATGTATCTCGTGCTGGATTATAGAAAAGGATCTTAATATTCGCTTCTGCATCTATCAAGACTACACATAGCTTTGAACCAAGTTTATAATCAGCGACCGTCATCTGACTTCCAATAGAGCATAGTTTTGACGATACATCTAACTGACCATCAAAAACAAATTTATCTTGAACATTTCCACCAATGTTAAGGAATTGTCTTTGAATGTCGGCAGTAGGTGTATCATAAGTGACTAGCTCAACTTTTTGATCTAGGTCTGCTTCTGTATATTTGCTAACATCAACCGTGCAAACAAAACTTCGGATTTTATTTTCAATAAAACCCGCTCCATAGCCAAGCGATGCTAGTTTATTCTTTAGTACTCTCTTAATCATTTCCCACCTCGAAATCATAAGGTTTAAAAAGAAAAAAATCTATAAGTATTTTTTAACAAAAAACAATACAAAAATTGCGTAAAAATTCTCTAATACATTATACAAATAAAAAATAGTTAATTCAATAAATTCAGGCATTTGAAATATAAATTTAAAACACTTAAAGATTTGACTTTTTAGTACTTTTGCAAGATAATAAAATAGAGTTGTTATATGTTTTACTAAGGAGGAATTTTTAATGTACGTTTTCGGAAAAATTAGTGTTAAACCTAAACTACCAGAAAGGATTGCCGGTCTATCGACTTTAGCAGAAAATCTTTGGTGGTCATGGAACACATATTCATTGAGACTATATGATTATATTAGTTCTGATTTATTTACAAAATCTAATAAAAATCCAATTAAATTTTTGTCTTCTATAAACCAAAAACGACTTTTAGAAGTAGCTCAAGATGAAGAATTCCTAAAAGATTATGATCTTGTTATGGACCACTTTAATGGTTATCTTAACAATAAAGATACATATTTTTCTAGAACTTATTCCAAGTATAAAGATTGTAAAATAGCATATTTTAGTGCTGAATATGGTATCGACGAGACTCTTCCAATATATGCTGGAGGACTAGGCATCCTTTCAGGAGACCATTGTAAATCTGCTTCTGACCTTGGAATTCCTTTTTATCCTGTTGGATTATTATACAAAGATGGCTATTTTAATCAATTAATAAATAAAGATGGCGGAGAAACATTTGAATATTCAAGGGTAAATTTAGATGAACTTCCTATTCTCCCTGTTACAAATGAAGATGGCTCTGATTTAATCGTATCAGTGGCTTTACCAGGAAGAGTTGTTTATCTAAAAGTTTGGAAAATAAATGTTGGAAGAATAGCATTATATCTTATGGATAGTGATATAGATACAAACTCAGAAAGAGATAGAGGTTTAACTCTAAAACTATATGGTGGAGACCAAGAAATGAGAATATCTCAAGAAATAATTCTAGGCATTGGTGGTATGAGAGTTCTTGAGGCACTTGGAATAAACCCAACAATTTTCCATATGAATGAAGGGCATTCATCATTTGTTGTATTTGAAGTAATAAAAAAATTAATGCAACAATATGATATTCCTTTTAAAGTTGCAAAAGAAATGGCATCAAGCCGTACAATATTCACAACGCATACACCAGTACCTGCCGGAAACGATATCTTCCCTCTTGACCTAATGGATAGGTACTTTGCTCAATACTCACAAGAACTTGGTATATCTAGAACCGACTTCTTAATAATGGGTTCTCGTGACAATAATATCCCAGTTAATGGATTTGATATGGCTGTTCTTGCACTAAAGGTTGCCGGGAAGAAAAATGGTGTATCAAAATTACATGGTGAAGTATCAAAAAGACTATTTTCAAACATTTGGCCTAATACTTCTTTAGGAGAAGTTCCAATAGATTATGTCACAAATGGTGTTCATACTTGTACCTGGCTTGCACCAAATTTAAAAGAATTATACAACGCTTATATGCGTCCATTCTGGCAAGAAAGAGTGCACGAAAAAGATACATGGAACGATATTGATAATATTCCTGATGAAGAACTTTGGTCTGTTCACCAAAGTCAAAAAACGAAGTTAATTAATGCCGCAAGAGAAAATATTAGAGCACAGCGAATTAGAAATGGCGAATCTATCGAAGAAATCAATGAGGTTGATAATTTACTTGATCCTAAAGCATTAACAATAGGATTTGCTAGAAGATTTGCAACATACAAAAGAGCTTGCTTAATTTTTAAAGATATTGAGCGTATTACTCAAATCGTAAATAACCCAAATAGACCCGTACAAATAATATTTGCCGGAAAACCTCACCCAGCGGATGTTCAAGGGCAAGATTTAGTTAAAGAAATATATAAATATTCTAGGATGCCTCAGTTTAAAAACAAGATTGTAATTTTAGAAAATTACAATATGCATATTGCAAGATATTTAGTATCGGGTGTTGATGTATGGTTAAACAATCCACGTAGACCACTTGAAGCATCAGGAACTTCAGGAGAAAAAGCAGGTTTAAACGGTGTAATAAACTTTAGTATCCTAGATGGTTGGTGGTATGAAGGATTCGAAAAAGACAAAAATGGTTGGGCAATCGGAGATGATACTGAGTATACAAACTATGAACTTCAAGATAACGCCGATAGCAAGAGCATATATTCATGTCTTGAAAACGAAATTATTCCTCTTTACTATTCAAAAGATACAAAAGGAATTAGTAAAGAATGGATTAAGATGATGAAGAATTCAATTAAATCTGTTGGTAGTGGATACAATACTGATCGTATGCTTTGTGATTACCTAGAAAAATTATATGTCCCACAGTTAAAATTAGTTGATGGCAAGTATTCAGACAAATCAAGCATTGAGGAATTTACTGCATGGAAAAACACCATGTATGAACAATGGCACAATGTAGCGATTTCCTCACCTACTATTAGCGACGAATTGGCAATAAATGCCGGAGAAAAAATCACATTATCATGTAAAGTTTCTCTTGGTCAAATCGATCCAAATTCAGTTATGTGTGAAGTATTCTACGGAAAATTTCAAAATGACGAAAAACTTGTTGGAACAACATGTGTTAAGATGAATTTATCGAATGACTTCAAAGATGGAACATATGAGTATAGCACACAAATAGATTTAGATAATGGTGGAAACTATGGATATACCTTTAGAGTTCTTCCTTGTCATGAAATGCTTATTAATAGCCAAGATATGTCATTAGTTAAATGGATTGAGAATTAAGAAAGGATGATATCATTGCGAAAAACTAAGATTGTATGTACGCTTGGTCCTGCAGTAGATGATTATCAAAGTCTTGTAAAACTATGTGAAGCTGGCATGAACGTTGCAAGAATTAACTTCTCGCATGGTGATTATGAGGAACAAAAGAAACGAATAGATTTGTTTAAGAAGGTTCGTGATGACCTTGGTCTCCCTATTCCCCTTATGTTAGATACCAAAGGACCTGAAATTAGGATAGGCAAATTTGAAAACGGTAAGATTTTCTTAAAAAAGGGTTCAATATTTACTCTAATGCATGAGGAATGCATTGGAAACGAAGACATGGTATATGTTAATTATTCTGACCTTTATAATGATGTTAATGTTGGTAGTCGAATACTTGTAAATGATGGATTAATTGAGCTTGAAGTTTTAGAGATTAACCAAAAAAACATTAAATGTCTCGTTAAAAATGATGGTGAATTATCAAATAGAAAATCAATTAATGTTCCTGGTCTTTCGCTTAACCTTCCTCTACTCGGAGAAAAAGATAAAAACGATATCATATTTGGAATACAAAATGGTTTCGATATCATAGCTGCTTCATTCGTAAGAAAAGCAGATGACATTATCGCCATTAGAGATGTATTAAGAGAAAATAATGCTAAAGATATTAAGATAATTTCAAAAATTGAAAACATTGAAGGTGTTGAAAACTTCGAAAAAATCTTAGAAGTATCTGACGGAATAATGGTAGCACGTGGAGACTTAAGTGTTGAAATTCCTATGGAACAAGTTCCGACACTTCAAAAGAAATTCATTAAACGTTGTATTGAAGAAGCTAAAGATGTTATTGTTGCAACACAAATGCTTGAAAGTATGATGTCAAATCCTCGCCCTACTAGAGCAGAGGTTAGTGACGTAGCAAATGCCGTAATTGATGGCACAAGTGCAATAATGCTTTCTGGAGAATCTGCTACCGGAATGTATCCTTCTGAATGTGTTGAAACAATGAGTAGAATTGCGGAAACTACAGAAAAACAAATGGATAGTTGGCGCTTGCTAAATTCAAAAACTAGAAATGGCGACTATAAGAATATGTCTTCCGATTTAATAGTAGGGCATGCGCTTTGTGAAATTGCAATGCAAACAGAGTCAAAAGCAATATTTTCACTTTCAGAACATGGAAATACTCCAAAAGCAATTGCATCATTTAGACCAGGTTGCAACGTAGTTGCTCTTTCTCCAAATGAAAGAACCATAAGACAGTTAAATCTTACTTGGGGTGTTACTCCTATTAAAGTAGAAAAAGATTTTGCCGATGTTATGATTGCTTCAGGCATTCATTCGGCAAAAGAAAATAACATCGTCAAAGCTGGCGATGTTGCAGTTATTGGTAATTCTGATACATATGATTATCATAATAAATCTATTTTCACTTCATATAAAGCAATTGGTGGAATATGTAAAATCTAACCGTTGGGGGACACGATGGTCAGGGCAAATAAAAATCCTAACCGTCGTGTCCCCAAAAGTTTTCATTGTTTTTTCACATATTTAACGACACAAATGTCGCTCTCATTTGCTCTTTCACGCATTTTTTCAAATATTCGGTCTCTTAAATCTTTTTGTCTTTCTTTTAAATTCTCTATTTTCTCATCTGGCAAAAAAGGCCCATCAAGATATGATATAATCTGTACTTTGTCTTCTCTTCCCTTGTATTTGTGATACGTATTCGTCACGCAAAATGAAGGCACATTTAGTTTAATTGGATATTTAAATGATACATCCCTAAAGTTTCTAATCCACGTGCAAAATGGCCAAATATGTGCTTCTGGATAAATAGTTACAGCATATCTTTTATCTTTTATATAATAATTAATTGCCTCTAAAAAATTCTTCATTCCATTTATTCTATTTGGGATTGGAATTGCATGAAGCATTTTAACTAATGTCTTCATTCCTTTCATAGAAACATTCTCAGGATTTACAATTAATGCATTACCTTTTGAAAAAATATGATTTGTAGGAATAAACGTGTCTAAAAATGGCTGTGTATGATTTGCATAAATAAAATAGCCTGTATCCTTATATGGTTTTACGTTTTCTTTTCCAACATATTTTATTTTGAATTTTACTTTAGGAGTAAGAAACTTAATTGGCAATGAAATAACATAAACAAAAGCTTCCCCTATCCTCCAAAAAATATTTTTATGAATGTATTTATAATTTTCATCAACGACATCAGGCTTTATTTTGGCAGTTGAAAATTCATCTTCTAATTCATTTTCATAATATATAACTTTTGGCATAGAATTTGCTTTCAATACCTATAACAACTCCTTTAGTTTTGCTGGATCAGTTGTATACTTTAATGGCTCATGGTAAAAATCCTCGTATGTGTCCTTCCACATTTCATAATTAGTATTCTTCATGTTGATTGCGTTTTCTCTATCTGAAAGACCTCCACTTGGATAAATCGCTGGAAGGATATTTACTGTATACTCCTGTATAGGAAAACCATCAAATCCAATATAATCACTATCTTCCATAGTTATAAATATAGGAAGAACTGGAACTTTATTCTTTACTGCAATTTTGTATGCACCATCTTTAAGTGGCTTTGGTTTTCTATAGTTCCACCAAAGACTTTGTTCTGGATACATCAAAATAAAATCTCCTGATTGAAGTGCTTCACTTTGCGCGTCCAAAAACTCCATCATAACATGCTTATTACTTGATAAAGGCATAGTATAACAGTTTCTCATTAAAAAGCCATAAAAACCCGGAAAATTTGTATAGTTTCCTTCTCTAATTACTTTATATAGATACTTTTTATTTTTATAATGAACTGTGTCTCTAAAAACCTTTTCGATTGTAAAACAATCAAAAGGATTAAAGTGATTGCAGGTTACGATTGCTCCAGATTTGATTTCATTCCAATTTTCTAGTCCATTTATTTTCTTTATAATTATCTTATTATTTTTAAGCATTGAATTAAAAAATTGCTTTCCAACTGAATATGCAACTTTCGTTTTAACCTTGCTTAGGTACTTCTTACGAAGATAATCTACTTGACCTGGAGTAAGAACAATAGTTGGAGGATCTTTTTCTAAGTCAACGTCAAACTTTCCTTCTTTTTCATATTCTTTCATTAATTCTAATACTTCTAATCTATCTTTTGCTTTTTCAGGCACATTACTATCAGACATTTTTACACTTGTCTCACCATCATTTACGCTTACTTCAACATTGAATTTTTGATTTCCTAAAAAGTCAGATATTTTCTTTTTTGGCATATTATCACCTCAAATAATTATTTAACTCTATCGTCCCCAACACACCCTGCTTCTATTACAGCAAGCTTTTTTAGTCCTTCATATGCTTCTGTGTCTTTTTCTTTTTCGTCATTTGTATAATCACTTTTCATTTTTAATATTTCATTATAATACTCTGTTTCTTTGGCATATTCCCAAAAATACTCTTCATATAAAATACCATCGTAGTGCCACGGTTTAAGTGATAAATTATAGTGAATCAAGTTAATCTTTTCGCCTTCATTATATAATTCTTTAAAAGGCATCTTATCCCACGTATCACTTATTATTTTTACTCTTCCCTTGCAAATTCTATTTAGGTAGTCTTGGTCCTGTGCAACTTTAAACTTAATTGTATCAAGAAGATAAACAAATTTTCCTTGAAAGTCGCATCTTCTCATTTCCCTAAGATTCATTATTAGAATTCCCGCATTAAAATAATTCTTATAATTGTTAACTCCAACAACTTTTTCAGCATACTCTTGGAATTCAAATGTCGTTTGTATTACACCATCTGGAGCAGCACCTACTAGGTTATCGCCAATATCTATATTATATAAATCTGCAATATCAGACAAAATTGCAATATCACTGTCTAGATATAAAGCTTTATTAAACTCTGGGAACAAGTCAGCAATAAATAGCCTAAAATATGTAGATTTTGAATAATAGTCTCTTGTGTATAGCTTATTTGATATTCTTTCCATGTGATTTGTGACATTCACGAACTCTATTTTTATATTTTCCGTTTCATGTTTCATTATTCTCTTAATATTAAAGTCTGATATATTGTTATATAACACTTTTATAAGGTACAAATTGTCTTTGGAGCAATTCTTGCAAAGACTTGCTAATGTAACAGATAAAAATGGTATATAGCCATCATCAACTGCAAAAAAGATTGGAATTTTATTTATATTATTCATTACTACACCTTTCTACCTTCATACTCTTTTTTTAACGTGATATATTCATCTAAATCCTTATCAAATCTTGTACATCTATAATATTTGTGAACATCATCAATGTGCCACTGCTTAACATTTACGACCTTAAACCATGGCCAAAGAAGAAGTCTTTTGCAAAAATGACAAACGAGAGTGTCTTTTCTGTCAAATTTAGACTGTTCATTGTATCTTCTAGGTAAAAAACTCATCTTAGTTTTTGAACGATAAATTGCGTCTTGATCTGCAAATAGCATCTTTTTAGTCTTTATAAGTTCTCTAGCCTTCTCTAAAAGTTTTGTTTCTCTAATTTTTTTCATATTGAATAGAAGCATTCCTGCATTAAAATAGTCTGGCCATATTAGCCAACAACCATATTTTTCCTTAACGGCAAGAAACTCAACTTTTGAAACATCTTTATTGTATAATTCAGCCAAATCATCAGATATCATCATATCTATATCAAGATATAAAAGTTTATCTGGTATATCCGGCACCAGATCTGCAAGAAGCCTTAAAAGTGTATATGGTGTACAATAGGCAGTTTCATTCTTACAGTTTTTGAACTCTCGCTCATAAATCTCTGTTACATCCACTTTAGTTACCAAATTATGAGAATTCTTGGATTTCACCACTTTATTCAAAAAATCTACTTGTTCATCGGAAATTGGAGCATATTTTTCATCTATTCTTGTTAAATCCATAGTAAAAATATAGCAATTAATTGTTTCTTTTGTCCTGTTTGTAATTGATATTAATTCTGTAAGTGCCCCATCAAATACCTTCTCATTCCCGAGAAAGCAAAATGTTTATCATTCCTCATTCCCCTCTCGCGTGATAGTATTATACCACAAATGTGCCTTCGTTTCAATTACTCTGGCATGTACACCAATGCTCTATTTCCATATTTGTAATTACAATTTAATAATATATTTAATAAAAATAGTATATAATAAACTTAAGGAGATGAAAAAAATGCGAGTACATTGTGATTACTGTGGAAATTATATAGATGACACCGAAGAAAAGTGTACCTATTGTGGTGCACCAAATAAAAGTGTAAGACGTACTGGTGTTAATGTTCCAAAAACAATCGAAGAATTAAAGCAATGGTATATAGATATGAATTTGCCCGATGAAAATACTACAAGGTTTTTCATTGGACGTGATTATGCAGGTCCACGAGCATTTGGTATATACAAACAAGCTGATGGCGATTTTGTCGTATATAAAAATAAATCTGATGGTACAAGAGCAACTAGATACGTTGGAAAAGATGAAGAGTATGCCGTACATGAGTTATACCTTAAGCTAAAGGAAGAAATTCAAAACCAAAAAATGCATAACTCAAGAACTTATAGCTCTCCCTCATCAAGTTCCCAAGGTGTAAATTATAATAATTCATCTCAAGGGAACAGTTATTCTTCGTATTCAACAAACAAAAAGGGTACTCCACTTTGGGTAATAGCAACCATCCTTGCTGTTTTAATTGTATTTGGCATGATACTATGTTGCGCTATGCCAGGTTCAGGTGGAGGATATGGAAATTATAATTCAAACTATTGGAGTAGCAACTACGATGGAGGTTATAGTAGCAGCTCTAGTTATGGAGGCAGTAGTAGCAGTAGTAGCAGTAGTAGCAATTGGGGCTCAAGTAGTTGGGATAGTAGTTGGGACTCATCTAGTTCATGGGACTCATCTAGTTCGTGGGACTCTGGATGGTCTGATTGGGATTCTGATTGGTAAAAATAGGGACAGTCTTTAAAAGACTGTCCCTTATCTATTTCACGCGTTGCCTTTTTTCTTTGACTTAATAACAGCAAAAATAACTACTATTCCAGATATTGCGACAAACACGTAAAAATTCATACATCTTACCAATAACGTAATACTACTAATTAATTTTTCAGGTATGATATTACTGAATAATCCAATATATGCTGCTTCAGATACTCCAACAGCACCAGGTGATGGAATACCAGACACTGTAGCATAAACAATAGATTGAAGTGAAGTAATCGCAAACCATGTCTGTTCATTTAAGCCAATAGCTCTGTAAGCCCAATATGATATTAAGTAATACAATGAATATTGGAAATAATAAATAATTAGTGTTTTTATAATTATCTTTTTATTTTGCTTAATTAAAACTGCATCTTCTTTGTACTTCCCGGCTTGTTCTTCAATTTTAGCTAATCTCGATTCAGACTTATTCTTTGCTTTAGTAATTAGTGCTTCACTATGTGGAAGTTTTAACTTCTTAATACGTTTGATTTTCTTTTCGTAATGTCTAGAAACACACCTTTTTACAAAATTAGCAATTTTGTCAGATATTTTTGTAGAAAACATTCCAACCATAAATAGAACAATTGCACATGTATTAATAAATGTTCCAAAAATGAAAAATATAAGCAAACCAGTTGTCATGTATTGATAATTAAAAATCAAATTAAATAGTGACAACGTAATAGTTACGAATAGAACACAAGTAATATTTATTAATAAAGTGAACATACTGCTTCCAACGCTAATTCCATCTTTGTGCATGTAATATACCTGCATTGGTTGTCCACCGTGAAGCTGCTGGCGTAATTGCGCTAAAGAAAAATCCTATTAAAGCATATTTTAAATTCTTTAAAAATGTAGATTTTTCGCCTAGGTGTTTTAACATTCTTCCGAATATTAAGCGCTTCCATACACAAAAAGACAAACATTGTTAGTAACCCTATCGCAATGAACTCCCATTTTGAATTACTAAGTATCCTTAAAATCTCATTTCCATCCTGGTCTTTAAAAATAATCCAAAATGTTAGAACAATAAGACCTACAAACACTGCAAAGTTACGTATATATGAAATAATTTTTTTCTTATCCAAGTTATTACTCCCTTAAAAACAAGTTATAGTTGTTTCATAATATCATCTTTTGATATTCCGAAGTTTTTCTAACTCCGCAATTTCGTTTCTAATTATACTTATCTTTTCACCAATTTTCAAGTTTGTTACACTTTTTATGTCATCTGCTATAAATGTTCCTTTTGTTGATATAGTAGTTATAACATTTCTTCTTTCTAATTCGTCATAAGCCTTTTTAACAGTATTAGGATTTATTCCTAAATTACTGGCAAGTTCTCTAACACTTTCTATCTTTTGTTTTGGCTTATAGATGCCAAGTGTAACAAATCGCTCAATTTCATTTATAATTTGCTCATATATCGGAGTACGGTTTGAATAGTCAATATTTATCATAATTTATTATCCCGCTCCCTTCATGTTAGTCTACATTTAGCATCTGCATATTTGGCTCAGCTTCAGGATTTATAGCTTCACCTGATTTTATAAAATTATTAACAGATTCATTATGTTCTGTTGCAAGTAATTTGTAAAAACCAGCTATGTCGTTAGTAAAAAATGGATTAATTCTACTACCATTGCAAGTAAGTATTATAAATGGCTTTTTAATATCAAAACCATCTTTTTCATGGCTTATTATAAAATCGCATACTTTACTACCAGCTATATTAGGATAGCAAATTAAGTCCTCAATATCAAACCTTACCTCTTCCTCAGTAGGACGTGGAAGCACCCTGTCTACTCCATCATAGAACACTTCTTTTTCTTCTGTTTCATATTTATATGTGGTAAACTTAATTCTTGGATTTTTCATTACAATATAATCTGCCAAGTCCTCATAATGCTCAACCATCCAAACTCCACCATTTTCAATCCAATTTCTTTCCGTCATTACCATTCCACCGATTTTTGCACAAGCGTCTGCATTAAACATATTCGCTATTACACTCGTAATATTCTCAAATCCTGCATAAGAATAATCGCATATTATCAATTTATGATTTTTATACGTCACAAAATTTAAGTAATATGGCATTTTTGAATTAGTCAGCTTTTTATAGTACTCACCATATGTAATTCCTTCTAAATCTGTTCTCAATGCTTCTTTTAATGCTTCTTTTTGATCATAAGAAAGTCCCCTATTCTCTAAAACCGGCAAATAGTTATAATTATCTAACTCCATTTTATTTTCTGCATAGTTATTTATATCTTTTATAAATGTATCTGGAATTGTCATACTTACAGGATACGTTTTTCCGTTTAAATGTTTAAGAGTGATATTAGCTTCTCCTCTGCCACGCGCTCTAAAATCAAATACTACCCTCCTATCTATTCCATCAGAAAGTAATTTATAAATTGTGTTTTTATCATCAATTTCAAGACCATAACTATATGGACCTTTATAAGAGATACTTAGTGAATCAATTGTAGCTTTATCTATATCTTCAACCTTAAGCTTCACTTTTTGCAACTCATCTAAATTTGCAACAACAAGTTGGAAAAAAGCAAACATTGCTAAGCATGATACTATAAACGATATAACAGTTATATGTGCCTTAACTTTCTTAGCTGTTATCATATCAAATAAAAAGTAATAAACGGCCATAATAACAAAAAAGAAAACTAAAGGAAGAAGCCCAGCATTATAAAGTCTTGTAATATATAAAAACGCTATAAATGGAGTTAAAGTTAAACACTTAATAATTAGGTGCAAAGGTAAGTTCTCATATGATTCCTCTGCAAATTCATATTTTTTTCTTCCAAACAAGATGACACCTAAAGCAATATATAAAACACTTAAAGCTATCATCTTTATCATAGAAACTCGATTATAACTATACTCTATTGTTCCATCCATAACTTCAAGTATCATTGAAGGAGCAGTAAAATTGTATGGTTTATAAAAAGATAATTCCAGATCGTTTTCTTCATAATAATTTTCATAATTTTCCTCGTAACTATACTCTGAGTTATAAAACTTTGAGCTTTCAAAAGTAAAAGGAACTAAGAATAAAATTAGCAAAACACTGACTATTGTTGCAAAAATATTCCCCGAAAAACTAATTGCTAAATTACATACAGTAAAAACAAAAATATAGGCTATTGTAAAGAACAAAAATACGTCCCAAATCATTCCACCAAACAATATACCATTTAGAACAACTCTAGAAATTAATAAACTTAAAATCGCAGTTATTGCTTGAATTGCAATAATTAGAACTATTCCACCAATTGTGTTTGTAGAAAATATGGTTTTTCGAGATATTGGCATACCACCTATAAAATCACAGCTTTTCTTTTTAAATACAAAGTTAAAGAGTGCTATGCTAAGAACTACTGGAACAATGTACATAAAAAAGATATTAAAAAATCCTAATTCAGCAAAGCCCACTATACCCAAATGTTCATCACTCATCAAAAGCACTAGCGAAGTAAATACTGGTACTAAAAGTGATATGAAAATGATTAATGCTTTTGACTTTTTAAGATTTTGAAGAAAGTAATCTATATTAAACAATCGAGTTAAATTCATATCCAAGCACCTCCATTTGGTAAATAAATATTTCTTCAAGAGTAAGTGGTAAAAAGTCCAAAATAACTGGATTTAATGCATTTAAGTCTTTTTCATACTTTTCTCTATCACCTTTAATGATGATAGTTGCAACACTTCCACTCTTCTTGAAACTTAGTATGTTGTAGTTTTCAAAATCTTTTTCAGAAAAATCATTTGCAAGTGAAATCTGAATCTTAAACATATTTGTTTTAAGTGAATCAATTTCACTTTCAAATATAATTCCGCCTTGATATAGTAATCCAATGTTATCGCAAATATCTTCAAGCTCTCTTAAATTATGAGACGCCATAATTATTGTTGTCCCCTCTTTTGTCATCTGCTCGGCAATCTCTTTTTTAAAGTAGGCACGAACTACAGGATCAATTCCATCAAATGTTTCATCTAAAAAGATATAGTTTGCATTGGTACAAAGTGCACAAATAAGAGCGAGCTGTCTTTTCATTCCCTTTGAAAAAGTACTTACTTTTTTATTTACTGGAAGTTTCAAAGTATCCGCCATACTCTTTGCTCTTTCCAAATCAAAGTTTTTATAAAGCTTTGAATAGAAAGTAAGTGTATCTTTTAATGAATAATTCCTAAAAAAGAATAAATCATCTGAAACATAGCAAAGCTTTTGTTTAAGCTCTCCCTCATCATTTAATTTAACATCATCAATTTCTATCTCCCCAGAATCTTTTTTAAATATGTTCATAATGACCCTAAGAAGTGTAGACTTCCCTGCACCATTTGCACCGATAAGTCCATATATAGTTCCCGTCTTGATGTTACAATTCAAGTTATTTAGAACTTTATTGTTTCCAAAAGACTTATTTAGACCTGTAATCTTAATCATTTGGTCGCATCCTTTCACAAAAATATAACTGTACTATTTGTACTAGTACAGTTATATAATAGTATTCCATATTTGTCAATACAATAGATAAAATGTGTCTAAAGCGCAATAAAGGCTGGTATTAGCCAGCCTTTAGAAATATATCTAGTTATTCAACTAAATGAAATATAGTAAAGAAGTCATTCATGCTAGTAAACCTCTGATAATAAAGCATTGACGTATCCAAAACAAACTCAAACCCACTCTCGTTATAATCTTCAACAGCTTTCTTCAGCATCATTCCACTTTTACGTGCAAACCTGTTTCGACTGTAATAGCCAAGGGTAATATGTGGTGTGAATGGATATGGCAGTTCATAAATCTCATCAAAATAACGATACAAAGCGATTAACTTTTCATATTCTCCCTCATCCTTTGGAAGAAGTGTAAGAACAAGACTCGTATTTACCATGTTAATAATGTAGTTTGTCTTCATAGCAATTTCTTGCCTAACAAGTGGAATACGGTGAAGTTTATCTTTAATGCTTGAAAGATTTTTTTCCATGCGTTTAGATACAGCTAGCTCATCTTCTCCATTTGACAAATCATGTAGTGTCATATGAAAAGTGTTATCATGTAGGCTTTCACAAAAACAATCCTTGGCAATAACTCGAATTGTTTTAGCCATTTCTGCTACACGCTTTTTAACATCCTCTGGCAAATCAAATACTATTGTGTCTCCAAAAAACTGACTGAATCGATTTGCGAGTCCTACCTTCTTTCGAACTGACTCACTTGGTTCAAAATGGTCTACATCAATATCCAAAGTTGGAACTTCAAATGAATTGACTCTCTCAATAAACTCAAAATAATTTTCCATAATGAGTGCCTCCTTCTCAATCTGTAGAAGTCGTTATAAGTTATTTTTACGAGGGCATTCTATCATGATTTTGCATTAATCGCAAGCCAATTAGCGTTTATATATTAGTAATTTTTATACTATTAATTTGGCAATACTTTCCGGAATACTCCTTGGTGTCCTTATAAAACTACACTCATGCTCTTTTAGAAAACTATATGGATATTCATTGTTTTTAAACTTCTTAATAAGCTTTAACTCCATATCTCTATTTGAATATATTTTTAAATTAGCTCTAGTCACTTCACATTTATATAATATTTGTGAATATGGTGCACCAACATAAATAAAGACTATATCCCCCGTCTTCATGTCTTTTGGCTGTTTGTACCAAACAAACCTATCATTATTTTCAACATAACTAATTACATCAAACATTGAAATATTTGAAGGAACTATATAGTACCCAGATTTTACAGTCATTTTATAGCTGTCATCAATTAGATTGTATGTTTCTTTAAGCTTTGTATTTTTATCTAATATAATTGTTATCCAGCTATCTTTGTTCATATGAAAACCAGGAAAAATAGTTTCGTAGTCAATTAGCTCTTTTGACAAATTTTTATCTATATGTAAGTCAATTACTTCAATATAGTCATCATCCGAATAGCTTTCTTTATTTAACAATGGGTGATTCGATGTCATACCTGCTTGCTTCATTCTCTTAATCGTAGATGTCACAAAGCTTTTTTCTTTTATTTTCATGATTACGCCATACCACTTTTTGTTATCTTTGTTTCTAAAGACAGCACCATCATAATCATCCCACAAAAATTCCAACTCATCACCATATTTTTCCTTGACATATGACATTATTTTCTTAGCAGAAACACTTTTAAAAGAATCAAGCATTGTACACTTTTCAGCAAAGTCTTTTAACAGTTCTTCATATTCTTCCCTAATTTCACCAACAAACTTTCCACTAGAGTCCTCTACATCTACAAGTGCATACTCTGTACCATCAAAGTTGTCAATAACTTTTGATATGACAGACGTGTCAGTAACATCAATAACAATCGAAAAACCATCTGCATGCATATTTTTTTCAAATCTATATTTGTTTTTAATTTTTTCGAATCCAAACTTTTGAAGTTTTTCAAAATCAATTGTTCTATTCTTAAGAAGTATTTTCGTTAAATCTTTCACTTCAATCTATCCCCACTTAGAACACCGTATTATTTATTCAACAAGAACTGTATCTTTAAGGACAATAACATCCTCATTTGTATCCTTTATTTCTTTTAAAATCTTAGGATCATCATCTATAACTATTATAATGCTTCCATCTCTCTTTAGGTTTTTGATAAAATCTTTTTTTAATTTTGATGATTCTTCCATATTATTTGCTTCTCTAGAAAGGATTACTCTATTTTCTTTTTTAAAGAATGGAGCATATTTATCAAGCCACCCCTGCTTTTGCTCATAACCTTCTGTCATCCTTGTAGCAGAAAGTATAAAAAGCTCAACATTAGGCATTTTTGAAATATCTTCAAGCTTCTTTATGCTATCAAATAGAGGTCTTTTAAGATGATAATTATATGGTACGCCAACATTGTAATCCGCAATGACTCCATCCATATCAACAAACAATCTAATTTTTCTGTCGCCATACTGTTCTAAAAGTGATTTCAAAAACATAAATCTCACTCCTTTTCTAAAAGATTATATCAAAATTCGCTACCATACAACAGGTTTTCGGGGACACGACGGTCACACCTGCTGACCAGATCTGACCGTCGTGTCCCCAAAAACCTGGTCAGCAGGTGTGACCGTCGTGTCCCCAAAAGTATGCTAGCTGAGCAGGCCATCTACTAGTAGCTTTCCTACATCCTCAAATATTTCACTACTTGAGACATCTTTTTGCATTTTAATTCTATAAAGGGCCGTTGAATATGTTGTTCCAAAAATGAAATATGCTACATTATCTGAGTTTACCTTTTTGAACTCACCATTCGAAATGCCTTCGTTTATAACATCTGCTATCTGCTTGCAAAACTTATCTATAGCATTTTGGCATTTTAAAGCTCTTTCATTTTCTCCAAGGCTATTACTTATTACTACTGTTAAAAATTCCTCATACAATACAACTATCTTAATTAAAATAAGAATTATAGCTTCAAGTTTTTCTTTTGCTGTTTCTCTATGTCTAAATTTTATCTCAATGCTATTTCCTAAAAGTTTAAATCCACTATCTAATAGCGTATCAAATATTTCTTCCTTCGTTTCAAAGTGATAGTATAGTGAGCCTTTTGCAACACCGGAAACAGCAGTTATTTCTTCTATTCCGGCGTTGTCAAATCCCTTTTGTGAAAATAATTTAATTGCAGTTTTAAAAATTCTTCTTTTTGTTTTATTCATAACAATCCTTTACTTCTTAATTCCATCAATTATTTCATTTGCATATGTTATTAAAATAGTACCTGGCTCATATTGCTCACCTGAATTAGTTACTCTAACTTTATATTTTATAGTAGAAACAGTCTTATCCGGTGCCCACTTTGGACTATATGGATTCCAATATCCAATTGTAATCTTTTGTCCGTTTTGGTCTCTTAGATATCCACTATTGCTTGCTTCATGCAAATATTCAACATACGTCATATTGTTTGGAATAGCATCTTCTATTTCTAAACCGTATTTTATTCCGTCCTCATATAGTTTCTTATTGTCAATCTTAAGTGTGACTTCAACCATGTCACCAAGATTTGGTAAAGCGCTACTATATGTCTTTGAAATAATATATTTTTTACTTGGAACATCTTTAAAGTCTACTGGCTTATATTGCTCAATCATAAACTTTAAGTTGTCTGTCTTAGCTGTTAGTCTAATACTATCCTTACCCTTTATAGCTACTCTTGTAAGCCCAATATTTCTAATTGCAATTTCTTCATCTTTACCATTTACATTTAGAACTATTTCGCCAGGTGTGAAGTTCTTCGAAAGTGCATTTTGAATATAATATAGTCTTATGAAGTTGTAGTTTTCTGGAAGCATGTTTTCTTTATTCTTCATGTATTCTTTGTATGACTCTTCTATATCCTTTTTATTTAGCTTTATCTTAAGTATTAACATTAGTTCATTTTCATTATCATCTAGTCTAGAAGTCTGAGCGTTAATAATAGAATAAAGCTCGTTTGCATCATCATGACTTCCAAAATCAGCAAAGGCAAGTGCAAGATATAATACGTCCTCCTTCGTATAAGAAGAACTATCATTTATTAAATTTTCCTTTTGTTCTCTTAGTTCTTTAAGTGTTGCCATGTTCATATTAACTTTCGCCCATAGTCTTGCCATTTCTCCAAGTCTTACTTCTATTTTATCAAGTGCATCATTACTATTTAATCGAATTGATTTCGTAGCAAGCATTCTTAAGGCAAGTCTTGCATCGTCTGAAGAATTATCCATTACTTTAAAAATCATTTTATCTGCATCATAGAAATAAGATTGTTTATATTCAAATGATTTTCCGTTCCAAAGATCACTCAAAATTCTTCTAACTTCATTTGATATGACTCTAATATCGTTTCTATCATGGCTATATAAATGACTTACTTCAAATAATGTTGGCATTATTTTTGCAATATCTTTATTTAGAACATATAAATAACCTCTATTTGATACTATTGAAATCTTGTCTCCAATATTTAGTTCCAAATCTTCTCTAATTGTTGAATCAAATAGACTCTCAGTAATTTCAATTTCATCAATTAAAGTGTCTTTTGCTCCTTCACAAGTACCAACTAATTTCAATTTATACTTTCCAACTTTTTCGATTGGCTTTTCAACCTTATACGAAATAACATCCTGTGCTTTTGAACTTGCTGTTCCGCTTTCAACTACATTACCCGACTCATCCGTTATTTCAATATCATACTTAACATCTTTTCCTGGATATAGTTTTGAAAAACTCTTTACATCAAATGCAAAATGTTCTCCAGCTAAATACCTATCTTTAAAGTTCAATGCAACAAAGAAATCTTTGCTTACCTTTATCTTCTTTTCTTCTGCAAACACTTTAAAGTTGTCTGAAATTGCTTGAGCCTTAATTGTCCACTCAGTGATATTATCTGGAAGTTTTACTCTGATTTCCGCATTACCATTTTCATCTGTGACAATACTTTGGAAAAATGCAGTTATCTTTAAGTCATCGCGAACTGCACCTTCTTCATCGCCACCTCCGCCACCGCCAGCATCATCCATTGCCATTTCGGTAGCAGCTAGGTTTCTTACTCCATTTGTATCCGCTTTTGTTGCTGCTTGAGAATACTCTTTAGTAGAAGTATATGAGGCACTTAAATTATATTGATTATATACAGAGCTTAAAATATTTGCATATGACTGGCCATTTGCATCAATAAAAGCAGTATCAAGTGCAGAAAGATTAACTCCAGCTTTTACCCCTTTGCCTTGATCAGTAACTTTAATCTTAATTACTGCTTCATCTCTTGGTGCATAAACATCTTTATCAAAAGAAATATTCACATCAAGTTTTACTTCATCTTCGCAAAGCTTAATTTCGTTTGGCGACCACATTTTAAATGATCTAAAAGATAGTCCATCACAAAATCTTATAGTTGAATAAGATTGTGGAACGTATGCTTTTAAAGTATCATAACAAATTGTGTGTGACCAAACATTCGCACCCATTTCTTTTGTAAATGTAAAGTGAGGTCTTTCACCTTTGTTTCTAATTATCTTATTTCCTTCTGCTGATACTAATAGTGTATAGAACTCAAACTTAGAGTAATCATTAAGTCTTCTTCCATCTTCATCGTACAAATAGAAATATACCTCATCCCCTACTTTAAGTTTGTCATTTCTTTCATACGAAAGACTGTAATTTAGCTCTGGTAAAATTTTCGGAGTAACATATTCAACTTCTTCATACTCAGATTTATCATTGATAGTTTTATAACTATTATAATAAATTGAACCATCCGAAGAATAACCTAAAGCAAGTTCTTTTCCAGCGTCTGTTACAAGGAATGCATAGAATTTGTAATAACAGTTCTTTTCTTTACTATAATTATCTAAAGTATATTCACCCTTACCGTTTTTAACAGTAATTGTGAAACTCTTGTTTTCAGAGCTAACTGGCACTTCATTATATTCAACTATATCCTGCATTTCTTTTGTGTATTTGTTATACCTTTGCCCTACAACACTTCTTACCATTTTATATGCTTTTGCATTTACTCTAACAGAATCATTTGCAGGCGTATCTTTATCTAACGAAAGATGTTCCTTAATATCTATGTGATAATTATTCTCGTCAACAATATATTTGATTTGAGCTTGTGCATAATTTTTATATGGGTATGCTCTAAAAGATACTTCGTGTTGTTCTGAGTCAATTAGTTTATTTAGAACCGTCATATTTAAATACTTTGGTTCGATAGAGATAACATTTTTAAGGTTTATCGGCGCCTTAATCGTAGCATTTCCAAGTTCATCAGTTTTAATGGTTCCAGTAACCATCTCATATTCGCTAATGTACTTATTTCCAAGAGAATATTCAAATTCCTGATTTTTAAGAGGAGTTCCATCGTATGTTTCTGCTTTAACGTTAACTATTGTCGCATCTTTATCAATGTATGCTTCTTTTTCGGATTCAACCGAAATATTGTATTGCATTAATTCATAGTTTCTAACTTGTGCATACGCAGAAGTTACTAAATCATCTTCGATGTAAAGATCAAAATCTAAATAGCTATCATTGTCTAGCCCTTCTATAACATACTCTCCATCAAATGAACCTACGCTACTTAGCTTAAGTGGAATTTCAACAATAACTTCATTCCAATTTGCGTTTACTTTTAAGGTTGCACTTTTAACATCAACTTTTCTATTTTTAGCATATCCCCAGAAGTAAACTGTCTCGCCTGGCTTATATGTATTTCTGTCAACATACAAGTACCCATTATTGAATTTCTTATATGATGTTAACCTATTTTCGCCTTTATCATAGCTATATAATTGAGATGAAATGTCAAAAACAAGCGAAGTATCATTATTTTTGAATTCAACATAGTTGAACTTATCATCTACTTCTTTAATAATCTTGCTATATTCTTCAACATATAAAACCCCGTCTTCATCAGTTGTTCCAAGTTTTTTGTTATTAACATATACATCTACGCTATTATCTTTTCCATCTTTTCCTTTATATAAGAATATGAAATTATCTCTTGATATAACACTGCAATTTGCCGTTGTATCGTTAACCTGAAATACTGCACTACTATATTCTTTATTTAGTTTTAAAACAACTAAATAATATCCTTGTTCTTTAATAGAAAGATTTAGGTTTAGTGGTATTTCTTCGCTGTACCAATTTTTCTTTTGCTCTTTTGCTTTATCGTATTCCGCTTTTACAATATCTTTTAAGTCTTTTTCAAATACTGTGTCGAATTCTTTTGATTCATAATAGTTCTTCGTTTTTTCAATGTATACATAGTCCTGACTTGCCTTAATAAACTCATCTTTTGAGCCAAGATTTATTACTTTAACATTTGCTTCTTCAATTGTAAGCGCTTTATTTAAGTTTAGATAAAGATTCATTGTGAAATCTATATCTGTTTCAGGCTTGTATACATTTATTAGATTTAGATTTGCTGAAACATCACTTTGCTTATAATTTTGTATTGTAAAAGAAAACGTGTAATCTTCTGCCAAAGCATTACCATCTGTATCCTTCAAGCCTTTCTTAATTGTAATTGTATATGTTTGTTCAGCAGTTAAGTGAGCTGAATGTTCAAAACGATAATTATATGTATATGAGGATTTCCACTCTCCATTAACAATTGGTGAAATTTTAGCATAATCTTTAAGAGGAGTATCCTTAGATATTTCTCCATTAAATCTAATCTCTGGAACGCCAGTTTCACTTAAATATCCATTATTGCCAGGATATGTATATTCTACTTTAAAAACTTTTTCTGTCTGAAAAGCCCACTTTTTAACTCCATCAGTGGTCTTTTCTTCTACTTGATAAATTTGATTATCTTCTAGGCCATCAACTACATTTAATGTATACGCTTTAGGTGAGTGTTCTACCACAGTAAAGTCTTTATATGGCTTAATTGAAAATGTATTTTCAACATATTCACGTGACACATCATTTTCAAACTCAATATCAAAGCTTGCATTCTTTGGAATAACATTATTCTTTTCATCTTTACATGTTATCTTAGCTTCAGATAATTTATTAAACACTATTTTCTCCTTTGTCTCATAACGATCGGACTCTTGCGTTATAATCATAGGTTCATCATATACCGGCTCAGGTATTGTTATTTCTTCATTCGTACAACCCGAAAAAATAAACAGTCCTAAAAGAAAAATATACTTTAAATAGTTCATATCATATCCTCCCATATATTCTATTTACCTTTTTCAAGCATTCGTGCTAGTTTTGTTCGTTTAACCTTCATTGCACCTTTTGGACAAAACTCCTGGCAGCAAAAACATGAAATACACTTTTTTCTATCAATCACTGGCTTCTTATCTTTCATTGTAATTGCACTTGCGGGGCAAATATTTTTGCATTTTTCACAACCAATGCATTCTTCCTTATTGACCTCTGGTTTTGACCTTAAAAACTTTTTTGCAAGCCTTCCAAAAAGCTTTGAGTCATCTGTAAATGGCAAAGCCTTATGTGTTTTTCTTGTATCAAAATCTTTTACAACTAACTCATCTATATTCACATTACATTCGATATCATGAACATCCTTTGGAACAAATCCTCTTTTAAATGATTCTTCGATAGTTGGAACATTTTCCATTGCAAGCCCTATTATGTGTGCACAAACATAATCTAGTTTATATTGATTTTTTGAGGCAATTAGTAATCCAACTTGCTTTGGAACTCCTGCAGTTGGGCCATTACCTTCCATTGCTAGAATTCCATCTACAATTGTAAGCTTTGGTTTTAGATATTCATTTAGGTCAATTAGCATATTTGCGAAATCATTATAGTTTGGATATCTAAAATGAAACTCTTGTTTAATTGTACCTGGAATAATTCCAAAAAGATTTTTAACACCACATGAAAGAGCCATCATTCCATGACTCTTTAGCTTGCAAAAATTAATAACTGCATCCGCATCCTTTAGATACTCTGTCATTGAAAACTCTTTGCATTTTAAGCCATCTGGAAATTTAATCTCTACTCCGTTAAAATTATTATTTAGCATAACTCCAAATTGCTCTAATTCTTTTATTCCAGTAAGTTTATATATTTGATTTATGTATATCTTTGAAAATGGTCCTCCTGGACTATCTCCCACTGTAACATTTGCACCTTTATCGATTATTCTTTTGCACAAATCTAAAAGAAGTTTTGGGTGTGTTGTGCATGCTTTTTCTGGTCCCATCCCTGCAACTAAGTTAGCTTTAATTGCAATATTCATTCCCGGCTTAATAAAATCTAACCCCCCACATAGATTTAAAACTTCATCCATAGATTTATGAATTTTTTCCTCTTCATAATCTTCACATCTGCTTACGGCTACAATATCTTCGCTCAAATTATCACATCCTTTTTTCAAGGCTTTTTTTCATATAAATAATACCTCAAAAGTAGGATTTTTTCAACATTCCGGACAAAACGGGACAACCTTTTTTGACTCAACATAAATCTTTGTCAAGAAAGATTGTCCCGTTCTATCATCCACGAATTCAGTTATTCACCGTAAATATATCTTAATTCTACAATAACTGTTGCCCGGATTCCAATAATTCCAGTGATAATAAATAGTATCCTTATTGTTATTTAACGCCTTTCGAATTACTTTAAAAACAACACCATTCGCCATAAATTCTTCATTAAATTTATTTAGTTCCTCTGTTGATCCAAACTTAAACTCAATATCATCCATGTTTCCATTTTTAAGCGTAGAAATTAAATAATTTGAAATAACATTTTCATCATATTTTTCAAAATAGCAACCATTCATTTTAAAATAATTATATGAATCATCATGGCAACTTGGATAAACTACATTTATCCTAAATCTTCTTCCCTCTGTGAATGAAAAGAACTGATTAAGAGTATGCTCTGGTAAAAATTTATCATCTGTAACTAATAGATAGTTGTAATCAACGAAATCTTTGTTACTTCCATCCTTCATTTTGTAATGTCCATCTCCCCAAGTAACATCAACCCAATAGTACTTATTGTTCAATTTTACTGCACTCCAAGCATGAGAACTTGGGTCATCATGATTACCTGACAAATGTATACACTCAATACCAACTTTCTCACATAAGTATTTAAAAGTCTTGGCATATCCTGCACAAACCGCTTTTCCATTTAGAAGTACAGCATACATATACTGGTCATCTTCGCTTTTTTCATAAATGGTGTTATTAATAATCCATTCATATATTGCTTTTACTTTTTCATAATCCGACCCTTGCAATTTACTAACAACCTGATTTGCCTTTTCATTCGTTTTACGCATTATTTCCCTTGCATTTTCTGGAATAGTTATTATTACCTTTGTAACTTTTCCTTTATTATCATATGAGAATGAAAATGCATTATTTAGGTAAATCCAATAATATTGAGGCATATCTAATCTAACCGATTCAATAGCAAGAAATACATCTGAAAGATGATTATTATCTAATACAACTTCTGTCTCATAGTTATAACAAGCCTTTTTAATTCTCTCATATATATCTTTTTGAACTGGTGTAAGTGCATTATAATAGAAGTCGCCCTCAATCGTTTTTCTATTAGTTTGAGCTTGATTACTCAAAATTTTAGTTGTTGCAACAGGCTTTGCTGTAGAAGTAACTAAAGAATTTGAAGTAGGTTCATGACCTATTGATGGGTTATAATTGCAATCTATACAATATCCATATAAATAGCTATGCGGCTTTTGCTCGGTATGAGATGAGTCAATTAAGCAATAGCGCATATGAGTGGCTTTCGAGTTATGAATCCACATCGACCAAACATGCTTGTGCATTTCAGCTTGCGAATTAACATTATTATTCCTATACGATATTGCATTTTCAATCAATTGACAGACTTCGGCACGCGTTAAACTTCCCTTGGGGTTAAACATGTGGTCTGCATTGCCCTTTATAAGATTTTTTTCAGCAGCAATTGCAATATACTTTTCTCGATTCTCCGAAATTTTATACCAATCATAAAACTTTAGCAGTGATGAATCTGAATACTCTTCATTTTCTAGTCCAAGGGCTCGAACAATAGCATAAGTAACATCTTCTCGCATAGCATTATTAGCTGGATAATAGTATTTGATTCCTCCAACCGAGTGATAATCCATATAATTGCCCGCAATGCCGATCACTTCATTCGCCCAATGAGAGTTTGGAACATCTTCAAATGAAATTGAGCTACCGCTATTAAGAGAAAGTGATAACACTAAAATCTTTGCAAATTCTGCCCTTGATATACTATCGTTTGGCTTAAAGCTTCCATCAGGGTAGCCAGAAATCACGCCACTTTTATTCATTTTTGTTATTACTTCGTATGCCCAATGATTTTCTGGCACATCAGAGAACGAACCAGCATATGATACACTTATAGTCACAAATATTATTATTAAACAACATAAGTAATAAATTTTTCTCATACCATACTCCTTTTGGTCAAACAGTATCACGTTTTTAGCCCTACGTAATTTGCTTTATTGTAACTTAATCTTACTATTTTATTATATACCTCATTTATACTAGACACAATATTTGCTAAATTCGATTCCTATCGTAGGAGAAAGCTATGCTCACCCCTACAAGAATAATAATTGAACTCTGCGCTTTTATTAGATAAAATTATACATAGAATTAAGGAGGTATCTTAATGAAAAAGAAAATTATTTTAATAATGTCAATTTTATGTTTATGCTTAACTGCTTGTGGAAAAGAAAACAACAACGTAGCAAATAATACTGTGGAAAACAATAATGTTGAAACTGTTACAGAATCAGTAAGCAATGTTGATCAAACAAGACCAGATATAAAGATTGCAAATGTCTGGATGAAACTACCTAAAAACGTAGATTTGCACTGGAGAACAGATGAAAAAAATTCAACTAATTACTCAACAACAGATGAATACAAAAGAGACAACAATATATTTAAATATAGTGAAAGTGTCGAGAATGGTGTAAGAATCACTGCAGAAAACAATGCAATAAAAAATGAGTTTTATTATTATAATTATTTAGGAGATTATAAATGGAGTTCATACGTATATTTCCATAACCAAGGCTGGGATACTTGGTATTTCAATGGTGTATATCCTGCTAGTCCACAATGCTATTGCATGGGAAGACCATATACAATATTAGATAATTATTCAAACACCCATGAAACAATTCATATAGATGGAGTCGGAGATGTTGATACAGTTGTAGGAACATTAGATGAAGGAAATGGCAGAGAATTTACAGTTTATTATTCGAAAGATTTAGGCATGAATGTTAAGATTGAAAACAGCGTACAATCATGGTATTTAACAGAATTTAACACGAACGTATCACCTGAATTTCCACATCAATTGCCAGATATGGAAGCTTTAGCAAAGAATAAAGAGTAAAAATAAAAAGCTCGGAGAAATCCGAGCTTTTTTATTTTATTAATCTCTCTCAAGCACCCATGCATGATCTGCATCTTCACCCGTTCCACTTACTACATGTAAGTCAGTGCGAAGCGTTACTATTGGACGAAGTCCATAACATTCATTATCTATCGAGCCTATCGATTCTGTCATAGCATCTGTACTATAATAGCCCACTCCTAGCGATGGAAATTCAAATCCAGTGAATTGTGGTCTCAAGTTAACTACAGGCGTAGCTAACCAATTCTTTCCACTTATACTACCATTATCATCTATAATGTCACCATAAGTTGTTGTATCTGTTGCATTTGTACTGTCTATAGAATGCCAAGATATTGTTTGCGTATCACCCCTATATTCTTCATGACAGTACACTGGGTGTCCATTAATAGGAGTCATATAGTTTATACCATATTCATCTTGCTTTAATTGGTTCTCCATATCATAGCTAATGTTCTCTCCACTGTCACTATCCCACACATAAAACATTGGTTTTGTGGCTCCATCCACTAAAGATGCTCTATGATTGATCTTTGTATTTGTATCGCTTTCAAATGGTGTTTCATCTCCAGCTAGAAAATATGCATACTTATTCATCGTTTGATCAGAAAAGATAACTTTACCATCTAAATCTTCATATGTCATTGAACGAACAGAACTTGCAAGTTCACTATCTGTATATAAGGTACTCGACATACCATCCAAAATTGCCTTTCCGTGTGTAAAGCCTCGGCTGCCTTCCAAATATATATCATATAAATGTGGTGAAGAATTTGATGTAAGTTGTATTTCATCGCCACTTATATTCCAAACTCTCCATTTAACGTTTGTTTCAGTTGTAAACTCCGCTTCATCAACATCATAATCATAACCAGAATGTAATGCATCTGTTTCATTCATAGTCCATGTTGCACTTGTTGGATTATAATCTACCCAATCACCAACTTTTAGTACAGATGAAGCTGGCACTACTGGATCACCTTCCCATTGTGCATATAATGTTACAACGTCACCTGATGTGAAAGATAAGTTTAGTACTCTTTCTTCATCTTCATAACTATCTCCCGAACCAGATGGGCTAGTGTTCCAGCCTAAGAATGCTCTATCAGAATTTGTGAATTCATTTTCAGTAAGATTCTTTGCTTCACCATATTTCATTTGCATGTTATCCATGGTTCCGCTTCCACCATTACTATCAAATTCAATTTCATAAGTATTATGGCTCCAGAAATATCCAGGCTTTCCATCTAATCCATCAATCCAAGCATAAATACCATGATCAATTTCACCATTGGCATATGCTGTACCATTTCCTCCAACTAACAATCTATTATCATAAAACATGTCGTTTGTAGCAGAAGAATCTGACGGAACGACGAATGACGTAGAAGCATAAATCTTTGTTAATTTAGTAGTTTGTGAAAACATACAAAGCATGTTTGTTACACTTGATGTATCCCATCCTGATAGATCTAATTCAAATGGTTCTGAGAATTTTCCCATATCACTAAACATATACTGCATATCAGTTACTTTACTTGTGTCCCACGAAGATAAGTTACCTACATTAAATTTATTAACTTTATACCCGGCACCAGAGAACAAATTGCCCATATCTGTAACATTTGATGTATTCCACGATGATAAATCTCCTATACTCCATGTTGTAGCATTAGCACCAAATACAGAAAATGTTCCCTTCATACTTTTAACACTTGATGTATCCCAGCGACCTAAATTACCTACATTTATTGATGATGCCGAATAACCAGCTTGAGAAAACATATGTGAAATTGTCGTAACGCTTGAAGTATCCCACAAAGACAAATCTCCTATGCTCCATGTAGTTGCATAGTAGCCAGCATTGAAAAACATATTTTCCATAGTTGTTACACTTGAAGGAGTCCATAAAGATAGATTCAAATTAAATGAGCCCGCTTTAAAGCCTGCATTATTAAACATGTCCTTCATTGTTTTAACACTTGAAACATCCCATGAAGAAACATCTCCAATGTTCCAAGTAGTTGAATTGTAGCCCGCATAAAGAAATACGCAAGCCATTGATGTAACATTTGAAGTGTTCCAATTAGAAAGACCTTTTAGTATGAATTCATCTGCATCATATCCAGCATATAAAAACATACTTGTCATTATTTCAACATTATCTGTTCCCTCAGTTATGCCTAAATCCTTTAGCAAGTCTAATGTTGAAAGTTTTCTAAGGTTTTTGAACATGAATTTCAAATCGCTGTTTAACATTACTCTGCTTGCACTACTCCATAGTTTAATTGTTCCATTGTCAAACCATGCATATATTTCTGGACGTCCTTCAACTCCAACATTTTTTGCTGTAGCTGGGACATCATCTATAGTGAAATCTCCACTCTGCCATTCAAAAGCTGTTATACTTGAATCAGTTGTTGAGTGTATAGCGCCATCTAATCCGGCAGCTCTTTTAATGATCTCATTAAATGAATTACCATTTACATATTGTGCAATTGTTAAATTACTTACATATGTTGCGGTATATGTTGCATCTTCAGTAGCTGCTACAATTTCTGGCGTCCACCCATCAAATATAAATTCTTGTTCACCATCACCTGATTTTGTTGGTGTATCACCACTATACTCAGGCGTTTCACCATATGCTACTTGTGCACTATATAATACTGTATTATCATAATTTTCAAATGTAATAGTATATGCTTCACTATCCCATTGTGCATAAAGCGTTACAACGTCACCAGAAACAAAAGTTAAGTTCTTTATAAATGCTTTATCAGCATATGCATCTCCTGAACCATTTTGCTGTGTATTCCAACTATTAAATGTTTTTCCTTCATAAACATATGTATTTGCAGCAAGTTTTCTTCTTTGTCCATAGTTCATTTGCAATGGATTTCTGTCACCGCTTCCACCATTAGCATCAAACTCAACTGTATAAGTGCTGTAATGCCATAGATATCCTATGTTTCCATTTATACCATCAATTAATGCATACTCGTTATCTACATGACTTGCATCATAAACTGTACCATTTCCACCAGTTAATCTAGTACTACCTACAAACATGTTACTGCTATTAGTTATACCACTTGCATCAAATGAATCTGAAACGTATATCTTTTGAAGTTTTGCATTGTATGCAAACATGTACTCTGCATTAGTTAGGTTAGGAACTGTCCAGCCTGATATATCTATTGTTGTTAAGTCATCGCATCCATCAAACATACCAGACATGTGCATTGGAATAGTTCCTGAACCTGATTGAACTCCTCCATTGCAAGTTGTTAAGTTTGTTGTATCCCATCCTGATAAATCAATTGTAACTAGATCATCACAATCAACAAACATTGCACCTGTGTTTTGTAAGCTTGATGTATCTAAATCTTTTATTCCTGTAATACTTGTCAATTTGCGACAACTTCCAAATGCTCCACTCATATCTGTAACGTTGCCTGTATCAAGTGGAGTTACATTCATGCCAGGCATATTAGCACAATTATAAAATGCTAGGCTCATAGTAGTTACACTGCTACTGTCAAAGTTTGTCCAATCTATGCTACTTACACCTGTGCAATAGAAGAATATTCCTCTCATACTTGTTACATTGTCTGTTGAAGTAACACCAGTATCTGAAACTACATTAATTGATGTTAATCCGTTTAAGTTCATAAACATCATAGAAATGTCATTATCAAATATAATGTTACTTACAGAACTCCAAAGCTTAATTGTTCCACTATCAAACCATGCATAAATTGGAGCTAGTGTTTCTGACTCAACACCAACATTTATTGCTTCAGTGTTTATGATATCATCTGATGGCTTCTCACTTTGGAACTTTATTGATTTGATATTTGAATTTGCTGTATTAGCTGTTGACGCAGTTCCTGTTGCAACTTCTTTTATCTTAGCATTAAATTCTGAACCGGTTAGATACTGCGCATTGATTGGTGCTCTAGTATAAGTTGCCACATAAGTTGCTGAACTAACTACTGCAGTTAATTCTGGAGTCCATTTATCAAACGTATATGAATATGTATCATCTCCAGATTTTGTTGGCGTATCACCACTATATGCTGGCATTTCGCCATATGCTACTTCTCCACTTTGTAAAACTGTGCCATCTTCATTTTCAAATACTATTGAGTACTCATTTACTTCACTTGTAAAAGTTGCTGTATAAGTTGCATCTCCAGAAACAAGTACTAACTCTGGCACCCATGTATCAAAAGTATAACTGTACTGCGCATCGCCAGACTTAGTTGGAGTTTCACCATTATATCCTGGCAAAGTACCATATAAAACTTCTCCACTTTGAAGAATTGTATCGTCATAGTTTTTAAATACTATCATTGCTTTTCTTTGCTCTGGTTCTTCACCTTGTTCTTCCCAGATTGCATATAATTTTAGATTTGCATTTTGTGTATATTTATCTCCACCTTTATACATTACTACAGTTGATGAAGCATCAGTGCTCCAACCTTTGAAAATATATCCTTCTCTTGTTGGTTGTTTAGTTGTAATTGTATAATCTTTATTCTTTGTCTTTTTCTCTGCAGCAGGAGCATTTTCTCCACCATTTGCATTGTAAGTAATATCGTATTTTGTGGTACTACTTGAATGATAACCTGGCGTTGTAGTCGGTTTTTTAATCTTTGAATAGTCCACACTGCCTTTTACATCTTCTTTGATTCTATAAATAACGCATGCCGTCTCTGCTCTTGTCATTTTGTTATTTGATCTAAATGAACCATCTTCATAACCTAGCAAAAATTTCTTTTCCGCATTATACTCTAAAAGATTTTTATCTTGCTGCAATAAATTCTCTGTATCTGTAAAGTCAGGTTCTTTATTTTCTTTATCTAATTTGGCGTTTGTAACCTTCATATTGGCATAAGCAATAAGCCTGCACATTTCTAATCTTGTTATAGGTTCATCCAAATTTGATTCGTTCCATGTTAAATCAATTAGCTTGTTTGTCTTTGCATAAGACATATACTTTTTTGCCCAATGTTCATTTGACTTAACACTATCACCAAACGATTTTTCCTCTGGAAAACACGTTGTTAAAACAAGCTTTAGAAATTCAGCTTTTGTAATTGTTCCTTGTGTTCTATAAGTTCCATCTGGATAACCATTTATGATTCCCAAATCTGACAATTCATCTATTTCATTATATGCCCAAAAATCTTCGGGAACATCCCTAAAGTTTGAAGCAAAAGCAATCGATGCAATTATCAAAATACTTATTATTAGACTGGAAATTATTTTTATCTTATTATACATATACTATCCCCCATAATAATCCTAATTTAATTATATTTGTAATATAATATGAAGTAAAATAATATAAAAAAATGTAATAATACTGAAACAATGCAATTTCGCGATTCCGTAGAGTATGCGAGAAAAATTATACAAAATGTATTGTCATTTTATTTCAAAACTGAATATGATATAATTTTCAGTAATATTGATTAGAACTTGGAGGATTTCATATGAAAAAAATTATTCTTACTGTTGTTGTTACGGTACTTATTATTTGTACTACCATTATTGTAGTCATCAATAGTAGCAAGCCTCAAACAGCCGATTTAACAGCTATTGATATTATTAAAGAAAATGATGATTCAACTACTGATACATCTATCGATGGTAAAAATGACGATAATGAAACGCCAAATTCACAGACCAATGTTAACATTACTCTATTATCTGAAGATAAAATTAATGATAATGATTCTAATGCAATTACGAATACTAGTGATAAAAAACCTACTGACAACGAAATTACCACATTACCTAACAGCAATATAGAAAATTTGTTGTCTGATGATGAAACAATTAGATACATTTATGGCCTAACAAATAGTGACATTGAAAGAATTATGAACTGGGACTTTACTGATAACAAGATTGTACTTCTTAGCTGGTTATTTGAAGAACCATATGACTATTTCGAAGATTATAACCCTAATGGTTACTTTTCGGATGATGGAAAATCATTTATTAGTGTTTCTGATGATGAAGATGAATCAATATTTAAGTATGCTAACGTATCATTTACTCCACCTCTTAATGGAACTATTAAAGCTACTTCTGTATTTGGAGTTGATTGCGATTCTGGATTATTATTAACTTCAAACAACGATTTATATTTAGGTACGATTACTGGCCCAGAAGAAGTAACTTCGGATTTCATGTTAACAATTAATTTCAATAAAATTGAAACTCCAAAAAAAGTAACAGGACTAGATAAGAATATTGTTAAGTATGCTGATGGAGACTTTGGGTACGTAGATATACAAAATAGAACATTTAAAATATCAGATATAAATATTGATAACATGTTTGATGAGATTTTATTTAGATTACTGCACGGCTCATATACAGCCAATTCTATAAAAGACTCCTCTGGAAAACTTTATGAATTAACGGATATAAATATCTCTAATATAGAATATCTAATACTTGGTAGCCTTTCTGTTTATGGCTTTGACAATCCTTTCTATATTGGCTTAAGATTTGCATATAATGACATTAATAGCCAGAAACAAATTAAAAGTGCATACTACAATGATTGGTTTAATGATTTTGAAGATAATATAACAGCTATTCCCGACCATAAGCATAATTCAATTACAATTACTAATTCAAATTTTCTAAAAGAGGTTAAATATAATTTTGAAACCGATAACAGTGACATTAAGAATATAAAGTTAGATTTGTACCTTCAAGATGGGCATATAATAGAAACTCAATATGATTGCTCAATTAATGAGCTACGTGATAAATATGAAGACTATGCAAATAGTAAATACTTAGACTTAATTGAAGCTGCGGCGTATGGTGACCATTACTATTATTTTCCAAAAATAGAGAATAATTAAACATTAAATTGCGAAGTTGTTCTTGATAACCAAAAAGAACGTTCCAAAATAAGGAACGTTCTTTTTAATTTCACGTCATGATAAAGTCCCAAAGTGTGGACTTATCTTTGATGGAGCACCAGCCAACCCACCAATCTCCAGATGAAGTCTCCTGTGCCATATAAACGAGTTTTCCATCATAAAAAATCTGAATCTGAGTATAACCGCTTGTACCTACTTCGCTAACAATAAATTCCAAATGACCTTTCCGACGGTTACCAGTTTTCAGAATATGAGTAATCACCCGCTTATCGAGATTATACAAGTAATCTCCACCCGGTTTAGTATAGTCACGAAAAGGTTTGCTAGATTTCAATGTAATTTCATCCATGATGTTTCCTCCTTACTGCTTAATTAAGCTGTCGTGTGTTAAAGTATGAGTTTCGCAAGTATTTTACAGGCGTTTACATAAATTGTCAAGCACTTTCGTTCCTATCTTATTCACAGAATCTTAATAAATTGTTAATGCTTTTCCTTATGCGAATGTGTTATTATTGTATTATAAATTTATACTAAGGAGAAATTGTTATGAATACTATACCTGAAGGATATAGATGCTCATGTTGTGGTGCGCCTGCCACTTCCGAAATATGCCCATATTGTAATTGCCGTACAGGCATAATTACCGAAAATGCAAACATGGAATATCCTGTCATTAATTGTAAAGAAGCACATGTCGGTTTTTGGAATGTTGTCTTTCCAGCAATTTTTGCTGTGGCATTTGGTTTTGGTACAGTTTTTGGTTTTTTCTCTCTTTTTACTGGCATGCCATATGCTACACTTATGTCACTACCATTTGCAATTATTTCAATAGTTAGCTCATATATAGTAATTTCTACTCTATACCGTAATCATATTATTAAAAAACATGGTAAAAGGATCGAAGCTACTGTATACGGATATATGGATGATAATTTGCTTATTAATGAACGTCCTGCTCAAATTGTTAAACTATTAATCAATACCCGGAAATGGAAATAAATTTATACTTTATCAACTTAAAAATACGAATCATCCATATGGTATAAATACAAAAATAAATGTTCTGTACTATAATGATTATTTTCTTATTGAAAATCCAATTTTATAAGTAAAAAGTCCCACAAGCTGGGACTTTTAGTTTTCCATACTAACATCAATTAACTCCTCTATTGGAATTTCACTTTTATCGGCTAATATTATTCTCTGCCCAAGTTCATCAAACTTTTTTACTATTCCCTCTTTAGTAATATATATTCCACCATTTTTCCTCGAATCTGGCACAAAAAATGTAAAAGTTACTTCTTGCTTTTTGTATATATTTTCTCTAATTAGTTGCAATTTGCCATCAATAATTAATTTTCTTTCTTCATCAATTTCAATACGTTCTAAAACTTCTCGACCCGTTTCTCGAACTGCATCTTCATAACCAGTTAATGCCGCAAATGGAGAAAATTGCCCGGAGCGTGCATAAAGCGACATATGTGGATGCTTTTTAGACCTATGATTTGGCATATTGATAATATCATCATATTTGTGATCGTAATTCATATACTTCTCCCTATTCTAACCTCTATGTCCTCCAATTTGTCCATTACGTTCAATAGCAGTAGCACCTTCAAAAAAGTTCATTCCTTTTAGAACAGAATTTTTGCCATATTTATCTTTAAGTCCAATAACTGCTTTTTGCAAGAATTTTTCACTTTGTTCTTTTTTTCTCTTTTTTTCAAGTTCGTTATAGTCAATAAAAATATTCATTTGCTCATAAGCCAAAATATTTTTATAATCATCTTCATTTACAACATCACATGCAGTTATATAAATCCTTCGAACAAGTAAATTAGGATTAACGATTTTTTCGAACAAATTTGCAACCGCTTCTTTAATCATTCTATTAGATGACGTTTTATGGTCTAAATTAATTGTTCCATGTGCATGTCTTGGAACTTTTCTACCATAGTGGTCAATATCGCATTCTCCGTTATATTTTGAACCATAAAGATTACTTACATCATAAATTATTTCTAAAACAATCTTACTTGTAATTAGATCTTTTCGAACCAAACTAATTGAAATATTTTCCGCCATTTCTTTTGCAATTAATTTTGCTTTATCAAAAACATATGCGTGACTTAACACTTGCCCTTCACTAATACTATTAGTAACTGGTTTAAACGCTTTGACGCTTTCTATTGTGCTAGGCTCATAGCCCCACGCATGATCGATTAAAAGTTCTGCATTTATGCCAAATAGTTTATATAGCATCTCTTCATCTTTTACAGACATCCTTGCCACATCGCCCATGGTGGTCATTCCATATTTAGCTAATTTTTTTGATGTACCACTTCCGACTCTCCAAAAATCTGTAATAGGTTTATGGCTCCATAAAAATTTTCTGTATGATGCTTCATCAAGTCCTGCAATTCTAACACCATTTTTATCTGGCTCCATATGCTTAGCAACTATGTCCATTGCAATTTTACAAAGATATAAGTTCGTACCAATTCCACATGTAGCCGTGATACCAGTTTCGTCTAGAACATTTTGAACAACTTTTGTTGCAAGTTCACGAGGTGACATTTTGTATGTTTGAAGGTAGCGAGTTACATCAATAAATACTTCATCTATCGAATAAACAAACATATCATCTTTTGAAAACCATTTTAAATATATCTTATATATTTTTTGACTATACTCCATGTAGTATCTCATTCTTGGTGGTGCAACTATATAGCTTAGCTCTAAATCTGGATTTTCAGAAAGAGCAATATCGTCATAAGAACTGCAAGTAAACTTATGATTTGGTGCGTTTGCTCTTCTTTCGGCATTTATTTCTTTTACTTTTTGAATAACTTCAAATAGCCTTGCTCTACCAGGTATTCCATATTTTTTAAGTGAGGGGCTAACTGCCAGGCAAATTGTTTTTTCAGTTCGGCTATCATCAGCAACTACTAGGTTCGTAGTAAGCGGATTTAATTTTCTTTCTTGGCACTCTACAGACGCATAGAAGCTTTTTAAGTCAATTGCTAGATAAATATGCTCATAGTTCTTCTCCACTTACTTCACCCCCTCAAAACATAGTTTAGCACTTTAATTACAATTTGTAAACATTTGTTCTTATTTTTGCATATTTTCCCTTGTTAAAAAAATCACGTTATGATATTATATTAACGTATGAGGAGGTGACTATTTTGGGTTTTATAATAACTATATTTATCATTTTGGAAAGTATGGGAGCTATATTATATAACAATGCAGCAGACATTGTAGAAAACACTAATAATACTGTTAATACCCTTATGGTAGATGCATTTAATTCTTCATTTGAGATTTATACTCGTACCGTTCAAACCAAGCCCCAAGTCATCGCTTTAATAAATAAAGTTATTGCTAACAACAAGGATGAGGATACTTTTTCAATTGTATCTGTAAATAATATAAGTGATGAAGAAAGCTTACTAGAGCTAATATCAACATATAAGTCTGCAACGGGCTCATTACGATATAATGTTACAGGCGATTATGATGAAAACGGACTTATTACGAATATAAACATTGAGCAAAAATAAATAATTATATATACAAGAATTTAGCAATCAAAAAGAGGCTTGAATGTTTTCAAGCCTCTTTTTATATTAATCACTAATATCAGTATCTAGAACAACCTCATATTCATATTCTGGATATAAATTCTTTATTTTATCTATAATCTCATTTTTAACATTATCTGAATTTTCACATTTAAAATCGATTATAATATCAAAAGAAACTTGTTTTTTCTCATCATCTAAATAAAAACCATGTAGCTGAAGTACGTCAGTATAATCTTTAATTATTTCTTCTAATTTTTCCTTAATTACCTTGGCTTTTCCACTATCATTTGAAGCATAAATACCAAGTGTAAGAATAATTCCAAATTCTTTAAATATTTCTTCTGATATTTTTCTAGTTAATGCATGAATTTCTTTTGCAGTAGTATCATCATCAAGTTCAATATGTGCCGACCCCATAAGTTTAGAAGGACCGTAGTTATGAAGCATCAAGTCATAAGTTCCATGCACTTCTTTATAATCATTAATTTTTTGTTTTATATTTTTCGTAAGTTCTGCATCTGCTCTTTGGCCTATCATAGTATCAATTGTTTCTTTTAAAATACTAATCGCAGATTTAATAATTATGATTGAAATTACTACACCTAAATATCCTTCTATATTAAGCCCAAAAACAAGGAAAATAATGGCTCCTACAAGTGTTGAAAAAGATAATACTGCATCCATAAATGCATCTGTTCCAGTTGCAATTAGGCTCTGCGAATCAATTTGCTTTCCAACATTTTTAACATATCCACCAAAGAAGAATTTTACAAAAATAGCAACAATGATTACCAAAAGTGTATACCACTCATAATGAACGTCTGCAGGAGAAAGAATCTTTAAAAATGATTCCTTAAGCGACGTAATACCTGCTCCTAATACGATAGCAGAAATAATTACTGCAGCAAAATATTCTATTCTTCCGTGCCCAAATGGGTGCTCCTTATCTGGTGCTTTTCCAGAAAGCTTTGCTCCAATAATTGTTATAATTGCAGAAACAGCATCCGTTAAATTATTTACAGCATCTAATATAATTGCAATGGAATTTGCTATAAAGCCCACAATTGCTTTAAATAAAACCAAAAACAAATTCATTGCAATTCCTTGAAAACTAACTTTTATAATCTTTTTTTCTCTGTCCAAAACTCTTCACCTTTCTTTGATTAACATATTAATATTATATATATTGCCAAATTTAGTGTAAATACATGTTATAAATTAAACTGTGACTATTTGACTTTTCGACCGTTATCTCTCCAAAGGCAAAAAAATTCTCCTCGATGTCGTGTCCCCAAAGGAGAAAAAATTCTCCTCAATGTCGTGTCCCCAAAGGAGACACTCGCTCTTTTCCTATAAAAAGGTTGTCCATTTTGGCTTAAGATGGTACAATACAAGTCATGTGAGGTGAGAAAAGTGGCACTACTTAGCTTAAGCAATGTAGGAAAAAGTTTTGGAGATAAGTTAATATTTAAAGATGTTTCTTTCACAATTGAAGATGGACATAAGCTTGGCTTTGTAGGAATAAATGGTTCTGGTAAGACAACGCTTTTTAAAGTCATTTGTGATGAACTATCTTGCGATGACGGAGAAATATTTAAAAATAAAAATCTAAAAATTGGATACGTTGAACAGTTTGTATTAAAAAATAGTAAAAATAATGTTTATGAAGAACTTTTAACAATAAAGCAAAACCTTTTAGATATTGAGGAAAAAGTTAAAGAACTTCAAAATAAAATCGAGGAAAAATCATCCGAGTCAAATATTAATAATACAATCATGCAACTTAATAATGCTTCTCAAATAGATACTAATAATGAGGAACTAAACAGGCTAATTTTAGAAAAACATAACTTAGAAGATACCTATCAAAAAGAAGGCGGACTAACATATAAAAGTATTGCTCACTCTACTCTAATCGGTCTAGGATTTGAAGAAAAGGAACTAGAACTAAAAGTAGAAAACCTAAGTGGGGGCCAAAAGACAAAATTAATACTTGCAAAATTGCTATTTTCTAACTCAAACCTTTTATTACTTGATGAACCAACAAATAATTTAGATATAAGCTCAATCGAGTGGTTAGAAAACTTTTTATTAAATTATAGAGGAAGCTATATTGTAATATCTCATGATAGATATTTTTTGGACAAAGTTACGAACGAAACAATAGAACTAGAAAGTCACAGAGTAAGCATATATAGTGGAAACTATTCAAAATATGTAGAGCTTAAAAGAGAAAAGAATAAAACTTTGCAAAGACAATATGATCAAACGCAAAAAGAAATAAATAGAATTGAAAAAATAATAGAACAACAAAAAAGATGGAATCAAGAAAGAAACTACGTAACTATAAAATCAAAGCAAAAATCAATTGATAGATTAGAAAGCACACTTGTAGCACCGGACGAAGAAATGGAAAAAATGAAGTTTCACTTTAAAGTAGTATCTGGAGGCAACCAAGAAGTTGTAGTTACTAAAAACCTTTCAAAAAGTTTTGAACATAAATTGCTTTTTGAAAACGTTAACATGAATGTTTTAAAACAAGAGAAAGTATTTATAGTTGGACCAAATGGTTGCGGAAAAACTACACTTTTAAAAATTCTTCTTCGGAAAAGAACCTGCTTCTAGCGGAGAATACCTAATTGGAAGCAATCAAAAGATTGCCTATTATAGCCAAACTGGTGATGAAATATCAAGTAATCAAACAATATTTGATTATATAAAAGACCTTCACTCTACACTTACAAATACCGAAATTAGAAGCGCACTTGCAATCTTTCTTTTTAAAGGTGAAGATGCTTTTAAAGAAATAAAGGACTTAAGCGGTGGAGAAAAAGCTAGAATTTCCTTACTTACAATTATGCTATCAGAATCTAACTTTTTAATTCTCGATGAGCCTACAAACCACTTAGATATTCTTTCTAGAGAGGCTTTAGAAGAAGCTTTGCAAAGTTATGAAGGAACAATGCTTATTGTTTCCCATGACAGATATTTTATTAATAAATTAGCAAATCGAATTTATAAATTAGATAAAACTGGAGCAAAAGAGTTTAAAGGAAACTATGATTTTTATATTCAAAATGATATACAAAATGAAGTAATAAAAGATGTAAAACCAAAAAACACTTCATACAAAGAAAAGAAAGAACAAGAAGCCCAAGAACGCAAAAAACAAAATAGACTTAAGAAAATTGAAGAAGATACATCAGCAAATGAGGCCGAAATTGCAAGATTAGAAGCACTTTCTTTAACTTCCGAAGTTGGTTCAAATTATGAAAAAGCACTTGAAATATCTCAAAGAATAACTGAACTTAAAGAAAAAAATGATTCTTTATTTGAAGAATGGAGTAAATTAATGGAATAAAAAAAGAACACGCCTATTCAGGCGTGTTCTCAATTTTTCTAAGTTTCATATACACGAACGAACACAGAGGCAAAAAGATTGCACAAGTGCCAACGAGGGCATACTGAAGCTCAATATTTCCCAGCGCATTGATGATAAAGACAAGTGGAATATAAAGAAGCCTTGCTCCTGTCGACGCTACCGATACAATACTTGTTTGCACCTCATTACTCACAGACTCCTGCAAAGAAGTCATCAAATTGCCAGCAATAAGCCCATGAACAAATCCATTAAGTGCAAACAGCCATACCGTAATAATATTGGTGTTGATGATAATGATAAGCATCCATGTGAGCTCAATAATAACAGGAACAATAAACTTCCGCGAAGTCTTGAAGTTTACCATCTTTTCGGAAAGCTTCGAACCTATTACTTGAGTCACGTAGTTTAGCGCCCATCCAACACTCACAATTTCAACTGGCACTCCGCACAAGACAAGAAGTGGTGTAAAAACCCAAATCTGAGAATGCGTTATCTCGTTTCCAAGGACATAACTATAAAGATATGCACGCGTGTCTTTCTTCTCCATTATTTTCTTAAAGGATTTATACATACTCTTAAAGAAGTTTTTATGCTCACTCTTAAGTTTTGCATTTTCATCTTTAATAGAACATGCGATAATTCCGCCAAGAAAATATGGCAAGAAAGATGCAGCGATGCAAACACGCATATCAAATTTGGCGATGAATCCTCCAAGAATCGTAACTGTCAGAAGAGAAATATACCGTGCCGTATGTACCTTGAGGTTTATTCTCTTAAAGAGATTTCCAGTTTCATCAATCTTATCGCAATTGAACTTAATGAAGCTTTGATCAACTCCATTAGTCATCGCTGCAGAAATTCCTAATAAGCATTCCGAAACAACACACATAAACATGTTTTGCGCAAAGGCATAGAAAACGAAAGAAAGTCCCGCACCAAAGTCGCCAATAATGTTTAAGATTTTCCTGTCGAACCGGTCCGCAATGTATCCCATAGGAATATCGAGCGCAAAAACGACAAGTGTGAAAGCCATCTGGGTAATGCCAATGTCAACCTGATTCATTCCAACAGAATTCCAGAATATCGTTATCACAGGAACACAGAATCCAGCGCCAATTGAAGTTAGCACTGTCTCAACGATGATTTTGCGAAGGTTCTTCCGGTAGAAGTTTTCTTCTCTATTTGCAATGCTGGACATGTTGATTCCCCTTTCTTCACTTTGTAGAAGTCAAATTATTGATATGCATCAGCCGGTGAGGTCATAAAAAAACTCACAAAGAAATCTATTTAAGACTCCTTTATGAGTTATTTCTCAAATAAAGTGTACCAATCAACGCTTGGCTGTGCAGCTTCCTTAAAAAGGTATGCACACTCTTACGATGATTATTCTAGCACACTTTACATAAAATGTCAAGAATTATTGAATTTTGGTCCAGATGCTAGTATAATAGCCATGATATTACGATAATCTAAACGGTTTGTGGCATTTTTTAGCAACAATCATAAAGAAAGGAGAATTACCTTGCTTAAATGGCTTTTATTATGGATTTTCCTTCTCGATGACCACCCTATTCGCGCTATTGTACGGATAATCTTGAGATTATTCTTACTTGGCATTATTCTATTGGGAATTTTATATCTTTTATCTAGTTAAGATAATAAAAAGGAGTGCAAATGCACTCCTTTTTTAGTTTTATTCATTACTTAGCTTTTTTCTTCCAAAAACAAAGTACGCTAGTAACCCAATAACAACTCCAGCAGCTAAAGCATAGAAATAGTACATCGCAAAGTTTAATTGAGCTGAAATAGCAAAACCTGAAATGTAAAGGCCTGCATATTCACTTGAAATATCACCAGTAACATTATTTACTTTCTTCCATTCCTCTTCGCCTGCTTTTAGCTCATCACCAAGTTCTTTGTATACTAATAATTGTGGATCTGTTTCCGCAGTTTGATACATTGAGTTTTGCTGAATTGCTGTAAAAACAGTACAAAAAATCATAGTAGCTGTTGTGACTATAAAAGTAGCAACTACAACATATAATAATAACTTTTTCATATATCTTCACCCTCTTTTTAAATATTATTAATTATTCTTAATATGAACATCCATTTGATTATATGGAATTTCGATATTTTGTTTTTCAAATTCAAGTTTAATTCTCTCAAGCATTTCAAAATATACTGTCCAATAGTCAGTAGTATTTACCCAAACTCTTACAGTATATTCAACCGCACTTTCTGCAAATTTTGTAATTCCAATAAATACTTCTTTTTCTTTATTAATTAGTACTGTATCTTCAACTACTCTTGCTAATGCACCTTTTACTTTACTTAAGTTTTCGTTATATGAAGCCCCAATTGTAATATCCACTCTTCTATATTGCTCTCTTGTATAATTAATTATCTTATCTGCAATTATACTAGAATTTGGAATATAAATATCTTTTCCATCATAGGTTTTTAGTTTACATGTAGAAAGCCCAATTCTAAGTACTGTTCCCTGTACTCCACCTGCCTCAATATAATCATCGACTTCAAACTGTTTTGTAGCAAGCAAGCTAAACCCTGCCATAACATTCGAAAGTGATGTTTGAATTGCAAGTGAAACTGCAACTCCTACAATACTAAATGCAGCAACAAGCGATGTAATATCTATTCCAAGTTTACTACATACCATTAATGCAACAACAAAATATAATGCAAATCTAATTCCAGAAATAACAAAAGAATGAACATTTTTAGGTACTTTAGATTTTTTAATTATTTTTGCTATTGCTTTCATTACAAAGTGAATAACAATTAGCGCAATTAAGATTGTTATCAAAATTGGTAATACTTTTGAAAGGGTTGTATTAAATGCTGTCATATTACCTTGTGCATCCTGAAACCATCCCTTAAACAATTCTTCCATATACTTCTCCTACTACCTACTATTTACCTTCTTTATGGGCCTTTGAATATTTTTCAAGCTTTTGATTTACAAGATAGTTTACACTGCCCATTGTGTAATTACCATCTTTATTAAGCCTTCCAGCAGGAACACCTGTTAGAATTTCTATTCCTTCATCAATGTTCTTTACTGGGTAAATGTGGAATGTTCCCGCTTTAACCGCAGCTATTACTTCATCGTTTAAATTTAAGTTCTTAATGTTTTGATAAGGAATCATAACGCCCTGATCACCAGTTAAACCTCTTAGTTTACAAATATTAAAGAATCCTTCAATCTTATCTGTAACTCCACCAATTGGCTGAATTTCACCTTTTTGGTTAACACTTCCTGTTACTGCAATATTTTGCTTAATTGGCAATTCTGAAAGTGATGATAAAAGCGCATATAGCTCTGTAGAAGAAGCACTATCTCCATCTACTCCACTATATAATTGTTCAAAACATAGACTAGCACCAAGAGTAAGAGGACCATCTTGAGCAAATTTTTCTCCAATGTATGCAGATAAAATCATAACACCTTTTGAGTGTGATGTACCTGACATTGAAACTTCACGTTCGATATTTACGATACCGCTCTTACTTACATATGTGTTAGCAGTAATTTTTGCTGGTTTTCCAAAACAGAAATCTCCCATTTTCATGATTGATAAACCATTAATTTGTCCAATCTTTTCGCCTTGAGTATCAATCATGATAGTTCCGTTTTGAATCATCTCAACTAAATGCTGATCATATTTATTAACTCTTTCAATACGTTGGTCAATTGCTCGTTTAACATAGTCAGCGGTTACAACTTTTGCTCCATCCATCTTTGCCCATGTACATGCCTCACCAAGAATTTCACATATTTCACTTAATTGTGTTGATAATTTATTTTGATTTTCAACTTCACGTGAACAATATTCAATAACCTTTGCAACAGCGCCTGGATTATAGTGTGGTAATTTTTCGTATTCGCAGAAGCTATGAATATATGATGCGATTTTATTCATTGTACTTTCTGTTCTAGGAGCATCATCATCAAATTCAACTTTTACTTTAAATAGTTTTCTAAAGTCTTCATCCATATTTAACAATTGCTGGTAGATAGAAGCTGAACCTACAAGAATAACTTTAAGTTTTACTGGTATTGGTTCTGGCTTAAGTCCAGCTAGAGCAACTGCATTCATTTGATAATCTTTTAAAGTATCAACGTATATCTTTTTAGTTCGTAAAACCTTTTTAAATGAATCCCAAATTATTTGGTTTGATAACAAGTCTCTAATTTGTAGAATCAAATATCCCCCATTTGCCTTATGTACAAGACCTGGCTTAATAAGGGTATAATCTGTACGCATCATTCCATAAGAATTTTCATATTCAAGTTTTCCAAAAAGATTGAAGAACGTTGGATTTGAATCAGTTATTACTGGTGCGCCCTGTAATTCTGAATTATCTACAATTAGATTAACACGATACTTATTCCAAGGTTTTTCTGGTCTCATTTGTGGTGGTATATTTGCTAATTTTTGCTCGTCAATCACAAATGAATCAATGTTAGAAATAATATCGTTTTGGATTCCCTTTAAGAAATCTTGAATTATTGGATATTTCTTGTATTTTGTCTTAAGTTCATTTACTTTAATTGATACTGCGAATAATGCAATGTTATTTTGCCACGAACCAATCTTTTCTGCTGCCTTTGCTTCCATGTCTTTAATCTTTTTCATGACTTCAATTGTTTCTTGTTGAATTTCTTTAGAATTCTTCTCAAATACATCTTTTGTTTCTTGTGGAAGCGCATTAAATTCTTCCTCGCTAAGCGCTTTTCCATCTATCATCGGAAGAAAATATATACTATCTGAATTCTTGATTTGGAATCCAAGTCTTGCAGCATCTTTATTAAGCTTTTCAATAAGTTTTAATTTTTTATCTTCGATATCTTTTTTGATATTCTCTTTTTCCTGTTCAAAATCACGATTAGAAAACGCATTTCTAATTTCCGTTTTGACAGTTTCTATAAAAGCATCCATTTCATCTCTAAAGGTTTTTCCTGTTCCTGCAGGAAGCGATAAAGCCTTAGGTTCATTTGGATTTTCAAAATTATAAATATAGCACCAATCATCTGGAGTTGGTTTTTCTTTGGCAAAATCTTGAAGAAAGTTTTTCGCAAAAACAGTCTTTCCAATTCCAGTAGAGCCCTCTATGTATATGTTGTACCCTTTGACATCGATATTAACTCCAAATTTAAAAGCTTCTATTCCCCTAGTTTGGCCAATTATGCCAGTAAATGGTTCAACCTCTTTTGTACTCTTAAATTTAAAAATTGAAGGATCACACTCTTTTTTTAGCTGTGTATAGCTAAGTTCACGTGTTTTCGCCATTTTTATTTTCTCCTTTGTTTTTCATTTATATAATTTTATCTAAAGTAAGCTATAATAATCCATATAAAATGATAACACAAAAAGTTGCATAAAATGCAACTTTTTGACGTTTTTAATTAAAATTTAATATAAGTCTTTGCTCATAATTAAAGCATCTTCATAAGTTCCATCTGGATTTTTATAATAATGCTTTCTCACACATACCTCTTTAAATCCAAACTTTTCATAAAGGCTAATTGCTATGCTATTTGTAACCCTTACCTCAAGAGTAATATAATTTGTCATATGCTCTTTCGTACCTTCTAGTAGTGCTTCTAACATTTTCTTTCCAATACCTTGATGCCTACAATTTGGCGAAACTACAATATTTCCAATATGGCATTCATCCATTACAAACCAACAAATTGCAAATCCAATCACTTCTTCGTTTTCTACTGCCACTATAAACTTTGCGAGCATATTTAATAATTCTTCTTCAATCGAATTTTTTGACCAAGGAATTGGAACAGATGCCTTATCTATTTCGTAAATAGCATCAATATCTTCTTTTTCCGCTTTTCTAATAGTAATCATTTTTACCCCTAATTAATTTTACTTTCAAGTTCACGTTCTGCTTGAGATTTTTTTAAATATAGCGGCGAAAGTAACGTACCTGTAGTAGCTTTATTTTCCTTATCCATATCAATCGCAGCAAATGCTATTGAACTTGCATATTCAATATTCTTATCTTCACTAGCATATTCAACATTATCTAGATGAATACGTTCTTTTAATAAGTTTACGCCATCACCAACAATAATAACTGAACCCTTGATACCTTTTATTTTATCAATAAGCACTTCAACATTATCTGAAATATAATCTCCTAATAATTGTGGTATACCACTTGTATTATCATATATAGCAGAATAAACATTATCATTTTTAGCATCTATACAAGAAACAATAGTCCCTCTAAAATCTTTAACATTATATGCGAGGGCAAGAAGGCTTGGAACATCAAATACTTTCTTGGGATGAGAAATGCAAAATCCCTTAATAGTTGAAACACCTATTCTAATTCCTGTAAAAGAGCCTGGTCCTACTGAAACTGCATATGCATCTATCATGTCAAAATTTAAATTTTCTGCCTCCATAATTTCTTTTATTTGTGGCATTAAAGTTTGAGAATGTGTTTGCCCTTCTTGATTATTTATTTCTTTTTTTATTATCTCATCTTCTAAAATTGCAACGGTACAATTTTTGCCCGAAGTACCAACTGATAGTATTCTCAAAATTACGCCTCCTTCTGCTTTATTTCTATATCATTAATTAGTTCTTCATATCTATTCCCATGAGGAATAAAGTTAAATACTCTAACATTTTCATTTTCTTCTTCTTTTTCAATTTGTATTTCCAAATAGCATTTTGGCAAGGCATTTGCTATTCTTTCTCCCCATTCTATAAAAGAAATCCCTTTTTCAAAGTATTCTTCACCGCCAATTGCATAAAATTCGTCTTCATTCTCGAGCCTATAAACATCAAAATGAAATAACTTTTCATCATCGCTAAGCTCATGCTCATTAACTATCGTAAACGTTGGTGATGAAATATCGTTTTCGCGGTTAAAAAAGGACATAAAACCAGTAACTAGGGCAGTCTTTCCACTCCCTAGTTCACCATTTAATACGACTATATCACCTTTTTTTAGGTATTTAGCTAGCATTCGCCCTAATTCTTTTGTTTCATCTATTGAATTTGTTTTAAATCTATACATTGTTTCACCTCTTAGCCCATTACATATTAACATAAAATATGCTATAAATAAACAAAAAAATGAATTTTAACATAAAAAAAGCCGGGCGAAATGCCCAGCTTAGCTTCAAAGTTTCCGTCCTGCACTAAAGAAATGAGCCTTAGAAACCATCTCTTTCTTAAGCATTTTTTCAAGGTCTTGAAGCTTGAAAAAGAAATGCCCATCACGAGGAGTATCAATCAAGATAGACTCCTTCCTTGACCCAGCAGTAGATCCAATAAGCTCTTCACCAAGAAAAACACTATATCGAATCTTTGGATCTGTAGCAACAGGCACACGGTAAAATACCTCACCCGTTTCTTCATGGACAAAAGTAATCATCGCTAGCACCTCCTAAAATAATTTCTATTGGTGCAAAAGTCCTCTCTCCAATTCGGAGAAATTATCAATCTATAATAGCGTGTCATAAGTGTACATAATTTAAGCCCGAATGTCAATATATTAAGCTTTTGATGAGCTAAATATTGACATTAGAGGCAAAATACGTTAGAATAATTGTTGCTTTGTAGTAATGGTGGATGTAGCTCAGTTGGTTAGAGCGCCAGGTTGTGGCCCTGGAGGCCGTGGGTTCGAGTCCCATCTTTCACCCCACTTTTTTAAAACTACAAATAATCACCTTGAAATTACGCCACATAATTTCATTTTTATTGGGCCGTAGCCAAGTGGTAAGGCACCAGACTTTGACTCTGGCATTTCGGCGGTTCGAATCCTCCCGGCCCAGCCAATAAAAAAATAGACACCTCATGGTGTCTATTTTTTTATGGCTTAGGATCAGAAGATTCGAACCGCAAGAAAGCACGAGCACAAAGTGCGAAGTGATTTCAGGGGGGCATTCCGAAGGAATCTGCGAGTCCTTCAGGACGAGCATATCCTCCCGGCCTTATTTTTTTGCCCGGACCTAGATTCGAACCAGTTAATTTTTATAAACTATATCTCCTTTTTGAATTTCACTTCTATCAACGCCACGAAGAAGCAATCCAACATTATCTCCTGCTTGAGCCGTATCTTTCAGTTTACGAAACATTTCAATTCCGGTAACTACAGTTTTTATCACTTTATCATGTGTTTGAATTTTAACATCATCTCTCATGTGAATTTCTCCAAATTCAACAACACCACATGCAACAGTGCCTCTTCCTGTAATTGTAAAAACATCTTCAACAGTCATTTTAAAACTTGACGATTCCGTAAGTACAACGTCACTCATGGATGTATACGAATTTGGACTCTGAGCATCCATATTCAAATCACTTTCAAGTTGATTTCCTAAGGCATCTTCTTTTTTCTTAAAAAGGTCAAATAACCCCATTTTTATTCCTCCTAACAATAAAATATTTCCTGTTTTTCTTAAAGTATAGCACAAAAAAGAAAAGAGAAACAACATCCTCTTTTTTATTTTACGCTATGCTATGTAAGTATTAGAATGCCACGTTGTGACCCTGAAGTCTGTGGGTTCAAGCCCTCCCAACCCTATTTTTTCTCTGTGCCTAAGTTTGAACCACTCGCTTTTCATATTTATTATTGTGCTGTTAAAAATGTAAGTATGATATAATATTTTTAATAACTAAATTGAAACGAGAGGATGAGTTTAATGAAAAGCGACTTAAAAGTGATTTTTGGTGCCTTAGCTGGTTTTATGATTGGTGGTTTTACTGTAGTTGGCGCTAATCAAGCAATTCAGGCAATACAAAATACAGAAATTAAAGTTAGCTTAAATGATCAAGTGCAAACATTTAAAGACGAAACAACTGGAGAAGTTCAATACCCTATCACCTATCACGATAGAACATATTTACCTTTAAGAAATGTTGCGCAACTTGCAGGATTAAATGTTGATTATGATGCAACTACAAATACTGCAAAGCTCTCAAATAAAGGTAATACTAGTAATCAATCTGATTCGAGCAGCAAAACTAACGGAATTATATCTTTAGGGCAAAAAAATGCTCTTAACAAAGCAAAGTCATATTTGGCATTTACAGCTTTTTCAGAAAAGGGTTTAAAGGAACAATTGGAATTTGAAGGGTTTTCATCTGATGAAGCACAGTATGGTGTAAATAATTGTGGAGCTAATTGGAATGAACAAGCTGCCAAAAAAGCAAAAACATATTTAGATTTTTCTTCTTTTTCTAGGCAAGGCCTAAAAGAACAATTAGAATTTGAAGGCTTTACGAATGAACAAGCTGAATACGGTGTAACTGCCGTAGGGTACTAAAAATACCATGTTAATATAACTCTACTGCAATACAAACTATTAAATTTAACGCTCCTTTTCTTTCCAACTGCTTCAAAAGAGCAGAAAAGATGGAGCGTTCTCTTTTAGGTATCCATTCTAGACTCTGAAATTTCGCTGGAACATTTTTAAGCAATCTGCGGCACCACATTTACATACATTGTAAACAAAGTACTTTTATGTTATAATCCCAGTTGTTAAAAAATATAGCTGAAAGGAAGTTAAATCTATGAAAAAATTATTATTAGTTATTGCAAGTCTAACCGTTTTATTAATGACAGGATGCAATAAAGAAGAGAATGTCGTTGATTATAATGAAGATGTTTCTCAAAACACCCAACAAAATGAAGTAGTAAATAACGATGTTAGTACTCCAATTGAGGAGAATACCACAAAAAGCGACTCATATTTTGACACTTTAGTAACTACTAAATGGCAAATTAGACACCTTAAGGACTCTAATGGTGAAGAAATAGAACTAGACGAACACTATGGTAAAGGAATTCACCAATATGGATATGGTGAGTTACAATTTAATAGTGATAATACATTTGTTGAAATATACCCTGGTGTTTCTGAAGGCAACGGAGAAGGTACATATTCATACGATAATCAACAATTAGTTTTGAAATATAACAATAATTACACAAGAACAGGAATAATAAAAACAGAAAATGGAATTAAGCAATTGGAACTAAAAGATGACGATTATACGTACTACTTTAATGATATTGAATATAAATTAGGAAACAATGAACTTAGCAATCCAATTGACGAGCCTAATACAAATAGCAATTCATATTTAGATACGTTGATAACTACTAAATGGCAAATCAGACATCTTAAGGACTCTAATGGTGAAGAAATAGAACTAGACGAACACTATGGTAAAGGAATTCACCAATATGGATATGGCGAGTTACAATTTAATAGTGACAATACATTTGTTGAAATATACCCTGGAGTTTCTGAAGGCAACGGAGAAGGTACATATTCATATGATAACCAACAATTAGTTTTGAAATATAACAATAATTACACAAGAACAGGAATGATAAAAATAGAAAATGGAATTAAGCAATTGGAACTAAAAGATGACGATTATACATACTACTTTAATGATATTGAATACAAATATGATGCATAAAATGATAATTAAACCAAGACACTTAAAAAGTGTCTTGGTTTTTATTATTCCTCCTATTATATCTTCTTTCACATTCTTCAATATCTTTTCGGTATTTTTCTAGACCTAATTTAGGCAATTCTCTAACGGCAAAGTACTTGCTTTTTTTTAGTTTTTTCATTTTGATTTTTCTTTGTGGTTCAGCATTTTTATTGACACTATATTTTCGCGTAATTCCATATAATAAAGCCATTACCGAAAACAAAAATACTTGCATGTATATCGGTGCAAATTGCAAATAAAAATCACTAAAACTATTATTTAATAACAAAGGAACAGAAATAAACAATAATACTGCAATAGCAATAGTTATTGCAAAATCAATTGTTAAGAACTTGTGATATTTTTTTCTAATAGGAATATCTCCTGTTATCTTTCCAGTAACTCCATTAATATAAAATAAATATTTTTTATCATCATATTTACTTTCCAAAAACCAGATAGGTAAGTACACCAATCTCTGTTTCGTAATCTTTGTATTCGGAAAAAATTTTACCGGCTTTATATATAAAATATCACCTTGTATTACTTCATCTGCCTTACTTACAGCTTTTTCAGCAAGTTTATTAATATCTTCATTATTTCGAAGTATTGAATATCCTGCAATATATCCAATTGAAAATGGCTTAATTTCATTTAGATTATATGGTGATAATTCTCTCATCATATCATCTTTTATCATTTTATTTGCATCCATAAACATTGTAAATTTTTCATCATAATCGTATTTATAAAAGCAAATGGTTTGCGCTTTTGATTCATAAAAAGCTGTTCCGTCACTTTTAATATCGTATATCATAGATGGAACGTATATTCCATCAGCAGAATTATAATCTATACCATCTCTAAATTCCTTTGGAGCAAGCTTTCGTTTATTGATATACTCTCTAGTGTTTTTAACAAACTCTTCCTTAGTGTATTTAAATGGTATAATTCCATCCGGCTCTAGTTCTTCAATTAGTTCATTTTGTATTAGTTCTTGGCTTTTGCAATACGCACAACGAGTCGATTGCTCTTGCTCAGAAACAGCAAGCTCTGCTCCACACGAACTACACGTGTACCCTATATACCTTCTATATTTTTTTGTAGCTTCCATCATTATAGATGCATCAAAATCCTGGTTACAGTGGTCACAGTGAACCTTTTGCTTTGATATATCATATATAATGTCTGCGCCACAATTAGGACAAGCTATCTTCACTAGTTATCTCCCCTTAATTATATTATGAATTAAAAATGCTGCTATGAATTTTGTGGTATTCATTTTTGGCGCTTCTTTTACTCCTTAGATAATCCGTCATATAATCTGACTCGGAATAGTACTTATAATGTTCTAAATTTTGTGATTTTAACATTCGCTGAGCATTTTTTAACTTGTTTACCTTATATTTATCAGAGTGTGAAGCCAGAGCACACAGAATTACTACTAGTACTATAGAGAAAACAGAAAAGAAAATGGGGATATCATTATTTTTTAGTGCCGTTGATAATACAAAAACAAATATAAAAAATAATAAAAAATAAATGATTGCTATTTTATAAAGGAGTTTTTTATAGTCTCTTTTAAAAGGTATTTCACCTGCTATCTTTCCGAGTAACACCGTTAAAGTAAAACAAATACTTATTACCTTTATAATAACAGTCTATTGACCAAATAGGCAGAAATAGCAACTTTTTATTAACATTCTTTATATCTCCCAATATACCTTCTACTCTTTTTGAAGATGTAATGTCATCCATTATACCTTCTACTCTTTTTGAAGATGTAATGTCGTCCGTAATTATATTTATAGTTTCGGATTTTGCCAGAAAATCAAGCTTTTCGGGTAAATCGTTATTTCTTAATATAGAGTATCCAGATATATATCCAATTGAAAAAGGAACTATATCATTTTGACTATAAGGGGCTAAGTTTTTCATCATACTATCCGAAACAGTTTTATTGGCATCTATTATAACTGAAAATTTCTCTTTAAAATCACAACGATAGTATTTCGTCGAATCGCCGTAGCTGACGCTATAAAAGCCACTTCCTTGTCCTTCCATTTCGTACATAATTGCAGGAACATATAATCCGGAAATATTCTTATAATCCATGCCATCCTTAAAAGTTTTGGGAGCAAGAAAATGGTTGCTTAAATGTTTTTTAATTCTTTTTATAAATTCTTCCTTAGTATATTTAAATGGTATAATCCCATCAGGGTCTAGTTCTTCAACATAGTTATTTTCTATTAATTCTTGACTTTTGCAGTAAGAACAACGTGCCGTATATTCTTGTTCTGAAACAGCAAGTTCTGCCCCACACGAACTACACGTGTATCCTCTATATCTTCTATATTTTTTTGTATTTTCTATCATTATAGATGGATCAAAATCCTGGTTACAGTGGTCACAGTGAACCTTTTGCTTTGATATATCATATACTATATCTGCACCACAATTAGGACAAGCTATCTTCACTAGTTATCTCCCCTTTTTTATAGTATAACACAAAAAATAGAACAATATTAAATTATCTTAAAATTATTCCATTCCATTCATTCGCTTGCTTTCCCCTAGTAAGACTGCTAATATAGAAAAAAAGAACCGTCCCATTTTCTGTGAAAGGAAATAAATAACTAAAATGAACTATACTATTTATCTAACAGATAATTGTAATATGAATTGCAAATACTGTTATGAAAAAGGAACACACAAAAATAATCAGATAGATATACAAATGGTAAAATCATTAATCGACATTGAAGTAAAAAGCGATGATAAGTTTTGTGTTATTACTTTTTTTGGTGGTGAACCCTTACTTAAAAAATCTTTAATATATGAAATATCGGATTATATTAAATCCAAAAAAAGCAAAACCACCTTTTTATATAATATGACAACAAACGCTACATTAATTGATGATGACTTTATTGAGTTTGTTAAGAATAATCAATTCATTTCTATTTCAATAAGCATAGATGGTAGCAGTGAAGTTCATAACAGAAATAGGCTCTACGGTGATCAAAAAGGTTCATATGATATTGTTCAAAAGAATGTAAAAAAACTACTAGAAGTATCTCGCGAACCAGTTGCTGTTCCTGTAGTTACTAGAAATAACGAAAAAGATTTATATAGCAGTGTAGAAAGCTTATTAAATTTAGGATTTAAGAAGATAAGCCTTCAGTATGATTTTACAAATGATTGGAATGATCAAGATTTAGTAATACTAAAAGAAGAATTCGAAAAGATATCAAAATTATACATGGAAAAAATGCGACTTGAGCAAGAATTTGATATTCTAGAAATAGATGAAAAAATATTTAGCTATATAGATGATAAAAAAGATGTTAATGATAATTGTTCAGTTGGCCTAAGAGGGGCAAATCTAGGTACTGATGGCAAGCTATACCCTTGTATGCAATTTATGTATGATAAACAATATGAAATAGGCGATTGCTATAATGGCATCAATCCGGAAAGACAACTAGAAGTTCATAACAATTTAAAACAAGAATTAGATGATTGCAAGGATTGCACTTACAGAAAAAGATGTAATCACACATGTTCTTGTATTAATAAATCATTTAGTGGAGACCCTACTAAAACATCACCATTTACTTGTGAGATTCAAAGGATTATAATAGAAGTTGCAGATAACATTGCTGAACAAATGTATAAAGAAAACAATCCAATATTTATGCAAAAGTATTATAACTCGGCATATTCTTCAATTGAAAAGAAATTATTAGAGGGGGGCACTCAAAGTGGAACTTAAAAAAGTAAATTCTCCTGCAATTAGAAATTATGCAAAAAAAGAAGAAGTAAGTAAAAAAGATTTAAAGAAAGCAACACCTCACAAATGGATAGTTGCCGCTTCTACTGGAATAATCACATTATTTTATGCTAGTCCAAAAAGAAGTATATATCATATAGGAGTTATTTTCGGATGCATAGAAATTGCTAAAGAATACAATTATACTCCACTTTTTCATACATTAAATTCTATTATGGATGTTTTTTATTATGCTACACTTGTTTTTGTATTTGGATTTTTTATTAGCTTAATTCTTAAACTATTTAATAATAACTCAGATGAAAATAAAAAGAAGAAGATAGATAATGCACTTAAATCATTTCTTATAATTGGCCTTGTATTTCTTGTCCTTACAATAGTATTGGTATTTATTTTAAAACAAGACATTCCGGCTTTTTTTGAGGGAGGAATAAAACAGGATATTAGTGTCTTTTCTCCTAATACAATTATGAATAGTAATATATAAACATAATTTAATACAAATAAAAACCTTGGCAAATATGCCAAGGTTTTTTAATTACTTCATATTAGGATATGGCTCCCAATCTTTCGGTGGATTACAATAGCGTACATATCCTCTATGTTCACGTTTTCCTTCTATACCAGCTATACACCTAATACCTACATAAAGAAAAACGCATACAAGCAAAATTATCATTGCTTCTTACCTCCATTTTCAGGAGTATATTCTGTCTTTCTCTCACAAACGTCCGTAGAAAGCCAAACACCACAATTTGGACAATACATAGCTTTAAATTCTCTCATCCTAATAAAGCCTCTTCGGCCATTGAGCTCTTTAATGAAAATGTAGTCCGCAAACGCTGCCGATGCCCTAACAAAGACCCGGCAAACCTCATCGGTTTCGTACTTGCAAACAGGACAAAGATGATGAAGAACAACGGTATCTAAAGTCTTCTCTTTTTTCTTGCCTTCTTCCTTCTTCTTCTTTTTTTTCTTCTTCTCTTTCTCCTTCTGCTCATCTGAATATCCCTGTGGTTCTAGTATTCCGTGAAGGTCATCTGGAACATGAAGCACTTCCTTAAGCTTATCTTCCTTTGGCATGGAACTATCCTCTTCTTTCTTCTCAGGCCATCCTCGAGGTTCTAGTATTCCGTGAAGGTCATCTGGAACATGAAGTACTTCCCTACGCTGTTTTTCCTTGGACATGGTGCTTCCCTCCTCCTTAATTGTAAAGGTCACATATAGTAATTGAGTTACCGACATATAATAACACAAATTTACATAATATTCAAGCTGTTTTACAATAAAAACCACCCTCAAAAAGAAGGTGGCTATACCAATTAAAAGAATCGTCCAAATATGGACTCAATAACGCCTAAAAGAAAGCTAAATGAAGCAACAGTAACAAAAGAATAGAAGAAAATCAAGAACGGAAATTCTTTATTCCAAATACCATGCAATCCTCTCTTAGCAAAATAATAATACACATACGTTAAGACAACTGTGCCAGCGTGAATCCCCCAAAGTAATGGATGGTAAAATGCAAAAGCAATTTCAAAGATTCCAAACAAGACAGAAATCATAGTTGACAATACTTTAGAGTAGCCATCTTTCCGAAAGAACGCAATAAATAAGCAAATGATTAGCACTGTGCATACAATCATAACAATGTTCATGGTTGCTTCCTCCTTTATGTGTTTTACAATAGTCATGGTAAAACTCGAAACAGATATTTATTTTCTGGACAAAGTATATCATAACTTGGCATTCCATTCAAGTAGAGACTCGGGCATCCGCTCGAGTCTCTGTTTCTTAAATTATAAATTAAGACTTTTTATTTCTTCAGCAAGCTTATCAACCATTTTTCGGGCATCATGCGCATTCTTACCCAAAAGACTAAAAGTTCCTGTTATACCAGATGTGGCCATATCAAGAATTCCATTCTTCGCCATATTTCCCAATCCAGCCTTATGACTTTGCTTTATAATAACCCATTTTTGAAATGGACCAGTATTTCCGAATTCATTCGCAGCAATTACTACCTGGTTAAATTCATCAACTTCTGGAAACGCAATAACATCATATAGCCCTTGTTTTGCCATGTATGGTTTTCCCATTGAAAAATTGTAGTCTTTTATCGTTTCAAATAATTCTGCTATAGTGTACGGTTTTCTCGTAGTAAAATTTACGTAAAGTGACATACTTCTGTCCTCCTATTTTCCTAATCTTTGCATTATTGCAGCTGTCTCAGCTCTTGTAGCTAATCCTATAGGATCGAACATTCCTCCATCTTTGCCATTTAAAATGCCTTCTTTAGTCATGTAGCAAACTGCCTCAAAAGCATATTCAGATATATTTTCTTTATCTGGGTAATCAAGGAAGAATGACCAAAGTCCTGTAAATCCTTTTCCTTGAGCTTTTATATATCTGTACATAATTGTAGCCAAGTCTTGTCTTGTAATGTTAGCATCTGGATTATATTTATTTTCTCCAATGCCAAGTACATATCCATGCTTAGCTGCCCAAGCTATTGGTGCAGAATAATACATATCTGGATCAACGTCATCGAATGTCGACTTTTCAGTATCTGTTGCACCAACGTATCTATATAGTACGGTAACTAACATTCCTCTTGTAAGGTGTCTGTTTGGCTCAAATGTTGTATTTGTTGTTCCTTTAAACAGACCATTTTCAAAAGCATATTTAACATAGTTGTAGAACCAATCGTCTGGTTTAACATCTGTAAATGGATTGTTCCATGTATCAGTACTTGAACCTGTTGGAAGTGTACTTTCACCTTTGAATTTTGCTTCTAAAGTATGGTTTGCTCTAACATCTTTAAATGTGTATGTTGTCACTTTTCCGACAGATTTTCCATCAACTAAAACATCTATTAGTTCATATCCATCATATGTGTTTATGGTGAATTCTTTCGAAGTACCTTTCTTAACACTAGCACTTCCCGGTGTAATCCATCCACCATTTTCAACTTTTGTTGTTATATCATAAGTAGTTGTACTGCTACCTGTTCCACCACCAGTTGGTTTGTCTGGTTTAACTGGTGTAACTGGAGCATCTCCGCTTCCATCTTCACCGCTTGTATCATCGCCACTTGGATTCTCTCCACTAGCATCTTCACCACCCGGTATATCTCCACTAGCTTCTCCACTTTCGCTTCCATCACCTGGCACATCACCACTAGCTTCTCCACTTTCGCTTCCATCACCTGGCACATCACCACTAGCTTCTCCGCTTGCACCTTCTCCACTGTCTCCGCCACCTGCTTCAGTATCAGCATAAATTGCTTCAACTTCAACATAAGTATTTCCCATCTCAAATGATGTTGTCTCTTGTGTAGCATCAGCTAGTGTTATATCTCCAGAATTTATTTCCCAATGATCAAATTCTTTTCCAGCTTCTGGGCTATTAGCTGTTATTGTAACTTCTGTTCCTTGCGCAACTGGTCCTTCCGGATTTGCAGTGCCACCATTTACTGTTATTGAATATGTAGTAGGAGCTACTGCATTTACTGTAAATGAAACATTTCCATTTCCAATAGTTGCATCAGGTGTTCCGTCATCATTAAAATCATATTTTAAAGTTATTGTTGTTGTGTATTCTCCAGCTGATAAACCAGATTTTGGTGCTATTCCAAATAAGCTACTATCTGTCCAAGCACCATCACCTTCCATCATTCCTGCTCCTGTATTTAACGTCACATCAAAATAACTTGGATTTGAATTTTCATAAGATAATTTTGCAGGATCAACACGACAATAGTTTGTAATATTTATACCAATAGGTTCTGCAGAAATTGCTGTATATCCCTCATCTACTGCGGTAAATGTTGGAAGCGTAATTGATCCTGTTGGAGCTAGATATGGCATCTTAGCTTCAATCTCAACATTTGTTGTTCCCATAGTAAATGTAGTTGGCGAACTATATTGATCTACTAAGCTAGCATCACCAGAGGTAATTTCCCATTTATAAAACTCTTGTCCTGAAGGAACTGTTGCTGTAATAGTAACTGTTGTTCCTTCTGTAACTGGTTCTGATGGATCTGCAGTACCACCAGTTACTGTTGTTGTATATGTTGTTGGAGTAGTTGCAGTAGCTGTAAAGTTTAAGGTCATCTCTGCACCTGTTCCCCAACTGTTAAACTCATCTATGCTTGCATAAGCAACGCTTGTAGTAATAGTTGGATTATCTGTTAATATATACTCATTATCTGTCACTATAACTGGAATGTATAATTGATATGTTTCTCCTTCTTCAAAGCTTCCTTCAAACCAAGAACCCTGATAAAGCCAATAAGCTCCATTTAAATCATCTATAGCTAGTTGCGGAGTAGTAATAGTTATTCCATCTATGCTTGCTACAGTACTTGGTGTTACTGAAATACCTGTAATATCTATAGCATTTATTGGTTGTCCCCAAACTGCAACAAATACCCAATCATCATCTGCATTTGTTCCACCGCCAACATCATAATCCGAATTACCATTGCAAGACCAAGCTAGAAGCACTCTTCCTTCTGGAACATGACCTTCAAAAATATCTGCATCAGGTAAGTAGAAATACTCATTATATGGTCTTGTTTCTGTTGCTACAAAGTGTACATCACCAGATAATCCATTATCATATGAAATTGTACATTGTCTATCATTATATGATGCTGTAACTTCTACATTAGATGTTCCCATTGTAAATGTGGTTATTCTTGAATTTGCATTTGCAAGAGTTACGTCGCCACTGTTTACTGTCCAGTGGTCAAATTCTTTTCCAACAGATGGTGCAGTTCCAGTTATTTGTACGCTAGTTCCTGCTGTAACTGGTCCTGCCGGATCTGCAATACCACCATTTACGGTTATTGTATATGTAGTTGGCGCAACGATTGACCAAGGATAAGATAAATTCTCTGTAGATGAATCATCCCACTTTGTATTTGTGGTATCTACAAGTCCTAATACTGCTGTGTAGTTTCCAGCTTCACTACCAGACCAGCCTGAAACCTTAGTCATATATGTTGAATCAAAACCTACGACATCAACTGTTTTTGTTGTACCATCATAATCAAAAGAATTAGTTTGCAACGCAGATGGTCTATTAATAGTTAATCTTATTATTTCCCAATAAATAGTAACATTGTTCGTTGTTTCATCCGACCATATGTATCCATCTTTCAATACAAATGTTGCTGTATAACTATCTACATTTGTTCCAGTAATTGTTGTTCCTTCTAACAAATCCATTTTACTTGAATCATAATTTGCAAGACCAAGGCTTTGCTCTTCTCCGTTATATGTTTTTGTTGAACTTGTTGCTGTAGGTTTTTCTATTTTCGCAAGCCACTTTGCATATAATGTTACATCGTGGTCTGTTATTTTATCAGTTGCAAAATTCCATTTATTATCAAATGTATCTTCTGTGTACCAACCTTCTAAGTAACGTCCTGTTGATGTTGTTTGTGGGTCAGTAATTAAATCTCCACTTTCCAAATCTTCTTGTACATCAACATTTAAACCGTCAATGCCTGTTACAAATGTTGCAGTATATGTAGTCGTTGCTTGTGGAATCCAATTGGCATAAAGAATTATATCCCCCTCAACTGCATTATTTTCAAAATCCCATTTATTGTCAAACGTATCTTCTGTATACCATCCTTCAACAGCGTATCCGCTTCTTGCAACAACTGGTTCAGTTGCATATTGCCCATAGTCTACTCCTTCATCAGGAACAGCAAGCCCCGGAACACCTGTTACAAAAGTGACAACATTATCCGTTGTTCTCTCTGAAACATCATATAGTAACCATACTCCGCCATTATCATGTCTAACATCCGTTTCATAACTTATGCAAGCTGCATTTGAAGAAACTGTAGGTTCCTGCACTACAGCATATTCATCAGCTATAGTATATGGGATATACAAGTAATAATTATACTCAGTATCAAATCCATCCCAAAGGGTATACATATTTTCTTCTTCCCATTCAATGCCATCTCTATTTATTGTTAGTCCCGGTGTCTCAATATTAATTGAACCTAGGTCATTATAAGCCCATTCTTTAGGGCGTTTAACACCAGTGATTGTAATTGTATCAATCGTGTTTCCCCACACAGCTGTATAAGTAACATCAGAAGAAAAATGAGGTTCTTCCCCAATTTCATATATAGTACTATTACGAACCCAGCATTTAAGTGTCTTCCCTTCTGGGACATGTTCACCAAACGAGTCTGCATTAGGCATATTATAGCCAGAATTGTTGACTACATTTGGTACCTCAAAAGTAAAATGGTCATCTCCTTCTAGACCATTATCAAAAGTTAGAGTATATCCTGCAGCAAATACTGACAATGGAACTAAGCTCATAAGCATAGATATTACACATACCATGCTTATAATTCTTTTTGTGTTTTTAATAACTATATTCACTATTAAAACATCCTCCTTTTATGTATGAAAAAACAATCTCAACTTAAGTAAAAAAATGCGCTTATTGTTATTTCAAAAAGATACACTTATACTATTTTAGTTTACCAATTTGATACTGTTAATACAAGAAATAATATAATGTTTCACCTTTGTAATAAAAAAATAATATTTTTGATTATTAAATAATTATTAAATCATTTTTAAAGAATAATTATCGTCGATTTTTTGATGTATAATCTTTTGTATATAATTTATATAAACTTGGGGGTATTAGTAATGATATGCAAATATTGTGGAAGTAACATTCCTGAAGGAAGTGCATTTTGTATTAACTGTGGCGCCAAAGCTGAGACAAATGTTCAAAGCACATTTGCTCCAAACAATAATACAAATAATCAAAGTTTTTCAACTAATTATTCACAACCAAATACTCAAAATAATGCACCAAATAACAATATTAATAATTCACAAAAGAAACCTACAAGTCCACTAAGCATTGCTTCTTTAGTTTTAGGTATTCTTTCAATAATAAGCCTTTGCGAGGGTATATGGGCATTACTTATGGGTATTGTAGCAATTGTACTTGCTTGCATCGATAAAACCCGTTCTGGAATAAGGACTGCCGGTCTAATTACAGGAATTGTAGGAACAGTTATAAGTTTGATAATAAATTGCTTGATATTAGCAGGGATAGGTTTAGTAAATAGTGGGAGCAATTTTTTTGTAGATGAGATTGAAAAGTCAATATCCAAGGAACTAAATAGTCTAAGTACCACTTCGTCATCTCGTACTACAGCTGCTCCAAAAGCTACTTTAAAAAGTGAAAATATAGCTACAGCAATTCCTTCGAACGTCAAAACTCAAAAATATGACTGGGTAGACATTTCACTTGTTGATAATAACTATGAAGTTGTTTATACATCTGGCGTTCCAGATAATTATATGATTACAAACACTGGTTCATTTAAAAATGTTTGTGACTGGCTAAGTCTATCTATTATTGACTATCCTGTTGAAACTTTTAGGCATGTATTCTCACTTCATATGCTTGGTGATAATGGTATAAAGGAACTATCTGACAAAAATACATATGACGAAATATTATACTATTATGCTACGCTAGCATCCGTTGCTTGGCAAATTGATCATGATACTTATGGTGGTTCTGTTAATAAAGTTAGAATGCCTCAAGATAACAGAGATATTGTAGAATATATAATTACTAATGGAAAAGGTTATGACCTATTACAATGGGATACCAAAAATCTTACTCTTAAAATGAGTACTAATGGAGGCAGATTGATACCATATGGTACAACGACATATGACACCAAAAATATTTCGATATATATGTTTGCCATTGAGCAGGGACTAAAAGGAGAAAAACCTGAACTATAGTGTTTTATTCTGAAATAAAAAAGATCAATCATTTAGATTGATCTTTTTTTGTATTTAATAATTCTATTATTATTTCTTTAACGCTCTCCCACATTCCCTTTAGGTCATCATAAGAAAGTAAGCTGTCAACATCTTCTAAATTAACCCATTCACAAAGTTCTCTATCTTTTTCAGCAATTATCCCCTTATACTCGCCTAAACTTTCTGCAAGATACATATATACCTCAACATCTTCGCCACTTGATGTTGTATATTTATTGATACAAATGGGTTCTTCTAAAATAAGCTTAACATCATTTCCTGTCTCTTCTATTGTTTCCCTGATTGCACACTCTTTAACGTCCTCACCTTTTTCTATATGACCTTTTGGAAACGAATAATCATTTTGTACAATCCTATGTACAATAGCAATTTTATTTGTGCTTCTATCAATTAAGAAACATCCACCTTTTTTTGTAACCATAACAACCTCTTATTCATTATTACTCAAATAATTATAGTAGCCCGAAATCTCCATCATCCTCTTCAGTTTCGGTTTCTTCTTCTTCATCAGTATAACCTTCTAGGGTATATTGATTAACCCAATCTATAAATTCACTGTTAGCATCAATAAGTTCAACACATGAGATTTCAGGTATTTCATATTCATGTAATTCTTTAATTGCATCTTCAATCAAGTCATAAAATCTATACACGCTTCTAAACTCAAGTTTATATTCATGTGCAAGCTCTAAATTTCCATTCCACCAATATTTTGAATCAACCTTTGAAACCTGACACCCTGCAACTAAATTTTTACTAAGCAAAGTGTCGCAAATTGATTCGGCAACTTTTTTATCTCTACACATCGTTGTTACTAAAACATATTTTTCCATAATACACCCCTACTTTTATATTCATCATTTACTATATCACAATATCAAATATAATGCAAAAAAACTAGGCCCAAAAATGGACCTAGCACTTAACAAATTTTAGCTCTTCAAATCAAACGAAACCTCGGATTCGCCATTGCGGTAAGCAGTAAGGATTGCAATGCGAAGATCCTCAAGAATCTGGGATTCATGTGCCTCAGCAACAATGTGGAACCGTCCATCCTTCTCATAAGCAAGAAGATACCAAGTATAGATAGCACCATCAAAGAAGTCAGTAATTCCATTGTCACGAACAACAACCTTAAGCTTATCAAGATCAGAAATCTCAATCAAATAGTTGTCACCATTCCGAATCAGAAAAGTCTTCATAATAACTCCTCCTTTATCACTCCTGGCCAAAAAATACTATCGTAAGCAAAGTCATTTTAACACGATTTTGTGTCAATATCAAGATTTATTGGTTCATAATTGCAACCGCAATGCTGAAAAATACCCAAACAGAGGCCGAGTCAACTATTGTAGTAATCAGCGGAGAAGCCATAATAGCCGGATCAAGCTTCAATTTTTTAGCAATAATTGGTAAGATTCCTCCAAGTAATTTTGCCATCATTGCCGTAATAATAAGTGTCGCACCAACAATAATCGAAAGCTTTATATCGCTATATTGAATATAAATACGTATACCATTACATATCGCAAGTATAATTCCAATCACAAATGAAACTCTTAGTTCTTTCCAAATAACCTTTAAAATATCTTTTGTTTTTATCTCATCTAAAGCAAGTCCACGGATAATAAGAGTCGCCGCTTGAGAACCACAATTACCACCTGTATCCATTATCATTGGAATAAACGCTACTAATATTAGATTTGCTGCAAAAGCTGCCTGGAAGTGATTAATAATAGCTCCACTTATAGTAGAAGAAATCATAAGAATCAAAAGCCATATAATTCTATGCCAAGCATGCTTGTAAACTGGAGTTTTCATATATGTTTCTTCATTAGGAGTAACGGCGGCCATGATTTCGAAGTCTTCTTCTGCCTCTTCTTTAATAACATCGATAGCATCGTCGAGTGTAATAATCCCGACCAAATGATTATCTTTATCAACAACAGGAAGTGAAGTTTCGTTATATTTTCCAAAAAGTTTACCAACTTCTTCTTGATCATCTAGGGTTCGAATAGTGACTGTACTATCAGTCATAACATTTACTATTGGTGTATCACCATTAGCAAGTACTAATTCTTTAGCATCAACGATACCTGATAACTTCTTATCCTTAGAAATAACATAACCTTTATAAATGTCTTCTCTATCTTCACCAACTTCACGTATATGTGCTAATGCATCAGCTACAGTCATATCTTCTGTAAAATCCATATACTCTGTAGTCATCATCGAGCCAGCAGAGTCATCTGGATACTGAAGCAATTTATTAATTGATGTTCTTTGCTCTTTGTCTACTTGATTTAAGATTCTTTCAACAACGTCTGAAGGCATTTCTTCAATAATTTCAACCGCTTCATCATCAAATAGTTCATTAACTACCTCTTTTAACTCTTTATCTGAGAAAAGATTAATTAATTTTTCTTGAAAATCCGAATCAAGATTAACAAATACCTCCGAAGCCATTTCTTTAGGAAGTAATCTATAGGCAAGAATCATATCTTCATGCGAAAGACCATTTAAAGCAGTCGCAATATCTTCAGGCGCCTTAAAACTTAAATATCTTCTAAGTTCTTTAAACATTTTATATGAAATCAATTCTTTAATAGTATCTTGCAAATAGTCCACCTCCTTATTTTTTAATGTTTTAATTCAGCTATTATACTTGTTGCCACTTGGAAATAAATAACAATGGCGCAAAGGTCAATAACCGTCGTTAGCAATGGTGCAGCAACAACAGCTGGGTCTTTTTTCAATTTTTTAACTAGCATTGGTAGCATACAACCAATCGCCTTCGACACTATTACAGTTAATATTAATGTTATACCTAGAACAAGTGAAAGCTCAAAATCTTGGTACTGAATGTATATTCTTATCATATTAACAATTAATAGAGCAAGTCCAACTAATGTGCCAACCCTTATTTCCTTCCAAAGCACTTTTAACCAATCACTTAAGGAAACCTCTTCCGTTGCCATAGCACGAATAATAATCGTAGATGTCTGTTGACCACTATTACCAGCCGTACCCATAACCATCGGAATAAAAGAAACAAGTAGCCCTACTGTAGCAAAAGCATCTTCGTATTTTGAAAGTATAGTACCCGTTAATGTAGCTGATAACATAAGTATAAGTAACCATCCGATTCTGCTCTTAACATGCTCAAATACGGATTTCTTTAGATAAGGATCATCTGATGAAGGCATAATAGCAGCCATTTTCTCGAAGTCTTCTTCTTGTTCTTCCTTTAGGATATCTAAGGCATCATCTACCGTAATTATTCCAACTAATCTATCTTCTTTATCTACAACCGGAAGCGCATACTCATCATACTTATCAAACATTTTTGCAACGTTTTCTTGGTCTTCCAATGTATTTATCTTTATAATACTTTGGTCCATTATTTCAGAAATCTTAGTATTTAGGTCCGCAAGTAATAATTTTTCAAGAGTAATAACTCCCATAATCCTTCTTGTTGTACTTAAGACGTAACACGTATAAACAGTCTCGGAATCTACTCCAATTTTTTTAATCTTTGCAAGTGCTTCTTCAACTGTCATATTTTCTTTTAAGTCTATAAACTCAGTTGTCATCATTGATCCAGCGGAATCTTCTGGATACTGAAGCAGTTTATTGATTATTTGCCTATCTTCAGGAGTAATATGCTTTAAGATCCTTTTTACAACGTTAGATGGCATTTCTTCTATAATATCTACTGTATCGTCGATATATAATTCATTTATAACATCTTTTAATTCTTTATCTGTAAGAACACTTATTAGCTTTTCTTGAATATCAGAATCCAGCTCTGTAAAAACTTCTGCTGCCTTCTCTTTTTCAAGAAGCCTATACATGACAATTATTTCTTCATCTTTTAGTTCATCAAACATAGAGGATATATCTACACTATTAATATCTCTTAAATATTCTTTTAACTGAGAATAATCTTTATTTTGAAAATATTGCTTAATTGCATCAACTTTTTCTTCCAATATATCCCCTCCTTTAGTTATATATTAAATTCTACTTAAGAATTCATCAAAAAATGCTTTAAAAGGCCCGCTTCCTTCATACCAGTCCATAATCCAATCATGAACAAAAGGAATGTGCCATAAAATTACGCATACAATAATCAGAGTAAATATTACCTTTGTAATCAACCAATAAGATTTCAATCTTTCTTTAAGAGGTTTTTCATATACAACATTGTATCCCATATCTTTCATTGCTCTTATGTATGCATCATTATATGCTTTTTGAGCCATTTGCTCTTGCATTTTCCTAGTTCTTTCCAAATCACTATACTGTGAGCTAGAACTTGATGTCGTCGTTCGTGCTCCATATGGAGACGGCCTAGAATATGGCGAAGATGAAGTAGTTGAAGCCCTATATGGTGACTGCATAGATGATGAACTTGCCCTCATAGAACTTACTTGCTGAGCCTGTCTTTGTGCATTAAGTTTAGAATCATATTGTCTTCTTTTTGTTTCATCAGAAAGGACCTCATATGCTTCCGAAATCTCTTTAAACTTTTCTTCTGCAGCCTTTGGATTATCAGGATTAACATCAGGATGATACTTCTTAGCAAGAGTTTTATAAACTCTCTCAATAACTTCTAGAGACGCTTTTTCATTTACTTCAAGAATTTCATAATAATTTTTCATAGGTTAATTTTTCCTTATTTAATAATTTAATTAAACATCAAGCACTAATAAAATAATAAGACCTACTATTGCCATTGCAATTGCAATGTATTTTTTTATACTAAGTTTTTCTTTTAAGAATATTCTTGAAAGAATCAAAGATAATATACAATACGAACCAACAATTGATGCACTTATTGTAGAATTACCTGACATTGCAAACACATAAAAGAATTGTCCTGCCGTTTCAAATATGGCTGCTTCAAGTTTTTCTTTATTGTTACTAATAATAAGTTTTTCTTTTTTATGATTCAAAAAAATCATAGCAATTAAAGCAAATATTAGAAAAGAAAACTCATATGCTATCAAAGCTGAGTCTTCGCTAATTATTTCAAACTTGTCTAAATAAATACTATCTAAAAATGTTCCCAAGCCATCAAATATGCAATACAAAATTGGTAAAGTAATTGCCAAAATCTTAACGTTCTTATTTTTTAATGAAACATCAAATTTTCTTTCTTCTTTGTTTTCTTTTCTTTCGAGCATGCATATATAGAAAATAGCACAGAATATTAATACAAAAGCAACATATGCAGGCCATGGAAGAACTTCTTTAAAAAATATCAAAAGCAATATTGAAGTTATAACTCCACTTGTATTTTGAACAGGACTAGCAATAGAAAGTTCTATATATTTAAGTCCCTTATATCCTATTACCATTGATAAAATATAACATAAAGAAACCGGTAAGTATTTTACAACTTCCATAATATCAAAACTAACTTGATTAATTGCCATATAAAGAATTGCATGTACTCCCATTACAACTCCAACTAAAATACCTGTTTTGATATCGTTATATTTTTCTTCCTTAGTGTTTCCTTTTTTGTAAAATAAGTCTGCTATTCCCCACATTATAAATGTTAGCAAACTGTATACCATAGTCATAAAATACACACCTCTTCAGAATAATTTTAGCATAAAAAATTAAATTATAAAAGTAAACGATAAAAACTCTTGGAATAATCCAAGAGTTTTATCATTTGTTTTTTGCATATTATTTATTATATGCATCTTGGCACTCTTTTAAAATTTGTAGTGCCTCTATTTTTCCGTGATAGTCCTCGACTTTAACCTCAAATCCTTCTAGTTTTTTATAATTTTCAAAGAAGTTCTTTATTTCTTTTAAGGTAAAATCTGCAACATCGTCTAGTTTGTTTACTCCATCATATCTAGGGTCACAATGAGTAACAGCGATTAACTTATAGTCTAAAAGTCCCTTATCTATCATTGTTAGATAACCGATTACTCTTGCAGGAACAACGCATCCTGGATATGTTGATTCAGTTGCTAAAACTAGAATATCAAGAGCATCTCCATCTGGTGAAAGAGTATTTTCCACATAACCATACTCTGCAGGATACCCCATGGCAGAATATAGTACTCTATCTAATCTCATTCTTCCTGAGGCTTTATCTATCTCATATTTGTTTCTTGATCTAAATGGAATTTCAATTACTGCATTTACAACATCTTCATTATTTGGATAAATCATTTTATTCTTCCTTTCGTATATATATTTAGCGACACAGCAAGGCGCGATTTTCATACATTTGTTTTTTAAATTTTCGTCAAAATCGATGCATTGCAAGGAGCATAGATTGCGAGCACCGGAGGCGTACGATGGTACGTTGAGGATGCGAGCAATCGTGGCGACACAGCAAGGCGCGATTTTCATTCAAATGTTTTAAATTTGTGTCAAAATCGATG
>JAEEGL012105808.1_pt1 | contig 87288 bp, 74 predicted proteins | sample 9134231 | NCBI WGS metagenome assembly JAEEGL01 (sample SAMN16246548, study PRJNA631951) | gut metagenome | biome: gut microbiome; feature: rumen; material: fiber-attached | host: Bos | place: Iran: Karaj | collected 2018-10 | reverse complement strand
TCTTTATATCTACTTTAATAGTCAACTATATTATACCCCAAATTCGTTTTTTTACAACTTAAACAAAATGAGCGGTTCTATTTCGCAATTCATCTCCTACCTGCAGAGGTTGGAGTCTTCTTGCTGAACCGCTGATAAAAAAAACAGGGTCACCCGATATTGGGTGGCCCTGTCACATTGCATACAGGTTATTTGCTGAGTCCGGATGCGGCGTACTCGCGCTGCATCTGTTCCCTTACTATCTCATCATCAGCGATGAGGCTTGCCAGCTGGTTCTTGGCGCTGTTCTCGATTGATCTGTAGAACGAGGCGAACACGGACTGGTTCTTGCTGATGGAGTTGTAAAGCCCGGTGTTGAAGATGTTTCCGCCTTCGCCGAGTGACCATACGAGAGTGAATGCGTTGCCGTATGTGTCATGGATAAGCTGGATCATTTCAGCATTGGCGGATTCACGTGCGTAGCGGATCTTGAGAGTCCACTCATAGTAGTCCTGCATGACCGTGTCTGCGGAGATCTGGGACAGATACTCGATCACGGCGCTGACGAAAGGCATGTTCTGGAATGCCACGTTGCTGGGGATGAACCCGACTTCGGTGGTGTCGTGGATGGTCGAGATGTAGTCTTTCTGGCTTTCGTCAAGCTTCGGATAGGGAAGGACAGCCAGATTGACTTCGGTGTTGGCATATATCTCGGATTCGAGATTACCAAGTCTCTGATAGGTCAGGAAGAGGATCTTTCCTTCAACGAAGGAATCGATGGTATCCTGGTTGTCATTGTGGATACCAACCGCCGTCTCTTCGGCATTGAACAGTGCGGTCAGCTTGTCGCAGAGAGCAAGGGTGCGTTCGTTGTTGACCGTGATCTCAGGGTAACCGTTTTCATCTCTGGTGATGTATCCGGGGTCGGAAGTCGTGAGCCACGGGATCATCGGGCCCCACCACTGCCAGAGCACAAGGCCCCATTTGTCGCGCCTGTCACGTTTGTGGTTGCCTTGGTAATCCTGATATGTCGGATGGGCGCCGTCCTCGCCGCCCCTGACGATGGTGTACAGCTTGTCAAGAGTCCATTCGCCGTCGCGGACTATCTGGTAGACCGATTCGGGATCGCATCCGATCTCTTCATAATAGTCCTTGTTCATGATGAGGCAGTGGCTGTGGCGCGTGACGTCGATGAAATAGTCTCCTGCCAGCATGTATCTTGTGTTGGTATTGAGAGATGCCGACTCCATCAGGCCGTCATACCAGTAGGGCTTTGAAAAATCGAAGTACTGACCGTACAGGTTGTCGTGGTACAGACCTTCAGTGGACAGGTTGAGCGCGCTTATATCGTTGATGATAAGATGGATCTCGTCAGCGTTCGCCTTGATGAGTTCGCGGATCTTGGATCCGACTTCATCAAAATTGTAGTCCGACTCAAAGAAGGTCAGCTTGACGTTGAGATCGGATTCGACTTTCTTGTTCCTCTTGATTGCTGAGTTGGCAGCTCTGTCCGCTTCGCCTTCATCGGAGCCCTGGATCAGGTAGTTCGATGAGTTATAGGAGGCCGTGTCGACATTCACCGATGTCTGGATAACGAATGAAGCTCCCTTATAGTCCAGGCCGGAGAAGGGGTTTTCCTCTTTCGGTGTCGTGTCGGAGGGGTCCGTGTTGGAGGGCTTGTTCGTGTTCTGATCGCAGGATATCAGCCCTGCCGCGAAGACCAGAACCAGAACAAGACACAGGATTCTTTTCAGATTGGTCATATTCTTACCTCACGAATGTAAAAATAGCTACAAATATTAAACAACAAAAATTAGTCCGTGTCAAGATGGGATCAGTCACAATCGCCCAAACTCGACACAACAGGGAAAACATGCCGTCGGAACGGGATGTCAGCCGTCCGCATTTTCAAGCTCTTCTTCCTCTTCATAGAGTGACATAAGGATGTCCTCAGCCTGGATCTTACGGTCTGTCAGTTCCGATACTCTCTGGTAGTCCGTGGCAGCTTCCCCGAAGAGCAGATCCTCGATCTCGACGATCTCTTTCTCAAGCTTTGATATCTCACGCGCGATCTCGGCCTTCCTTTTTTCCCGCTTTCTTTTTTCAGCCTGGCTCTTTTTCTTCTCAGTGTATTCTACGGACCGAGAGTCCGGGGCCGTGCTCCTTTCCGGCTGGGGCTTCAGTGACCGTCTCTGGAGATAGTCCTGATATGCGTCCCATCCGCCGATGAACAGTTCTCCGCCGTTTCCCAGATCGAGGAATTTTGTTGCAAGCCTTTTTGTGAAATACCTGTCGTGAGAGACTGCGATTATCGTCCCTTCGAATGCGGCCAGCGCGTTTTCAAGTACTTCCCTTGAATCTATGTCAAGGTGGTTGGTGGGCTCGTCAAGGATCAGAACGTTCATTCTGGAAAGGATAAGCTTGGCCAGAGTGAGCCGTGCCCGTTCACCGCCTGACAGGACGCTTACTTTCTTTTCGATATCATCTCCCCTGAACATGAACGAAGCCAGCGTGTTGCGGATCTCAGTCTGTGTCAGGTTGGGATAGGAATCCCACAGCTCGTCGAGGACAGTGTTTTCCTCTGTGAGGTTCTGGTTTTCCTGGTCATAGTATCCTACAGTCACGTTGTATCCGAATTCAACTGTCCCGGACAGGGGCTCCAGAGATCCGGTAAGGATCTTTATGAGGGTGGATTTCCCACATCCGTTCGGGCCGGACACGAAAAGCCTGTCCCGCTTCTTCACAAGGAACGAAAGATCTTTGAAAAGAAGATTATCGCCGTAGCCCATGGTGAGATTCCGTATGTCGGCAACATCATTGCCGGATTCGCCGGATGAAGTTAGCCTGAAATGGATGGATCTCGGAGCCGATTTGGGCTTTTCGATCTTCACCATGCGCGCGAGGGCCTTTTCTCTTGATTCAGCAGCTATGATGTTCCTTTCCCGGTTCCATCTTCTCTGCTGCTCGATATACGCCTCGATCCTGGCGATTTCCCTCTGCTGCAGCTCGTACCTCTTTTCGTATTCCTTCCGGTATTTCTCTTTTTCAGATACGTACTGGGTATAGCTGCACCTGTAAAGCTTTGATTCCCCGTGCTCTATGTCAAGGGTCTTGTTCGTGACTCTGTCAAGAAACATTCTGTCATGGGAGACCAGGATGACGGTCTTGGTTTTTCCGTATGCTGCAAGATGGGATTCAAGCCACTCCATGGTCTCGACATCCAGATGGTTGGTAGGCTCGTCAAGGATGAGGATATCCGGTTCTCTGAACAGAAGCCTCGCAAGAGCGAGACGGGTGCGCTGTCCTCCGCTGAGGCTGGTTACCTGCATCTGCCAGAAACTTTCATCAAAACCGAGGTTCTTCAGGATGCTGCAGCACCGTGATCTGAAATACAGACCGCCTTCGGAGATATACCGCGAATTGAGGTTCGAGTATTCTGCGGAAAGCCTGGTCGCGGTCTCATAGCTCAGCCCATCAGAATCAAGCTGATTCTGGATGTTCTGAAGCCTGCCTTCCATTTCCACCAGTTCGGCGAAAACCGCATACATCTGTCCGAGGACAGTTCCGTTGATGGGACTGTCCTCATCGCCGTTTCCGATTATGTTGAAGGCATCGTTCTGATGGAGCATTCCGACAGACTTGTCCTTTGCGATGAATACGCTTCCGGAAGAAGCCTCATAGTCGCCGTATATTATGTTGAGAAGGGTAGATTTGCCGCTGCCGTTCACACCCACGACCGCAAGGCGGTCACCTTCTTCTATCGCGAATGTGATGTCTTTCAGTATCTCCCTGTCTCCTATGCGGTATGAAATACCGCTTGTGCTGATCGATATCATAACAAGTTATTAAGGTCCGTTCTAAAAAACGGGGAATCGATCCCCGTTTTTTGGATTGTGTTAAGATTGGTAGTAGCCGCCGTTGTTTGAGGATCGGCTGTTTCTGTTCTGTGTGCTGTTCTGCTGTGGGTATCTCTGGTAATTGCCCTGGCGGTTTGTTCCTGCCCCGCCCTGCGGATATCCGCCTGCCTGCCGGTTTCCTGCCTGCTGACTGTTCCGCGGCCTCTGGGACTGCTGCCTGTTGCCGTAAAGCCGTTCGTCATAATCGAACTGCGGAACGTTCGTCCTGTTTTTGTCTTTTTTCCTGAACCTGTCAAACACATAAGTTCTCAGGATAGCTGCCACGTCGTCATTGAACAGGGCGATCACAAACAGGATCGCAAACACCACGACCGCGATGATGACAAGTATCAGGATCACTTTGAAGATCGTAGCGATAACAGAACCGAAAGTCGGGGCCGACCCGGTCTCCTCCTTCTCGCCGTCCGAAGCCGGCGCAAGCTTTGATGCCATGTCGATTGAAAGCTTGGTTACAGCCTTGCTTACGGCAGAGTCGATGTTGCCGGTACTGAAATCAGGCTCGAAATAATTGTCGCGGACGGATTCGAGATCAGCCGTCGTGACCCTGTCCTCGATGCCCGAGCTCTGGATAATGTAGTAATCCGAAGCAGAGGTGTCGATGACGATCAGGACGCCTTCTCCCAGTTCCCACGCGGAGAACAGACCTGTTGCATATTCCCCTATGCTCTTGCCGTCAGTTCCGGGAACGACGCAGACCGATATGGTGGTGCCGCTCTTGGATTCCGAGTTTACTTTCCGGATCTGGCGCTCTGTCGATTCGGAAAGCGCGTCCGGACCGTCATAGATGTTGTCAGAGTGAGCCGGATATGCTGCAAACGACGGGAGGGCCGCTGAAAGTATAAGGAGGGCCGACAGCAGGACCGCTGCCAGCAGTTTGGGAATGTTATTCCTTGAAATCATTTTTTTACTGACGGAGATTGATGAGCTTAGCCTTGAGTTCGTTTTCGATCCTGCCGAGTTCAGCTTCGGCTGCAGCTCTCTTCTCTCTTCCTTCCTTCTGTATGTTCTGGATCTCGTCAAGAGTTGAGATGAGGTCTTCGTTGGTTTTTGTAAGAGTCTCGATGTCGACGACACCGCGTTCAGCTTCCTTGGTGATCTGGATTGTCGCCGTCTTGAGAGCCTCGGAATTCTTCTTGAGCAGTTCATTCGTCATGTCGGTAACAGCCTTTCCTGCCTCCATAGCCTGATGTGAGTGCTCTATACCGAGAGCGATGACCATCTGGCTCTTCCAGAGCGGTATCGTGTTCATGATGACAGTCTGGATCTTTTCCGTCATCATGGTGTCATTGTTCTGTACCAGACGGATCTGAGGAGACATCTGGATGGATACCATACGGGTGAGTTCCAGGTCATGGAGCTTTCTTTCGAATCTCACACACTGTTCAGCGAAATCATTTGCAGCCTGGGCGTCCTCCGGAAGACCGGAAGTCTTGGCTTTTTCAGTGAGTTCGACAAGGGTGGTTGCGCGCTCGTGCTCGAGCTTTTTCTTGCCGGCGACGATATACATGGAGAGTTCTTTGAAATATGAAAGGTTCATATCATAAAGCTCATCGAACATGGATATGTCCTTAAGAAGGGTGATCTGATGCTGTTCCAGAATGGACACGATGGAGTTCACACTGTCCTCGCACTTGTCGTATCTAAGTTTTATGTCGCGGATCTTTCTCTTGGTGTTCCTGAATATGCCGAGGAACTTTTTGTCATCCTTGGCATCTTCGTTCATGTCCTTGAGGTTTGCTATGAGGGACGTTATCATCCCGCCGACTTCACCGAAATCCTTGTTTCTTACACCGCCTATGGCAGTGTCGCTGAAATCAGAGATCTTCTTCTGGGCGGCTGATCCGTAGCTGAGGATCATGGCTGAATCGGTGATGTCGATCTTCTTCGAGAATTCGTCGATCACTTTTCTTTCGCTTTCAGTGAACTGCGACTCATCAAGGGCGGGAAGCGCGCTCTGGGGAGCCTGCTCCGCTGCGGTGTTTCCGAGTGAGAGTTCAGGGGCCTTGGGAGCCTGTGCTACTGCTGCGGCTGCTTCTGCGCTCAGGCCGGCTGCGGGATCGAGGGTCAGTTTGATTTCGTTATCCATTTCAGAATCTCCTGTTCTTCTACATATTTATATATGGGGGGTATCTGGTGCTTAATCATTTGAGGGTGCCTGTTCTTCGCCAGGCTCTTCAGCATGTCTGCCGGCGGTCATCCCGTATACCGAGAGCAGCCGGTCTGTTGCGATGATGCCGATCGCTGCGTACAGTGCCAATCTCATTACCGAGAGGTTTGGGTTCGCGGCGCCTCTGGAGAAGATCGAGAACACGATCCCTCCGAGAGCCAGGCCGAAGCTGACCGAGCTTGCGAGAGCGCAGGCCAGCACGTAAAAACCGGGAGTCGCCTTCTCGGAGTCCAGCCTGAAGCACAGGCGGGTCTCGGAAACCAGGAACAGCAGGACGAACGCCTGCATCACCATGGTCAGGATCTTTACATGGCCGTTTATGGGTTTTGAGAAGTCAAAGTATTCCGCGAACATCTTCAGTATCACGGAAATGATCGCGAGGATGCCCATTACCACTGCAAAAAGGTCGTTCTTCGTTCTGTTTTCGTCCTTCTGGGAGGAGAGATAGCACAGGACGAGAAGAGCTGCTATGCCCGGAGTAAGGGCCGCTGATATCGCAGCCGGGATGTTCACGTCTTTGAATCCCGACAGTATGCCTGTTTCACCGATCAGTATTCCGATACACATTATGACGCACAGCACGATGCTGAAGATCGACAGGGGCGTCTGTTTCGGTTTTGCCGCGACCACGTACTTCGATCTGAACATAAAGAACAGAACGACGGAACACAGGCAGCAAAGAACCGAGAGAACGGTAAGGATCAGGAAGGGAACGGATCCCGTGGCAAAATGGCCGATTTCCGCGTCAAAGTCGTTTCTGAGAGCAAAAAAGTAAGAAACGGCGATGGCGAGGCCGACCGCAGGGAACGCGAGCCACATCAGGGAGTGTTTTTTGTTGTTTTCCATGGGAAAAAGCCTCTGTGCCTCAAATTATTTCATTATATTATATTACCACAAAGGAGCCGGTTTTACAAGATACCCGTGACCTGTCGTGCGGGCATATCCGGATTTTTGACAGAAGTTTTCGAAATACTCAGAGCCTGTGAACACAGGACAGCCGCTTTTGCATTCCTGCGGCGGATGTGGTATACTTGTACATAAACAAAACATCCATTTTCTGGAGGGCGTGACGTGATAGATCAGAATCTCTATATTACCGAAGAAAAGTACATCGAGACGATGAAGACGAAAGCTGAGCCGTATCTGGACGCACGGAGAGAATCCGGGTTCATCGAGACTTCCGACGGGAAGGAACTCTATTATGAGAATTACAGGGCAGACGAACCGAAAAGCTCCATCGTGATCCTGCACGGAGTCACGGAGTCGGTATCCAAGTATCACGAGCTTGCCTATTATTTCCTGAATGCCGGCGCGAACGTCAGCCTGCTGGAGCAGCGGGGACACGGCAGGAGCTACAGGGAAGTCGACAACAACATGATCACGCATATCGACAATTTCGAGCGTTATGTGGATGATTTTACGGATTTTCTTCTCGAAAAGTCCCCGAAGGACGACCTGCCGAGATACCTGTTTGCCCATTCCATGGGCGGAGGGGTCGGAGCCATGTATATGGAAAGGTATCCCCGCTATTTTGAAAAGGCGGTGCTCTCCGCGCCCATGATAGCTCCCGAGAGAGGCAGGCATCTTCTCGTTGTCTCAAGGGCCGTCACAAGAGAGTTCATCATTATTGGGAAATCCAAGGACAGATTTTTCGGATCCGGAGACGGATCAGAGGAAGAGGTGTTTGAAGATTCCTGCACGACTTCTGAAGCCCGCTTCGACTATTACAACGATATGAAGGAAACCGTTCCGGAATTCAAGAACAGCGCCCTGACCTACAGATGGGTGAACGAGAGCCTAAACTTGACCAGAAAGCTGCTCGCAAAAGGGAGACCTGAGAAGATCAGGACGAAACTGCTGCTGCTGCAGGCGGAAAGGGATACGATGGTAAGAGGGAAGGAGCAGGAGAAATTCGCTGCCAGGGTCCCGGGAGCCGAACTGGTGAAGGTAAAAGGCGCGAAACACGAGATATATAGGGAGACAGACTCCATCCTGAAACCAGTCCTTGACCGCATATTTGAGTTCTATTTCGGCTGAACCAAGCATTATTTGACCGTTTTGTGCAAATGTTACAAGCAAATAACGGATTTTGTGCAAAAATTCTACATGGAATTTTTGCACTTTTTTTGTGTTTTCTTGATTTATTTATACTCTTGTGATACAATTGACAAGCTTGATGTGCGATGAAGCAGGAGGTTGCTGCCGCGTCAATACTGTCAGATGCAGGCAGGGAATTTCTGTGGAGTATGTCCGAGTATCGGGCGAAGACGGATGCGTCTCTCCGAGGGTGACGGTTTTTCCAGGCCGAGCCATGCGTATGTAGGGTTCGGTTTGATTCGGAAGGACAATGACACGCCCGGGGCCGTGTCTATCGCCTCAAAAACTATTTCAGATAGCTTACAAGGAGGCAAGCAATGGCAGTACAGGAAAAGATCAAGGTCAAGATCAGAAGCTACGAACACACACTGGCAGACCAGGCGGCTGCAAAGATCGTGGACATAGCAAAGCGCAACGGTGCTGAGGTTTCCGGTCCGATTCCACTCCCGACCGAGAAAGAGATCATCACCATCCTGCGCGCGGTCCACAAGTACAAGGACAGCCGTGAACAGTTCGAGCAGAGGACTCACAAGAGACTTGTTGAGATACACAAGCCTTCACAGAAAGTCATCGAGGCTCTCACCTCCATCAAACTTCCTGCGGGAGTCGATATCGAAGTCAAACTTTGATCCAAAAAAGCAAAAAGCCAAACCGAACACCGTACAGAGCGGAACAGAAAAAGCGTCTCCTGCGCAATTTCTCAGCTTGATGGCGGTCGGGTCAAGTTGTCCGCTGCCGGGCGGCTCCGGCGCAAAAGGGCGGCCAACCAATAACCTACATTATTATTAGGAGGATTTTCTGATGAAGAAAGGAATCATCGGAAGAAAGCTGGGAATGACACAGATCTTCAATGAAGACGGATCTGTTGTCCCGGTAACCGTGATTGAAGCAGGTCCCTGCCCGATCACACAGAAAAAGACAGTCGAGACTGACGGATATGAAGCCGTACAGCTCGCGTTCGAGGACATCCGCGAGAAGCTGGTGAACAAGCCCATGGCCGGACACTTCAAGAAAGCCGGCGTGGCTGCCAAGCGTCACCTCAAGGAATTCCGCCTCGATGACATCTCCGGACTCAACGTTGGCGACGTAATAGCTGCCGATACCTTCGCTTCAGGCGACAAGGTCGACATTACCGGTATTACAAAGGGCCACGGATATTCCGGCGTCATCAAGAGATGGAACGCACACAGCCTGCGCGCTACTCACGGTACTGGCCCCGTTCATCGTCAGCCCGGTTCAATGGGTGCAAACTCAACACCTTCCAGGATCTACAAGAACAAGAAGATGGCCGGACAGTATGGTAACGAACAGGTTACCGTTCTGAATCTTGAAGTCGTCAAGGTCGACACCGATAAGAACCTCATCGCAGTCAAGGGAGCTATCCCCGGTGCGAAGGGCGGCATCGTGTTCATCCGTGACAGCGTCAAGGCTTAAGCCGGAAGGAGGAAGAAGAAATGCCAGAGATTAAAGTATTGAATATGGCAGGCAAAGCGGTAGGTTCCATGAATCTTTCCGATAATATATTTGCAGCCGATATCAACGAGGCCGTCCTCCATGCGGCAGTAAAGAGATATCTGGGCAACCAGAGACAGGGAACACAGTCCACGCTGACACGCACTGAAGTGTCCGGCGGCGGAAAGAAGCCCTGGAGACAGAAGGGCACAGGCCGCGCAAGACAGGGCTCCACAAGAGCGCCCCAGTGGACGCACGGCGGAATCGCTCTCGGTCCCAAACCTCGTCTGTACAAGACGAAGATCAACAAGAAAGTCGCAAGAATCGCGATGTTCTCGGCTCTCTCCAGCAAGGTAGCGGGCAATGAGATGATCGTGATCGACAAGATCGAAACTTCCGAATTCAAGACCAAGACGATGGTTAAGATGCTCGCAGACATCGGAGCAGCAAAGAAAGTTCTCGTGGTACTTCCCGAGAAGGACGAAAAGGTCATCGGATCCTTCGCAAACATCCCCGGCGTGAAGACGACTCTGTACAACACGCTGAGCGTTTACGACATCCTGAACTGTGACTCCTTCGTTGCTGCAAAAGCTGCGGTAGAAAAGATCGAGGAGGTATATGCAAAATGAAATTCGCTCAGGATATTATCATAAGACCTCTCATCACCGAACAGTCCATGGATCTTGTATCCCAGAAGAAGTACTGCTTCGCAGTTGCCAAGGACGCAACGAAGCCCGAGATAGCAAAGGCTGTTGAGGAACTGTTCCCCAAGACAAAGGTCGCGGCAGTCAACACGATCAACATGAAAGCCAAGAAGAGAAGAGTCCGTTTTGCAGAGGGCAAGACAGCGACCTGGAAAAAGGCCATCGTGACCCTTACAAAGGATTCCGCTACGATCGAGTTCTTCGAAGGCATGAACTAATTGAAGGAGGATAGAACAAATGCCTACAATCAAATATAAGCCGACTACACCGGCGAGAAGACATATGTCTGTTCCTTCATTCGAAGAAGTAACGAAGTTCACTCCCGAAAAGAGTCTTCTTGCCAAGAAGAAAAAGAATTCCGGCCGCAACTCATACGGCAGGATCACGGTTCGCCACAAGGGCGGCGGAAACCGTCAGAAGTACCGCATCATGGACTTCAAGAGACAGGCTGAAGGCGCACACAAGGTCATCGGCGTTGAATACGACCCCAACAGATCGGCGTACATAGCTCTCCTTCAGAACGATGAAGGAAAGAAGAGCTACATCATCGCTCCTCAGGGCGTTACCGACGGCGCAGTGCTCTACTCCGGTGCTGACGCGGACATCGTTCCCGGCAACACACTGCCTCTCATCAACATCCCCGTGGGTACATTCATTCACAACATCGAGCTCTACCCGGGCAAAGGCGGACAGCTCGTCCGTTCTGCCGGCACACAGGCGCAGCTCATGGGCCGTGAAGGCGATCTCACGATGATCCGTCTTCCCTCCGGTGAAATGAGATATGTACGTTCCGACTGCAAGGCCACGATCGGTCAGGTCGGCAACATAGAACACGACACAGTCAAGATCGGTAAAGCCGGTAAGAAACGCCACATGGGCATCAGACCTACCGTCCGCGGCTCGGTCATGAACCCCTGCGACCACCCGCACGGCGGTGGTGAAGGCCGTTCTCCCATCGGACGTCCGGGCCCTGTTACCCCCTGGGGTAAACCCGCTCTCGGTTACAAGACGAGAAACAAGAAGGCCCGCACCGACAAGATGATCGTGAAACGCAGGAACGGAAAATAAGGAAGGAGGCAATTTGAAATGAGTCGTAGCTTGAAGAAAGCACCTTACATTGAGGAAAAACTCTACAAGAGAGTTTGCGAAATGAACGAAAAGGGCGAAAAGAAAGTTCTCAAGACATGGTCAAGAGCCTCTACTATTTTCCCGGAATTCGTAGGACACACAGTAGCAGTACATGACGGAAGAAAGCATGTTCCGGTATATGTGACCGAGGATATGGTAGGACACAAGTTCGGCGAATTTGCTCCTACAAGAACCTTCAAAGGCCACGCCGGAAGCAAGACTTCCAACAATGGTAAGTAATTGACGAGGGAGAAGAAAAGATGGAAACAAAGTCAACACAGAAACACATCCGCATCTCTCCTCGCAAAGTCAAGGTAGTGCTTGACCTTATCAGAGGTAAGGATTATAAGCTGGCAGAGGCTATTCTGAAGCATACTCCGAAAGCCGCATGCCCTTACACCCTTAAGCTGCTCAACAAAGTAGCTGCTGATGCAGAACACAATTTCCAGATGAGCAAAGACAACCTGTTCGTTAAGGAGTGCTATGTGACTCCCGGAATGACTCTGAAGAGAATCATGCCGAGAGCAAAGGGCTCCGCAGACAGGATCCTGAAGAGAACCAGCCACATCACGATCTGCCTGGCTGAGAAAGAATGAGGAGGAAAGCATAATGGGACAGAAAGTTAATCCGCACGGCCTTCGCGTCGGCGTTATCAAGAACTGGTCGTCCAGATGGTATGCTCCCGACGAAAAATTCGGAGATATCCTCGTTCAGGACCACAAGATCAGAGAGTATGTCAAAAAGACATTCGTTCTCGCAGGAGTTCCCGAGGTTGAGATCGAAAGAGACAACACGGGCAAGCTCACGGTATACATCCACTGCGCGAAGCCGGGTCTCGTCATCGGACGTCAGGGCGCTGAGATCGAAAAACTGAAATCAGAGCTCTCCAAGCTCGCAGGCACACCTGTAAGCGTAAACGTCATCGAAGTGAAGCCCATCGAGCTGTGCGCTCAGCTGGTTGCAGAGAACATCGCATCCCAGCTTGAAAGAAGGATTTCGTTCCGCCGCGCAATGAAGCAGTCGATCAGAAATACCATGCGCATGGGCGCTAAGGGTATCAAGATCTCCGTTTCCGGACGTCTAGGCGGCGCTGAGATCGCAAGAACCGAGCATTACCACGAAGGTACGATCCCGCTGCAGACAATCCGTGCCGATATCGACTACGGTTTCTGGGAAGCGAACACCACATACGGTAAGATCGGTGTTAAGGTATGGATCTACAAAGGAGAGGTTCTCTCCGAGGTTGCCCGTACAAAGACAGGCGCAGACGAAAGAAGAAACCAGGGCCGCGACAACAAGAACAATCGCGGAATGAGAAAAGACCGCAGGGGCGAGGGCGAAGGCCGCCGCAATCCCAACAGGCGCGACAGCCAGCGCGACTCCCGCTTCAACGATCCCAGAAGACCCAGGACTGCTCCCGCTGCACCGAGAAAAGAAGGAGGAGCTAACTAATGTTACAGCCGAATGGTAAAATCAAATACAGAAGAGTCCAGCGCGGCCGTATGAAGGGAAAAGCTCTCCGCGGCAACAAGATCTCCTACGGTGAATTCGGTCTCGTGGCCACCGAGCCCTCATGGGTAACGGCAAACCAGATCGAGGCAGCCCGTGTCGCAATGACCCGTTACATCAAACGTGGCGGTAACGTTTGGATCAAAATATTCCCTGACAAGCCGGTAACGGAAAAACCCGCCGAGACCCGTATGGGTTCCGGTAAAGGTTCTCCCGAGTACTGGGTTGCAGTTGTGAAACCCGGCAGAGTGATGTTCGAGATGGGCGGAGTACCCGAGGATGTAGCTCGTGAGGCTATGCGTCTCGCATCACACAAGCTCCCGCTCAAGTGCCGCTTCGCAACAAAGGAACAACTTGACAAAGAAGTGGAGGGATAAGCTGTGAAGGCAACAGAACTCAGAACAAAGACAATCGACGAGCTGGAAAAGATGCTCAAAGATCTCAAGACCGAGCTCTTCACGCTCCGTTTCCAGCACACGATCAACCAGCTTGACAACCCCCACAAGATAGCAGATACCAAAAAGGATATCGCTCGTGTGATGACAGTCATCTCCGAGAAAAAGGCATAAGGGGGATTTGAGAAATGGAAGAACGTAATCTCAGAAAAACCAGAACAGGTCACGTTGTAAGCGACAAGATGGACAAGACCATCGTCGTTTCGATCGAAGACCATGTCAAGCACCCCGTTTACGGCAAGATCGTAAAGAGGACCAAGAGAGTTCACGCACACGATGCCAACAACGAGTGCGGCGTGGGCGACACGGTTCTCATTATGGAAACAAGACCTCTGTCCAAGACAAAGAGATGGAGACTTGTGAAAATCATAGAAAAGGCAAAATAATTAAAACAAACCGGCGTATCGCACTGAATCCGTGATGCGCCGGACACCGAGGGTGTGAAGCTTACCGGGAAGGGCGGGTTCGCGCCCGGTTATGCCCGAGGGTACGTCGTGCGTGCCTTCACACAGCCGGATTGATATATGCGGCTCCTCGACATAAAAATCAGGAGGATATAGCAGTGATTCAACAGCAGTCATTAATGAAGGTCGCGGACAACACCGGCGCCAAGGAACTGATGTGCATCAGAGTTCTCGGCGGTACCGGCAGACGTTATGCCAACATCGGCGACGTAGTGGTCTGCGCAGTTAAGAAGGCAAGCCCAGGCGGCGTTGTCAAAAAAGGCGAAGTAGTCAAGGCAGTCATCGTAAGGAGCGTAAAGGGCGTTCGCAGAAACGACGGTTCCTACGTGAAGTTTGACGAAAACGCAGCAGTTATTATCAACGATGATAAGAACCCCAAGGGATCCCGTATCTTCGGGCCTGTGGCTCGTGAACTTCGTGAACACGAGTACACCAAGATCCTGTCCCTTGCACCGGAAGTTCTTTAAGGAGGTATGAAGATGGCTAACAAGGTTCATGTTAAAACAGGCGACCAGGTGATGGTAATCTCCGGAAACTCCAAGGGAACGGTCGGCAAGGTGATCGGTGTTTCCCCGAAAGAAGGAAAAGTCATCGTTGAAGGCGCTAACATCGTAAAGAAGCATGTCAAGGCAAGACGTCCCCAGGACCAGAGCGGAATCGTTGAGGCTCCCTCTGCAATGTACGCCTGCAAGGTACAGCTTTACTGCGATAAGTGCAAGAAGCCCGTAAGAGCCGCTCACAAGATCGACGGCGACAAGAAAACACGCGTCTGCCCCAAGTGCGGCGCTGAGCTCTAATTCGGAGGTTCGAAGATGGCAGCAAGATTAAAAGAACTTTACAAGAATGAAATCGCTCCCGCTCTTCTGAAGAAATTCGAATACAAGAGCGTGATGCAGATTCCGAAACTGGACAAGATCGTGCTGAATATCGGCGCAGGCGATGCCAAGGACAACTCCAAGGTAATCGACTCCATCATGTCCGACCTCGCTATCATCACCGGCCAGAAGGCAGTGAGCACAACCGCTAAGAAGTCAGTCGCTAACTTCAAGCTCCGTCAGGGCATGAAAATAGGCGCCAAGGTAACTCTTAGGGGCGACAGAATGTATGAATTCATGGACAGACTCTTTAATTTCGCACTGCCCAGAGTCCGTGACTTCAAAGGCATCAATCCCGATGCGTTTGACGGACGCGGAAACTACGCTCTCGGAATTAAGGAACAGCTGATTTTCCCTGAGATCGAGTACGACAAGGTTGATAAGATCCGCGGCATGGATATTTGCTTCGTAACGACAGCGAATACCGATGCAGAGGCAAAAGAGCTCCTGACACTGTTCGGCGCTCCGTTTGCAAAGTAAGACAGAGGGAGATTTAAAAATGGCTAAGAAATCCATGATTTTGAAACAGCAGAAGCAGCAGAAGTTCTCCACACGTGAATACAACCGCTGCAAGATCTGCGGCCGTCCTCACGCATATCTCCGCAAGTACGGCATCTGCCGTATCTGCTTCCGCGAACTTGCCTACAAGGGCGAGATTCCGGGCGTGAGAAAGGCATCCTGGTAATCTCCGGGACAAACAACAGTTCACGATCGGGGACACGCGGGCGACCGCATCCCCGGAGTCCATACTGCTAGGAAACGACCGGAAGGCGTTTAACCGGCGGTAGCGGCCCTGCAAAGCATGCACACAGCAGAACTGCGGGGCAGCAAGAAAAAATATACTTGCATGACAGGAGGAAAACAAAATGCAGATTTCAGACGTTATTGCGGATATGCTGACAAGAATCAGAAACGCAAACGACGCAAAGCATGAAACTGTGGATATCCCCGCTTCCAACCTGAAGAAGGCCATTGCAGACATCCTTCTCGCCGAAGGTTACATCAAAGGCGTTCAGATCATCGAAGACGGCAAGCAGGGTATCATCAGAGTAACACTTAAGTACGGCGCAGGAAAGTCCAAGGTCATCCACGGCCTTCGCAGAGTTTCCAAGCCCGGTCTCCGTATCTATGCCAGCTGCGACGACATGCCCAAGGTGATGAACGGACTCGGTATCGCTATCGTTTCCACATCCAAGGGGATCATGACCGACAAGAAGGCAAGACACGAGAATGTCGGCGGCGAGATCCTCGCCTTCGTATGGTAAGGGAAGAGGAGGGTTTAACAATGTCAAGAATTGGAAGAGCTCCCATTACGATCCCCGCAGGCGTTACGGTCGATATCGACGAACAGAACGTCATTACCGTAAAAGGCCCGAAGGGCAAGCTTTCCTACAAGGCAAGCCCCGCTATGAAAGTTGAATCCAAAGACGGCAGCGTCAGCGTTGCACGTCCGGACGACGAAGCCCAGAGCCGTGCTGTACACGGTCTCACGAGAACTCTCATCAACAACATGGTCGAGGGTGTTTCCAAGGGATTCGAGAAGAAACTTGAAATAGTCGGCGTAGGTTACAGAGCCGCTAAGACCGGAAACAAGCTTCAGCTGACGCTCGGACATTCACACCCGATCTTCTTCGAGGAGAATGATCTCGTTCAGTTCGATGTTCCGGACCCCAACACAATCATAGTCAAGTCCATCGACAAACAGGTTTGCGGACAGATTGCCGCTGAGATCCGTTCCAAGAGACCTCCGGAACCGTATCACGGCAAGGGCGTTAAGTACTCCGGCGAGCATATTCGCCGTAAAGCCGGTAAAGCCGGTAAATAACGGAAGGAGACGTGAAAAATGGTTAGCAAGAAGGATAAAAACATCCAGCGCCTTAAGAGACATACAAGAGTACGTTCAAAAGTGGCTGGAACGACCGAACGTCCCCGTCTGGCTGTATACCGCTCTAACGCCAACATCTACGCTCAGATCATCGACGACGTGAAGGGTGTAACACTCTGCTCAGCGTCAACGATCGAAAAGGGCTTCGATGGTATCGGCAGCAACAAGGAAGCAGCTAAGAAAGTTGGACAGAAGATAGCCGAAAGAGCGCTTGCAAACGGAATTACAGAAGTTGTATTTGACCGTGGCGGCTATATTTATCACGGACGTGTATCGGAACTTGCAGCAGGAGCAAGAGAAGGCGGACTCAAGTTCTGAGTTCTCTCTCCGGCAGAGATCCGGTTTGTACACTGTTTAATTAATGTTAAACATCATATCTGTCGAAAAAGGCGGCAGCAGGCTGCATGCAGCCTGAGAAAGGATTAATAATTTATGGCAAAAAGATTCAATCCTGACGGGCTTGAACTCAAGGAAAAGCTCGTCGTTGTGAACCGTGTGTCTAAGACCGTTAAAGGTGGTCGTATAGCGAGATTTGCCGCACTCATGATCGTTGGTGATGAAAATGGTCATGTGGGCTACGGCCTCGGCAAGGCAGCTGAAGTTTCCGAAGCGACTCGCAAAGCGATAGAAGACGCAAAGAAAAACATGATAGAGGTTTCTCTTCATAACGGAACGATCCCGCACGAGATACTCGGCGAGTACGGCGCAGGCAAGGTTCTCCTTAAGCCGGCTGCAAAAGGTACCGGTATCATCGCGGGCAAGACAGTCCGTGCAGTCGTTGAACTGGCAGGCATCAAGAACATCAGATCCAAGTGCCTCCGTTCCAACAACCCCGTGAACGTGGTGAAAGCTACATTCCAGGCACTCGAGACTCTCCGTACCGCTGAAGAGGTAGCCAAGACCCGCGGCATCAGTGTCGAGCAGGTCATCGGTTAAGAAGGAGGCATAAGATGGAAAAAGTTAAAGTGACTCTCGTAAAGAGCCTCATAGCTGCCAAGCCGAACCAGAAGGCTACAGCCGCTTCCCTCGGCCTCAACAAAATCGGCGACGCTGTCGTTCACGAAGCCGGTCCGGTGATAGACGGTAAGATCAAGGTTATTTCGCACCTTGTGTCTGTGGAGAAGGCGTAAGCCCTCCGAAGAACTCAGAATACTACATATATTTCTTACAAGGAGGATAAACCATGAAGCTCCATGAACTTTCACCGGCTGCTGGTTCAGTAAAAGAGTCTTACCGCAAGGGCAGAGGCCCGGGATCCGGTAACGGCAAAACCGCAGGCCGCGGACATAAAGGTCAGAACGCTCGCTCAGGCGGCGGAGTACGTCTTGGATTCGAAGGCGGACAGCTTCCTCTCTACAGAAAGCTTCCGAAAAGAGGATTCCATAACAGATTCGCAAAAGAGTATGCCATCGTCAACGTAAGCGACTTAAACGTTTTTGAAGACGGTGACACAGTAACACTCGAGACACTTATGGAAAAGCGTATAGTACGCAAATCACTTGATGGTCTTAAGATACTCGGCAACGGCGAAATCACTAAAAAGTTAACCGTTGAAGCTTCAGTCTTCTCAGCGACAGCAAAAGAGAAGATCGAGGCTGCAGGTGGAAAGACCGAGGTGAAATAAGGTGTTTGAGTCGTTAAAGAATGCGTGGAAAGTAGCAGATCTAAGAAAGAAACTGCTCTTCACACTCATGATTATCGTAATTTACCGTATAGGCGCAAACCTTCCGGTACCTTATATTAACCAGATGGCGATTGAGACATTCCAGAAAGCATCTTCCGGCGGATTCTTCGCATATCTGAACCTGTTCTCAGGTTCTGCATTCTCAAGAGCGACGCTGTTTGCTCTCGGTGTGCAGCCGGCGATCACGGCATCCATCGTGATGCAGCTGCTTACCATCGCCGTCCCCGCTCTTGAAAAGCTTTCCAAGGACGGAGACGCAGGCAGAGCGAAGATCGACAAGATCACCAGATACGTGACTGTCGCTCTTGCTCTCGTCACGGCGATCGGCTATTACCAGCTCATGAATTCCTACGGCATTCTCAACGAGAATACCGGATGGTTCGGCATGATCGTGATCATCGCTTCCCTCGTGGCAGGTTCATCGCTGGTCATGTGGCTCGGTGAACGTATAGACAACTACGGAATCGGCAACGGCATCTCCATGATCCTGTTTGCCAACATCGTGTCCAGAATCCCCACGACAGTAGGTACACTGATCTCCTACATCCGCGGCGAGGCAACAATGACCAACGCGGCAGGCGAGACAGTCAACATCCCCACATGGGTAGGCATCATCATCGCCGTAGGCACGGTGATCCTGGCTATCGCGATGGTGGGATTCATCGTATGGATGACCAATAGTGAAAGAAGGATCCCGATCCAGTACGCAAAGAGAGTCGTCGGAAGAAAGATGTACGGCGGTCAGTCGTCCAACCTTCCGATCAAAGTCAACATGGTCGGCGTCATGCCTATCATCTTCGCGTCTTCGATCGTATCCATCTTCCCGACCATCAGGATGTTCGCGCAGCCTGCTGAGGGTTCCTTCTGGGACCGTTTCCTGGGCGCGTTTGACACGAACTCGGTTCTGTACATCGTACTTACGTTCGCGCTGCTGATATTCTTCGCATATTTCTACACGTCGATTTCCTTCAATCCGACTGAGATTTCGAACAATATCAAGCAGAACGGCGGATCCGTTCCCGGTATCCGTCCGGGCGTAGCGACCACGAACTATATCAAGAAGATTCTCTCCAGAGTAACCTTTATAGGCGCAATCCTTCTGAGCGTAGTGGCAGTAGTGCCGATGATCATCAACCTGGCTACAGGCGGAATGCTCAGCACGCTCGCATTCGCAGGTTCTTCGGTAATCATTATCGTAGGCGTCATTCTGGAAACAGTACGCGACCTGGAAGCTCAGCTTGCAATGCGCAATTACAAGGGATTCCTTGGATAAGATCAGATGTTTTCACGGGTGCCCGCCTGTGCGGGTGCCCGGGGAAACTGTGATGTACCATCAAATTACGGAGAAAAAGATGTCAAGAAGAAAGAAAACGAGAAAGATAAATCTGATCCTGCTCGGCGCTCCCGGCGCAGGGAAGGGCACTCAGGCTGAACTCATTTCCAAGAAGTACAAGATACCCGCCATTTCCACCGGCGCGATCATCAGAGAAGAGATCAAATCCGGCAGCGAACTTGGCGAGCGTGTCAATTCGTATACGTCCAAGGGTGAGCTCGTTCCCGACGAAGTCGTGATCGATATAATCAAATCACGTCTTGCAAAGGATGACTGCAAAAAAGGATTTATACTTGACGGATTCCCGAGAACAGTTCCTCAGGCTGAGGCGTTGGACACCATGGGAGTGGAGATAACGGATGTTATCTCGATAGAAGTATCCGACGAACGCATCATGAAGAGAATGAGCGGACGCCGCGTATGCAAGGCATGCGGAGCAACGTATCATGTCGATTCAAATCCTTCCCCCAGGGGAGAGCTTTGCGGCGTTTGCGGAGAGCCACTCACCATCAGAGCTGACGACGATCCTGAAGTGGTAAAGAGCAGACTGGTCGTTTATCACGAACAGACCGAGCCTCTCAAAGCCTACTATGAAGGAAAAGGCAAGCTCAAGACGGTCGAAGGCCAGGAGAAGCTTGAAGACACCACGGCGCTGACGTTCGGCGCTCTGGAAGGCTGAAAGTAAAGGCAAGCCGAGATGATCATTGTCAAGAATCAGGAGCAGATAAGGCTCATGAGGATAGCGGGGCGCATAACCGCCGAGGCCATCCTTCTGGGAGCCGAGCTCGTAAAACCGGGCGTGACCACAAAACAGATTGACGAACGGATCAGACACCATATCGAAAAGTGCGGTGCGCGTCCATCGTTCCTGGGTTACGGCGGATTTCCGGGTTCCGCCTGCATCTCGATAAACGAGCAGGTCATTCACGGAATACCTTCCCGAAACACTGTTCTTCAGGAAGGTGATATAGTCAAGATCGACGTGGGAGCGTATATACACGGATTCCACGGCGACAGCGCCAGAACGATCCCGTGCGGCAGGATCTCTGCCGAAGCGCAGAAACTCATCGATGTTGCGAAAAGGTCCTTTGAACTGGGAGCCGAGGCTGCCGGACGTGAAGGGGCCAGGATCGGAGACATCGGTGCCGCAATAGACGGTTATGTAACGGAAAACGGTTTCAGTACCGTGAAAAAGTACGTAGGGCACGGTGTGGGTCATGACCTGCACGAAGATCCCAATGTTCCGAATTTCGGAACTGCGGGGAGAGGTCCGAAACTCTGCAGGGGGATGGTGATCGCCATCGAGCCCATGATAAACGCAGGGACTGACGCAGTCAGGGAACTCAGCGACGGATGGACTGTCCTGACGAAGGACGGCAGGCTGTCTGCCCACTACGAAAACACCGTGGCGATAACCGACAACGGGGTCGAGATACTGACCAGGGCAGACTGATGAAGAACAGAAAAAGCCCAGACAGCAGACCTCTCGGGTATGGCGACATAGTCAGATCGAAATGCGGGAGAGACCGGAAAAGGCCGTTCATGGTGATCGGGACCGGGTCCCGAAACGGGTACGGCACAGTCGTGCTCGCGGACGGGAAACTCAGGCCGCTCAGCCGGCCCAAGACGAAAAACGTCCTGCATGTCGAGAAGATCGGGGAAGCTGCGCCGGAAGATCTCAACCTGTTCAACGGTGTGACAGATCCCCGTGAGCATGACGCCGAGCTCGAGAAGATACTCGCGGGGTTTGACGAGAGAGCAAACCTTTAGCTTGACAAACGAAGTAATGTTGAATTATAATGGTAAACGGCTGTTTTTCGGCCGGCACATTGAAAGATTTATCTGGGAGGAAAGAATTGCCTAAGGACGATGTAATCGAATTTGAAGGCGTTGTAGTTGAAACGCTTCCGAATACAATGTTCAAAGTTAAGTTGCCGAACGATATGATCATTACAGCAAGCATATCCGGCAAGCTCAGAATGAATTACATAAGGATCCTGACCGGAGACAAGGTCACAGTGGAAGTTTCCGTCTATGACCCCACGAAGGGAAGGATAACATGGCGGACCAAAGGTTGATCCGCTAAGCAGATATAAAGTATCGCAAACAAGAAAGGTGGTAAAATACTGTGAAAGTAAAGCCTTCCGTTAAGAAGATCTGCGAAAAGTGCAAGATTATCAAGCGTCATGGCCGCGTAATGGTCATCTGCGAGAATCCGAAGCACAAGCAGAGACAAGGTTAAATTAAGAGAGGTGGAATTAGCACATGGCACGTATATCAGGCGTTGATATTCCCAATTCCAAACGCGTTGAAATCGCTCTGACCTACATTTATGGCATAGGCCTCAAGAGCTCCCGCGACATCCTCGCTAAGACCGGCATCAACCCCGACACAAGAGCTAAGGACCTCACCGAGGAAGACATAGCAAAGCTTCGTGATGAGATCGAAAACCACTACACTGTCGAAGGTGAACTCCGCCGTGAAGTAGCGCTGAACATCAAGAGACTCGTTGAGATCAACTGCTATCGTGGTATCAGACACAGAAAAGGTCTTCCGGTTCGTGGACAGAGAACAAAGACTAATGCCAGAACCAGAAAAGGCCCGGCTAAGACAATAGCCAACAAGAAGAAGTAATAAAGGAGATCGGATAAATGGCTAAAGTAGCAAAGAAGGTCATCAAGAAGCGCCGCGACAGAAAAAATATCGAAGCGGGACATGCTCACATCCGCTCGACCTTCAACAACACAATCGTAACAATCACTGACGTACAGGGCAACACAGTTGCATGGTCCTCATCCGGTGGACAGGGCTTCAAAGGCTCCCGTAAGAACACACCGTACGCAGCTCAGACTGCAGCAGAAGCAGCTGCAAAGGGAGCTATGGAACATGGCATGAAGACTGTGGAAGTTTATGTTAAGGGCCCCGGCAACGGTCGTGAAGCAGCTATTCGTGCTCTTCAGACAGCCGGCCTCAACATTACTCTTATCAAAGACGTAACTCCGATTCCTCACAACGGATGCCGTCCGCCTAAGCGCAGAAGAGTATAATTATCAGGAGGATAGACTATTATGGCAAGATATACAGGTCCTTCTTGCAAGCTGTGCCGCAGAGAAGGCAAGAAACTCTTTCTCAAAGGCGATCGCTGCCTGACAGACAAGTGTGCACTTGCACGCAGAGCGACTGTTCCCGGACAGCATGGCGCAGGCCGCAAGAACGTTAAGGAATATGGACTTCAGCTCAGAGAAAAGCAGACTGCCCGCCGTTACTACGGAGTTCAGGAGAAGCAGTTTATGCATTACTATGAACTGGCCGACAAAAAAGAGGGCGTAACAGGTGAAAACCTTCTTACTCTTCTTGAACTGAGACTGGACAATATCGTTTACAGAATGGGTCTTGCATCCAGCCGTAAGGAAGCCCGTCAGATGGTTCGTCATGCTCACTTTACCCTCAATGGTAAAAAGGTAAGCATTCCTTCCATTATATGCAAAGAGGGCGACGTTATCGCGCTCAAGGACAAGAGCAAAGCATCTGCAAAGTTCAAGGAACTTGCCGAGACAGCTGAAACCGCAGTGGTTCCGAAGTGGCTCGAAGTCAACGGTGAAGAACTGTCTGCGAAAGTTGTCGCTCTTCCCAAGAGAGAAGATGTCGATTTCCCGTTCGAAGAACAGCTTATCGTCGAGCTTTATTCCAAGTAATAACCTGCTTCAGGAAGCCTGTCGAGCTGCTTGAGGCAAGCTGAAAACAGGTTTCATGATTCTCGCAATCGCCGAAAATATCAAAAATTGAAGACGGAGGGTTATTCTTAATGATCGAAATAGAAAAGCCGAACATTGCAACAATAAATCTCAGCGATGACGGTACCAACGGCAAGTTCATAATCGAGCCCTTGGAAAAAGGTTATGGTATTACTCTTGGTAACTCACTCCGCAGAGTTCTGATGAGCTCACTGCCCGGTGTTGCTGTAACAAGCATAAAGATAGACGGAGTTCTTCATGAGATCTCCACGATCCCCGGTGTTAAGGAAGATGTTCCTGAGATCGTGCTCAACGTCAAAGGCATTATCGCAAAGCTTCATGTCGAAGGACCCAAGACGGTCATCATCGACACGACAGGCCCGCGCGATATCACAGCCGGCGATATAAAGCAGGATGCGGACATAGAGATCCTCAACCCCGATTTCCACCTTGCTACAGTCGACAACAACGTCAGATTCTATATGGAACTGACATTTGATCACGGCAGAGGATATGTTTCATCTGAAAGAAACAAACAGATTTACTCGCAGAACAATCAGGGCAACAAAGAGACAGAAGCACCTGTCGGAACGATCTTTACTGACTCCATCTACACACCTGTGTACAACGTGAATTACACGGTAGAGAACACTCGTGTCGGAAGCAATACTGATTACGACAAGCTCACCCTGGAAGTTCTCACAAACGGGGTAATACTCGCAAAAGAAGCGATTTCTCTTGGAGCCAAGATACTTAATGAGCATCTCAATTTGTTCGTCGACTTGTCCGACGAGGCAAAGAATGCTGAGATCATGGTTGAAAGAGAAGAGACTATAAAAGAAAAAGTCCTTGAGATGACCATTGAGGAGCTTGACATGTCGGTTCGCAGCTTCAACTGTCTGAAACGTGCCGGCATCGATACTGTTGAGCAATTGATCAACAAGACTGAAGAGGATATGATGAAAGTCAGAAACCTCGGCAAGAAATCGCTTGAAGAAGTTATTCAGAAACTTCACTCGCTTAATCTTGATCTTAAGAGAGAAGATGACTGATCACACAGTCCATGTTTCTCAGAACATTTCGATAGTTACTTCAGGTAACATCTACTTTTGCAAAAGGAGGACATGAAAATGCCCGGCACAAGAAAACTTGGCAGACCGACAGCGCACAGGAACGCTATGCTCCGCGGTATGGTTACATATCTCATTGAGAACGGATCCATAGAGACCACCCTGACTCGCGCAAAAGAGGTCAGAGCTATTGCTGAAAAGATGATTACCCTTGGAAAGAAAAACACACTTGCAAGCCGCCGTCAGGCTCTTGCTTACATAACCAAGGAAGACGTAGTCAAGAAACTGTTTGATGAAGTTGCTCCGAGATATTCCACCAGGAACGGCGGATATACTCAGATCTATAAGCTCGGTCCCCGCCGCGGTGACGCAGCTGAGATGGCTCTCATCAAGCTGATTTCCGACTAAGCCGAATCATCCGGATATACAAAAAAAGACTCTGCAGAGATGCAGGGTCTTTTTTGGCACTATGGGGAGAAGAGAGATAAAAGCGAGCCTTCGGAACATTGCATAAATGACGGAAAATATGTTAAATAAATGTAAACTATGGTTCCAAGACTTGATTTTTGCGCTCTCAAGAGTTAGAATATGCTCACAAGGTTAGCAGTCAGACGTTAAGAGTGCTAACAAAATCAAATCTCACAATTAATACAAAAGGAGAGATAAAAATGACGCTCAGACCTCTTGCAGACAGAGTTGTTGTTAAACTCGTTGAAGCAGAAGAAACCACAAAGACCGGGATAGTTCTTCCCGGAACGGCAAAGGAAAAACCTCAGGTGGCTGAGGTGATCGCGGTAGGACCCGGCGGGCTCGTAGACGGGAAGGAAGTCAAGATGACCGTCAAAGTCGGCGACAAGGTAATAACCAGCAAATATGCTGGAACAGAAGTCAAATGTGATGGCACTGAATACAACATCGTGAGACAGAACGACATCCTCGCGATAGTTGAATAAAAATCTGAAAATCATATAAAGGAGTTGTATATATCATGGCAAAAGATATTCTTTACGGAGTTGAAGCCAGAAATGCCCTTATAGTAGGCGTTGACAAGCTCGCAGATACAGTTAAGATCACATTGGGACCCAAGGGCAGAAACGTTGTCCTTGACAAGAAATACGGCACTCCCCTTATCACCAACGACGGTGTTACTATAGCTAAAGAGATCGAGCTGGAGAACGCTTCCGAGAACATGGGCGCTCAGCTCGTACGCGAAGTCGCCACAAAGACCAACGACGCAGCAGGCGACGGCACCACTACTGCGACACTTCTCGCGCAGACTCTCATCCACGAGGGAATGAAGAACGTGGCTGCAGGCGCAAATCCGATCATCATAAGAAAAGGTATCCAGAAGGCAGTCGACAAGGCTGTTGCTGGGCTTACAGCTTCTTCAAAGGCTGTCAACGGCAAAGAGGATATCGCACGTGTCGGCACAATCTCCGCAAGCGATGAGGTCATCGGCACACTGATCGCCGATGCTATGGAAAAGGTCACTTCAGACGGTGTCATCACAGTCGAAGAGTCCAAATCAGCCGAGACATACAGCGAGGTCGTTGAAGGAATGCAGTTCGACCGCGGCTACCTGTCACCGTATATGGCAACAGATACCGACAAGATGGAAGCAGTCCTTGACGATGCCCTGATCCTTATCACTGACAAAAAGATCTCCAACGTTCAGGATATACTTCCTCTGCTCGAGCAGATTCTCCAGGCCGGCAAGAAACTCCTCATCATTGCTGAGGACGTAGAAGGTGAAGCACTTACCACACTGGTGCTCAACAAGCTGAGAGGCACATTCACGTGTGTGGCGGTAAAGGCTCCGGGATTCGGCGACAGACGTAAAGAGATGCTCAGAGATATCGCAGTTCTGACCGGCGGTGAGGTTATCTGTGATGAGCTCGGACTCGAGCTCAAGGAGACGACGATCGACCAGCTGGGCCGTGCACGCCAGGTAAAGGTCAACAAGGACAACACGATTATCGTCGGTGGCGCAGGTGCACCCGAAGATATCAAGGGAAGGATCTCCCAGATCAGATCCGCGATCGAAGTCACCACATCCGATTTCGACAGAGAAAAACTCCAGGAGAGGCTTGCTAAACTGTCCGGCGGCGTAGCCGTTATCAAAGTCGGCGCAGCTACCGAAACCGAAATGAAAGAGAAGAAGCTCCGTATCGAAGATGCGCTCAACGCCACACGCGCGGCTGTCGAGGAGGGCATCGTTCCCGGAGGCGGAATCGCATACGTGAACGTCATCGACGAAGTTGCAACAGTGCTTGATACGGTTGAAGGCGATGAGAAGACAGGCGTACGGATCGTTCTGAAGGCTCTTGAATCTCCTCTGCGTCAGATCGCGGAGAACGCGGGATTCGAAGGATCCGTAATAGTCAACAACATCAGGGCAAGCGGAAAGAAGGGCTACGGCTTCAACGCATATACAGAGGAATATGTGGACATGATCGAAGCCGGCATCGTGGATCCAACGAAGGTCGCACGTTCCGCTCTTCAGAACGCGGCATCCGTCGCTGCCACGGTCCTTACAACAGAGGCTCTGGTAGTGAACCAGCCTGAACCCGAACCGGCTGCAGCAGGCGGTATGGGCGGTGGCATGGGCGGCATGTATTGATAGCCGGATTCAAAAAAGAATGACAAAAGGGAGCAACCCATGGCAGGCTGCTCCCTTTGTGATTGCAGACAAGCAGTTATTCTATGATCGTGACTTTTTTCATAGCGACCCTATCCAGAGGCCGATCACGGAAATCGGTTTCTGATTCAGCTATCTCGTCAACAACGTCCATTCCTTCATAGACTTTGCCGAAGGCTGCATACTGACCGTCAAGGTGGGGCGCGTCTTCATGGCAGATGAAGAACTGTGAGGATGCGCTGTTGGGATCGGAGGATCTGGCCATGGAGATGACACCGCGGACGTGATTGATCGGGTTGTTGACGCCGTTCTTTCTGAATTCACCCTTTATGGTCTTCAAGGATCCGCCCGCGCCTGTCCCTGTGGGATCTCCGCCCTGGATCATGAAACCTTCGATGACCCTGTGGAAAATGAGTCCGTCATAGAAGCCTTCTCTGACGAGTCCCTCGAAGTTTGCTACTGTTATGGGGGCAAATTCCGGGTAGAGCTCAAGCTTTATGATCCCGCCTTTTTCCATTTCTATCTGTACTTTTGTTCCCATTTCGTTTCTCCTCTGTGTTAGTAAAGATAACCCTGTCTGTAAAGAAGTTCCGCAATGAGTACGCCGCCGCCTGCGGCACCTCTCAGAGTGTTGTGGGACAGCCCGACGAACTTATAGTCGAACATTGTGTCCGGTCTGAGACGCCCGACTGAAACGCCCATGCCATGATACAGATCCCTGTCAAGTTTCGCCTGCGGTCTGTTGTCCTCGGTGAAGTATGTTATAAACTGTTTCGGAGCGGAAGGCAGCTCAAGCTCCTGTGGGATGCCGCTGAAGTTCTCCCACTCGTACAGGATATCCTCGATGGAAGGTGTCTTGTCAAACGAAACGAACACAGCAGCCGTATGTCCGTCGGAAACGGGCACCCTCAGGCACTGTGTAGTTATGACCGGACTGTCAGCGGGGACGATCTTTCCGCCGGTAACGCGGCCCCAGATCCTCAGGGGCTCACGCTCGCTTTTCTCCTCTTCACCGGATATGAAGGGGATTACGTTGTCGACCATTTCGGGCCAGGTCTCGAAGTTCTTTCCGGCTCCGGATATCGCCTGGTATGTGGTGACAAGGAGCTTTCTGATTCCGAACTTCCTGAGGGGAGTCAGGGCCGGCACGTAGCTCTGTATGGAGCAGTTCGGTTTGACCGCGATGAATCCCTTCTTCGTGCCGAGGCGCTTTTTCTGGTAGTTTATAACCTGAAGGTGTTCAGGGTTTATCTCCGGGATCACCATGGGCACGTCTTCCGTCCATCTGTTGGCGGAGTTGTTGGATATGACTGGTATCTCCGCTTTCGCATAGGACTCTTCCAGAATCTTGATCTGGTCCTTGGGCATGTCGACTGCGCAGAAAATGAAGTCACATATCCCGGCAACAGCCTTTATATCGGACGCATCGATTATGGTCATGTCCTTTACACGCTCAGGGATCGGAGCTTGCATTTTCCAGCGCCCTTCCACAGCCTCGCTGTAATTCCTGCCGGCCGATCTCGCGCTGGCTGCGACTCCGGTCACCTGAAAATACGGATGGTTTTCAAGCAGGGTAAGGAATCTCTGGCCTACCATTCCGGTGGCTCCGACCACGACGCATTTCAATTTGTCTGCCATAGTATCTCTCCGTCATTCTTCTTTTGAGATTTTCTGTATTATATCACCTGCCGGGAGATACAGTCAATTTTGAAATTCTCCAATTGTGTTGAGATGACACGCCGCTCTTTTGGTAAAAACATGGACAAAAAGAAATTCAGATTAATTTGCAAATAGTCAAGACAAAGACACGGCGGCATGGTATAATATAGGTGTCAGGGAGAGATCCCCGGCAAATATCAGAAAGGCGGTATTGCCATGGACATCAACTTTATTGCAAGACAAGTCAATCTTACCGATGACTTGAAGGAGTTCACGGAAAAGAAGCTTTCGAAATTCGACAGATTCTTTCCGCGGGGTGCTGATGCGGCCGTAACTTTCAGGCGGATTCGCGATGACGAAAAAGTGGAGGTAACCATTTCTGCCGCAGGGACGCTTTTCCGTGCGGAGGAGAGCTCCGCTGATTTCAAGACCTCTCTCATCCGCTGCGTGGATATTATAGAGGGACAGATCCGCAGAAACAAGACTAGACTTCAGAAGAGAATGAAGACATCATTCGCCGCAGTTGAACAGCTGACGGCAGAGGATATCGAAGTTCCGGAGGAAAAAGACTTTGACATCAGGACAAAGTCCTTCCCGCTGAAACCCATGACTGCTGAGGAAGCTATCCTGCAGATGAACCTTCTCGGACACGCATTCTATGCGTTTGAGGACGCTGATACTGCTGAAACGTGCATCGTTTACAAGAGGCACGGCAACAGCTACGGACTTATAGTTCCCGAGAAAAAGGAAAGGTAAGCCAACATTTCTGATAACTAACGAGAGGGCTCCGGCTCTCTCGTTTTATTTTCCCAAAATTACCCGCGAAAACTCAGCCGTGATTGATTTTTGAACGGCGATGGGGTATAATTCAAAATGCGGGAAAATTTATCGGTTTTAAGGAGATCACTTGTTTTGGCTCTGTATAATGATTTGATAGAAACCATGGAGAATTCCATGAAGAGCTTTTCAAAAAGCCATAGAAAGATCGCAAAATTCTTTATAGACAACTACGCTAAGGCTGCGTATATGACTGCGTCTGAGCTGGGGGCTGCCGTAGGCGTTTCCGAGTCGACGGTCGTCAGGTTCGCGACCGAGATGGGATGCAACGGTTATCCGGAGTTTCAGTCCCAGGTCAGGGAAAACGTAAAGATGAGGCTTACTTCCGTTCAGAGGGTGGACGAGGCCAACGGCCGCATGGAAGGCCGTGACGTGCTGGAGATGATCCTGACTGCGGACATGGAAAGGATCAAGTCCACGCTCGCGACTGTTGACCGCAAGGACTTCGTTGCCGCCATCGAAATGATGCTGCAGGCAAAGAACATATACATACTGGGCATGCGGGCGTCCGCCATGCTGGCAGACTACATGAGATACTATTTCGCCCTTCTGTTCGATAACGTAAAGGTCATCCAGCCTACAGGCGGCAGCGAGATATTCGAGAATCTCCTGAAGATCAGGGAAGGCGATGTATTCATCGCGATCAGTTTTCCGAGATACACGAAGAGGATAGTCAATGCTACGGAATACGCGTCCAGGGCAGGCGCCAAGGTCATCGCTCTGACCGACAGCAGGTATTCGCCTATTGTTCCGCATTCAGATATCGCGCTTCTGGCGAAGAGCGAGATGGCGTCATTTGCCGATTCCCTGGTGGCTCCCATGAGCCTTATCAACGCCATGATAGCCTACATAGGCAAGATAAAGCACGAACAGGTCACGGAAACCCTCGGGAAGCTTGAGCAGGTCTGGAAGGAATACGATGTCTATACCAGCTTCAGAGATGACAAATAAAGGACAGAACAGAGTCGCGGTGATAGGCGCCGGACCTGCCGGGATGATGGCCGCCATAACATCAGCCCGGTGCGGAGCGGATGTGACTGTATTTGAGAGAAATCCGTTCGCCGGGAAAAAACTCAGGATCACGGGCAAGGGCAGGTGTAATGTCACCAACGATTGCGCGCCGAGGGAAGTTCTGGAAGCGGTTAAGAGAAATCCGAAGTTTCTATACAGTGCCGTTTACAGATTCACTCCCGCCGACACCATGTCGTTTTTTGAAGAGGCCGGAGTGCCGCTCAAGACGGAGCGCGGACACAGAGTGTTTCCGGAGTCTGACAAGGCTTACGACATCCAGCAGGCCATGGTCAGGGAGATGACAGAAGCCGGCGTAAAAACCAGATACAAGACAAGGATCGACCGTGTGTATAACGACGGAAGATCATGGGTATTGTGCTGCGGCGAAAAAAAGTATGCTGCTGATGCGGTAGTACTGGCGACCGGAGGCGTTTCATATCCGGGGACCGGATCCACAGGAGACGGATTCGCGATGCTGAAAAGGCTCGGCATGAGGATAACCGAACTTCGTCCGTCGCTCGTGCCGGTGAATACCGAAGAAAAAGTCGGGGAACTGTCAGGCCTGACCCTGAAGAACGTCACTCTTTCAGTACTGTACGGTAAAAAATGCGTTTTCAGGGAACTTGGCGAGATGCTGTTCACCCATACCGGAGTATCAGGCCCGCTGGTCCTGTCGGCATCCGCCAACATGCAGGATCATCCGGTGTCGGAATATGCCATGAGGGTGAATCTGAAGCCCGGCATGAGCAGGGAAGAACTTGAGGCGAGGGTCGTAAAGGATCTGTCGAAATATTCAGCGAAAGATTTCGTGAACTCGCTGTCAGATCTGCTGCCGCAGAAACTGATACAGTACGTGGTCGGCATGACCGGCATAGATCCGAGAAAGAAATCAAGAGACGTTTCAAAAGCCGAGCGTATCAGACTTTGTGATCTGCTGTCGGCGCTGCCTTTCACACCGTCTTCATTCGGCTCTCTGGATGAGGCGGTCATAACGAGAGGCGGTGTTGAAGTAGACCAGATCAACCCGAAAAGCATGGAGGCCATCTCCTGGCCCGGACTGTTCGTCTGCGGGGAGATGCTGGATACCGATGCGTATACCGGGGGATTCAATTTACAGATAGCTTTTTCAACGGGAAGGCTGGCGGGAGAATCAGCTGCCGGTTTTGCCGAAAGAGAGAATACAAAAGAACCGGAAGAGGAAAGAAAAGTGGATTTTTCCAAGATAAGAGTTGCCATAGACGGGCCCAGCGGTGCGGGTAAAAGCACTATCGCAAAACTGGTGGCTGCCGAAACCGGCCTGATATATGTTGATACCGGATCTCTCTACAGGGCTGTCGGTCTCTATATGGCAAGGCAGGGCACAGACGCCTATGACGAGGAGACAATTGTGGCCAGCCTGAAAGATGTCGATATAAAGCTTGAATACAGCGAGGGAAAACAGCATGTCATCCTGAACGGTGAATGTGTCGACGGACTGATCAGGACCGAAGAAGTGTCATATTATGCTTCTGCCGTTTCAAAGATCCCGAGGGTGCGGGAATTTCTGATGAACCTGCAGAAAAGCCTTGGGGACGCAGGCGGAGTCATTATGGACGGACGGGATATCGGGACCGTCATTATCCCGGATGCCGAGGTCAAGATCTTCCTTGTGGCGGATGCTGAGGAAAGAGCCCGCAGACGCTACGCAGAGCAGATCGAGAAAGGGCTGGACGTCACGTACGAAGAGGTCCTCCAGAGCATCATCGCAAGGGATCAGCAGGACAGTTCCCGTGACGTTGCGCCTCTAAAGCCGGCGGACGATGCGGTGACTCTCATAAACAACAGGACGATTGAAGACGCAGTGAATTTCGTCATCGGTCTGATGAAGGAAAAAGCAGGGAAATAGGACAAAACTACAGGCAGCTGGAGGTTCATTGATATGGGCTTTTACAGTAGAATATACAAGATCTTTGCGAAGCCGCTCAGAGCTTTGTACCGGATCCGCACAGTCGGCGAGGAGAACATCCCCGAAGGTGCGGCGATCATTGCTGCCAACCATCTGTCCTTCTCAGACGTGCTTGTTATCTCATCAGCTGCTCACAGGCAGGTGAGGTACATGGCAAAGGCCGAACTGTTCAAGACCCCGCTGAAGCCTCTTCTGGACGCTCTGGGAGCGTTTCCCATCGACAGGAGCAGGTCCGACGTGGGAGCTATAAGAAAGTCCATAAAGCTCCTAAGGGACGGCAAACTGGTTGGCATCTTCCCGCAGGGCCACCGCAGGGGCAGAAAGGATCCCAGAACGACCGAGATCAAGCACGGAGTCGGTATGATAGCATTCCACTCAAGAGCTTCCGTGATACCTGTGTTCATCGACAATAAAGGGCTGAAGACCAGGATGTTCAAGGTTAATACCGTCATTTTCGGGAAACCGATAAAGGTGGAGGATCTGGCGTTCAAGGGCGGCGGGAAAGCGGAGTACCTGGTAGCGTCCAGGAAAATATTCAGGAAGATATGCGAACTGAAGTACGGGCCGTTCGAAGACTGGGATGACAAGTTCAAAGAGCCTTTCCTTGTTACACTACCAAAAGAAGAGGAGACCAAGAATTGAGCATACGCATCGCAGAGCATGCAGGATTCTGCTTCGGGGTCAGACGCGCCGCGGATACGCTTGAGCAGGAAATCGAACGGTGCGGTGACGGCAGACGGATCCTTACGCTGGGCAGGCTTATACACAACGACTGGTATATCAGCCGGATGAAGGCACGAGGCGTCGAGGAGATCAGCCGGGATGATGTTGACAGCATCATCTCAGAGGCTGACAAAGGCGCAGGGATTTCCGTTATAATCAGGGCCCACGGGGAGAAGAAGGACATACTTGAAAAGCTTAGAGCATGTGCGGAAAGGAATCCCGGATTCCGTCTTCTGGACTGTACCTGCCCGTATGTAACGAAGGTCAGGAGCATAGCTGAGGAGAACTCGGGAGACGGGGATCACTTTATCCTGCTGGGCAGCAAAACCCACCCTGAAGTGGAGGGAATAATGAGCTGCGCCGGATCCGGAGAGGTCCTTTCGAGCTATGAAGAGGTCGAAAAGTGGATCGCTGAACACCCGGATTTTGACCGGTGTGGTAAATGTCTAAAAATCGCTGCACAGACAACTCAAAATTTAGACCTTTGGCGAAAAAGTGTGAATTTATTTAAAAAGGTCTATACAAATGTCATTATTTTTGATACAATATGCGGTGTAACTAAAATGAGGCAAGATGAGGCCTCGCGGCTTTCCGGAGAGTCTGACGCCATGATCGTGATAGGCAGTCCGGACAGCTCGAACTCATGCAAATTAAGGGATATCGCGCGGGAAAAATGCGCTGATGTCTACTTCATTTCCGATGCTTCACAGTGTCCGAAACTGGATGTCGGAAACATCAGACTGTCAATTACTGCCGGTGCTTCAACACCGTTCAGTTTAATAGAGGAGGTATATAAAACAATGAATGAGCAAAACGAAAACTTTGCTGAATTGCTCGAAACTGCTTTCAAAACTTTAAATACAGGAGAAATCGTTGAAGGTATCATCACGTCCATCACCCCCACCGAGATACATGTCGACCTGGGAACGAAGACGACCGGCGTTATTGCACACGACAAGGCTACAGATGATCCCCAGGCAAAACTGGATCAGCTGTTCAAAGTCGGCGATGTTATCAAGGCCAAGGTTGTCAAGGTCAGTGATATAGACGGTATCGCGACCCTCGACAAGACAAGAGTCGACAACGAGTCTCACTGGGAAAAGATCGTTGAAGCGAAAGACACCAACGAGACACTTGAAGGAAAAGTTGTAGAAGTAGTAAACGGCGGAGTGATCCTCTCCACAAATTCAGTAAGAGTATTCATCCCCGCATCTCTTTCGGGACTTCCGAAGGGCGCAGATCTCCATGAACTGCTCAACACTACACAGAAGGTCAAGATCGTCGAGATCAAACCCGAAAGAAAAAGAGCGTATGCTTCCATCCGTGCCGTACAGCGCGAGGAACGCAGAGCAAAGCAGGAAGAGTTCTGGAACACCATCGAGGTCGGTAAGGAATTTGACGGCGAAGTCAAGAGCCTGACAGATTTCGGCGCGTTCGTAGACCTTGGCGGAGTTGACGGAATGGTCCACACTTCGGAGCTGTCCTGGAGAAGGATCAGACATCCGAAGGAAGTCGTGTCAGTCGGCGACAAGATCCATGTGTTCGTGAAGTCGTTTGACCGTGAAAAATCGAGGATCTCCCTCGGATACAAGACAGACGCGATGAATCCTTGGACTATCTTCACTTCTCAGTATAACGAGGGTGATGTGGTTTCAGTAAAGATCGTAAGTCTTATGCCTTTCGGTGCGTTTGCCGAGATCCTTCCGGGATGTGACGGCCTGATCCATATCAGCCAGATCACAGATCACAAAATCGGCAAGCCGGATGAAGTGATCCAGGTCGGCCAGGTCGTTGATGCCAAGATCACCGCTATTGACAACGAGAACCACAAGATCAGTCTTTCGATGCGTGCTCTGATCGAGCCAGAGACACCTGCTGAAGCTCCCGAGGCACCGGTTGAAGAAAGAAAACTGGTCTATTCCGATGATGAACCAGTAGCCGAGGCTGCCGAAGCTGTTGCTGAAGAAGCAGCGGAAAAAGCAGAGACCGTAGCCGAAAAGGCCGCAGAGGCTGTCGAGGAAGTCAAGGAAGCTGCAGAAAATGTCATCGACAAGGCCAAGGAGGCTGCAGAGGAGGTCAAAGAGACCGCCGAAGCCGTTGCTGAGGATGCCAAAGAGACGGTGAAAGAGACTGTTGAAACTGTCGTGGAGCAGGCCAAGGAAAAAGTCAGCGAAACAAAGGAAGCAGTCAAGGAGACCGCAGAGGCTGTAGTTGAAGAGGCTAAGGAAAAAGCAGCTGAAGTTAAAGAAACAGTCAAAGAGACTGCTGAGACTGTTATAGAGCAGGCTAAAGAAAAGGTCAGCGAAGCAAAGGAAGAAGTCAAAGAAGCAACTGAAGCTGTCGCTGAAAAAGTGAACAAGAGAGTCAGAAAGACCGCCAAGGCTGCAGACGAGGAAGTAAAGGAAGCCGCAGAAGCAGCAGAGGAAGTCAAGGACGCAGTGGACAAAGTGGTTGAAGACGCCGAGAAAGCTGCCGAATAAGACATAGTCAGAAACAGTATCACGCCGGGTACCGCTGAAGTATCCGGCGTGATTTTTGTCTGGTCCTGAAATCTACAAATGTAGAACATAACCTTGACAAACAGCCGCTTTTTGAGTACAATATACCATAGAAATCTATGGACATTTGTACTATTGACATACATCAAGGAACAATATTTTATGATAATGATGAAAAAGATCCGGGCGGCGGCCGCCTTGCTGCTGATGATGTGCATCCTCTGCGTGTCATCCGGAGCGGTCAACATAATCGGATCAAGCAATGCGATCTTCAGGTCCAGGATAGACTCGAAGATCATAGCCGGGGCGGATCTTTCCGCTGAAGACGCGGCTATGAGACTGTACTATCTGGGATTCCTTATGGGTACCGGGACTGATGTGAACGGCGGGATCGAGTTCAATCTCAGCGGAGGGCTCAACAGGCTTGAAGCCGCGGTACTGGCTGTCAGACTGCTTGGAGTTGAGAAATCTCTTTCTGAAGGCAAGTATCCGCATCCGTACAGTGATGTTCCGGAATGGGCCAGCAGCTACGTCGGGTATCTGTTCAGATGCGGGCTGCTCTTCGGTATAGACGGCGAACACTTCGATCCGGGGTCAGCGGAGACTGAGGCCAGATTCATGAGTTACTGCCTTTATGCCCTGGGATACCGTATAAAGGACGGCGACTATAACTACGCGACTGCGGTATCCAGCGCACGCAGGGCAGGCATAACAAAAAGCACAGATCAGCCGTCAGGTCCCTTCACGAGGGGACAGGCGATACTGGCAATGTACAACACGCTTCGTTCGACTGTTAAAGATGCCACCAGCGCGTATTCCGAGAAGCTGGTCGAAAGGAAAGTGATAGCGTACAACGATGCGATCTTCCTTCTATGGAGCAAGGATCTCCAGGAGACGGAGAATTACATGTCCCTTGTCGGATACGGAAACGGATGGATAATACCCGACGGGTATTACGTAATCAAGGCCTCCAGGGGAGGACAGTCCCTCAACGTGGCCTGCAGCGGCTACAATACAGATTATGACGGTGTTAATGTTACTCTGTGGCAGGAGACTTCGGACGTTACGCAGATATTCAGGCTGCAGAGAACGGAACGCGGCACGTATTATATCTACTCAGCTGCTTCAAGAAACGGCTACGGCCGGGTGCTCGGAGCGCCGACCTGGTCGGATTCCGTCGGCCTTTATACTTCCACCAGCCTCTATGCGGGCGAATATGTCATAAGAGCTACAGGTGACGGCAACTGGGTCATAAGCACATCCGAAGCGGGAGATACCAGGTGTCTGACAGCACGTGACCCGGAAACGCCGGGCGATAACGTAGTGCTTGATAAATACGACGGCGAATCGATGCAGACATGGGAGTTCGTCAGACAGGGCGTCATGAACGCACAGGGCGAAGAACTGGCGATCTTTGTGGCAAACTCCATGGTCATCACTCAGGGGGCATATGATGTGTACTCACATATGTCACAGAACGCGATAGACATGCAGCCGACAGAGGGTATGGCGAGAGCGCCGTTCAATGCGACGGTGGTGCATATCGACGGCAACTTCGAAGCCTGCAACTGTGTGTGGATACAGAGCAACAATCCTGTCAGATATGCCGACGGAACGGTCGATTACATGACGGTGAGCTTCATGCATGACAATGACATCTCTGACATCTACGTGGGGATGCAGCTGGCGCAGGGAGAGTACTTCTATGACTGCGGAACGTACGGATTTGCCGGCGGCTCTCATATCCATGTGTGCGTGTTCAGAGGGCAGTTCAACGAATATACGATGCACATCGGAAACGGAGACGTCTTTATAGAAGACGCGCTGTTCGTTCCGGACAACACATATATCTACGACTCATACGGACTGGCATGGAACTGGATAAGCCTTGCCGACTAGAGGAAGAATCAGATGAAGAAAGAGATCGAGAAAAGGGTCGCCGCGCTGTGTGCGGAAGCCGGGATCAAAGCTGCGGCAGAAGCCGAGGACGGTATAGTCGAACGTCTGTGCGGCGAGTATGACGAGCTGATGGCTGGCGGTGACGACGAAATTACGGCGTACCGGGAGATCCTTACGAAACTCGACAAAGTCAGGGAAGAACTTGACAGGCTTCCGCGGACCGAGGAAGAGGCGGAGGCCGAAGGGAAACGACGGAAATACAGAAGTCTCGGCACTGTTCTTAATGAGATATCCTTTATCATGTGGGCAGTGGTGCTTACCACGTATTTCTATGTGAGCATCAGATTCGGCTACTGGCATATAACCTGGCTGATGTTTCTCTGGGCGCTATGCGGCCAGACGATACTCGAGATGATATCAAAATACAACAAGGGAAAGCCGATTCCGCAGATCCTGCGGGCAGGGCTGACGGTGATCCTCTGGCTCATAGTGCTGATCACATATTTTCTCGTCAGCTTCTTTACGGGAGCATGGCACCTCACCTGGATCATATTCCTGGTTGGAGGCCTGTTCCAGGCAGCCATACTGGCATTCCTGTAACAAAACAAGAACCGCGGGTCAAAACGATCCGCGGTATTTCTTTAGGGCAATGTATCCGTCTCAGGCATCAATAAGGAACTTTTTCAGCATGGAGTATCTTCTGACATGATGGTTGTTTGCTATCATATTTCTGAGAACCTCAGGCTTTCCGACGAGTATCACCATTTTTGACGCTCTGGTGACAGCAGTGTACAGGAGGTTCCTGGACTGCAGCACGGCGGCGCAGGAATAAAGGGGAATGATAACGACAGGATACTCGCTTCCCTGGGATTTGTGGACTGTTATGGCGTAGCTGTGCTCAAGGTCTTCCAGCATGGAATAGTCAACGTCGCACGCTTTGTCATCGAAGGTCACCGACATGACGTTCTCATCGGTATCGATGTCTGTGATTCTGCCTGTTTCACCGTTGAAGATCCCCAGCCCGTTCTGGCCGTCTGCGGCGGTCCATTCCGCGGAGTAGTTGTTCCTTGTCTGCATCACCCGGTCCCCTTCACGGAAGACGATGCTGCGGAATTTCCTTTCTGCCTTGCCGGGTGACGGAGGATTGAGCTTTTCCTGGAGAAGGGCATTCAGATTTTCCGTTCCCGACTCACCTTTCCGGGACGGAGTTATGATCTGGACCTTTTCTATCACGCCGTCTCCGTAGGATTTCGGCAGACGGGAGGAGATTAGGTCAACGACCGTGTCTGATATGGACTTTTCGTCAGTCCGCTTCAGAAAGAAGAAGTCCCCGTCCTTTTTTGAGATGTCAGGGAGACGGCCTTCGTTGATGAGATGGGCATTGCTACTGATCAGACTGTTCACGGACTGTCGGAAGATCTCGGTCAGCCTTATCGTGGTGAACCTTTCGGAGTCGATCATGTCGTGCAGCACGTTTCCGGCTCCTACGGACGGAAGCTGGTCTGCGTCTCCGATCAGGATAAGTCGGGTCCCGTTTTTCGTGGCCTTCAGAAGTGAATCCATCAGGAACACGTCTACCATGGAGACTTCGTCGATTATGATCACGTCAGCTTCCAGGTTGTTGGATTCGTTTCGCTGGAAATCCGCCTTATCGTCGTTTTCAGAGTACTCCATCTCGAGCAGTCTGTGGATCGTTTTTGCTTCGTGTGAAGTGGCTTCGCTCATCCTTTTGGCTGCACGCCCCGTAGGAGCCGCCAGGGAGATCCTGAAATCTATGGATGAAAATATCGAGAGCAGAGCCTTGATTATCGTGGTCTTTCCGGTCCCGGGTCCGCCGGTCAGGATAAATACGCCGTTTGTCATAGCCTGGTAAATGGCGTTTTTCTGTTCAGTGCTGTATGAGATGCCGGACTGATTCTCGATCTTGCGGATAAAAGCCAGTGCGTTCGATGCGTCAAGTCTGGGGCATGACGCGTCAAGCGTAACAAGTTTTTTGGCGATCCGGCTTTCCGCCCTGTACGTTTCGGGATGGAATACAAACTCTTCGCCTCCCCAGGTGACAGTGACCAGATCACCTGCGCCTGCCGCTTTTCCCAGTACGGTTTTTACGATATGCCCGTCTTCTGGGGTTTCGCTGAACAGAAGCTCTGTCGCGCGATGCAGAAGCTCGTCTTCCGGAAGACATGTGTGTCCGCTTTTTACGGATTCATCGTTCAGAACATAAAGAAGTCCGTGGATGATACGGTTGTAGGAGTCCGGTGACTCTCCGAGCTGTATGGCGATCTGATCAGCGCGCTGGAAACTGATACCCCGAAACTCGTCGCAGAGCATATACGGGTTGCTGCGTATCCTGTCAACGGCTGAACCGCCCCATCTGTTATATATCCTCATGGAAGTCTGGGGGGTGAAGAAGTCCTTGCAGAACATCATCACGTATCTGGATCCGGAAGCGGTTCTGAAGCTCTTGGAGATCTCCTGGGCTTTCTTTTCCGTGACTCCGGGGATGTCTGTCAGCCAGTCCGGGTGGTTCTCGATTACGAAAAACGCGTCATTACCGAACTTTTCGATTATCTTGGCGGCGGTCCTGGGGCCTATGCCTTTCACGGCGCCTGAAGCGAGATAGAGCTCCATGCTTTTCGGGTCGTCGGGAAGCCCCTTCTCGTATGACTCGACCTGAAACTGCCTGCCGTATGTAGGGTGGTTCGTCCATCTGCCGTATACAGTGATCTTGTCGCCTATATCCAGATAGGGCACTTTGCCGACAGCTGTGACGAGATATGTGTCCTCAACGTCTATGTCGAATACCGCATGACCGTTTTCCTCATTCTGAAACCGGACAAAGTCAACGATACCGGAGACAGAATCATAGCTCTCATCCTGAATGTCTTTTTCGGGATAGCTGCTCATGATTCTCACCTCCGGTCAGTTTTTGTGTTTCTGTGTTATTTCAGCGCTTCTGCGATCTGTTCCGCCAGATCGGTCTTTTCCCACGGGGCTCCGAGATCCTCTCTTCCCATGTGGCCGTAGGCGGCCAGAGGACCGTAGATCGGTCGCCTCAGTCCGAACTTTTCTATGATGGCCGCCGGCCTCATGTCTACATTCGAATACACGTACTCGGTGATGGCGTCGTCAGGAACACGCCCTGTTCCGAAAGTATCGACCATGACAGATACGGGCTTTGCGACTCCGATCGCATATGCGATCTGCACTTCGCACCTTTCGGCTATGCCGGATGCGACGATGTTCTTGGCTATGTATCTTGCCATATACGAGGCTGATCTGTCGACCTTAGTCGGATCCTTTCCGGAGTAGGCGCCGCCTCCGTGCCTTGCGTATCCCCCGTAGGTGTCGACTATGATCTTCCTGCCGGTAAGCCCGCTGTCGCCCATGGGCCCGCCTATGACGAACCTTCCCGTGGGGTTGATGAAGATCTTTGTCCCGGCATCCATCATATTACCGGGGATGACGGTTTTCACCACCTGTTCCGTGATGTCATTCCGTATCCTTTCAAGTGACACATCAGGATCATGCTGGGAGGATATGACGACCGTGTCTATCCTGACCGGCTTTCCGTCGTCGTATTCGACCGTGACCTGGGTCTTCCCGTCCGGCCTCAGATACGGAAGGATCCCGTTCTTTCTGACCTCGGTCAGTCTTTTGGCCAGTCTGTGGGCCATGGAGATCGGCAGAGGCATCAGTTCCGGGGTCTCGTTGCACGCGAAGCCGAACATCAGTCCCTGGTCTCCCGCACCTGTGTCAAGGCCGTCGCCGAAGCCTTCCTTTGCTTCCGAAGACAGGTCCACGCCCATGGCGATATCAGGCGACTGTTCATGTATGGAGTCGATCACCGCACAGGTGTTGCCGTCAAATCCGTAATCAGATTTGTCATATCCTATCTCAAGTATGGTCTTTCTTGCGATCTCCTGAACATCCACATAGGCCTCTGTGGTGATCTCTCCCATGACGATCACAAGTCCCGTGGTGCAGCATGTCTCGCATGCCACTCTGGCGTCAGGGTCGTCTGTCAGTATGGCATCAAGGATACGGTCGGATATCTGGTCGCATATCTTGTCGGGATGTCCTTCCGTCACTGATTCTGAAGTAAATAGTTTTTTCATAAAAGCCTCCAAAAAAGAAATCGTTCTCGCAGACAGGCGGAGAACGATTCGGTTACTCATCTGTCTGGAATTAGCACCTTCGTCTGTCGACGGGTTGCCGGGCGTCACGGAGCCAGTCTCTCGGCCACTCTTGATAAGTTCTATTCTATTTCCACGGGTATTATATCACTAAGATCTCAGGCAGGCAATACCGTTTGCGTTACTTTGTGCCTGAAACCGGATTATCTTTTCTGTGCCGTTCACTGTCCGAAACTGAATGTTCCGCCCAGCTTTACGAAGAAGTACACAAGCGAGGCCGCGGCAAGGACTGCGGCGACAGCTATAACGATCACGCTGGTAATGACTTTTTTCTTTCCGCCGTTTTCAGTTCCTTCAGCGACGGGTTCCGTTATGCTCGTCGAGACGGATCTGAAGCCGGCTCTGGACAGAGCCTTTGAAACGGGCTTGTAAAGGATGAATACCAGGGATGCGTTGAATACAGCCTTCGTGAGATTGAAGGGAAGGAGGAGCGTCGGAATATACGCCGCCACGTCAGATGCGGACATGCCCGTATAGTACGGGGTGACTATCATGTTCGCGCCCATCATGACTGCTGTCATCGCGAAGACGGAAGACGCCATCCCGATGACTGCTCCCGACATTTTTCTTCTGTGGACATAGATCGCGGAGCCTACGCAGACAAAGGTCGCGCTGGCGGCGATGTTCATGACCAGGCCGTAAAGCCCGGTGGTGCTGACCGTGAGCATCTCCAGGAGCGCCACGATAACGGTCATTGCCAGCCCGTACAGGGGGCCGAACAGCATGGCGCCTATGGTCATCACTGCGTCTTTCAGATCGAACGTCAGAAATGACGCTTTGAAGTGGAACAGTACACATGAGATAAACGCGAAGGCACAGAATACGCCCACCGCGACGACTGTTCTGATCCTGTTGTCTGATTTGTATGTGGTTCTGGACATAAGACATAACTCCCTTGAAATAATATGAAGGGAGAAAAGGAAATCCCGGTCCCCTGTGCCGGGCACAAGGGTACCGGGAATCTTTCTTCTCTCATCCGGACTTTAGACCGTCGGTACAGGGATTTCACCTGTTCGGCTCTTTCGAGTTCGCGGACTGTGACCGCCGGTAAGGAATTTCACCTGTTCCCGAAATATCTGCTGTTTTTAACGTTGATTATTCGTCGATTTCGATAACAACGCCGGAGCCGACTGTTCTGCCGCCTTCACGGATAGCAAAACGGAGACCTTTTTCGATAGCGATAGGAGTGATAAGTTCAACTTTCATATCTACGTTATCGCCGGGACGGCACATGTCAACGCCTTCAGGAAGGCCGATCGTACCTGTAACGTCTGTTGTTCTGAAATAGAACTGAGGTCTGTAGCCTGCGAAGAAGGGTTTCTGACGTCCGCCTTCTTTTTCAGTCAGAACGTAAACCTGGCCAACGAACTTGGTGTGAGGATGTATGGAACCGGGTTTGCAGATGACCTGTCCTCTTTCGATGGACTTCTTGTCGATACCGCGGAGAAGAAGTCCGACGTTGTCGCCTGCTTCAGCGGAATCAAGGAGCTTACGGAACATTTCGATACCTGTGATAACTGTGGTTCTCTTCTCTTCGGAAAGACCGACGATCTCAACCTGGTCAGCCATCTTAACAGTACCACGCTCAACTCTACCGGTAGCAACTGTTCCACGGCCGGTGATGGAGAACACGTCTTCAACAGGCATAAGGAACGGTTCGTCTGCCTTACGGGCAGGTGTGGGAATGTACTCGTCAACAGCGTTCATGAGTTCATGAATGGAATCATACTCAGGAGCGTTGGGATCGGTGGATGTGGATTCGAGAGCAACACGCGCGGAACCGCGGATGATCGGAATATCATCGCCCGGGAAGTCATACTCGGAAAGGAGGTCACGGACTTCCATCTCAACGAGGTCAAGAAGCTCTTCGTCATCGACGAGGTCTGTCTTGTTCATGTAAACAACGATTGCGGGAACGCCGACCTGACGGGCGAGCAGGATGTGCTCACGGGTCTGCTGCATAGGACCGTCGGAAGCAGCAACGACGAGGATAGCACCGTCCATCTGGGCAGCACCGGTGATCATGTTCTTGACATAGTCAGCGTGGCCTGGGCAGTCAACGTGTGCATAGTGTCTCTTTTCGGTCTCATACTCAACGTGTCTGGTGTTGATTGTGATACCACGTGCTTTTTCTTCGGGAGCGTTGTCGATCTGATCGTATGCAAGGAACTCGATCTTGTCATTTGCAAGAGAAAGAACCTTTGTAATAGCAGCGGTCAGAGTTGTCTTACCATGGTCAACGTGGCCGATAGTTCCAATGTTAACATGGGGTTTGGTACGTTCGAATTTTGCTTTTGCCATTGGGGTAAATCCTCCTAAAATATTTTTGATATTTGTTTTTTAATAACCGAAAACGATTTTTTCACTTATGCTCTTCGGCACCTCAGCGAAATGATCGGGTTCCATGGAGAACTGTCCGCGTCCCTGTGTGCGGGAACGGAGATCCGTGGAGTAACCTGACATCTCTGACAGGGGGACGAAGGCTGTGACCTGATAAGCGCCGTAGACAGGTTCAGTGGAGCTGATCTGTCCGCGTCTCTGATTCAGACCGCCTATCACGTCGCCCATGTACTCTTCAGGCATCACTACGACGACCTTCATGATGGGTTCCGTGAGAACGGGGTCCGCCTTCTTCATAGCATCCTTGAAAGCCATGGAACCGGCGATCTTGAATGCCATTTCGGAAGAGTCAACTTCGTGGTATGAACCGTCGTAAAGGTTGACCTTCACGTCTACCACGTTATATCCAGCCAGCACACCGGATTCCATCGCGCTTCTGATACCGGCTTCGACGGCGGGGATGTATTCCTTCGGAATAGCTCCGCCGGCCACCGTGTTCTCGAACACGAATCCGCCTCCGGGGGTGTTTGGCTCAATATGGATTTTAACATGTCCGTACTGGCCCTTGCCACCGGACTGCCTTGCATACTTCAGGTCGGAGTCTGCAGGTTTTCTGATGGTCTCCTTGTAGGAGACCCTGGGATCGCCGACGTTGGCTTCGACTTTGAATTCTCTCAGCAGCCTGTCGACTATGATCTCCAGATGCAGCTCTCCCATTCCTGAGATGATGGTCTGCCCGGTCTCGGGATCCGTGAATGTACGGAATGTGGGGTCCTCTTCAGCCAGCTTGGCAAGCGCCAGACCCATCTTTTCCTCGCCGGCCTTGGTTTTCGGCTCTATGGCGACTGAAATAACGGGTTCCGGGAATTCCATTGACTCGAGGACTATCGGATGTGCTTCGTCGCAGAACGTGTCGCCTGTGGTCGTGTTCTTCACGGACACGACGGCTGCGATGTCGCCTGTGTAGACGCAGTCGATGTCTTTTCTGTCATTCGCATGCATCTGAAGCACTCTGCCGAAGCGCTCGCGGGATTTCTTGGTAGGATTGTAAGCGGTCTGACCGGTTTCAAGCTTACCTGAATAGACTCTGAAGAAACAGAGCTTTCCGACGAACGGGTCGGTCATAATTTTGAAAGCAAGAGCGGAGAACGGCTCTTCATCCGAAGGATGTCTGACCGTTTCCTCCTCGGTGTTCGGATCGACGCCCGTGACCGCCGGGATATCCAGCGGGGAAGGCATATAGTCGACTATCGCGTCGAGGAGCTTCTGCACTCCCTTGTTCTTGTATGATGTACCGCAGGTGACTGGAACGATCTTGTTGTCGACAGTTGCCTGTCTCAGTGCTCTCTTGAGTTCCTCGACGGAGATGTCCTCTCCCTCGCAGTACTTGTCGAAGAGCTCGTCGTCGGTCTCGCATATGGCCTCGACCATTTCTTCACGGTATTTCTTGGCCTCATCCAGCATGTCGTCCGGAATGGGCTCCACCCTCATATCCTTGCCCAGATCATCATAGTAGATGTCAGCTTCCATCGTCATCAGGTCGACGATCCCTTTGAAGGATTCCTCGGACCCTACCGGGAGCTGGATCGGGATGGCGTTCGCCTTGAGCCTTTCCTTCATCATGTTTATGACTCTGAAGAAATTGGCTCCCACGATATCCATCTTGTTGATGTAGGCCATTCTCGGAACGTTGTACTTGTTGGCCTGACGCCACACTGTCTCCGACTGGGGCTCAACGCCGCCTTTTGCGCAGAGAACGGTTACGGATCCGTCAAGGACTCTCAGCGAACGCTCGACTTCGACCGTAAAGTCAACGTGACCGGGTGTGTCGATTATATTGATTCGCGTATCCTTCCAGAAGCATGTCGTGGCAGCGGAGGTTATCGTGATACCTCTTTCCTGCTCCTGCTCCATGTAGTCCATGACCGCGGTGCCGTCATGAGTATCACCGATCTTATGGGTCTTTCCGGTGTAGAACAGGATACGCTCCGTGGTGGTGGTCTTACCGGCATCGATGTGGGCCATTATGCCGATATTTCTTGTACGCTCAAGTGAATATTCCCTTGGCATATTTTACGATTTCTCCTGCATTTGCCGGGCATGTCATGCCGCGGCGGGGTGTATGTGACTATTAATATCTGAAATGTGCGAAAGCCTTGTTGGCTTCTGCCATTCTGTGTGTGTCTTCTTTTTTCTTGAAAGCACCGCCGGTGCTGTTCTTCGCGTCCATGATCTCGGCGGCAAGGCGTTCGGACATGGTGTGCTCGCCTCTTGAGCGTGCGTATGTCACCAGCCAGCGCAGACCGAGTGTCTGACGGCGTTCGGGTCTTACTTCCATAGGAACCTGGTAGTTGGAGCCGCCTACACGGCGAGCTTTGACTTCGAGAACGGGCATTATGTTCTCAAGGGCTTCCTGGAATACTTCGAGTGCGTTCTGGCCGAGTTTCGTCTCAACGATCGCGAATGCGTCGTAAACGATCTTCTGTGCCACGCCTTTTTTGCCATCATACATGATGTTGTTGATCAGCTTTGTAACTAACTTTGAGTTATACAGCGGATCCGGCAGAACGTCTCTTTTTGAGATTTGACCTCTTCTTGACACTGTAACTTCCCTCCTTCATTAAAAATATGAATTCACAGGTACTCGAAAGTTGAACTTCCGCTCGTGTAGCCGGTCATATAAACATCTATTACTTATATGGGGATTACACAAACGTTTCTGTGAAAGGTTGATTTACGTCTTATTTCTTCGGACGTTTTGCACCGTATTTTGAACGGGCCTGTTTGCGGTTCGCAACACCCTGTGCATCAAGTGTTCCGCGAATGATGTGATAACGCACACCAGGCAGATCACGTACACGGCCGCCACGGATCAGGACAACTGAGTGTTCCTGAAGGTTGTGACCCATACCGGGAATGTACACCGTAGCTTCCATTCCGTTGGTAAGTCTTACTCTGGCGATCTTACGCATTGCAGAGTTAGGCTTCTTCGGGCCCATCGTGGTAACCTTTGTGCAGACACCGCGCTTCTGCGGGGAGCTCTGGTCGGTCGGACGGTTCTTGATGGTATTGAAACCTGTCTGCAGAACCGGCGCTTTTGACTTGTAAGTCTTGTCCTGTCTACCCTGCTTAACGAGCTGGTTAAAGGTTGGCATGTCATCCTCCTATTCTTCAGTAATAAATGTTTATATATACTTCCGGGCAGATGCCCGTTGGTACCGGAAATTTTAGGCGCGACAAAAGGACGCATAATCGCGTATTGTGAATTATATCACCAATTTCCACACTTGTCAACATATATTTAAATAATGTAAGGAACATGAAATACAAAGGCAGGAGCGTGAAAAAACAACGACTCCCGCCGTGGCTTTGCACAGCGGGAGAATGTGTTTTCACACTGACGGTCATTCGTCGTCTTCGGTGATGTCTTCGTCTTCGGGATCCGTTTCGTCCCCGAATTCTTCATCATCGAGATTCTGGATGATCCTCTTTGCGTCCTCTATATCGTCGTCGTTCATATCCTCATAGAGCTCGTCTGCGGTCTTTATGATCACGGGAGACGTGCGCTCCACCTGGATGTCCCTGTATCTGTCCATACCTGTTCCCGCGGGGATCAGGCGGCCGATCAGGACGTTTTCCTTGAGGGCCATGAGATGGTCGACCTTGCCTTTGATGGCAGCTTCGGTGAGCACCTTGGTGGTTTCCTGGAAGGAAGCTGCGGAGAGGAAGGATTCCGTGAGCAGGGAAGCTTTCGTGATGCCCAGAAGCACCGGTTCGCTTTCTGCAGGACGGAGATCGATCTCACCGTTGCGGCGTCTTTCCTCGATGGCCTCGTTCTCGGAGATAAGCTCGTTGACGTTGACCTGGGAACCTCCGAGAAGTGCGGTGTCGCCTTCGTCGGTGATCTTCACCTTGCGCGTCATCTGGCGCGCGATGACTTCGATATGCTTGTCGTTGATATTGATGCCCTGGCTGCGGTAGACCTTCTGGACTTCAAGCAGGATGTAGTCGTAGACTGCGTCGATGCCGTTGATCCTGAGGATGTCCGCCGGGTTCTTGTCGCCCTCGGTGAGCGCGACGCCGGGATTTACATGCTGTCCGTCCTCGATGACGATGTTCGTTCCGAACGGGACCTGATATACGATCTCGGCGCTTCCGTCATCGGGAGTGATGGTGATGTTGTGGGTCTTCTTAACGAGCTCTATCCTGCACGTGCCCGCCGCTTCTGCGACCATTGCGGTCTTCTTGGGCTTCCTTGCCTCGAAGAGCTCCTCGACTCTCGGAAGACCCTGGGTGATGTTCGCCGTGGCGACACCGCCGGTGTGGAACGTACGCATTGTGAGCTGCGTGCCGGGCTCGCCTATGGACTGGGCCGCGATGATACCGACAGACTCACCGACGTTGACGGGCTTGTCGTTGGCCAGGTCATGGCCGTAGCAGTGAGCGCAGACGCCGTTTCTGGAGTTGCACTGGAGTACGGTCCTGATGTAGACCTTCTCGATGCCCGCAGCGATGATGGCTTTCGCCTTCGCCTCGGTGATGACGGTATTGTCCTCAACGATCACTTCGCCGGTCTCGGGATTGGTTACGTCACCTATGACGAATCTTCCGACCAGACGGTCCTTGAGAGGCTCCACCACGGTGTTGTCCACGTTGATGGCGGACACCCAGATACCGTGTCTCGATCCGCAGTCCTCTTCCCTGATGATGACATCCTGGGCAACGTCCACGAGACGTCTTGTCAGGTAGCCTGAGTCCGCAGTCTTAAGAGCTGTGTCGGAAAGGGATTTTCTTGCGCCCTTTGCGGCCATGAAGTATTCAAGTATGGAAAGACCTTCCCTGAAGTTCGACTTGATCGGGATCTCGATCGTACGTCCGGTGGTTGCGAACATAAGTCCGCGCATGCCGGCCAGCTGACGCATCTGTGTCATGGAACCACGGGCTCCGGAGTCAGACATCATCTTGATCGGGTTGTATCTGTCAAAGTTCTTCTGGAGAGCTGCGACCACGTCGTCCGTGGTCTTGTTCCACAGCTCGATGACGGCTTTGTAGCGTTCTTCCTCGCTGAGTTCGCCGCGCATGAACCTTCTGGATATCTTGTCGACGTTCTTTTCTGCTTCAGCAACGAGGTCGTACTTTTCCGGAGGGATGGTCATATCCGCCACGGAGATGGATATGGAACCTCTGGTGGAGTATTTGTAACCCATGGACTTGATCTCGTCAAGAACTGCAGCGGTGGTGGAGAATCCGTGGTTGCGGATACACCTGTCGACTATGTCGCCGAGCTTGCCGGAACTTGTGAGGAAGTCAACTTCGAGCTTGAACTCGTTTCCGGGGATGGAACGGTCCACGTAACCGAGATCCTGCGGGATCGGACGGTTGAATATGAACCTTCCGAGGGTTCCTCTTACAAGGCCTGTCTTCTCCTCGCCGTTGATGACCTTTGTCATCCTGATCTCGATGGGGGCGTGGAGTCCGAGGTACCCGTTCTCGTAAGCCATCATGGCCTCGTTGAAATCGCGGTACTGCTTCGGATGGTCCGGGTCGCCCGTGTCTCCGGGCTCGCCGGCCTTGTCAAGGGTAAGATAGAAGGAGCCGAGGACCATGTCCTGGGAAGGAACTGCGATGGCGCGTCCGTCAACAGGCTTCAGCAGGTTGTTGGCCGAGAGCATGAGGAATCTGGCCTCTGCCTGGGCCTCTGCTGAAAGCGGCACGTGGACAGGCATCTGGTCGCCGTCGAAGTCTGCGTTGAAGGCCTTGCACACCAGAGGATGGAGCTTGATGGCCTTGCCTTCCACCAGCACGGGCTCGAATGCCTGGATAGACAGCCTGTGCAGGGTAGGCGCACGGTTCAGGAGCACGGGATGAGCCTTGATGACGTTCTCGAGAGCATCCCACACGTCCGGATTCACTTTTTCGACCTTCTTCTTCGCGTCCTTTATGTTCGTGGCCTTGCCGGTCTCGACAAGTCTCTTCATGACGAAGGGCTTGAAGAGCTCCAGCGCCATCTCCTTGGGAAGACCGCACTGGTAGATCTTGAGGTCCGGACCTACGACGATAACGGAACGGCCAGAGTAGTCGACACGTTTGCCGAGCAGGTTCTGACGGAAGCGTCCCTGCTTGCCGCGGAGCATTTCGGAGAGGGACTTGAGAGGTCTGTTGGAAGGACCTGTCACGGGTTTTCCCCTTCTGCCGTTGTCGATGAGGGCATCGACTGCTTCCTGGAGCATGCGCTTTTCGTTGCGGATGATGATCTCGGGAGCTCTCAGCTCCAGAAGTCTCTTAAGTCTGTTGTTGCGGTTCAGGACCCTTCTGTACAGGTCGTTCAGGTCGGACGTCGCGAAACGTCCGCCGTCCAGAGCGACCATGGGACGGATATCCGGCGGAATGACCGGGATGACGTCAAGGATCATCCACTCGGGCTGGTTGCCCGATTTGCGGAAGGATTCCACCACTTCCAGTCTCTTTATGAGCCTGACCTTTTTCTGACCGCTGGATTTTTCGAGCTCTTCCTTCAGTTCGCGGGAGAGCTTCTCGATGTCCAGCTCTGCCAGAAGCTCGCGGATCGCCTGGGCGCCCATTCCGACTCTGAAGTCGTCGCCCCAGGCTTCGCGGTTCTCACGGTATTCCTTCTCGGTGAGCACCTGGTATTTCTGGAGAGGTGTCAGACCGGGATCGATAACGATGTATGATGCGAAATACAGGACCTTTTCAAGTACCTTCGGGGAAATGTCTATAAGCGTTCCCATTCTCGAAGGGATGGCGCGGAAATACCAGATATGGGAAACAGGAGCGGCAAGCTCGATATGCCCCATTCTTTCACGGCGCACTTTCTTCTGCGTTACTTCGACGCCGCACTTTTCGCAGATCTTTCCCTTGTGTTTGCTTCGCTTGTACTTTCCGCAAAGGCACTCCCAGTCCACGGTGGGACCGAAGATCCTTTCGCAGTACAGACCGTCGCGTTCAGCCTTCAGTGTCCTGTAGTTGATGGTCTCGGGCTTCTTTACTTCGCCGTAAGACCAGTCTCTGATCATTTCAGGAGACGCGAGTCCGATTTTTATAGATTCAAAAGCATTGCGTTCCATCTGCTGTTATACCTTCTTCTCAATATATGTCGGCATTACCGGGTCAGTCGTCCAGGTCTTCGGCCTCAGCGGCGAAGAGCTCTGCGTCGTCCGGACCTTCGAATTCGTCGTCATCATAATCGTCCGAGAATTCGCTGTCCTGATCTTCGGGTTCCAGAACGTAGGAATCGAGGATGTTGTCATCCTGGATTGTTTCACCCACATCGTCCGCTGTGATCCTTTCCTCGCGGCGGTGGTGGTGCGGAGGTTCTGCCGTGTCGTCGCCCAGCGACTCGATGGGAAGACTGTTGTTGTCCTTGTCGAGGATCCTGATGTCGAGTCCCAGAGCCTGCAGCTCCTTCACGAGCACCTTGAAGGCCTCGGGGATGCCCGGCGTCGGGATGTTCTGGCCCTTGACTATGGCTTCGTACGCCTTTACTCTTCCGATGGTATCGTCCGACTTCACAGTCAGGATCTCCTGAAGGGTATATGCGGCGCCGTAGGCTTCCAGGGCCCAGACTTCCATCTCACCGAATCTCTGACCGCCGAACTGGGCCTTGCCGCCCAGAGGCTGCTGCGTGACGAGGGAGTAAGGTCCTGTGGAACGTGCGTGGATCTTATCATCGACCAGGTGGTGCAGCTTCAGATAGTACATTATGCCGACAGTTACCGGGTTGTCGAAAGGCACACCGGTGCGTCCGTCGTAAAGAATGGTCTTGCCGTCGACGATCTTGAGTTTGCCCTGTTTCCTCAGCTCCTCAAGATATTCCGGATCCTCCCGCTGCTCGGGAGTGAGGTTCACGAGATCCGGCTTGCCGTCTTCACGGATCACTTCTTCGAATATATTCTTGCCCTTTGTGTTTTCTCCGGGCATGACGTCTCTCCAGATGCCTGCCATCTTGAGGCATTCGGATATGTCAGCTTCCGTCGCGCCGTCGAACACGGGCGTCATGACTCTCCATCCGAGCTTTTTCGCCGCGATGCCCAGGTGCACTTCGAGCACCTGTCCGATATTCATACGGGAAGGAACGCCCAGCGGGTTGAGCACGATGTCAAGAGGAGTTCCGTCAGGCAGGAAAGGCATGTCTTCCGGAGGAAGGATCCTGGACACGACGCCTTTGTTTCCGTGACGGCCGGCCATCTTGTCGCCCACGGAGATCTTTCTCTTCTGGGCGATATAGACTCTGACGACCTTGTTGACTCCCGGAGGCAGCTCGTCGCCGTTCTCCCTGGAGAAGACCTTGACGTCGACTATGATGCCGCTTTCGCCGTGGGGCACCCTGAGGGAGGTGTCCCTGACTTCTCTGGCCTTTTCGCCGAAGATGGCGCGGAGCAGTCTTTCCTCGGCTGTAAGCTCGGTCTCTCCCTTGGGGGTGACCTTGCCCACGAGGATATCGCCTGCGCGGACTTCGGAACCGATCTTTATGATGCCGTCCACTGTGAGGTCCTTCAGAGCATCTTCGCCCACGTTGGGAATCTCACGGGTTATCTCTTCCGGCCCGAGTTTCGTGTCTCTCGCTTCATGGGAGTATTCCTCGATGTGGATCGAGGTATACACGTCGTTGCGGACGAGCTTCTCGTTCAGGAGCACAGCGTCCTCGTAGTTGTAGCCTTCCCAGGTCATGAAGCCTATAAGGGCGTTCTTGCCGAGCGCGATCTCACCTTCGGAGGTCGCGGGACCGTCTGCGATGATCTCTCCGGCATTGACATGGTCGCCCTGGTTGACTATGGGTCTCTGGTTCACGCAGGTGCCCTGGTTGGAGCGCTTGAACTTGATGAGGGTATATACTTCCTTCTGGCCGTTGTCGTCCCTGGAGATCACTATCTCGTCGGCGGAGACGCTTTCGACCCATCCGGAATTGTTCGCGACCACCACCACGCCGGAGTCGATGGCTGCCTTGTGCTCCATACCGGTGCCCACTATGGGAGCGTCGGTTACCATGAGCGGCACTGCCTGCTTCTGCATGTTGGATCCCATGAGGGCACGGGAGTTGTCGTCGTTCTCAAGGAAGGGGATCATGGCTGTTGCGACGGACACCACCATCTTCGGGGAAACGTCCATCCAGTCCACGAATCTGGGCTCGATGGCTATGATCTCGGCCTTGTCGCGGGCCGTGACCTTGGCGTTCTTGAAGCACATGTCCTCGGTGAGTGGCTCGTTCGCCTGGGCGATGATGTATTTATCCTCCTCGTCGGCCGTCATGTACTTGATCTCGTCTGTGACCACGTGCATGACAGTGCCGTCCTCCATGGTACGGTGCTCGACGCGCCTGTATGGTGTCTCGATGAAGCCGTATTTGGAGATCCTCGCATAAGTGGCGAGGTAGGAGATAAGACCGATGTTCGGACCTTCAGGGGTCTCGATCGGGCACATTCTTCCGTAATGCGTATAGTGTACGTCACGGACTTCGAAGGACGCTCTGTCTCTTGAAAGACCGCCGGGACCCAGGGCGGAAAGACGTCTCTTGTGAGTCAGTTCCGCAAGAGGGTTGTTCTGGTCCATGAACTGTGACAGGGGAGAGCTTCCGAAGAATTCCCTGATGGCCGTGACCACGGGCCTGATATTGATGAGGGTCTGCGGAGAAAGGGACTCGCTGTCCTGGATGTTCATCCTTTCCTTGACGATCTTGTCCATTCTCGCCAGGCCGATCCTCAGCTGGTTCTGGAGAAGCTCGCCCACGGATCTCAGACGGCGGTTGCCCAGATGGTCGATGTCGTCCGTGTTGCCGATGTCGTGGGAAAGGGCAAGGAGATAGTTGATGGAGGAAAGGATGTCCTCACGGGTGATGTGCTTCGGGCACAGTTCCGCAATGCGCTCCTTTGCCATCCTTCTGATCTCGTCCTCATCGCCTTCAGCGGCCTCGATGATCTCCTCGAGCACGTCAAGACGGCACTTCTCGCTGACTCCGGAGTCCTTGAGGTCATAGCCCAGGATATACACCGGGTCCACTGCGCCGTTCGAGAACACCTTGACTTCCTTTCCGCTCTCCGTCAGGAGGTAGACTTCCGGTATGCCGGCGTTCTCGACATCCATTGCCTCGTCCTTGGTGAGGACATGGCCTGCTTCGAAAAGGACTTCTCCTGTCCTGGTGTTGATCACGTCGCGGGCAAGTTTGAAGCCTGCGATCCTGAGGCCGAGGGCCAGTTTCTTGTCGTATTTATAGCGTCCGACGGGGTAAAGGTCGTATCTCTTCGGGTCGAAGAAAAGACCGTTCATGAGCATTTCAGCCGATTCGACGATCGGGGGCTCGCCCGGACGGAGCTTGGTATAGATCTCTTTCAGAGCCTCGTCTCTGATGGAGGAGTTGTTTTCGATGGCGCGGGCCTCGCAGGATTCCTTTTCCATCGTGACCGTGAGTTTGACTTCGTCGCCGAAAACTTCCTCGATCTGTTCCCTGGACTGGATGCCCAGAGCCCTTATGAGTATGGTGACAGGGATCTTGCGGTTCTTGTCTATCCTTACGTAGAATACGTCGTTGGCGTCGGTCTCGTATTCGAGCCATGCGCCGCGGTATGGGATGACGGTCGAAGTGAAGATCTTCTTGCCGGATTTGTCGATGCTGCTGTCATAGTAAACGCCGGGGGAACGTACCAGCTGGGATACGATGACCCTCTCCGCGCCGTTGATGACAAAGGTCCCTTTTTCCGTCATGAGAGGAAAATCTCCCATGAACACGGAGGACTGCTTGACCTCGCCGGTGAGTTTGTTCGTGAGTCTCACATCGACTCTCAGGGGAGCCGCAAAGTTCACATCGCGTTCTTTGCACTCCTCGACAGGGTATTTCGGCTTGGCGTCGAGGGAATACCCGACGAAGTCGATAAGAAGGTTGCCGGAGTAGTCCGTGATAGGCGAAACATCCTCAAGGACTTCCATGAGGCCTTTCTCGAGGAACCAGTTGAAGGACTTTTTCTGAACTTCAATCAGGCTCGGCATCTCAAGAGGCTCATTGATCTTTGAGAAGCTCATCCTTACTTTCTTGCCTACCTGCTGCGGTTTGACCATTGAGTTAATCACTCCATTCTGAAATCTGTTGTGCTTGGGAAAGGGCGCTGCGGAGGTCTCCGGGAAGGGGATCCCCGTGCGCGTGATTTTGAATAAAATCAGATGCAAAATCAAAGAAAAATGCGCAAAACCCGTTTAAGGGCAAATTTACATCAGTTTACAATTTTAGCACTTTTGGGAAGGGGTGTCAACGAGAAAAACGCGCCTGTCAATAGAAAAATCGGGTTTTTTATCAAAATTTATATGGCGGATACAATAAGTTTACAATAAATTTAAATGTAAACATTCTGTAAATTTGTGTCGAAATTCGTAGAACTTCCCGGAGAAAAAATAGAAAAGGTATTGCAAAAAGATCCCGGTTGTGCTAAAATCAATAAGCTGTCGTTCCGGAGAAACAGGGTCTTTGCTGTGTTTTTCCGGCAGCGGCTTTTAAGAAAAAGCAGTCCTCTGCAAGCTCTGCACGAATGCTTTCATCACTAAAAAGGAGTCGATCGCAATGAACAAGCTCGACATTTTTGCCAAAGAGCAGCTTAAGGAAGAAGTTCCGAGCTTCAGGATCGGTGACACCGTAAGGGTGCACAACCGTATCAAGGAGGGATCCAGGGAAAGGATCCAGCTTTTTGAAGGAACAGTTATCGGCCGCCGCGGAGCAGGCATATCCGAGACATTCACTGTACGCCGTATCTCCTACGGTGTGGGTGTTGAGAAGGTATTCCCGATCCATTCTCCCAACGTCGTCAAAGTCGACGTTATAAGACGCGGTAAGGTTCGCCGTGCGAAACTGTACTACCTCAGAGGAAAAGTGGGTAAGGCTTCCAAGGTCAAGGAGCTTATCTGATCTTTTCAGAAGTAAAAGGAACAAACAAAACGGCCAGGACGTTTCGTCCTGGCCTGTTTGTTTGAAGTGAGGAAATCGATTGCGCTTATTCCTTAACTATCTCTGCGTCCGGAGCGTTCTTCTGGATGCTTGCGATACCGTTAAGGCAGGAATTCTTTGCCTTGTAGCCTTCGCCTACGGTGATGATCTGGCCGTTTCTTGCCTTCAGTCTGAACCTGAACTCACCGGCCTTGTCTGTGTAGACTTCGAATTTCGGATTCTTCTTTGCCTCGACCGGCTCCACTGTCTGGTCTTCGATGTGTGAACCGCAGTTGGCCTTTACGCTTCTGAGGCCCTTCAGGCATGCTGCTTCAGTCGTATAGACTTCGGAAGTAGCGATGACTTCGCCGTTGCCTGCCTTGAGGTCGAACTTGTATCCGCCGCTCTTTGTCTGCTTAACCACGAATTTTCCCATTGTATGCCTCCGAATAAAAATATATAGTAGGATGAGCTGTTCTCCGATTCAGATTATAGCATACGGCCTGCGGACATGTCAAGCCGATTGCGAAACGGCTTATATTCTTCCTCCGCCGATCCGGCGGAGTTTTTTTTCTCTCTGACGGGCCTTGAACAGTATGTATGCCACCGCCAGGACCGCGATGGATATGACGGTCGCGATGAAGAAGCGGCTCTTGGTGAACTCACGGATGTTTGAGAGGATGTTCAGGAACTCGCTTCTCGCTATGCTGGAAGTGGTGATGAGGGCGCAGGAGCCCAGGATCTCATCCTTGTACATCACCGTTATGGTGCCCACCACGTCGCCGGCCTCCACCGGCGCATCCAGGGAATCGGTATATGTGTTGTAGCTGTACTGTATGTCTTCTGAAAGGTCTGCGTTCGCCGGAAGATAGGAGGTTATGCTTTTCTCGGGGACCAGGGTAACGTAGTCCAGAGTGGAGGAAAGGTTCACCGGAAGCTCGCAGATGACTCTCGAGGAGGAGAGGACCTGGGCGTACGTGTAGGCCTTGAAGGCCCAGTCCAGCATGTTTATGGCGTTGATATAGTTGTAGTACTGTTCATCCTCGCCTTCGGCTCCCAGGACCACTGCGATATACGTGAGGTTCGAGGCGTCGTTTCTGGCTGCCGCGCATATGGCGTACCCGCCCTGAGTCGTGGCGCCGGCGTTCATTCCGATGGCGTCGGGATAGTAGTAGTTCACGTTGTAGTATTTCGAGATCATGCAGTTCCTGTTGTAGATGCTGCGGTAGTCGCTGCGGTTGGTGGAATCCATGACATATTTGGACGTGGATGTGATCTCGATGAACCCCGGGATGGAATAGGCGTACTTTGCAATCACCGCCGTATCCTGGGCGGTAGTCACCATAAGGTCGTCATGCAGGCCCGTGGGGTTGGTGTAGGTGGTCTCGTACGCGCCTATCCAGGCGGCCTTGTCGTTCATCATCCGCACGAAGGCGGAAGTGCTCCCGGCCACTCCGTGGGCGAGGATTATGGCCGCGTCGTTGGCTGAGTTCACAAGCATGCAGTTCAGCATCTGACGGGCGCTGACGACTTCCCCCTCATAGAATCCGATCCGGTTTCCGGATACCTCGTCCAGCATGTCCCGGGTAACGGTGATCTTCGAGTCGAGATCGTCCGCGAAGTACTCGAACGCCACTATGGCTGTCATCAGCTTCACGGTGGAGGCGGGATAGACCTGTTCGGTGGGATTGTATTTGAAAAGGACCCGGTCATTCTCAACATTGAACAGGTACGCCGACTGGCATCTTTCCACGCTCGGCTCGTCCGGGATCGGCTCCTCGTCGGCCGAGACATACGATGACAGAGGCAGTACCGTCAGTATCATGAGCATGATCAGTGATACGATCCTCGAAAAACTAGTTTTTCTCATCTGCAAAATCCTTAAAATACCGGAAAGCTGTTTCCTCGTCTTTCCTTATCTGCTCTGAAAGGGACGTTTTGTCAGGGAACCTGATCTCATCCCGTATCTTTTTCATAAAAGAGGTCCTGACGACGCTGCCGTAGGCGGCGCCGGAATACCCGAAAAGGTGGGTCTCAAGAGTTATATTCTTTCTGTTCTGGCTCAATGTGGGCCTGTACCCCAGATTGGCGACACCGTCATATGTCTCACCGGTCTCAGGGAATCCGCATCTTACGGCGTATACGCCGCAGGCCGGCCGGAACTTGTCCGCAGGCACTGTCTGGTTTATGGTGGGGATGCCCATGGTCCTTCCGATCATTTTACCGTGCTCGATCTCCGAGGTCACGGAGTATTCGTAACCGAGCATGCGGTTCGCGGCTTCCGTGTCCCCTGCAGCGAGAAGGTCCCTGATGGCAGTCGAGGAGACCGTTATGCCGTCGATGGTGAACTCGTCCGCCACGATGCACGGTACGGATGATGCCTGAGAAAGGGAAGAGAGCTCGGATGCGCCCCATGCGGCGCCTCTGCCGAATCTGAAGTTGTATCCGCACAGGATGGCTGACGGGGAGAGCCTGTCCGCTATATACCGGGTGAAGAATGTTTCCCCGTCGAGATCGCGGAAGTCGGAGAAGTCCTCGAATACCACCGAATCCACGCCGTACGTCCGGAAGAGTTCTGTCTTCTCGTCCCGGGTGGTGAGAGAGCCTTTCCCGGATTTTGACAGATATGAGAAGGTCCATACCATGACGCCGGTCCCCGACTCGTCCGCCCTGGCGCGGGCCAGTTCGATAAGATGCCGGTGGGCTGTATGGACCCCGTCGAAATACCCGAGTACGACGACCTGGCCTCTGATGTCCGCTGGTTTTTCAGGTCTGAGATTTATATGCTGCATCGTATTTCCAATCATCAGTAAATTTTCAGTGCAAAGACAGGGCACACTTTTGTGCAGTATCCGCAGCGGACGCACTTCTCGTCATCCGCCTCCGCACGGTATGCCTTTCCGTCCCCGCCGGAGGATCCGGGGAGCGTGAAGTCAGACGTGAAATCCCCGTATGCGGCAGGGTTTATTTCGTCCGTTTCCGTAAGTCTGAGGGCTCCGGAGGCGCAGCGCCTGACGCAGGCTCCGCACCCTATGCAGAAATCCTCAATGTGAAGGACGCGCTTTTTGTTCTGGAGCTTTTTCCTGTCAGTCTTCGAGAACCTGCCGTTCCTGAAGAAACGGACGTTGGCATCGATCTCCTCCCTGGACTGCATCCCCACGGCAACGGCGTCTATGAAGGGCTTTTCAAGCACGAATCCCAGAGCTTCCTCCGGGGAGATGCTGAGGTGTCCCCCCGCCAGAGCCTTCATGCCGAAGATACCGGTGCCCATGGAGTGGAGTTCCGACAGGGCTTCGGCCATTTCCTTCTCCCCTCCGTCGGCGATGCCGAAACCCTTCATATTATATAAAGGGTGGCATATGTCCACTGGAATGCCTTCGTTTTTCAGCCTTATGAGCCCTTTCACGAGGCTCACGTGGTGGGTGGAGGCCCCCACGGCCCTTATGATGCCTTTTTCCCTGCACTCTAGCAGGTACTCGTAGGCTTCGGCATGGCCCTTCATTGTCTCGTAGCTCTCCTGCTCGTGCAGAAGGAATATGTCGATCACGTCCCGGTCGAGTTCCCGCCTGGCTTCCTCGACGGCTTCCTCGGCCAGATTTTTCGAATAGGCATAGGTCTTCGTCGAGATCACGATGCCCTCGGGATCGGATGTAAGCTTCAGGGCCCGGCGTATAAGGCCGTAATTTGAATAATACTGTGCGGTATCAATGAAGTTGATACCGCAGCTGAATGCATATGCGATTACCTCTGCGGCCTCCTTCTCAGGCAGGGCGGCCTGAAGGGGAGAGACCGTGAGGGAACCGAGAGCCAGCCTGCTCACGGCAGGGAGCCTCCCGGAAAGGATCACGCGTTCGGGACGTTTCGTCACAGCTGCAGATACTCCTTCAGAAGAGCAGCCATGAGGTCGTCACGGTCTATCCTGCGGATGATGCCGCGGGCGTTGTTGTGGTTGGTGATGTACGTGGGATCCTCGGTGAGGATATATCCCACCAGCTGGTTGATGGGGTTGTAGCCCTTTTCGCTGAGAGCATCGTAAACGGCGCGGAGAAGCATCTTTCTCTCGCGGTCACGCTCGTCTTCACGGATGGAGAAGGTGATGGTCTTGTCCATGGATCCGTTTCTGTTATTGTTGTTTATCATGACATCCTCCTATTCTTATCTGCAGGGTGGATATATTATACGGTCTGTTATGTACCGGCAGCGTCTCAGTCCCGGTAGAGAGGGTATCTTTCGCAGATCTCCGTCACAGCTGCGCGGATGTTTTCCTTTTCGTCTTCGAAATCGCGGGCGGCTCTGCCTATCAGTCCCGCCAGGATCTTCATATCCTCTGTCCCGAGGCCTCGGCTGGTCACGGCAGGCGTACCGATCCTCACGCCGCTCGTGATGAACGGAGACTGGGGATCGTTCGGGATGGCGTTCTTGTTCACGGTGATATACACCTCGTCGAGCCTGTGCTCGAAGTCCTTTCCCGTAACGTCGAAGGGACGCAGGTCGCAGAGCATCAGATGGTTGTCCGTTCCGCCGGAGACCAGGTTGAAGCCTTCGTTCAGAAGCCCTTCTGCGAGAGTCTTTGCGTTCTCCACGATCTTCTTCTGATATTCCCTGAACTCAGGTCTCAGCGCTTCGCCGAAGGCCACGGCTTTTGCCGCGATCACGTGCATCAGGGGACCGCCCTGGGTGCCCGGGAATATCGCCTTGTCAATCGCCTTGGCAAATTCATCACGGCACATGATCATGCCGCCCCGAGGTCCTCTCAGGGTCTTGTGGGTGGTCGTCGTCACTATGTCCGCATAGGGGACGGGAGACGGATGCAGCCCTGCTGCCACCAGACCCGCGATATGGGCCATGTCCACCATGAACAGGGCTCCGTTCTCATGGGCTATCCTTCCCATGGTCTCGAAATCTATGATCCTAGGGTAGGCCGAAGCGCCTGCCACGATCAGTCTCGGTCTTGATTCACGGACGGTCTTTTCAAACAGGTCATAGTCGATGAAGCCTTCATCGTTCACACCGTAGGGAACGAAGTTGTAGTTCTTTCCGGAGATGTTAACGGGACTGCCGTGGGTGAGATGTCCGCCGTGGGCCAGATTCATGCCCATCACTGTGTCGCCTACGTTCAGGAGGGCGAAGTATACTGCGGTGTTCGCCTGGGCTCCACTGTGGGGCTGGACGTTCACATGGTCCGCACCGAAGAGCTTCTTTGCCCTCTCGATGGCTATGTTCTCTGCCATGTCTACGACTTCGCATCCGCCGTAGTAGCGTTTTGAGGGATAGCCTTCTGCGTATTTGTTGGTGAGCACGCTTCCCATCGCAAGCAGCACTGCCTTGGATACCACGTTCTCGGAAGCTATGAGCTCAAGGCCGCGTTTCTGCCTGTTTAGCTCGCCCGCGATCACGGATCCGATCTCAGGATCCAGGACCCGAAGTTCCTCTATCATATCATTTACGGTGAATTTCGACATTTTGCCTCCCCGGCAGCTGACCTGCAGTTGCAATGTACAAATTTTCCTATATATATTATATCAGCAAGGCCTTTCAAAATCAATACGGCCGGATTGTTGCGAATAATGATATATCACCGGCAGCGGCGGGTTCTTTTGTGAAAACAGACAGACGGGCTGAGAAAAGCAAAAAAGCAGCACCGTGGTGCTGCCAGTCTGCGTATGGATAATATCTTATTCCGAAAGAACAGTGGACAGCCTCATGATGACTGTCGCCGCCTGAGCCCTTGTCAGGGGAGCTTTCGGGGAAAGGGTGTGGCAGCCGGTGCCGGTGATGATGCCCATGCCGAGAGCCCCGTTCACGGCTTCTCTGGCCCATGCGCTTATCTGATCCGAATCGTCGTATGACCCCGAAAGGTCTTCCGCCGCCGTGCCGTGTCCCTTATATGATGCGTACCGCATGAGGATCGCCGCGGCCTGCTCCCGGCTCACACTGTCGTCAGGACCGAATCTTGTCCTGCTGTAGCCGTTCACCAGCTGCTTTGAGACTGCCCATCTCACGGCGTCATGGTACCAGCTGTCAGAGGGAACGTCCCCGAAGTGACAGATGGTATACATTTTCGGCGAGCCTTCCATGCGCCACAGGATGGTGACGAGCATGGCCCGGGTCAGAGGGGATCTCGGATCGAACAGTCCGTCTCCGGTCCCCTGCATCAGCCCGTTTTCAGACGCGTACGAGATACCTTCCCTGGACCAGGCGTCCCCTGTGTCAGGGAAAGGGCAGGGCACTTCGAAGGTATCGGGCAGGACGCCCCAGCCGCTGCGGCTGTCGTATCCGGGCTCAAGGATGTCTTTTGCCAGCCGGTACACCGCTTTTCTCAGAGCCGAGGGCGAGAGATCCGGATAATTCATCAGTATCTTCGCACAGAATCCCGAGACCAGGGCGCAGGCGTATGAGGTGCCTGACACAGTCTGGAGCTTTGAGCCCGAACGGTGAGCAGGGGCTGTGAGATCTATGCTGTTTACGATCACGTCGGCTCCGTCCTGGGAGAAGTCGGCCGGAAGTGAGTTTTCCGCTGACCCCACCGATATCACCGTTCCGTAGGAGGCGGGGTATCCCGCCGTTCCCTCTTTGCCGTCGTTGCCAGCGGCTGAAACGATCAGAACGCCTTTCTCCTCGGCATATGCGACTGCATCACGCAGTTCTTGAGTGTCTTCGCCGGTCGAAAGACTGGCGTTTATGATCCGGCATCCCCTGTCGACAGCTTCATATATCGCCCTGACGAGAGCCTCGGCGCCGCCGTTATTCACGACGCCCGAGGGATAGCGGTCAACGACCACGAGGGGCAGAGCCACGGCAGCGGGGCATACGCCTTCTATGCCGAGGGCTTCAGATCCCAGTACGAGACCCGCCGTGGCGGTGCCGTGGCCGATCCGGTCGCTGGTGTCGTTCTCTGGGAAGACGAAGTTGACGCCTTCCGCCACCCGGTCCGGTGATATGTTGATTGTTGAGATGCCGCTGTCTATGAATCCGATCATCACCGGCGTATCCCCGGTCTCGCCGGCCTCAGCTGAGGACACCGGGACAAGGAGCGCCAGGACGATCAGAACGGATACTGCGGTCCTTATTGCCTGTTTCATGAAATAAGATATACGGAGCACCCGGAGATGAACCGGATGCTCCGTATCCTTTCTTTTACCTTCTTATATTATGACTTACCGTCAATCAAGAGGATAATATTGCGGGAACAGTGAGTGCTGCAGCAGCAGGACCACGTCGCCGATATCGAAGCTGCCGTCGCTGTTGAGGTCCGGGCTTCCTGCGTAATCTATCGGATAGAGATCCGGGAACAGATTGTGTCTCAGGAGCAGGATCACGTCGTCCAGGTCGATATCGCCGTCCAGGTCGATGTCTCCCTTGATGTAGGGAGCCTTCACCGCGCTCAGCGCCACCGTGAGGTCAGATCCTATGGCGGTGATGCTGTATACGCGTCTCTGGCTTGCAGTCGAGAGGTCGTTCACAGCTCCGTATGTGCCCGTGACGGAGATTGCTGATGTTCCGCTGAACGTGTACCCGGGTTCAAGCACCACAGCAAACTTAACCTGTCCGGATCCGGCCGTTGCGGGATATCCCGTAGCGCCGTCTCTTGCCACAGCTGCTGTCACGCCGGTCTCGCTGGGAGATGTGGCCGTATTGCTGTAGTAGATGTTCACTGAGGAGATGCCCTCAGCCAGAGTGAATGTCACGTTGACGGGATCGGCAAGTCTCACATCGGTGTACTCGGTGCCGAGGAACGTTGCCTTTGCCGTGAACTCGATCTTTCCGCTGCTGTTGAGAGCGGATGTCACGGTCGCGTTCTCGGTGCGGTCAGCTCCGTCGTCAGCCGTGTTGGAGAATTTCGCGGTGGCTGCGGTCAGAGCGGGCACCCATGTCCATACGGGCTCGCCCCACGCGACGATCCTGAATATCAGGGATCTTCCTGTGTCGCCGTTGTCAGCCCACTTGTAGTTGTCGGGATCCACCAGTCTCACGTTCACATTGTATTCGCCGGCGGCTGTTCCGCCCGGATTGGATGTGATCGTATAGAGATCGCTGGTCGCCACGTCCGCGGTCAGAGGTGTTCCGGTGAACGCCTTGCTCGGGACTGCGGGGACTGCCACTTCAGCTTTGTTGATCACAAGCGTGATGTCCCTTACGATGCAGTGGTTCTGGGAGTCATACCCGGGAACTCCGCTCCAGTTGAAGTTGGTATCGTCCACGCTGTATTTTGCCCTGTAGGTGCTCTGGGATGCGGTGGGTACCGTGTCGGGATCCACCCACTCCCATCCGCCCGAAAGGGCGATGTCGCTCAGCTTCTTCGTCGGATCATATGATACCGCCGAAAGCGTGGGCTCCGTGATGTCGTCAGGCGACGTCGCGGCGGCTGTGATACTGAAGGTCAGGGTGATGGCCGCATCAGCGCTGTCAGCCCATTTATAGTTTTCCGTATCGGTCAGTGTGAGGACAACGCTGTAGTTTCCTGTTGCCGTACCTCCGGCATTGGAGGTCACGGTGTACAGGGTGCTTTCCGGCACGGTTGCGGTCTGGGGCGATCCGGTATATGACTTGGAAGGTATCACGGGAGAAGCAACTTCGGCTTTGCTGATCACAAAGTCCTCTGTGTCTGTGGCTGACGCGTATTCGGCGGTTTCAGCTACTGTCGCGCGTACCGTGTACTCTCCGGCCTTGTCCGGGACCTGAGCCGCATATGTGCTGTCATCAGCGCCTTTCTGCTTGTACTCCCATGTCACAGCGCCATTTCCTGTGTTGCCGGAAACTGTAGGTGTCTTGGCGGTCTCTCCGTATGTCCAGCCTTCGATGCTCACCACGGGAGTGATGGGCGTCTTCTGTGTCCAGCGGGCCGTCAGTGTCACATCTGCCGTCACCGTGTCGTCGGTGAAGTTCCAGAGCTGGTCTCCGTTGTACCATCCCGCGAATTTCCATCCGGTCCTTACGGGATCGTCCGGTTTGCTTACGGAGGATCCGTATCCGAGAGTCTGGGATGCGGGAGCGGTCCCTTCGCCGCCGTTGAGATCGAAATCGACGGTCAGGCTCGAGGCGCCGAACGCAGCTTCAGCTGTCACGGCGTTGCCGGGCATCTGGAACGTGATGGTCTTCTGTGTCGGGTCGGATACAGAGACGCCTGTGAGAGTCCAGCCACTGAATATGTACCCGACGGCCGGGCTTGCGGTCAGCTCGACTGTCTCGCCGGCAGCGTATGTGCCGCCGCCGCTTGCGGTACCGCCTGTGGTGTATGTCACGCTGACGTCGTTCCCGTCAAGACCCAGGGCCAGGACGGATGAGAGGTAAGCGCCTGTCGATACTTCATATTTGGCTTCGATGAAACCTCTTGAGAACGGATCGCAGTTCAGGATGCCTGAAGGATCCACTGTAATGTCTCCCTCAGCTGTAAATGCGTTCCAGCGTACGAGATCAGGATCCAGGGCGAACTGTGCGCCTCCTGAGGTCACGGCCATCAGGGTCAGCTGCATGTCGTTGACGCCGGTCTCGGTTGAGATGCCGCCGTCGGAAGGCACGCTGTTGCCGGCTTTTATGACTATATCTGTCATGGTGCCGAGTCCGGGATGGCTCACCTGGATCTCAGCCGGTGCCGTGGAGTTGCCGTTGGCGTCCACTGCCCAGATGCTGAGGGTGTGGACAGCTGCGTCGTTATATCCGGGGATGGACACTGTCTGTGTGAACAGGTCGTCCGTGTCGGTCACGGGCGTGAAGCTCGTAGCGACTGCTCCGTCGATGCTCACCCATACCGTTGCCCCGGGATCGGTGATACCGGTGATAGTAACGGTGCCGTCGCTGTTGAACGGGCTTCCGCTGAGAGGACTGCTGAGGAGCAGCCTCGGCGGTGTGGTATCCACATTGAATGAATACTCAGCCGCGAAGCCGTCGCCGTCGTCAGCCTTTCCTGTGATGGTGAGCTGGTGTCCGCCTTCCGTCAGTCCGGTGAGGGCTATAGCAGCCGACGTGCCGGTGAAGGTTCCCATAGGCAGGCTCGAAGCATCATCGGGCTTGGTGGAATTCCAAAGTTTGTTTCCGTCGAGTGTCCATGTGCCGGTCACGTTCTCGCTGAACGTTGCGGTGAATGTAAGGTCACTTCCCGTGAATGTCGGGGTCTCGTCGGTGTCAGACATGTCGGCGATGCTCTTCAGTACTTCAGTGCCCTTCTTCAGGGTGACATCCGGCGTCTCTGCATGAGGCATGCCTGAGGTGTCCGTGTAGACGTATTCGTCTCCGAGCAGGGCCATATCATTTCCGTCGTAATCCTGGACCACGTTGTACGGAGTCACTGTCAGACGGTAATGCTTTCCTTCTTCCAGGCCTACGGTCACTCTCTCGGTCTCGGAACCGGGATCTTCCGGATCCTGGCGGGTCGTCATGGTATATACGCCGCCGACCTCGAATGTGGTGGCTCCGGATTCAGCCTTGTCGAAGAGCATATCCGCGAACTGGGTGGGCGTGCCGTCTTCATTGTATACGGATACTACATAACCCTTAGTATTGGCATCGGTCGTTGCCGGCACCGTCACCTGGTACTTGTAGTCTCCGGCGTGGGTCACTGCGGGAGTGCCCATGGCGGCGGGGGAATTCGGGTTTGTATAGTGGAAGGTGCTGCTGCTCCATACCACTCCGTTGATCTGCTCATCCTTGCTGTACACAGCGCGGAGATAGTAGTCTCCGGTGGGCAGATCTGCCGGGATCTCAACCTCGGCGGGGGTGTAGTACGGAGAGACCGAATCGAGCGGTATACCCTTTTCAAGGGGATCGCTGTTGGTCTCGGTCAGATAGAGGGAGATGTTGTCGAGGTCGTAGGTGTTGATGCCAGTCCACGACACGTCGAATATAGGGTCTCCCCAGTAATCGGTCCCTTCAGCAATGCTCACGGAATCGAGTTTCGGAAGCGCGTGTACGTTGTACAGCACCACGTCCGCTTCGGATGTTCCGGTGGAGAGGTACCAGTCCTCGCCGAACTGGGAATCGTTCGTAAGAGTGAATCCGAAGGTGCCGAGTCCCGTGTCGCTGTTGTATGTGATGTTCGCGTTCGCGTTTGCGTTTGCTGCGATGATCGGGGCGATCTCAGCCTCGTAGGCTTCGTCCGTCTCGCTGTCGGTCTGCTTACGCACGATCTGGGCGAATGTCAGTGGCAGGGCGGTCCCTGTGTTGTCATCCTTGGAGTTTACCCAGAAACTCTGTGCCTTGGCTTTTGCATCATCCAGGCTGGTTGCCGGGAAGTTGACCTGCACTATGGTCGACGCATTGTCAGAATCATATGTTCCAAGGTTGAACTTGTGCTTGGTCTTGTCCGCTGTGGACCAGACGCCTCTCTCGCCTGAAGCCAGGAGCTTCAGATCGCCGTCGGACAGGATCTGGGCGCCTTCCGGCGGATCCAGGTTGGTTCCGATGTGCGCATAGAGGTAGCGGTCTTCCTTCTCGTCATAGGCAATCGGGATGTCTTCGCTCCTGCCGTCATATCCTTCGAGTTTCAGAAGGGAAGGATAGCTGGGCTGGGCGTAGTTGCCGCCCGTTCCGAAGTGGACGCCGCTCTCGCCCCAGAAGTAGGTGATGCCGAGAGTTATCTTGAGCACTTCGAGAGCGCCCCAGATCTTTTCGGTACCGATACCGATGTCAGCTCCGATGAGGGTCATTCCGCCTACCAGGGGAACTGATTCCGGGACGCACAGACGCGCCCGGGCGAACATCTCGAATACCCATTTGTTGGATGACTTCTGGTCCAGGACGATGTATCCGTTGCCGCAGATGGTCTTTTCGAACATGTCCACGTAAATGGTGGCCTGGAGTTTCACCTTGGGATACCACTGGAGCCCCAGAGTCACGCTCTTCAGGACCGTGATGGTCTCAAGGATCTTGATGTCCGTAGCCGAGAAGCTGATGCCGGTCAGTGAAAGCTCCAGCTTGCACATGCCGTCCAGGATCTGGACTATGCTGAAGCTTGCCGCCAGGATTAGTTTCAGCGGCGGAAGTCCGGACGTCATGAAGATCGTATCGTAGATATTTGAGATACCGCCTCCTGCTCCGGTCAGCCATACGACGCCTGCGCAGTCCAGGTTGACGCCCGGCTTGAATCCGCCCATGAAGAAGTAGATCTCGTCGGGGATCGGGATATTGTCCTTGCTCTTGAAGCTCAGCTTGGCTTCGAGCTTGAAGCTTGTGAGCTTCATTGAACCTTCAAGGCTGAAGGCCCAGTTGTTGATTGTGTTGATCGAGAGCTTGCCGGAGATGCTGGGCAGTCCCTCTATCATGTTCTTGATGGCGACCTCCACCGTGAAGTTGAGGCCTATGAACCCTTCGCCGCATCCGAAGAGGATGTCGGGGACCATGACGGAGGCTTTGACTCCCTTGTCCTTCTCACCGGATTTGTCTTCATCGTTCATATCGATGTTGGTGAGCTTCTCGAATCTGGAGCCGTGGTAGGCGTACTGGTATATGCTGGCGCCTCTCCAGTCGGTCCACAGTTCCTTCATCCTTCCGAAGTAGCTGGCGGTCCCCTCGTCCGTGTCGTCATCATCCGGGGATCTCATGAAGCTCAGGCTCAGTGATGCGGAGAATCCGATCACGCGGCCTATCTCCTTGTCGCCGTCCTTCATGACTCCGAACTGGCCGTACGCCAGCTTGAAGATCATGCCTGCGAGCGTCTGCGCGTAGCCGTAGACGTTCGGCCAGATCAGGGTGATTGGATCTGCTGTTGAGTTCTTGTTGGTGCGGTTGCCGTTCTTGTCATATGTGATCAGCGAGAAATCATCGCCCTGCTCGAGTTTGGTAAGGGCCGCTTTGCCGGTCCATACCGAGGAGCGTTCCACGCTGGTATACAGGTCGCCGTCGAATTCGCACAGGATGGCGGACTCTTTTGCGAAGGCCTCGCCTTTGGCGTAGTCCTCATAGTATACCGACATGGTGCCGCCCTCGAAGTCGAGACAGTTGTTGATCGTTATCGTGTTGTCGACATGGGTCTCACGCGTGGTGCTGTCAACGGTCTTCTTGCTGACCGCGGTGTAGTACCGGTAACCGGTCACGGCTCCGGTGCTGTCGGTTATCTTGTAGCGTTTGTCTCCGACGAACGCGCCGCGGAACACGAGAAGGATCTCCTTGTAGGTCTCGCTGGCATACGGGCCTTCCTTGGCTGCGAATTTCTGGAAGTCCGCCTCGTCCTTGAACGCCAGCAGTGAGTACCTCACGGGATTGTCCGTTGATGCGAATACTCCGTATTTGACTGCGGCAAGGACGCCGTAGCTGTCGTTTCGGTATTTCGGGTCGTCGGAAACGGAGAACTTCAGTACTTCTGCGGTCTGGGTCTTGAATTCCTTCGTGACTATGTTCTGTGAGACCGCATCGTCTGTCCATCTCAGTTCTATCCTGCAGGGACCCACAGGCAACTTGACGGTGTCGTCGAGGACCAGATCCGCCACACCGTCGCTGAACGTTATCAGGTTCGTGGGGATCTTGGCCTCCTTCTTGCCGTCCTCAGTGACTGCATACACCTCGCACTTGCCGGAGAGGAGCGCGTTCTCGAAAAGATCCGCCCTCGCGGCTGCGGCATACAGATGCCGTGTTCCCTCGGAATATACTATCTTCGGGCTCATGGAGTTGAAGTGCACTACCGGGACGTTTCCGTCGGCGCCGGGTATCAGGATATAAATGACCTTCTGCCCCAGCAGGTTCTCCTGTACGAGCTCCCCGTTGCTGGTGTTGTTGTACACCGACACCGTGATACGCTCGTAGGAAGCTTCAGCCTGGAGCGCTGCCTGGAAGTATACCGTCTTCTCGATGCTGCTGTTCTGAAGGAAATTCCTGTATGAGATCGTCAGCGGGTCTATGCTGTCGTATTCCAGGCCCGCAACAGCCTCACCGTTCTCGTTCAGGGGACGCAGCCCGGAAGTACTGGAGATTGCCATCAGGACGTTTGAGAAATCCTGTGACGTGTCGCTGACGTAGTTCTCGGCGCTGATGCGTACCGCGAAGTCCGCGGAGCCGATCATGCCGGCTTCCTTGACGAAGGCGGTCTTGTCGGCAGTGAGGTTCAGTCTCATGGGTGAGGTGGTGTTCACCGCCACGCTCTGGCTTATGTCCACCTTCGCGTTCGAGTACACGCCGTAGTACAGCGTCACGGGACTGCTGGTGTTCATTTCATAGTACAGAGCGCAGGCAGAGTCCGCCGTCAGATACTCGTTTATCGTATTGGTGAAATTCAGCGTGGTGTTCGGTGCGAAGTTGAACAGGGTGGATGACAGGTTGTTCCAGTGTCCTATGGAGACCTGGTACGGCGTGGATATCATCCGTGCCACCACCGCCGGATCGGCGATGTCGTCCACCGCGTAGAACGCGCTTATCTCGAGCGGATCCGTGAGAGTCTGCTCGGTCTGGAGAGTGCTGACCAGGGTCCCGCCGTTGATCTGGTAATAGGCGTAATCCTGGCTGCCGAGGCATGTGTCCAGCAGGACGCGGGCCTTAACAGGCTCGCTGGTCCCGCTGTATGCCAGGCTGATGGAGACCATGCCGTGTTCGTCGGCGTTCTCCGTAGCGAGAGTCAGGGTCTCGGTGAAGGTTATCCCGTCCACACCCCAGGTGGCCGTGATGTTCTCACCGTTCTTGCTGACATTGACTCCGGTGGACGTGGGGTACGTGCCGCCGAAAATGTAGTCCTTTGCCGAACCGCCTTCTCCCACGCGGAACGATACGAACGAAGTATCATACTGTCCGTTGTGGTACAGGAGGTTCTTGTTGTTGTCGGATTTCTTGAGCCGGTTTCCTTCCACGGTGGAAATGAGGAAGCCGCCGTTTTCTCTTGAAACATCAACCTTGATGTATCCGTCGTCCAGGGAGTATACCGGCACTACTGCCGAGAACACGCTTGCCGGAACGATCGGCAGGATGAGCGCAAGACAGAGGAAGAAGCTCAGTAAACGTTTCGTTGCTTTCATTTTCGTCACCTCCTCATTTCTCAATGTATACAATCGTGATGTAGCTTACACGGGACTGCGTCAGTATGTACAGCGTGTAGAACCCTTCGCCGGTCAGATCGAACGTTCCGTCAACGTTCACGCCTATGCTGTCGTTTACGTATTTCATCTGTCCGACGGTCCAGATGCCTCTGATGAGCTTGATCTTGTAGGGCTCATTTGCGATGCCAAGGTTTCCGACTTCCAGAGTGTGGGTGCCGGCCTTCATGCCCACAGTGCCGTTGTAGTCCGTGAGCTTGCCGTCGATCTTGATCTCGGGAAGCAGCTTGCTCACTACCCGCACATAACGTGTTGCGGTGCCTTCATGTCCCGTGGAATCAGTGACCGTGTACGGCACCTCGTAGATACCTGCGTTTCCGAGGTCCACGCCCGAGATGTCATACGTGAGGGTACCTGTCAGGGTGGCGAGGCTGTCCACGTTGTCCCAGAGGAATATGGTATCGGGATCGTAATCCAGCAGCGCTCTCAGCTCCGTCTCTGGGCTGTCCTCGCGCAGCGACACGGTGCTCGTCGCGAAGCGGACCGTGGGAAGCGTGAGGTCGATGCTGCTTATGGAGAATGTCAGCGACGTATCGTTTCCTGCCGTATCCGTTACAGTCACGGCGTAGTTTCCGTTGACCTTAACTGTGAGCGGCACTTTATAGTACCGGACGCCGTCCGTGCCGGTCTCCTCGGTCATGGTGCCTATGGTCACGTTCGTGGTGTCGTCGACTCTGACTGAGTCAATGCTGCCTTTGTCGTCGATGCGGACGTTCACCATGATTGGGTTTGCGGTGTAAAGAGGCAGGCTGTCCTCATCGATGATGCTGATCACCGGAGCCGCGCTGTCGACGACGGTCTGATAGTCGACAGGAGGTGAAATCTGTAATTCGTTAGGCCGTGAACCGTGCATGTTGTTTCCGGCCTTGTCCATCGCCACTGCTGTGTATTCACGGTTCTCGTAGGAGATGTACGAGAAGACTTCGCCCTTTCGGATGAGTTTGGTCGGATCGGCGAAATCACCGTTTACGAGATATGTGTCCTCGTTGAATTTCAGCTCGACTTCGAATCCGTACGGAACGGGATACGGATCGCCGTTGTCTTTCAGACGGTAGAGGTAATCTATATTACCGTCTTCTATATCCGGCGGCATCGTGTCTACCGCACCGGGACTTACATGGAGGATGCAGCTGCGGTCAGCTCCGTTGGGAGCCGTGATGATGACTTCGGCATCCAGAGCCACGGGTACCAGTACCCAGTTGCCGGTTCCATCGTCCACGTACGTATAGCTGTCGGTGAAGTAGACGTCCACCGTCCAGTCGGTCTTGTTATAGTGTACGAGGTACGCTCCGTTGATATCCTCTACATCAGTGTACCCGTATTGCGAATTGGTTGCGGTCACGGTGCCGCTCACCGCGGAGATGGGCTTGGAGCTTGTGATGTGGGCTATGATGCTGGTGTTGACCGGGCCCGTGGTGGGCGAGGTCTCGTCCAGATCACCTGTCACGGTGCTCTTGAAGCACGGCGTCCAGGTGACCGTGAGCTCTGTCGCGGTCTCGTCGATGCTGCTTACCGTGAAGTACTTATAAGTAGTGTTGCCGACCGCATCCGCCGCTGTGACGCGAACGCCGTCGCCGGTGGTGTTCTTCGTGAAGCGGATCTTATACGGATATTCAGCGCTGTTCGCGCCTGTGTTGGCTTCCACGCCTTCGCCTGTTACCGTGAGGTACTCGCCGTAGGAGTGGTCGTCCGTTACCTTGAAGTATATCGTGGCTTCGTACATGTTGGTCTGTTCAGGCTCGGTGGCTGTGATCACCGGTGCCGCGCTGTCGAGGCGGAGCCAGCTCTTGCTGATCCTGATGGAGCTGAAGTTGCCGCTTTCGTCCACAGCAGCGATCCAGAACTCGCTTGCGGTGATCTCGGGAGTGATCAGTACGCTGTTGCCTTCAAGAGCGACTCCGGCGATGGCCGCGTTCTCTGTAGTGTAGGTGAGAGACGTAGGTTCTGATGAGCAGAGCACCAGTTTCCATCTGGAATCGTCATAGACGTTCAGTACGAGATCATATCCTCCGGCCCATCCTGTCCTGTTCTCACTGAAGGCTTCTTCGATCTGAGCCTCCGTGAAGCTGCCGGTGACCGTATCGCCCTGCTTGAAGGACGGCCCGATCTGCTTCCAGATCGAAACGGTCCTGATGACCGGAGCGATCGTGTCAACTACAGGTTCTTCCGGCGGAACGAGTGTGATGCCGTAATCCGAGAGCCTTCCTCTTATATAGAAGTCCGCGTCGGTAACGTCGTCGTGGTAGATGAACTCGAAACTGTCGTCGTCACCCGGGTGGAACGTCTTGCTCGTATCCGTGTTATCCTTAGGCGTCGTTTCGCGGTCGGTGCTGTACGAGATGGTCACAGCGTCATGTCTCTCGCCGGTGGGTTGCTCGGGTGAGCCCGCGACGAACTCTTCCATTATGTCATGGAAGAACAGCCTTATGGTCTCTTCCGGTCCCCCGGTAACCACGTTGCGCACGTGGATGATCAGCTGGTCGGATTCGTTTCTGACGGTCATGTTGTTTGCATATGCCACCCAGTAGCCGCCGGTGCCGCGGTAGTTGTATACCATGTAGTCGCCGTTTTCGGTTATATCAAGGGAAGCGTCCCATGAACTGTGGATTTCCGGGATGTCTTCAGGATCGTCATTCATCTTGAACAGAATGAGCTTGTCTGTTCCGATCTCGCTGACCTTGATCGTGAAGGGCTCCGTAGTATATGCGGTCTCGCCTATCTCAAGGTCGAATCCGTAATCACCGAAGACATCGGTCAGGGTGATCTCCTCTTCATAGCTGTTGCCGAATACGTCGTAATACGAGAGGGTCCATGTCCCGTCTTTCCAGATCGGGAAGGAATCGGCCCACTCGGTGGAATATCCCTGCGGATCCAGGCAAATCCAGCTTGACGCCGGTTTTACGGGCTTTGAGAACGTGAGGTACAGGGCCATATCGCCCCAGTAGCCTCTCGCGGTCTTGCCCATGTTCCTGTATTCCGCGGAAACGAACTCAGGAAGCTCTCCGCGGGCATTCTCGATCAAAGCTTCCCCTATTTCCTCGTTCCCCTCGGTCGTGTTTCCGAAGGGGTCGGTGGCTGAGATGTACATCGTGATATCTGTCGATGTCTCGAGTTTCGGAGACAGGACGCCCTCTATGGTCAGTTCAAGTATCCCGTTTTCGAACATGCCGCCGTAGACCCAGTCACATCTTGTCACAGTCCACACGGCGTTGATGGCCGTGATGCCGAAGGGGTTCTCGGGGACCGGGATGGAGGATCTGACCGTGGTCTCCATGTTCTGATCCGAAAACTCGAGATTACCTTCGTTATATGCCGCGACCGGGTCATACTGGAAGGTGAACACCGAATCCTCTGCTCCGAGAAGAGACGAGTAATCCTCGTCGAACCATACTTTGAACGTCAGCGGATCCGAGATCGGACCGGGTATTCCTATATCTCTTCCGGATTCCTCGGGGATCGTGAAACGGTTCGCGTACAGGCAGGTGTCGGTTATACCGGTCGTGACGGAGAATTTTCCGTCCGCTGCCTCTCCGTTCGCATAGCCTATATACGGAGCATATCCGTCGGCCAGGAGAGCGTATCCCGGGCCGCCTACGGGGATGACATTCCCGTAGGTGTCCACCGCGATCACCACGTAGTGCGTCAGGAAGCTTTCGTACTGTGCATATGTGTCGATGCGATGGGTGACTGAATACTCGTAACCCATTTCCGTCAGCGGTGTGAGAGCAGCGGTATAGGTGCCGTCACCGTTCATCTCCATCTTGACAGGGTCGACGGGGGCGATGGCTTCGTACACCACGCCCTTTGCCTGGTAGAAGCCTTTGCACAGATAGAACGTGAGCCCCGCAGTGGAGACGCCGTCGTCGGGCGTGAAGCTCACCGTTATGTCAGAGTCCACGAGAGCTCCCGCTTCATAACGTTCCCAGCCCGTTAATTCGGGATCGCTGACTACGGTGCCTCTGATTTCTGTAGCCTGTACCGGGTGTACGGTGAGATAGACCGGATCCGAGACCTTTCCGTTGTAGTACCTGACCTGAACGGCGATAAGATTGTCCTTTCCGGATTCGATCTCGATATCGTCGTCATCTCTGGAATAGCTCTTGAGGGTCCTGCGTCCGTCTATCGTGAAGTTCAGACAGTACTGCCCGTAGTGTCTGGCGGCATCTTCAAGCTCAATGACGTTACCGTCATCGTCAGCCGTGAAGCAGTATTCGAGGTATCCTCTCAGGGCGTCCGGGTCTTCATCGTCCCACCGGTTGACGTCACGCTGCAGGTGGGTTATGGTGTCCGGATCCGATACGTTCCAGGCGACCACGTCATACTGCCCAAAGTGGTTGTCAAGCCATTCGTCCAGTGCCGGGTCGCCGTTTGCGTCGAGGACCTGGAACATCATGCTGACAGCTCCGGTAGCAGGCACGTAGATTATATCTGCCGGGTCGTAGTCTATGAGCTGCGCCGGGAACGTGGTGCTGAATTCGAATTCGTGGTCGACGTATTCAACGCCGTCTATGATGTCGTGTTCGTCAATATAGTCCAGGATCGGGCGGGAGGACAGGAGTCCGGGCACCAAAGTACCGGGTTCCGTCAGATCCATCATGATATTGTCGTCCCCTGTTCCGAAGGGAATGTAATACGGATACTCCGGGACGGAATGTCTGGCCAGTACCAATCCGAAGCCTTCTTTGTCGAATATGTCTGTCTGGTACAGATCCGACTCATAGGGCAGGGTTATGGTCTGGGTGGAGCCGCTGCCGATGGAGCAGAGCTTATAGTGCAGGAAGCCATACGTTATGTCACCATCATCATCCGTAACGTCGTGCATCGGTCCGTAGTCGTTGATCTGGTTGTCGGTATGTCCGTTCACTTTCCGGTTTATCGTGCTGGGGTAGTGGACCAGGCCGTACGGGACCCCGAAGGCGATGAAGGAATTGGACCAGTCTATGTCTTCGAGATCCCAGCCGCGCTTGTCCTGAATGGAGAATGTGACCTGATACCCGCCGAGAGTGTAGTTCAGAGTGTCGGTTCCGTATGCTTCGGGATAGCCGTAGAGGTATTCTTCATAATGATACCTGTCGTGATATGTGAATATACCCTCGTCGGCTGTGACCTGCCATATGAGGTCGGTGTCCCTGTTCGTCATGGGCATGACGCGGATGGTGAATTCCTCCTTGTCCGCTGCGCTGCTGACGACGGCATACATCGTGTACGGGATATTGTCGTTGCCTCCGTTTGTTTCAGGCGCAGTGACAGCGATCGAGTTGGTATTGCCCGCATATACAGTCACATGCAGTTCACCGTTGAATTCTTTATCCCAGGTGGCACCCAACTCGCCCCAGCTGAGGACTCTCTGATAGTATTGGTCGTATATTCGCATCATGTCAAGTTTCGGCTGGATCCTGGTCTGATCCTGTGTGAGGGGATACTCTTCGGTGCCGAACAGCAGATTTCCATGACCGTCGCTTACACCGAACGGAATCGCATCGTCGCCTCCAACTTTTGCCTCGTACCACATCATTCTCTGAAGAATGTTGGGATAATTGCCGGTACCATGGTAGTCTTCCGTCACAAACCACATCATATAATGATAGGGTTCGTCCCCTTTCTGTACGTCGAAGAGGAGTATGTCGTACGATTTATCCTCATGCCTTTCAGGATTGAACTGCGTTACTTCGATATATGGGATATCAACTATCTCCGTCGGATATTTCAGTGTATACTGAATTTTCTGAAGGTTGTAGTAGTATCGAGAAAGCTGTTTTACGGAGATATTGCCCGCGCAGTCCACGGACTTGAGCCAAAGGGTCTTGGAGAAATTGTCGCCTGCAGGCACATATTCTTTCAAAGACAAATTTACCAGGGTTTCACCGGCGGTGAAACCAGATACGAGAAGCCATTCATCGCTGCTTGATGAATACATGACTTCAGGATCGTCAGCCCAGAGGTAGAAGAAGGACTGGATTCCTCCCGGATCATCTACGTAGACCGGGACCTCAAGCCTTCCGCGGTTATATGTGCTCTCAAATTCTCTTGTGGCGTTGTAACTGGACATATATGGACCTCTGGTGTCAAACGAAACGCCGTCAATGAGTTCCGTGCGCTTGACGCTGTTTCCGGCGTAGTCAGACAGCACGAAGTCAATGGTAAGACCGTGAAAGTTGTAGGCTTCCCCGTCGATCATCTGTATATGCAGGTACTGCTGGGTTTCAGTTTCAGTGAAAGTGTATGATTCGCCGGACTTGACCGTGACCCATGACTTATCATTAGCGGCAGGGGGTGCTGCATTTGTGGAAACAGCGCACTGCACAGTGGGCGTGGTCCTGCCGGGGTCCCGGAAGGATATGCGTCCTACCATTTTCTTCGCACCGGATCCGCCGGTACCGTCGCTGACCATGAACGGTACGGTGATCGTGCTGTTTATTCCGTTCTGGATACCGGCATCCACAGTGACCACGGGCCCTACGGTATCGATGACATAGTGCTCGGCCGGGCTGAGCTTATCGGCAATCTTCTTCTCGGCCAAGTGCTGGTTCTCAAGAGCCACGTTTCCGGAGTGGTCCGTAGTGTTTGCCCGGTAGGTGATCGAGACTACCTTAATATATGTGTCGCCGTCCGTCAGGTGCATGCCGGGTTGTATGACGGTCCTCGTGCTGCTCTCGAGCACGCTTACCCTGCCGTCCGATGCACCGAGTCCGTATTCGCTTCCCACATTGCTTGCCGGGACAGACCCGAGGCTCCTCATGGAGACGGTCACCGGATTGTTGTTCGAATCCAGAAGGTTCGTGGTGACGGTCGCGACATTGGTGTAATATTCGTAATTTATGATTTCGTTCATGTATACTTTCACCATGAACGAGTCGTTCACGCCCAGATAGGAGTCACTGTTGTCGGCCCAGAACGGGCTGTCCTCGGTGATGCCATCTGCTTTCTTGTATTCCTTGATTGCGGTGTTGTTCGTCTGAGCGTCTATGACGACCTTCGCGACATGAGGCTTTTCAGCGTCGATGCTGAAGTTCGTCGCGGGTTTTGCGTTGACGAGGGAGTTCCCGGCTATGTCGGTGACGTAGCTCGTGGCCCTGTCATATCCCTTGCGGTCGGTGACGCTGCTGGGCTTGGTTACCGTGAAGTTCCCGCTGCTTTTCACCTGGACGAGGCTGATGTCTGCCGACGAGTGGCAGAGAGCAGTCCCGCCTGAAGGAGCCATTGAAAGGTCAAGGGAGGTTATGTTCTGCAGACCTGTCATGGTCTCCGGCACATGGTATACGAACGTGAGCTCGTATTTTGCGCTTGTACTCGTGTTAGTGTTGGGATTGTAACTCCAGATACCGCTGCTTTCCAGCCTGGAAAGCTGGGCGTAGAGATAAGTCGAGGAGCCGTTGACCAGCAGGCCGATATATATGTTGCCCTTGCCGCTGGCGCTGTCATCCGCGAAACGTACGGGCTCGCTCAGCTTCAGGACTATCTGGATATCGTCACCAGGCTTGAAGTCTGAGCAGGCGGTCCCGTTCTTTCTGGTCTCCACGCTCCTTACGGTCGGGGACTGTCCATCGTAGAAGCCCACGAAGCAGCCGCTTGCCCATCCGCCGCAGGTACAGGTCTTGTCACCTCCGTCATAAAGGGTGCTCTGGTTCGTGAAAGTCAGGACGGCGTCGTTGCGCCTGAAGTTCCAGGTGGACTGCCCGTTGATCCACACGTATGCTGATTGATTTCCGTTGAAAACGGATGGCAGGTCCTTGTATTGCTTGTTTCCCTTGCGGACGTTCTCGGTGCCGCTGTAGTCAGCATGCTGCCAGGCGTAGTACTCTTTGTTGGAACCGTTCAGTTCCTTTGAAAAGTACAGGGTGGATGTCATACGCCCCGTGACTTTCTGGGAGTACCAGCCGAGAAATCCCCAGCTGTGTTTGTGGAAATTGTTCTTCAGTGTCGTCGAGTAGCTGACCTGAAGTTCGCTGGTCTGGTCGCTGAGCAGAGCCAGATTGGTGCTTCCGAACCCGCTCCAGGTATAGGAACTGGTGGAGCCCACCGATGTCTTATATCTCAGACTTCCGAACTTCCCCGCTTCGACGGCGTTGTATCTCGCGTCGCTGAGCACAGACTGGTAGAAGTCCCCGTTGCCTCCTGTCGCCCCGTTGAGTATCGCGACTTCAGGGTAGGGGTATCTGATGTACGTAGGGTCTGCGGCCTGCACACCGGTGGTCAGCGCCGGGATAAGCGCTGCGACCATGCACAGAACCATCAACACAGGTACAATGCGTTTGGCTTTCATAGGATATCCTCCCTTGCTTTCCGCTTGGAAAATGTTTTGATAATGTTTTTCATTCGTTTGGCCCTCCTGCTTTCTGATCTTACCGGATCAGTCCATCATAAGGGCGTCGAGCAGCTCTCCGCAGTAGACCCAGAAGGTAGTCCTTCCGTCCGTCCAGACTACTTTGTCGCCCTCCGCCTTTGCGGTGGCGAACATTTCCTCGGACGAGAGGCAGGAAAACCTCAGGGTCCTGACCCGCTGCTCCATGTTGACGAGTGCGGTGCTCCCGTTCCGGAAATCCAGCCGGATCCGGTATCCGGGGAGCGCTTTTACCTCAGTGAGCGAAGTACTCATGATCGGCAGCCTCCTTGGGACAATGAGTGATCGTATAGCTTGCTGTATACAATATACACCCATGAGAACAGGTCCGCATCACCCGAAAGGGTGATTTTTCAGTTTTGTATATATAAATTTTGTGAAAAAGGGTGAAAAAGTTCCGTCACACGGAAGCGCGGCGGAACAAAACCTCACACTAGCGCAGCATTTCTATCAGTTTGCTGCGCCTGTCTATATTCATTTTCTGGAATGCGATCTTAAGGTGGTGCTTCACGGTGTTCTCCGAAATAAACAGAGTCTTCGCGATCTCCGAATTGCGCATGCCTTTTGCCGCGAGCTCGGCAATCTCCCGTTCTCTTCTCGTCAGCTCGCTGCCCGACTCCGGCTCCTCCTCCAGCATGGCGAAGATATGGCTTTCATCCGCTCTCGTGTAGCTGATGTCCAGAGCCTTTATCTCTCTTATGGTCTCGGCGTGTTTTGCAGCGATCTTCGGGTTGAGGAACAGCACCTGGAAGTATTTCCTGAAGCAGGCGATGAACGTATAGTTTTTATCCTGGCCCGCCAGGGTCAGTGATCTGTCCAGGTATTCCGCAGCCTTGATGAGCCTGCCTATGGCCATGGACGCCAGAGCCAGACCACAGTACATGAAGTTCTGGGTGGCGGTGGATATGAGCCGGCTGTCGAGCTGGAGCGACGCCTCCACAGAGGCTATGGCCAGCTTGTATTCCTTTTTCAGGAGCAGGTCAGTTATCCTGCAGGTCTTGACCATGAAATTGGTGAACGTCAGATCGGAGAGAGCGTCGGCTTCGCCCTGGGTCCACAGGGCCGAACGGCCGGTTTCCATCATAAGTCCCAGGAGATATCCGCGGACGGTCTCCACCATGTAGTTGCCCAGCATGGTTCCGTGGAGGAACCCGTATGCCTGTGCCTTGTTCTCGAGATAGTCAACGGCCTTCTGCAATCCTGCCATGTCGGAGCGGTATATGGCGTTTATGCCGAGTAGCAGCGCGGCGCCGTAGGTGGCCGTGGCGTTGCCCGCCTGTTCCGAAAGGAAGGCGGCCTGATACGCCTGGATGTCAGACTCCTCGAAACGTCCCTGGACGGAATATGCCTCGCCCCTGTAGATCTCCGCGGCCCCGGCTCCGTGACCGTTGGTCAGACGGTTGTATATCTTCATGGCTTCGGCGAACCTGTCGGCAGTTTCAAGCATGGTGCCCGGTTTCGAGTAGAAAAGGTACCACATGGAAGTGCAGCCGAACATGAAGGGCTCCTCCCTGACAAAGACAGCGGAGGGGGAGTCCATGAGTTTTTCGGCTTCCCTGTATTCATCCGACATGCCGTCAACGTCGGGGAAAAAGCGGAGGGCGTTAACGAGATGCCATTCGCCGAGAAGCTGTGGATCTTCCTTTTCAGCAATCATGACGCGGATACGCTCCATCTGTGAACCGAACCTGTCGAAGGCGCATCCCGCGAACAGGGCGTAGCACAGTCTGAGCAGGGAGTACGGATATTTCTTCAGGATCTCCCCGGGACAGCGCTCGAGCACTTCCGAAGCCAGTTCAGTGTACGGTACGCCGTCGAAGGTCTCAGTGATGAGGCATATCAGGTCGCAGGAGAGCAGGGACTCGTAATCCTTCGCGCGGAAATAGTATCTCACCGCTTCTTTCGTCATCCCGTTCTTTCTGTACACGTCAGCAGACACACGCATGACCTGTTGGCGGAAGTCCGGATCGGCTTCGTCCAGCTTCCTCCGCAGGAACGCGGTGAGCAGCTCGTGAGGGTAATATGTTTTCCTGGTCTCCTGATACATCAGCAGGGGAGTGCGGTTAAGAAGCTGAGTCTGTTCTTCGGGGGCCATAAGCCCTGAAGGTACGAGAGCCTCCATCATGGAGGGGGATACCCGGTCGAACAGGCATATTCGCAGCAGCATCTCCTTCTGCTCTTCGGACAGAATGTTCCAGAAAGAGAAGGAAAGCAGCTCGTCCAGCCCTTCGGGGCCGTCCTTGCGTATCCCGTTCCGTATGTTCTCGAGGTAAAGGGAAACTGCTGCGGTCCAGCCGTCGGTCTCCCGGTGTATCTTTCTGACAGCTTCTGAGCCAACTTCGATGCCCAGCTGTGAGGCGTAGTCTGATATGTCGCTTTCGGAAAGGAGCAGGTCTCTTCCGCGGATATAGCATATGCTGCCCTCAAGGGCGGTCAGGACGTCGCGGAGACGTCCGAAATTCTGGGATATGAAGATGGTCCTCAGACCGTTGTCGCCGCACTTTGACAGGGCGTCGAGTATCTGGGGCTGCCAGTTCTGGACCGTGAACTGGAAATTGTCGAATACCACTGTAAGGGGCTCGGACGGCCGGATGCCGGCGATGATCTCGGCGGCGGTGTCGGCGTTGCTTCGGTTCAGGAACCCCAGATCCTGAAGTTTCTGCGCGGCGTTTTCGTCGATCGTCCCGAGCTGGCGGATGAACCAGCGGAAACTGTTGTCCGGCATGCTCTCGACGGCGGTGTACCAGGATACCGGTGTCCCGCTTTCCTTCAGTAGCTTGCGGACGGCAGTGGTCTTGCCGTAGCCCGCAGGAGCCTCAAGGGCGGAAAGAGAGCATGTCATTATGGAGTCCAGCTTGTTCTTCAGCGATTCGGAAAAGTAGAGCCCTTCCGGCCCGCTGCCGGAACCGGGGAGAATACTGTTCGTTCTGATATCGTTTATCTGCATGCGTTCCTCCGGAAAGGATGGAGCGGATCCAAATTCCTTCAAATTTTATATATATCTTTATTCACGGAACATTATACCCCAATCCCGCGTTTCCTTCAAGTGAAAATCGTATAAATGAGAGTGTATTTTGACCGGCAATATGGTATAATCGGGTAGAATATTGTGTTTTCAGGGGGCGCTATGCTTAAAATCACGGAACTGACGAAAAAATACGGGAACAATGCCGCAGTGGACAGCCTCACCCTCCATATCGCGAGGGGAGAGGTCTACGGCTTCATAGGACACAACGGAGCGGGAAAGACGACCACACTGAGATCCGTTGCCGGGATCCAGTCATTCGACTCCGGGACTATACTTATCGACGGGGACGACATAACGAAGGACCCCATCGGCTGCAAGAGGAAGATGGCATACATTCCTGACAACCCGGATCTCTACGACTTCATGTCGGGGGCCCAGTATCTCAATTTCGTATCGGACATCTACGGCCTGGGCAGGGACGAGAGGGCGGAACGGATACAGAAGTATTCAGACATGTTCGGCCTCACTAAGGACCTGGGCCAGTCGGTGTCGGCCTACTCCCACGGCATGAAGCAGAAACTTGCGGTCATCTCCGCCTGGATACACGAGCCCAGGCTTATCCTGATGGACGAGCCTTTCGTGGGCCTGGATCCTAAAGCCTCCCACACGCTGAAGGAGATGATGAGGGAGTTCTGCGACAGGGGCGGGGCCATCTTCTTCTCCACCCATGTGCTGGAAGTCGCCGAGAAGCTCTGCGACAAGGTGGCCATAATCCGTCAGGGCAGACTGGTCCGCTCCGGGACCATGGACGAGGTCAGGGGAGACGAGAGCCTTGAGGAGGTCTTCCTGGAGCTGGAGGACAGTGATGATTAAGACTCTTCTCAGAAAGCAGTTCAGGGAGATCTTCCGCTCATTCTTTTTCGATCCGAAAAAGAACGCCATGCGTTCCGGGGGACAGATCGCGGTGAGGATAATCCTGTTCGCGGCCCTGATGGTATTTCTGCTCGTGAACATAGGCGTGATGCTTTCCGTGGGCCTCCTGGGGATCGCCGCAGGCGGCACGGACTGGCTGTATTTTCTCATCATATGGACGGTGTCCGTACTGTTCGGCGCCATGGGCAGCGTGTTCAGTACGGCTTCCAGCTTGTATCTCGCAAAGGACAACGATCTGCTGCTCTCCATGCCTGTGCCCGTGGGGGCCATCATAGTTTCCAGGATCGCAGGCGTCTATCTCATGGGCCTGATCTATTCAGGCATAATCTTCCTGCCGTCGGTGTTTGTGTACAGCATCGCGGTAAAGTTCAGCATATCCGTGATCCTCACCTGGCTGCTGTGGGCCGCCGGCATATCGTTCATTGTCCTAGACATATCATGTCTTCTGGGGTTTGTCGTGGCGAAGCTCATGGTTAAGCTGAAGAACAAAAGCATAATCACGGTGATCATTACCGTGGTGCTGATAGCTCTGTACTATTATATAAGCTTCAACGCCAGGTACGTCATAGCCGGACTGGTGGAGAACGGTGGCGATGTGGCCGCGAAGATCTGGTTCCTCAGGTTCATAGGAGCCGCTGCCACAGGGGACTGGCTGGCATGCGGCATCTACGTTCTGGCAGTGGTCGCCATCACGGGGCTTGTGTGGCTGCTGCTCAGGAAGACCTTCCTTAAGGTCGTGACCGCCACTCCCGATGCGAAGCGGACTGCGCGGGGCGCAGCCGTGAAGGACGGGAAGGCGAGAAGCGCCTTCTGGGCGCTGCTCGTCCGGGAAATAAAGAAGTTCGCGTCCAGTGCAGGATACATGCTCAACACCGGCCTCGGGACGATACTGCTCCTGATAGGGGGAGTGGCCCTCATCATAAAGGGAAGGGACATAGCCTCGGCTCTCGAGCCGGTAACAGCGACGGGACTGATATCCCTGCCGGTGATGCTCGCCTGCGCAGTGGCGCTGCCTGCGGGGATCAATGACATCTCCGCCCCTTCAGTAGCACTCGAGGGCAGTACAATATGGATCCTGCAGTCGCTGCCGGTCCGGGCCCGGACCGTGCTTGACGCGAAGCTTGCCTGCCACATCATCCTGACGGGTGTGCCCGCCCTGTTCTGCTCGGTTTGCGCCGCATTCTCGGTGCCCGGCCTGTCGGCCGCGGAGATCGCAGGCGTGATCGTGCTGCCTCTGACCATGGTGATCCTCATTGCCACCCTGGGGCTTTTCCTGGGCCTTCACAACCCGAACCTGAAGTGGACCAGCGAGATCTACCCGGTCAAGCAGAGCATGCCGGTTACGGTGTGTGTGATCGTCGGGATGCTGTACCCATGTCTTATCATGGGGCTGTCCGTCGGTCTCAGATTCATGATGCCCGGTTTTCCCTCTGCCCTCTATACCGGGATCTTCTGCGTCATAAACCTCATTGTCTCGTTCCTTTTCTGGCGCTGGATCGTCACGAAGGGAGCCCGGGAGTTTTCCGAACTCTAAGCGAATATCTCAAGCGTTGCCGCCGGACGGAAGACCAGCGGCATATTGTTTGCCGGATAGTGTCCGTTCGCGCCGCAAAACATGCCGTTTGGGCCAAAGCGGTTGCACCGGTGTCCGGTATCGTATATGTTATAGGCATAATCAAGTTGGAGATTAGGAGGCGGTCGGCTTGAGCGACACACAGAAACGGATTGTGTCGGAATGCCCCATGTTCGCCTGCAGGAAGTGCCGTACCAAGGCGGGATGGCCCCACCAGGCGTGGTGCCCGGTTTCCGGTGCGGTCAGGTCTGACTGTACCGGATGTGTTTACAGCGACGGGAAAGGCGGCTGTGTGCATCCCACAAAAAGAAAGGAGCGTGACGTCTTATGAAACGGAATACCAGGATACTGTTCGAACAGGATCCGTCCCTTGACAATATCGAGATAACTGTCCGAGCTCCTGAGCGGGATGAAGAGACGGACCGACTCATCGGGCAGATCACCGCCCTGTCGGGAACCGAGCCAGAAAAGATGACCGTAACCGGAGAGGACGGATCACTCATAAGGATACGTACCGCCGACATAGTCCTGCTTTCCGTCAGCGGCAAGAAGGTGCATATCGTGACCGACCGTGACCGCTATACCGTGAGGCAGCCGCTCCAGAGCCTTGAGGAAGGACTGGCGAGCAGAAGATTCGTGCGGATATCCAGGTACGAGATCGTCAATCTCGACAAGGTCGTTAAGTTCGATTTCACGCTCGGGGGCACCCTGCGGCTGGAGCTTGCCGGGGGAATGGAGACCTGGGCGTCGCGGAGGAACATACCTCTGATCAGGAAGAAACTTGCGGGAGGTGACTGAGATGCTGAAGAATTTCATCAAACGGGCCCTGTTGGGTGCGCTTATCGGTATAGCCGTGTGCACGGTCATAAACATCATAAGCTGTGACGAGTATCCTGCCGCTCAGTCGCTTATCGAAAAGATGGGAAGCCTGAAGGGAGCCTTGATCCTGCAGACGGCTCTGTCGGCACTGTACGGGGCGCTGTGCATGGGTACCACGGTGATCTACGACGCTGAGCGGATGCCGCTTGCCCTCATGTCTCTCATCCACTGTCTGGTCTGCATAGTTCCGTTCATTCCCCTGTCCCTGGTCCTCGGATGGACGTCCGGCATCGGAGAGACTCTTATAATGACTGCGATCCAGGTGATCGTATACTTCATCATCTGGGCGGTCATATATGCAAGATACCGGAAAGAGATAAGGGAGCTGAACGAGATGCAGCGGCATATGCATGACACACCTGAAAAATAGGCCCAGAACATATGTTATGACGTCCCCGGGTATTTCGCCCGGGGATTTTGTCTAGGCGGCAGTCAACTACCCACCGCCTGTAGAGGCGGGGGCTTGCAGCTGTCATGTGGTAGATGCGTCATATGATAACGCATATTCCGGCTTTTAGCCTCCCACATTTCTACTGCATTACTGCTGTAGATGGCGCTGCATCATGGGGTGGCTGACATCACCCCTCATATACCGGTTATACCGGTATACGACTGCCGAGGTACTCGATTCCCTTCCGGCAGATATTCATTGCTCCGATCCTGTCATCGTTCGAGGTATATCCGCAGTGTTTGCAGCAGAATACATGCTTTCCCTTGTTTCTGTTGCCTCTTTCTGTATGTCCGCATACGGGACATCTCTGGGAAGTGTATTTTGGATCCACCTTGATGACTTTCTGACCGTGTTCCAGAGCCTTGTAGATAAGTTTCTGCTCGAGATCATGGTATGCCCATGATACCGAAACGTACCTGTTCCTTACACGGACTCTCTCAGTTGCGGAACGGATCCCCTTCAGATCTTCGAGGACGTGCAGCGTGCCCTTTGGGTTAGATTCAACGAGTGCCTTAGATATCTGATGATTCACATCTGACATCCAGCGGTTTTCTCGCTGGCCAATGGACTTCAGCCGTCTTCTTGCTGATGGAGTTCCTTTCTTCTGCAGCTGTTTTCTCAAAAGCTTGTAATGGCCTCTTTTCTGCTTTACCTCATTACCGCTTATGAAGGATGTCTTTCCGTTGCTGTCATATGAAGTGACAAGGAACCTTATCCCTCTGTCGTGACCTACGACTTTTGTGATATTTTCATCTTTCAGTTCATCCACGTCGTATTTGACTGAAACGTACAGGAAGAACTTACCGTGCTTGTAAATTATCTTTCCTGCACCGAAGCGGTAGACGGATTTGTCGAAGTACTGTCCGATCCCGTCTCTTGCATAGTCAGTACGTATCCTGCCTTTCAGCGTACCTATCGAAAACCTTTCGTTGTTCAGGGAATAGTCCCTGTTCCACGACAGAGTCATGACAGGGGATCTGAACCTGCATTTCGTCCACTCATGTCCGTTT